>Ga0163152_10003348_pt1 | contig 21002 bp, 22 predicted proteins | sample OliLakLV19MP8IB2_FD_148635 | JGI IMG/M metagenome (GOLD analysis project Ga0163152, IMG submission 148635) | Freshwater microbial mat bacterial communities from Lake Vanda, McMurdo Dry Valleys, Antarctica - Oligotrophic Lake LV.19.MP8.IB-2 | ecosystem: Environmental > Aquatic > Freshwater >...
TGGAAGACGCGGTCGTCGCGGTCGTCGGCCACTCGACTCCGGTCGCGAGGGCGTGGGGAACGCCGCTCGGGCTGGTGTTCATCGACGGCGGCCACGCCGAAGAGGTCGCGATGTCCGACTACGAGGGCTGGTCACCGCACGTCATGGCCGGCGGCATCCTCGTCTTCCACGACGTGTTCGACGATCCGGCCCAGGGCGGTCAAGCACCGTTTCGCGTATGGCAACGCGCGGTCGCCGACGGGTTCACGCCGGTCGCGACAACCGGGTCGTTGCGCGTGCTCCGCCGTTAAAACGTCGGGGGCGGTGCCCAACCCGGAGGCGGGCCGTACATGTACGCGGCGCGCCGCATCCGGCCCCGCCGGCGGGCGGCCACGATGAGCATCACGAGGCCGGCGATCGCGACCAGACCGCCGAGGCCGGCGACGAAGAACCACTGCATTGTCGATTCGATCGCGCCGGTGAACGAGCGGCCGACGATCACCTCGTTCGTGCCGTCGGTGTTGATCGCGACTTGGTAATCGCCCGCCGACTCGATGTCGAAGTCGACGACGGCGGAGTACTCGCGTGAGCCCTGCGTGATGTCCTCGGTCGTTCCGAAGTCGTCCTCGTAGGCCCAAATCCGATCTCCGCCGGGCCCGGTGATCACGACGTTGTCGGGGCGGACATCCCTCGTCCCGTCGACGTACTCGTAGACCGAGTACTCACCCTCGTCGAAGTGCATCGTCGTGTTGACCGGTGTGCGAATCGGGTCTTCGAGCAAGGTCGAGAGGAGCGGCTTGATCCACAGGAACCCCGCGACCCCGGCGATCACGAGGCCGGTGACGAGCACGGCGACGCTGATGCCGACCTTCGGACCCGGGACCGGGTACACGGGGGCCTGTGGTGCCAACTGCATCTCGCGGAGATCGGCGCGCCGCGCGGGTGCCTGAAGCGCAGGCTCGCGGCCCCGTTGTGATGCGGCACTGCGGGTCTACGAGGCGCCGCGGGCCGACCGCTCGGCCTCGATCTCGGCGCCCGCCTCGATGAGCTCGTCGGCGGTGAGACCGGCGGGGAGGCCCTCGCCGCGGAACAACCCGGCGGTCGGGCCGTCGCCGCCGAGCGCATTCGCGGCGAGCACGACCGCGGCGCTGTTCCACGTCGGGTGTTCGGCCGTGTAGTACTCGCCCCACGCGTCGAAACGGTCGTCGGGGAAGTTCATCCCGGTCCAGTAGCTGCCGTCGTCGTGGCGGAGGAACTGCACGTCGGTGAACAGTGTGCGCGCCTGGTCGTCGAGTCCGAGCGCGTCGAGGGCCATGACAAGTTCGCACGTTTCCGCCGCGGTGACCCACGGCTGGTCCGAGACGCAGCGCACACCGCGTCCGGGTGCGACGAACGTGTTCCAGCGCGCCGCGAGCCTGATTTCGGCGGCGCGACCGCGCAGGGCGCCCCCGAGGATCGGGTAGTACCAGTCCATCGCCCAGCGTTCCTTGTCGAGGAACCGCTCGGGCCGGTGCGCAATGGCAATCGCGAGCGAACCGAGTGACAGCTCCCAGTCGGGGCGTTCGCGCCCGAGGCGCTCGGCCGACGCGATCGCGCAGCGCAGCGACGAGTAGATACTCGACGAACCGGTGAGTAGCGCGCCGCGCCCTTCGACGCGCGTCGGGTCGGCGTCCCACTCGATTTCGCCGGTCGGGTGCTGGTGGTCGAGCGCGAAGTCGATGGCGTTCTCGACAACGGGGAACATGTCGTCGAGGAAACCGGTGTCGCCGGTGGCGAGGTAGTGGTGCCACACGCCGCTTGCGACATAGCAGGTGACGTTGGTGTCGAGCGTCTTCTCCTTGACGTCGTCGCCCTGGTAGTACGCGTGCCACGCACCGTTCACGTTCTGGCGCCGGCGCAACCACTCGTACGCGCGCTCGGCCTCGATGTACCGACCGCCGACGTCGAGTGCCATCGCGGCCTCGACCAGATTCCACGGATCGGTCTGACCCCCCGGCACCCACGGAATGTTGCCGTCGCGTTGTTGCACCGATGCGATGGCGTCGACCGTCTGCGCGACCTGGGCGCGCGTGATGATGTCGGGGACGTGGGGGAGCCGGTTGCTCATGGCCGGATTCTCATGGCCGATTTCTCATGGCCGATTTCTCATAGTGACGTCTTTCCGAAGCGACCCATGGCGGGCGGCACGCGTTCGCCGTAGACGACGAGGCTCTTGCCGAGGACGGGGTTCAGGGCGTGCTCGGCCCGGGCCGCCCACCGCGGGTTGTGCTCGATGAGGTGGCAGAGGAAGGCGTGGTACTTCTTCACCGGCGCGGCTTCGGTGTTCTCGAGTCCGTACGCGCACTTCAGCCACCAGTACGGCGAGTGGAATGCGTGCGCGTGATGTGAGCCGCGGAGGAAGAAGCCGGCGCGTTCGATCTTCCGTTCGAGTTCGTGCCGGCGGTAGATGCGGACGTGCCCGCCGGGCGTGTCGTGGTACCGGTAGTTGATGGCCCACGAGACGCGCTCGGGCCAGCGCGTCGGCACGGTGGTCGCCAGCCGACCACCGGGGCGCAGGACACGAGAGATCTCGACGAGGGCGCGTTCGTCGTCCCAGATGTGCTCGAGCACCTCCGACACGATGACGCGGTCGAAGCTCGCGGCCGGGAACGGAAGGTCGAGGGCGTCGCCGTTGACGACGCCGGACCATTCGTCGAGGGTCGCCTCACCCGTCTCGAACATCGCGCCCGCGACGGCGGCAACATCCTTGAGGTCAGCGGCCGAGTAGTCGAGTGCGACGACCCGGGCGCCGCGCTTCATCGCTTCGAACGCGTGCCGGCCGCCACCGGCGCCGAGGTCGAGCAGGCGCTCGCCGCGTACGAGCCCGAGGCGGTCGAAGTCGACGGTCAGCAACTACGAGTCCAAGCCTGCGTCCCGACGCTTCTTGGCGTGGGCCTCGAGTTCGAGGTAGTAGTGCTCGGCCGATCCTTCGGCCGTTTTGCGCCAGGTGAACCGGTCGATCACGCGGCGGCGGCCACCGGCGGCGAGCCGGGTGCGCATGCCTTCGTCGTTCAGCATCTCGACGATCTGCACCGCGAGGGCGTCGGGGTCGGCGGGCGGCACGAGCATCGCCACGTCGCCGGGCGTACCGACGACCTCGGGCAGGGCGCCGCCGGTGGTGGTGACGAGCGGGACACCGCACGCCATCGCCTCGACGGCCGGGAGCGAAAAGCCCTCGTACAGCGAAGGAATCACGGCGATCTCGGCTTCGGCGTACAACTCGACGATGCGCTCGTCGGTGACGCCGCTGACGAACTCGACCGCGCCCTGGAGACCGAGGCGTTCGATCTGCGCGGGCACCGCGCTCTTGAGGCGAGGCCGGCCGACGACGACGAGGTGCGCGTCGTCGCGCTCGGCGCGCACCTTCGCCAGCGCGTCGATGAGGTACGACAGACCCTTCAGCGGTACGTCGGCGCTGGCGGTTGTCATGAGCCGGCCGGGCACGCGCTTGATGTGGGGGAGCGGGCGGAACTGCTGCTGGTCGACACCGACGGGCACGATGTGCAGCGTCTCGGGCGCGACGCCCATCTGGTCGACGATGTCCTTCTTCGAGTTGTGCGACACCGTGAGGTGACGGGGAACCTGGCGCGCCACGCGCATCTGCATGTTCAAGAAGCCGTACCAGCGGCGCAGCGTGAGCTTGCGGTGCAGCGATGTTGCGTGCGCGAGTTCGAGGTCGCGGTCGACGGTGATCGGGTGATGCAACGTGTTCACGAACGGCCAGCCGTCGCGCATGAAACCGAGCATTCCGCTGCCGAGGCACTGGTTGTCGTGGACGAGGTCGAACTCGGACCGGCGGTCGCGGAGTGCCTGGTAGACGCGCCGGCTGAACGCGTACGGCTCGGGGAACCCGGCCGCGCACATGATCCCGAACTCCTGGAGGTCGATGAGCGACCGGTACTCGTGCGGCCACGGCACGCGGAACGGGTTCTCGCGTTTGTAGAGATCGAGGCTGTGTATTTTTTCGAGCACGACCGGGTCGTCGGCGACCGGCCATGGCCGGCCCGCGAACATCGTGACCTCGTGCCCGAGTTCGGTGAGTTCGCGCGTCAGGTGGCGGCTGTAGACACCTTGCCCGCCGCAATGCGGGTTCCCCCGGTAGATCAAGAACGCGATCCGAAGCGGATCACCAGGGCTCAGAATGCGGGGAGATGTTGCAGCAGGCATGAAGAAACAAGGATGGAGGCCGGGGGTGCCCGGGGGCAAGCCCGGTGGTCGCGCGAGCGCAGACCGCGCGAATCCTCGAAGCGCGGCGAGAAGTAGCGTCGCCGCCTATGAGCGCGCCGATCAGCCCGACGATGATCGCCCGGTCCGGCTCCGTCGCCGATCCTCGCTGGTCACCGGCCGGATCGGCCCTCGCGTGGGTGGAGACGACCGGCGGCCGGGCCGACCTGGTCGTGGCCGACGGCGACGGCCCGCCGGTTGTCGTGAGTGCCGACTGCGGCATCGGCGGCGGGTTCGCCTGGGTCTCCGACGAGGAGATCGTCGTGGGCGCCGCCGACGGCCGCCTGGTCGTCGTCCATGCCGACGGTGGCCTGCTCAGGATTCTGACGCGTGACGGGCGGGCATTCGGACCGGCGGTCTCGTCGCGCGGGGAGGTCGCCTTCAGCGCCGAACGCGACGATGCGTGCGACCTCGCCGTCGTTCCGCTCGACGGCTCGGCCTGGCCGGTACGGGTGTCGCACGCGGACTACGCGTGGGACGCCGACTGGTCGCCCGACGGCACCCGCCTCGCCTGGCACGAGTGGGACCTGCCCGACATGTCCTGGGACGCGTCCCGCATCGTCGTGCGCGGCCTCACCCAGGGTTCGTGGGACAAGACCGAGGTGGTCGCCGGCGGCGACGGCGTCGCGGTCGGCCAGCCCCGCTTCTCGCCCCGCGGCGACGCGCTCGCGTACATCTGCGACGCAGAGGGTTATGCCCAGTTATGGGTCGCGAACCCCGACGGAAGCGAAGCCCGGCCCGCGCTGCGCGAGTCGCACGAACACGCGGAAGCCGCGTGGGGTCCGGGCGCACGCTCGTATGCGTGGTCCCCCGACGGCGAAGAGCTCGCATGGAACCGCAACGAGAACGGGTTCGGACGCCTCGTGATCGCGGCGCCCGGTGGCCGGTCGGCGCGTGAACTGTCGAAGGGCTGGCACCGCGGGCTCGACTGGAGTGAAGCGGGCATCGCGTGTGTCCGGTCGGGCGCGGTCACGCCACCCGCGGTCGTGGTGCTCGCCGCCAACGGGTCGAGTCGCCGCGTCGTCGCGCGTGGGGCCGTCGGCGGTTTCGAACGCGCCGAACCGGTCGAACCCCGCGCCGTGACGTGGAAGTCGGGGAGCGCGAACGTCCACGGCCTCGTGTACCGCCCGGTCGGTGTCGACAACCCGCCGCTCCTCGTTCATCTTCACGGCGGGCCGACCAGCCAGGCCCTCGCCGACTGGAACGGGCGCGTGCAGCGGTTCGTGCAACAGGGCTGGGCCGTGCTGCAGGTGAACTACCGGGGCTCGACCGGCTACGGCCGCGCGTACGCGCAGGCGCTCGCGCAACGGTGGGGCGAACGCGACGTCGCCGACGTCGCGGCCGGGATCAAGCACGCGGTCAAGGAAGGGTGGTGCGGCGGCGATCGCGTCGCGCTTATGGGCGGGAGCGCCGGCGGGTTCACCGCGCTGCTCGTCGCCGGTCTGCATCCCGACCTCGTGCACGCCGTCATCGCGCTGTACCCGGTCACCGATCTCCTCGACCTCGCGGTCACGACGGACCGCTTCGAGTCGGGCTATCACCTGCGTCTCGTCGGCGCGCTGCCCGAGACGCGTGACCGGTACCGCGAGCGCTCGCCGGTCACCATCGCGTCGGCGATTCGCGCCCCCGTGTTGTTGCTGCACGGATCGAACGACACGTCGGTCCGCCCGGAGCAGTCGGCCGCGCTTGCCGACGCGTTGCGCGCCGCGGGAACGCCCGTCGAGCGGCATGTGTACGAGGGCGAAGGTCACGGCTGGCGCAAGCCCGACACGGTCGGCGACGAGCTCGCCCGCATCGACGCATTTCTTGCTCGATGGCTTCCGTAACCCAATACGCGTTCCAAGGCCCGAAGCGCGGCGCCGATCGGGCCGTGTTGCTCGCGCACGGCGCGGGGGCCGACATGAACGCGGCTGCGCTCACAGTCGTTGCCAACGCGCTCGCGAAGGCCAAGGTGCCGTCACTGCGGTTCAACTTCCCGTACATGAGCAAAGGGCGGGGCGGCCCCGACCGTCCGCCCGTGTTGCTCGCCGCGGTGCGCGAGGCGGCGGCCGAACTCGCGAAGCAGGCGAAGGTCGCGCCCGATCGCATCGTGCTCGGCGGGCGCTCCATGGGTGGCCGCATCGCGTCGATGGTCGCGGCCGACGCCGACGACCCGCTCCCTGCGCTCGGCCTCGTGTTGCTCGGTTACCCCCTTCATCCTCCGGGCGCGCCCGAGAAGGCGCGCGTCGAGCACCTCCCGCGGGTCCGGGTACCGACGCTGTTCGTGAGCGGCACGCGTGATTCGTTCGGCTCACCCGACGAGTTGAAGGCGGCGGCGAAGAAGGTGAAGGGCAAGGTCTCCTGGTACTGGATCGAGACCGGTGACCACGGCTTCAAGCCCCTCAAGGCCGGCGGCTCGACCCCCGCGGCGGCGCTCACCGCCGCCGCCGAGGCCACGGTGGAGTTCGTCATTTCCCTCTAGTTCGGACGTCGCCGAGTGCGGGGTGGAGCCCGCAACGGTGGGACAATCGCGGCGTGCGAGTCGATCGCTGGTTTGCGTTTGTCGACCTGTCGGGCTTCACCTCGTTCAGCGACGAGCACGGCGACGAGGAATCGGTGCGAGTCCTCATCGAGTTTCGCCATGCCGCGCGCAAGGTCGCGACCGACTTTGGCATCCGCATCGCAAAGTGGCTGGGCGACGGCTGCATGCTCGTCGCGGTCGATGCCGCGCAACTGGTCGCCGGAATGCTCGAACTCGAACGTGCGGTCGACGAACTCCGCCTCCCGCTTTCCCTGCACGCGGGGATGGCAGGTGGCGCCGTCATCCTGCTCGAAGGTGACGACTACACGGGCGGCCCGGTGAACCTCGCGTCGCGTCTGGGAGACCTCGCCGGACCGCATGAGATTTTCGCGACGCCCGAGCTCGGGGAGCTCGCGCCCGCCGGCGTACCGGTGGAACTCGTGGGGATGCTGGCCGTCGCCGGTTTCCACGACCCGGTCGAGGTCGTACGGCTCGGCTGCGCCGTCACCCGGGCCCGACAACTTCCATGAGTACGATTCTCCGATGCAGACGCTCGAGTTCGAGCGCGATGGCGACATCGCGTACCTCCGCCTGAACCGTCCCGACAAGCTCAACTCGTTCACTGTCGAGATGTGGCGCGAGCTGCGCTCCTTCGGTATCGAGATCAAGGACGACCCGACCATCCGTTGCCTCGTCGTCATCGGAAACGGGCGCGCGTTCTCGTCGGGCATCGACACGTCGGTGTTCACGGGCGGGGGAGGAGCCGATTCGCCGGAAGACGTTCTTGGCGAGGGCGGCGACGACGCCGGGACGCGTCACGCCAACCCGACGGTCGACGGCATCATGCGCACCCAAGAGGCATACTCGTGGCTCGAAGAGGCCCGGTACCCGACGATCGCGGCGGTGCGGGGTTACGCGTTCGGCGCGGGCCTGCAGATGGCACTCGCGTGCGACATCCGCGTCTTCGCGCACGGCACCAAGGTCGGCCTGCTCGAACACAAGTACGGAATCCTGCCCGACCTGGGCGGCACCCAGCGGTTGCCGCGCGTCGTCGGTGCGGGCAAGGCGAAGGAGATGATCTGGACCGCGGCCCGGATCGACGCCGAGGAGTCGTACCGCATCGGGCTGTGCGAACGCCTCGTCGAAGACGGCGACCTCGAGAAGGAAGTCGAGACGCTCGCGTCGGCAATTGCCGCCGCCCCACCCCTGGCCGTGCAGGGCGCGAAACGCGCGGTCGATGCCGCGAGTCGTATGCCCGTGATCGAAGGACTGGTGGTCGAAGCCGAAGAGCAAGCCGTGTGCCTGCGCTCGGCCGACATGCGCGAAGCCATCACCGCGTTCGTCGAGCAGCGCTCACCCCGGTACGAGAACCGGTAACCGTGGCGACGAGGTACCGAGTCCGTCCGAACGGCCCGCTGAGCGGGCGCGTCACGGTGTCGGGCGCGACCAAGAACGCCGGCACCAAACAGATGGCGGCCGCGTTGCTCGCCCCCGGCATTACGACGCTGCGCAACATGCCCTACGTGCTCGACCTCGAGGTCATGATCGACCTACTGCGCGCCATCGGGGCCCGCGTCGAAGTGCGCGACGACGAAGTCGTGATCGACGCCTCCGGCGAACTCACACCCGAGGCGCCCTACGAGCTCGTGTCCCGCATGCGGGCCTCGTTCAACGTGCTCGGACCCCTCCTGGCCCGCACCGGCTCCGCCCGGGTCGCGCTCCCCGGCGGCGACAACATAGGAAGCCGCAAGGTCGACATGCACCTGCGGGGCCTCGAAGCGATGGGCGCTCACATCGACGTGCAGCACGGGCTTGTCGAAGCGCGCGCCGACGGCCTCTACGGCGCTCGGCTCGTCCTCGAGTTCCCGTCAGTCGGTGCAACCGAGAACCTGATGTGTGCAGCCGTGCTCGCCAAAGGCACAACCGTCATCGAAAACGCGGCCCGCGAACCCGAAGTCACCGACCTCGCCGCGTTCCTCGACCGCATGGGCGCGCAAGTCGTCGGCGCGGGCACGTCGACAGTGGAGATCGAAGGCGTCGACACCCTCTCGGCCGTCGACAGCGAGATCATGGCCGACCGCATTGAAGGCGGCACCCTCCTCATGGCGTGCGGCATCGCCGGCGGCGAAGTGGAACTTGTCGGCACGCGACTCGAACACGTCGAGATCGTCGCCATGAAGTTGTGCGAGATGGGCATGCGTATCTCGCCCACGCCCGACGGTTTGTGGGCGATGAGTTCGAAACGGCTCCGCGCCGTCGACATCGCGACGCTGCCGCACCCGGGGTTCGCGACCGACTTCATGCCCATGGCCGTTGCGCTGCTCGCGGCGGGTGAAGGCAGCGCGATCGTGACCGAGAACATCTACGACGGCCGCTTCCAGTTCGTCGACGAGTTGGCGCGCATGGGTGCCGACGTACGCACCGAAGGTCGCCACGCGGTCGTGCGGGGGGGAGCCGCGCTCTCGGGCGCACCCGTCGCCGCCTCCGACGTGCGCGCCGGTGCCGCACTCGTGTTGGCCGGTCTGGTCGCGGAAGGCGAAACCGTCGTGCACGAGTGTCAGCACATCGACCGCGGTTACCACGATCTGCCAGGAACGCTGCGCGCGTTGGGTGCCGACGTCGAACGCCTCGCGTAGCCGTTGCAACGAGTACGCAAGATTCCTGGATCGCGACGCAACCAGTTCTACGCGGCCGGCGTCTTACCAATACAGAAGGGCGCCACGGGCGGATGCGGAGGGTGACGGGCGGTCGAGCCCTCCGTAGGCAGCAAGTGACGCTGGACCCCCAGAATCGCTGCGGTTCGACTCCCCCGCCGACCGCAGCGACCTGGGGGTCTTCCTTTTGTCTGTCGTTCGGCGGGTCTGTAGGGAACTGCCGGGAACACCTGCGATACTGGTGGTGTTCCAATCTCTGACACCTCACCCCGTCGCCCCCGTCTCGGAGCTGCCCCGATGTCGTCCGATCTCGCCACCCCGTACCTCGAAGGTCCTGAGTTCGAGGGTATGGAGGAGGGAGTCCTCGAAGCCATCGAGGCGATTCGCCCTGCCCTCCAGAGCGACGGCGGCGACATCGTCTTCAACGGCATCGACGAGGACTTCGTCGTCCACGTGACGCTCGTCGGCGCCTGCGGCACATGCCCGGTGTCGACGATGACGCTGAAGGCCGGCGTCGAGCGGATCATCATGGACCGCGTCCCGGGCATCACCGAGGTCGTCGCCGACAACAACGAGTAACCCGCGGCGCGCATGACTCCCGTCGCGACCGCGCTCGTCGAGCGCGCCCTCGGCGGCGACCGGGTCGCCGTCGCCAAGCTCATCTCCCTTGTCGAACAAGGCGGCCCCGACGCGCGGTCCGCCGTCGCCCAACTGCACCCAAAGACCGGGAACGCGTGGCTGGTCGGCATCACCGGCGCGCCCGGCAGCGGCAAGAGCACGCTCACCGACCAACTCGTCGGCGCGATCCGCGCCACCGGCGACGAAGTCGGTGTGCTCGCAATCGATCCGAGCAGCCCGTTCAGCGGCGGCGCCATCCTCGGCGACCGCGTCCGCATGCAGCAACACGCCACCGACCTCGGTGTGTTCATCCGTTCGATGGCCACGCGCGGGCACCTCGGCGGGCTCGCGGTGGCGACACCGCAAGCCGTGCGCGTGCTCGACGCCGTCGGCAAGCCGTGGATCGTCGTCGAGACGGTCGGTGTCGGCCAGGTCGAAGTCGAGATCGCGGGCCAGGCCGACACGACTATCGTCGTCGTGAACCCCGGTTGGGGCGACGCGGTGCAGGCCGCGAAGGCCGGGCTCCTGGAGATCGCCGACATCTTCGTCGTCAACAAGGCCGACCGCCCGGGCGTGAGCGACGCGGTGCGCGACCTCGAAGGCATGCTCGAACTGTCGGGCGCCACCGACTGGCGGCCACCGATCGTGCGGACGGTCGCGACCACAGGTGAAGGTGTCGACGAGTTGTGGGGCGCGATCGGTCAGCACCGTGCCCACCTGTCGGCCGAGGGGCGGCTCGAGGTCCGGCGCCGCGACCGCACGCGGGCGGAGCTGCGTGCCATCGTCGCCGAACGACTGCTCGAACGCACCGACGCGCTCGCGTCCGGACCCGAGTTCGACGCACTGGTCGACGCCGTCGCATCGCGCCGGAGCGACCCGTACGCGGCCGCCGACGCGCTCCTCACCTAATCTCCGGGGCCATGTCCGAGGAACCACTCGTGCTCACCGAGCACCCCGCGGCCGGCGTCGCGCTCCTGCGCCTGAACCGCCCGCCGATGAACCCACTCTCGATCGCGATGCTCGGCGCGTTGCGCGACGCGGCCACTGCCGTAGCCGCCGACAGCACAGTCAAGGCGGTCGTCGTCGCGGGTAGTGAGAAGGCGCTCGCCGCGGGCGCCGACATCTCCGAGTTCGGTGGCCAGGACGCGGCACGGGTGATCGGCGTCGCGTTCCGCGAGGCGTTCGACGCGGTCGCGGCGATCCCACGGCCCGTCATCGCCGCGATCCGCGGCTACGCGCTCGGCGGCGGGCTCGAACTCGCGATGGCGTGCGATCTCCGCGTCGTGGCCGACCGGACGCGGGTTGGTCAGCCCGAGATCCTGCTCGGCATCATTCCGGGCGCGGGCGGCACGCAACGGTTGCCGCGCCTCGTCGGTGTGGCCCGGGCCAAGGAACTGATTTGGAGCGGACGGCAGGTGAAGGCCGACGAAGCGCTCGCGATCGGGTTGGTCGACCGGGTCGTACCCACCGACGAGGTCGAGGACAATGCCATCGCCTGGGCCGCCGAACTCGGCGCCGGGGCAGTTGTCGCGATGGGCCTCGCCAAGCGCGCCATTGACACCGGACTCGCCGCCGGGCTCGACATCGAAGCCGCCGCCTGGTGTGACGTCTTTGGAACAGACGACGCTCGCATCGGCGTCGAATCGTTCCGGGAACACGGTCCGGGCAAGGCGACGTTCACCGGCCGCTGAATGATGTGTTTGAAGCTAAGTGGCCGCTCAGCGGCCACTTAGCTTCAAACCCGATTTCACGCCAGGGCTTGCAGCGTGTTGCTCACTGTCGCCCGGCGGTCTTCGCCCCACGGGATGGCGAACACGATCGGCATGTCGACGCCCGCGTCGGCGTAGGCCTTGACCGCGCCGCGCACGTGGTCGGCGTCGCCCATGATCTGAATGGCGTCGACCCAGCCGTCGCCGATCGCGGCGAGGGCGCCCTCGCGGTCGCGTGCCTTCCAGAGCTCGCGGAACTTCTCGACGTCGTCGGCGAACCCGGCGCGCGCGAACTGGTTCGCGTACGCGTCGACGACGGCGTAGCTCAGCAGGTCCTTGCGGGCCGACTCGGCGTACCGGTCGCGGTCGGTCACCGCGCAGTGCACGAACGCGTATACCTCGGCGGCGCCGCCCTCGCGGATGCGCTCCACGCACCACGGCACCAGTGCCGCGGGGAGGTAGTTGAGGAGCACCCCGTCGGCGATCTCGCCCGCGAGGCGCAGCATCTGCTCGTTGAGTGCGGCGACGACGATCTTCGGCTTGCGCTCGCCCAACCGGATGCCGAGGCGGAAGCGGGAGACCTTGTAGAAGTCGCCTTCGAAGCTGACGGTCTCGCCCGACAGGCACTCGCGCAGCAGCGCCACAAACTCCCGCACCTGCGCGATCGGCCGGTCGCCGTACCCCGCGCCGTGCCACTGACCCGCGACCGCGGGCGACGAGATACCGATGCCGAGGTACACGGGCCTGTCGTCGCCGACGAGTTGTTGCAGGGTGGCGCCGCCCATCGCGTGCAGCGGCGGCGTACGCAGTTGGAGTGCGAGCACGCCGGTGCCGACGCCCGCGCGGGTTGTCGCCTGACTGATCGCGCCGAGCAACGACAGCGCTTCCGCGGCGTTCGCTTCGGCCGCCCAGATTGACGAGTAGCCGAGCGTGTCAGCCTCGCGGGCAACGTCGAGCGACATCTGCGCGCCGAGCGTCTGCAGCCCGGCAACACTCACGGCGTAGTTGTTGGTCACCGGCCGGACGTTACAAGGGTGGCTAGTCCCGCAAGATTCCGCTTCCAGATCGCGCGCAGGACCGGCTTGGCCGCGAGCGCGCCGATGGGCCCGCCCATCCACCAGGGGAACCGCAGTTCCTCGGCCCAGGTGAAGCGGGTGCGGCCGCCGAACTTCGATTTCAGTTCGAACCGCCCGCGGCCGGTGACGGCGCCGCGGTGCTCGATGCCCATCGCCTCATTGGGCTTCCATTCGGTCACGGTCATGCGGTCGGTGGTGCGGAACGGCCCGACCTTGGTGACGCAGTCGAAGGTGGTTCCGACACCGCGGTGGTCCGGACTCGTGAACGTGATCGACACCGCATCGGCCATCCAGTCGACGTGCCGTTCGATCGGTTCGATCGCAGCCCATACGGCTTCGGGCGCGGCCGCGATCGTGATGCCGACCTTGAGCTTCACAACGCCTCGCGCAGCGCCGCGGCGGCATCTTCGGGGCGGACCGGGTTGACGTGCAGGCCCGTACCCAACTCGAATCCGGCGCGCACCGTCATCCGCGGAACGATGTCGACCCACCAGCGCGGCCCCTGTTGTACGACGACGTTGTACGAAACGTCGCCGAACACGGTGTCGATTGCCCGGACCGCGTCGCGCGTCGCCAGCGCGGTCGCGCCGACAGTGTCGTCGTCGCACTGCTCGAAGCGGGCGCGAGCCGCCGGGAGCGCGATGCGCACGGCCGACGGCGTGATGGCGGCGGGCGGCGACCACACGACGACGTCGTTGTCGCGGAGCAACAGGGGAGTGCCGCGCACCTCGTCGACCGCGGCGTCGAGGCAGTCGGTCAGCGCCGCGACGCGCGGCGGAACTTCGCTCAGGCCGATGACTTGGCCGTGCGGGTGCTCGATCGACGCGCCCGCGGCGCGGCCGTGGTTCACGAACGCCTGCACGTACGCGCACCCGACCTCGACGTGGTGCACGACGCGATCGCGCATCACCTGGAACAATTCACGCGCGGCGCCGTCGTCGAGCTGGGCGAGCGAGTGGTCGTGCGCGGGAGACAGGATCACGACCTCGTGCGCGCCGGGCAGGATCGGGTAGAGGTTCGGCACGACCCGCACCCGCCACCCCGGCGTGTCCGGCGCACCGGGGCCGGTGCGGAACACCTCGGGGGGCGTCTCGTGCTCGTTGCCCGGACAGAACGGGCACGTCGCGACTGCCGCGGGGAGCGCCGGCGCGGCCGGGACGCGGAACGTGTCGGGGCGGGTCGCCCGTCCGGGCGCGACGATGACCTGGTCGCCGGTCAGGATGTCGACACGCAAATCAGGCACGCCCGGGCACGCTAGTGGCGGAACCGAAATTTCCCGCTCGTGCGTCGTATAGGCACAGCACCCTCTGGAAGGATCCCGGCATGCCGCAACGCGTCGTCACCCGACTCCTGATCGTCGGCGTGCCGGCTGCCGGGTTCGTGGCGATCGTGATCGGCGTGGGCGCCGGCCTGATCGCGCTCATCGCGCGACGGCACGGAGGGGTGGCCGGGGCGTCGTAGCCTGGTGGCCTATGGCCCTGCGTCTGGTGATCATCGGTGGTGGACCCGGTGGGAACACCGCGGCGACGGTCGCGGCGTCGCTCGGCGCGGGCGTGACGATGATCGAGCGCGACGTCGTCGGCGGTGCCGCCCACCTGTGGGACTGCATCCCCAGCAAGGCGATGATCGCGACCGGCAACGAGCTCACGGAGCTGGGCCGGGCCCGCACCATGGGCCTCCAAGCGGACGGGGCCCTCGACGTCCCCGCGCTGCGGGAACGCGTCGCCGGCATCGAACAGCGGCTCCGCGAGGCAACGACCCGTCTGCTCGAGTCGCAGGGCGTGCGCATGATCCACGGCACCGGGCGACTCGGCGGGCCGAACACGGTCATCGCCGAGTCCGACGAGGGCACCGAGGAGATTCCTGCCGACGCGATCATCCTCGCGACCGGTTCGCGGCCCCGCATTCCCGAGTGGGCGGCGGTCGACGGCGAGCGCATCCTCGACACGCGCCAGGCGTACCCGCCGCCCGACATCCCCGAGCATCTCGTCGTGATCGGGTCGGGCGTCACCGGCGTCGAGTTCACCCACATGTTCAGCGCGCTCGGATCGAAGGTCACGCTCGTTGTGTCACGCCAGCAGGTGCTGCCGTACAAGGACGCCGAGGTCGCGGCAGTGCTCGAAGACGAGTTCATCCGGCGCGGCGTCAAGCTGCTGAAGGGCGCGCGGGCCGTCGCGGTCGGCCGCGAAGACGACAAGGTGTTCGTCGCGTGCGACGACGGTCGCGCCGTCGACGGATCGCACGCGGTGTTCGCGATCGGGTCGATCCCGAACAGTGAGGGACTCGACTGCGCGGCCGCGGGTGTCGAAGTCGACGAGAGCGGTTACGTGCGCGGCAACCGGCACTGCCAGACGAACGTGAAGCACATCTATTCCGCCGGCGACCTGTCGGGCCGCCTCCCGCTCTCGTCGGTCGCGGCGATGCAGGGCCACAAGATCGCCGAACACGTCATGGGGCTGACCGTACGCGAACACCGTCACCTCGACTACGACAAGGCCGCGTCGGCCATCTTCACCGATCCCGAGATCGCCGACGTCGGAGTCGCCGAAGCCGAAGCCTTCGCGGCAGGTCGCAAACTCCGAGTCACGAAGGTGCCGTTCTCGGCCAACCCGAAGGCGCTCATCAACGGCGACACCCGCGGGTTCGTGAAAATCCTCTCGGACCCGGCGACCGGTGTCGTCCTCGGCGGCTCCATCGTGGGCCGCAATGCGGCCGAGCTGATCTCGGTCATCGCGGTCGCGGCAACGAACCACCTCAAGGTGGTCGACATCGTCGACTCGCTGCTCGTGCATCCCGCGCTCGCCGAGTCGCTCGCGGACGCGGCGTTCTAGCGCGCATGCGCGCCCTCGTCACCGGCGTCGCGGGGTTCGTCGGCAGTCACCTCGCCGAAGCACTCGTCGCGCGCGGAGACCACGTACTCGGAGTCGACGCGTTCACGCCCTACTACGACCGCGGCATCAAGGAAGCGAACTTGGCGGGCGTCCGGCGGGGCCCGCACTTCGCGTTCGTGCACGCCGACCTCCGCGCCGCGGAGCTCGAACCGCTGCTCGACGGCATCGACGTCGTGTTCCACCAGGCCGCGCAACCGGGCGTCCGGTTGTCGTGGGCCGACGGGTTCGGTGACTACGTCTCGCACAACCTGCTCTCGACGCAGCGACTGTTGGAGGCCGCGCACCGCGTGGGCGACCCGCGCGTCGTGTACGCCTCGTCGTCGTCGGTGTACGGCAACCAGCCTCGGTACCCGACGAACGAAGACGATGTGCCCGCACCGTTCAGCCCGTACGGCGTCACCAAGCTCGCGGCCGAGCACCTGTGCCGCGTCTACAGCGAGAACGGGTGGGTGCCGACCGTGTCGCTCCGTTACTTCACGGTGTTCGGCCCGCGTCAACGACCCGACATGTCGATCCACCGGCTGTGCGAAGCGGCGCTGACCGGCGCGGCGTTCCCGCGGTACGGCGACGGCACGCAGGTGCGCGAGTTCACATACGTCGACGACATCGTCGCGGGCAACCTGGCCGCCGCGGACGCCGATGTCGAACCGGGAACGGTTGTGAACCTGGCCGGCGGCGCCGAGATCACGCTGAACGACCTGATCGCGTTGGTCGGCGCCACCGCGGGTCAGGCCGTCGTGGTCGACCCGCACCCGCCCGAACCCGGCGATGCCCGCCGCAACGGTGGCGCGATCGACCGGGCGCGGAAGGTGCTCGGATGGGAACCGCGCGTGTCGCTGCGCGACGGGGTCGCGGCCCAACTTGCGTGGCATCGCGAGCGCTCAGGCGGGTAGCGACCCTTCCAGCACCGTCACGGCGTGGCCCGCGATACGGACGCGCTCGCCGTCGAGCCGCACGCGCAGCACTCCGCCGCGTTCGGCGTGAACCACCGCAACGAAAACGTGCCGCCGCCGGATGCCCCGCAAACGCACGGGAGGTGAACGCATCGACGACCGAGATGGGAAATGTCATCCGGGCATGGTGCCATCGCCGCCGCGGCCCGGGCTCGAACTATCGCGAGGCCGTAGCATCGCCCGCGTGGAGCCACTCGGACCGAAGCTCGCAGAAGGACGCGACTCGGAAATCTTCGAGCACGGCCCGGGCCGCGTGCTGCGCCGGGCGCGCGACGGCCGGTCCCTCGTCGCCGAAGCCGACATCATGCGCCACGTCCGCGAGCACGGCTACCCGGCACCCGAGGTGTTCGACGCGGGCGAAGGCTGGCTCGTGATGGAACGCCTCGAAGGCAAAGACATGCTCGCGGCCATGAGCAGGTCGCTCCGTGGTATCAAGGCCACGGGCATGGTCCTCGCCGACCTCCACCACCAACTCGCCAAGATTCCGGCGCCGGAATGGCTACGCGCCGGACCCGGTGCCGACGGCGACCGCGTTGTCCATCTCGACCTGCATCCGCTCAACGTCATGGCCACCCCCGACGGCCCCCGCGTCATCGACTGGGCCAACGCGCGCAAAGGCGACCCCGCAACCGATGTCGCGAACACCTGGTCCCTCATCGCCTGTGCCGACCCGCCCGGCGGCCTCTTCGACAAGATCGTCACGAAACTCGGAAGAGGCATTTTTCTGAACGCGTTCCTCAAGGAGTGCGACGAAGATGCGGCGCGCAAGGCAATGCCTGCCGTCGTCGAGTGGCGAGTCCAAGACCGCAACCACACCGACTCCGAACGAGCCCGGATCCGCAAACTCGCGCAGTAGTTCGAGAACCTGTGGTTATTCGATGACCACCAACACGTCGCCGGTACCGACGGAATCTCCGGCCTTCACGCGGAGTTCCTTGACCGTCCCCGACGTTTCGGCGTTGATGTGGTTTTCCATCTTCATGGCTTCGAGTACCAGCACTGCTTGGCCGATCTCGACGGTGTCGCCGACGGCGACGAGCACTTTGACGATCGTGCCCTGCATCGGAGCGCTGACGGTGCCGCTGCCGGCGGCACCCGAACCGCCGCTCGAACTCGGGCGGGGCTTGGCGCGCCCGCCCACCGTTCCGGCGGACGCGACCGGTGCGTCGGGGAGCCACACCTTCACCGTGAAACGCCGGCCGTTGACCTCGACGGGCACCGTGCGTTCGACGAGCGCGATGTCGCCCTCGGCGGCGGGAGCGACGGCAACCGACGGGCCGAAGTCGGCGGCGTCGACTTCGTTCTCGACCCACTTGGTGGAGTGGGTGACGGTCTTGAACGCATCGGTTGCGAGCAGGGCGCGGTGCGCGGGAATCGTGGTGCGCACACCTTCGATCTCGAACTCGGAGAGGGCGCGCAGCATGCGTTCGATCGCCCGGTCGCGATCGGGGGCCCACACGATGAGCTTGCCGATGAGGTTGTCGTAGTACTGCGAGATGGCGTCGCCTTCGCCGTAGCCCGCGTCCCAGCGCACGCCCGGACCCGACGGCACGCGCAGGCGCGTGATCGTGCCGGGAGAGGGCAGGAAGTTCTTCGCCGGGTCTTCGGCGTTGATCCGGCATTCGATGGCGTGGCCGCGCGTCTTGATCGACTTCTGCGTGAACGACAGCTTCTTGCCCGACGCGACGCTGATCTGTTCGGCGACGAGGTCGAGACCGGAGACTTCCTCGGTGACGCAGTGCTCGACCTGGAGCCGGGTGTTCATCTCGAGGAAGTAGAACTCGCCGTCCTGGAAGAGCATCTCGACGGTGCCCGCGCCGACGTACCCGCACGCGAGTGCAACCTTGACCGCGGCTTCGCCCATGGCCCGGCGGGTGGCGTCGGGAATCGCCGGTGCGGGCGCTTCCTCGATGAGTTTCTGGTGGCGGCGCTGGGTCGAGCAGTCGCGGTCGCCGACATACACGCCGTTGCCCTTGGTGTCGCAGAACACCTGGAGCTCGACGTGGCGGGGGCGGCTGAGGTAGCGCTCCATGTAGCACTCGGAGCGCCCGAAGTACGCCTGCGCTTCGCGCTGGGCCGAGTCGAACGCCGACTGCGCATCCTCCGCCGACTCGACGACCTTCATGCCGCGGCCGCCACCGCCGTATGCGGCCTTGATCGCGACCGGCCAGCCGTACTCGGTGCCGAAGGCGACGATCTGGCTGACGTCGGTGATCATCTCGGTCGTGCCGGGAACCGACTCGACCTCGGCGCGCGCCGCCGCGAGACGCGACGAGATCTTGTCGCCCATGACCTCGATCGCTTCGGGCGGAGGACCGATCCACACGACACCCGCGTCGATCAGCGCGCGTGCGAAGTCGGCATTCTCGGAGAAGAACCCGTACCCCGGGTGTACGCCGTCGGCGCCGGACGCGCGGATCGCGTCGAGGATCGCTTCCGTGTTGAGGTAGCTCTCGGCCGCGGTCTGGCCTCCGAGTGCGTACGCCTCGTCGGCGTATCGCACGTGCGCGGCATCGCGATCGAGATCGGAGTACACGGCGACGGTGGCGATGCCGAGCTCGCGGCAGGTGCGCATGACGCGCACCGCAATCTCGCCTCGGTTCGCGACCAGGATCTTCGACAACACGGTGGCAGCCCCTCGGGAGTCGAACGGAGTCCGTATCCTACGGGTGATGCCCGAAGGCACCGCCAGTTGGCACGACGCGCGTTTGGATTCCACGCGCTTTCGCCCCGTGCACTGGTTCACGCAGATCGACTCGACGAACCGGTATCTACTCGACGAGTCGGCGCGGGGCGCGGCCGAGGGCATGGTCGCGGTGGCGGACGAGCAAACGGCGGGGCGCGGACGCCTCGGCCGTTCGTGGGTGGCACCGCCGGGAGCATCGTTGCTTGCGTCGGTGCTGCTCCGGCCCGATGGCCCGCGCGATCGTTGGTCGCTCCTGACGATCGCGACCGCGCTGGCCGCCGCCGACGCGGTTGCGGCCGAGACCGGCATCGCCGCGGGGCTCAAGTGGCCCAACGATCTCGTGGTCGGCGACCGCAAGCTGGCCGGCATCCTCGCCGAAGCGGAACCGGGCGGTGGCCTGGTCGTGGGGATGGGTCTCAATGTGTACTGGGAGGCCCTGCCGCCCGACCTGGCCGAAATCGCGACGGCGTGCAATCTGTGCGACGGCCGGCCCGTGACTCGCGAGCAACTGCTCGTTGCGTGGTTGACCGCGCTGGACCGGCGCCTCGACGCGTTGGACGGCGTCGTGCGCGAAGCCGAGGAGCGTTCGGCGACCGTGGGGCGGCGGGTGCGCGTCGAGATGCCGGGCGAAACGTTCGAAGCGGTCGCGGTCGGTCTCGACGACGACGGTCACCTGCGCGTCGCGCGCGACGACGGACGCGACGAGACGATCGCGGCGGGCGACGTGGTTCACGTCCGCGCGACGTAGGGGTCGGAGTCGCGCCCGACGAGGTCGCGGAACGCTGACGCGAGCTGTGCGGCAACCGGCCCGGGAGCAGACGGAAGGGCTTCGCCGTCGACCCGGGCGATGGGTTGCACTTCACGGGTTGTCGACGACAGGAACGCTTCCGACGTGCCGCCCAGTGCGCTCACCGGCACGTCGCGCTCCTCCGCGGGAACGCCGAGTTCGGCGCACAACTCGAGGATGAGTGCCCGGGTCACGCCGAGCAGGCATCCGGCCGATGCCGGCGGTGTGACGACGACACTGTCGACGACACAGAACACGTTGGACCCTGTCGCCTCGCACAGGTTGTCCTGGGTGTTGGCGAAGATGGCCTCGCTCGCGCCGCGCTCCTCGGCGTAGGCGAGCGCACGCGCGTTCGCCGCGTACGAGACCGTCTTCAGTCCGGCGAGGGCGCCCCGCTCGTTGCGGGTCCAGGGTGCGACGACCACATCGGCAGTGGGTGCCGGCGCGTCGATGGGAAACGCGACGACAAACACCGTCGAACCGGAGCTGCCGCGCCGCGACGAACCGGGGGGTGCGACCCCGCTCGTGAGCGTGATGCGCAACCGGGCCTCGCGCAGTCCGGTTGCTTCGAGCACCGCGTCGGCGGCCGTGCGGAGCGTGGCCCGGTCGGGCACGGTAAGGCCGAGGCCGCCGGCCGATGCGTCGAGGCGGTCGGCGTGGCGGCGCCAGGCGAACGGCACGCCGTCGTAGACGCGCAGGGTTTCGAAGACGCCGTCGCCGACCAGGAATCCGTGGTCGAGCGGCGAGATCCGGGCGTGCTCGAGGTCGATGAGCTCGCCGTCGAGCCAGACGATCACAAGCCGGAACCCGTCGCGTTCTCGCTGCCTGCGATTTGTGACGCCGCCAGCAACAACCGCGCGCCCTTGAGCTCGGTCTCGTCCCACTC
>Ga0163152_10003350_pt1 | contig 20998 bp, 14 predicted proteins | sample OliLakLV19MP8IB2_FD_148635 | JGI IMG/M metagenome (GOLD analysis project Ga0163152, IMG submission 148635) | Freshwater microbial mat bacterial communities from Lake Vanda, McMurdo Dry Valleys, Antarctica - Oligotrophic Lake LV.19.MP8.IB-2 | ecosystem: Environmental > Aquatic > Freshwater >...
TCTTTGTACGCCACTCGAACGCCGCGGCGCCCAGCGTGTCGCTGTAGAACTTCACGGTGTTCCCGCTCTTGTCGTAGTGGAACTGGGGCGTGAGCTCGTTGCACGCGATCACGATGTCCGTCTTGCGCACGCTCTGCGTGAAGTCGCCGCCGCACGCGGCCGCGTTCGCCGTGATGTCGGCGCCGACCGTGAACCGGCCCTCGACCGTGTAGGTGTGCGTAGCACCACCGGTGGTGGTCTCCAGGAGCGATCCGTCGCCGAAGTCCCAGGTCACTGACGTGACCGACGCGCTCGCGATGACCAGCGGCGCGAACGTCACTTCGAGCGGCAGTCCGCCCTCGCCGCCCAGCACCGAGAAGTTCGAGCCCGCGCCGAGGCCATAGGCGATCGAGTGCGTCTCGAGGTCGTAGCTGTTCGGCGTGCGCTGCGCGCCGTCGCACGAGCCGACCGCCCAATACATGACGGCGCCGCGAAGCTCCGGATCACCGCACGGTTCGTCCGACTCGCACGTGTGCGCATAGCCGATGCCGTGTCCGTATTCGTGAAGCGCGATGCCCTCCATGTCGAACTGTCCGACGCAGGCCGGGCTGTCGATCTCCGCGGGGGTGCCGAAGTCGATGTCCGCGCAGAACGACGTGTCCGTCTCGTCGATCTGGTTCCACGTGCGGCCGTTCACGACCTCGGTGTTCGAGATGTAGAACGGAAAGTTGAACGCGAGCACGCCAGGGCTGCAGCTGCCGTCTTCGAAAACCGTCGCCGAAATGCCGTCGTTGCCCCAGCTGAAGTTCGTCGAGGGATTGCCGTTGCCGGCGTAGGCCGTCGCATCGTTGAAGGTGATGTCCGTGCACGCGACGTCCTGCCACGTCTGTTGTGCCGCTTTCACGATTGTCCGCTCGGAACCGGCGACGATCGAGTCGTCGTCGGTGCTGTCGAAGTGCGTGTTCACCTCGGTGAACCAATGCCGCGTGGGCGAGAGGTAGTTGCGTTCGGCGCCGGCGAAGGCCGACATCGGAAGCACGGACGTTGCGAGAATGAGAGACAGCAGTAGGCGCTTCACTTTTGGATCCCCTTACCCGAAATGCCGCGGTACTGAGGCATGTCGCGCCAGTTCACGTTGGCCTGCGCGTCGGCCGCGACCACCCGCTTCACCTTCGTCGCCATCGAGGCGAGATCGCTGCCACGCACGGCGCGATTCTCGTGATCGGCGGCAACGAACGCCGTCCCCCAGCGCGGAACATCGACGTGGATCTTGGACACGTCCCAGCCGCCGTTGGCGTTCTTCAGCAGCGTGAACTTCCCCTGCGTCCAGCCCACGAGTCCGTACTCGTTCGTGTTCGCACGGTAGTGAAGGAACAGGAGGACGCGCTCGCCCTTGAAGAAGCCCGCCGTTCCGGGAACCGCGACCATCTCCTTCTCGACGACGCCGCCGATCTCGCGAAGCGTGACGATCTCGCCTGCCGCGAAGCCACCCTTCCACGAGTCGACGACGGTCACCGTCGTCTTCGTGGTGATCTGCTTGGCGAGACGCTCGCCGCTCGGCGCGAAGCGCACTTCCGGCGTCACGGTCGTCACGTCGGCGACCACGATCGCGTCGGCGATGTGCGAAAGATCTTCGTCGGTGAACGGGACCATGGACGTGGCGCGTGCGTCGAACGAGCCGAGGAACACTGCGGCCAGGACAGAACCGGCTGTGATGAATCGGGAACCGATGCTCAACACGTGTGAGACCTCCGTAGAGAAGTCGCGAACCGTATCTCTTTGCGGCGAAGAGTGTCAACCGAGCGGCGAGTCCGCTCCCGCGCGCTGCGAATCGTGATTTCGTCTTGACGCGATTGTTGCGACCCAGCTAAAACGCCCGGTCAGCCTCGCAGTTGGCAACTCAAGGGAAAGCGGTTTCGACAATGCGTTCGTCGCTCCGGCATGTGATGGCGTTCGTGGGCATCTTCGCTCTCGTTCAGCTCATTTCCGTTCACGCGTTCGCCGTTCAGACCGGCGGCGTTGCCGGTCAGGTGACCGGGCCTGACGGAACTCCACTTCAGGGCGCCACGCTTACGCTCGAGGGGCCGAACATGATCGGCAAGCGTTCGGAGACGTCTTTCGACGACGGCCGCTATCGTTTCGTGCAGGTGCCTCCCGGCACCTACTCGGTGACGATCGAAGGGACGGGATATCTCACGCGAACGATCCCGAACGTCATCGTCAACCTCGACCGCACGTCGACCGTCGACCTCGTCATGCAGCTGCCGGAATCGGCGATGCAGGAAGTCACCATCACCGACTCCAAGCCGACGATCGACGTGACGCAGACGCAGGGCGGCGAGGTCGTGAACAAGGACTTCCTCACGAAGCTCCCGATCGGCTCCGACTACCTCAACGTCGCGCGCATGGTCCCGGGCGTCACGGGCGGTGCGAACCCGAACGTGCACGGCTCCGCCAGCACCGAGAACCAGTTCCTCGTCGACGGCGTGAACATCACCGACCCCGTCACCGGAACCTTCTCCGCGAACTTCAACTTCGAGGCGATCGAGCAGGTCAACGTCCTCACCGGCGGCTTCGATCCCGAGTATCAGGCGCTCGGAGGCATCATCAACGTCGTCACGAAGTCCGGCGGCAACAGCTTCAGCGGTGGCGTTTCCACGGAGTACAGCGACAACAAGGGCATCCCCGTTCCGCTGAGCGGCGCGATGGGCGACACGCTCTACCTCGTGGAGTCTCCGCGCCGCGAGCACCGCTGCGCCCGCTACGAGGACGGCTACAACTCGAATCAAGGCGACCTCGCCGACCAGGAGCACTGCGAAGAGCTCATCGAGTTCTCCGAGCGCGGCACGCAGAGCACGCTGGCGAAGAGCAGCATGTGGCTCGGCGGTCCGATCCTTCGCGACAAGGTCTGGTTCTTCAGCTCCTACCAGTTCACGCAGGGTCTCGCGAACACCTACCGCGTTCAGGCGCCGCGCAACTACACGGCTCACTACTACCAGAGCAAGCTCACCTGGCAGCCGGTATCCCGTCAGAAGCTGACGCTCTCGTTCCAGGCCGATCCGACGTACATCTCGCGCGTGCGACAGAGTCCGTACGTCCCTGTCATCGCGGAGGCGGATCAGCGCCAGGGCGGAATGCTCCTCTCCATGGATCACCTCTGGTTCCTTTCGGACCGGCTGGTCATGAAGAATCAGGTCACTCTCAAGACCGTGAACGTCGACGTCGTCCCCAACTCGGGTGACCTCTCGACTCCCGGCCACAGTGGCTCCTTCGGCGCGCAGAGCTCCGAGAACTACGGTTTCTACTCCTACAACCGGCGCCGGCGTCTTCAATACGATCCGAAGGCGACCTACTACCTCGACAACTTTTTCGGAAACCACGAGATCTCCGTCGGTGCCGCGATCGCGGGCGTGACCGAGAAGACGACCTCGGGACGCCCCGGCAACATCTGGTTCGTGGATCGCCTCGAGACCCCCTACGACGAGACGTCCGACACGGTGCAGTACTACTGGGTCGAATCTTCGGGTCCGCGCAAGCAGTCCGCCCGCGGCCTCGAGACCGCGTTCTACGTTCAAGACGGATGGAAACCGATCGACACGTTGACGATCCGTGGCGGCCTCCGTTTCGACCGCTCCGGATTCTTCAATGACGAGGACAAGGAGGTCATCTCCTTCTGGTCCCTCTCGCCGCGCCTCTACGCCGCCTACGACCTCACGGGCGATGGCAAGACGGTCATTCGCGGAGGCTACGGGCGTTTCATCGATCCCGGAAAGCTGAGCCAGTCCGACTTCCTCAACGCCCACGGGGAAGGCACCAAGCTGTACCTCGGCGACTACTTCTACGGCGGCAACTCTCCGGGCAACGGCGCCGGCTCGCTCTACTCGGGTACCGACGGTGAAGCGACCACGCTGCGTGCCGGCAACGTCCGTGCGCCCACCGAAGACGCGATCCGGCTCGGAGTCGAGCGCGATGTGATCAAGGGTCTCGCGATGGGCCTCACGTGGAACGCGAGCTGGACTCGCTATCTGTTCGAGGACGACGACGCGAACCTCATCTGGAACTCCGACGGCACGCAGACCATCGGCAACCGCATGGGTGTCGTCGACAACCGGTGGCGCATCCGCACCCCGGCGTCGGCCCGCCGCTACTACCAGAGCTTCGAGTTCACGATGCGCCGCCGCTTCTCGGAGGGCCTCGAGCTCCTCGGTTCGTACACGTGGAGCCGCTCGGTCGGCACCACGCCGACCCAGTACACGGAGGCGCTCGATAACCCCGCGCAGAACAAGTACGACTTCGGATACCTCGGCAACGACACGCCGCACGTCGTCCGCCTTTCCGCGGCGTACGACTTCAGCTTCGGCCTGACGCTGGGCACCACGGTGAACTACGCCTCTGGCGGCCGCTACGAGCGCTATACCTGGAACGACTACAACAACGGGTATTCGAACCGCTCGCAGAACCGCCTCACCGCGGGCAGCGTGCCCGGCGCCCCGGTCTGGGACATGAAGTTCGCCTACGGTCCGCAGCTTCCCGGCCCGCTCGGCCGCGTGAAGGGCGAGCTCACGATCAACAACATGCTCAACAACCGTCAGGTCACCTCGTTCCAGCAGGGACCGTATGACGATCGCGGCGTGAAGTATCCCGCCTCGCGCGTCTCGCCGATCTCCTTCCGCCTCGGCGCTCGGTACGACTTCTGATGATCCGGAGAACTGGCATGCGCACGACGACGAAACTCGCCGCTCTCCTCCTCGCCCTTCCCTTTGCGGGATGCGCGTTCGACGAGGGCATCAACATCCACGACATGAGCGGCACGGTGCTCGTCCCGAAGTCGGTCGCCCCCACCGCCGAGAGCGTGGGGATGATCTACATCGGGCTCTATTCCGGCGTGGACAACCACCTCGGCTTCCCGTCGCCGGTTGCCGCGCCCGCGGCCTCGACGGCGGGTGCGGATACGTTCCCGTACGGCGGCACGTCGATCGGCAGCTTCTACACGCGTGACGCGCGCACGGTCTGCCAGCGCATCGAGTCGCAGACCGTTCGTGACGCCGGCGCCAATTGGGAGCTCGACTTCGAGGTGCTCCAGTTCCCGTTCTACGAAGGAACGAACGTCTGGGCGTGGATGGATGCGCTCGTGATCGACACGGCTGGAACGGCACTCAACACCTTCACGTCGTGCGACCCGGACAACGGCTACTTCTCCTACTACCAGATCGAGGTCGAGCCGATCGACGCCGAGGCCGAGGGCGCCCAGTGGCGCGTGTCGCTCGAGGACAGCGACCTTCCCGACGTCCCGGGCACGAACAGCACGCGCCGGTACCAGGACGCGGCGGGCCAGCTCTGGGCCGTCACCGGCATCGACCAGGTCGATGACGCGGTCATCGTCGCGGACATCTACAGCTGGGGCGGCAAGCCCGCCTCCTCCGGACCTTCGCAGCCGATCATCATCTCCGAAGCGGAGCTGATGAATTTCGGATCGCAGTTCCAGGACGTCCTCAACTTTCCGGGCAAATACGTTCGTGGGGCTGACGGCGCATCGCCCGGCGACTTCGTTTCGGAGAACCCCGTCGTACTCGACAACCTTTCCGGCAATGTCGAGATCACCGTCGCTTTCGAGGTGCCGTGATGAAGCGCTTCGCGTTCGTTGCGATTTGCTCCGTCTTTTTCGCTGCGTGTGATCCGAACGTTCCGGGTCTCGATACGGGAGGGAATGCGCCGCTCATCGTCGACCTCGACGTCGAGGATCCCCTCTCGATCTCCGCCACCGCGGAGTCCGGCGGCACGGTTCGCGGTCCCGACAAGGGCAAGGGCCAGCGCGGCGGCGTCACCGGCAGCTTCATCGCGAACGGCGGTCCGGTTTGCGTGATCGTCGATCCCGAAGGGACTTTCGCGGGCGGCGGCACCTCGCACCTGGATGACGGCGACATCGACCTTTTTGTCGGCCGCGCGGCCGATTACACCGGCACGCCGGGTATCGCGATGGGCGAGTTCGCGGGCGAGTACGTCGATCCGCTCGGCGTCTCCCACGTCCTCAACCAGAACCTCTGCACCCAGTACGACTACTACGGCCTCCCGGGCGCCCACGCGGGCGCAGCGGCGCCGGAGTTCTGCGAGGTCCAGACCGACGCGGGCGTACCGTTCCTCGTCGTCGGCGAGACGTTCTCCGTACCGCCCGACGACGGGATGCTCTCCGTTGCCGTGCAGGTCCGCGCCGGAACGTGCCCGCTCATCACGGAGAGCACGCTCGACAGCGACTTCTGATCAGCGCGACGAATTGCGCTGATCCCACGCTCTTCGTACGACGGCCACGCGGCTTTACGCGTGGCCGTTTTCGTTTCTCCGCATTCGTGGTTCCATCCGCCGCGAATGAACACCACCCGCTTCCGCGTCCCGTTCGCCGTCCTCGCCCTCGCCGCCGGCTGCGCCGGCCCGAGTGTCTCCTACAAGATCAACCTCAAGCCCTACGCGCTCGAGATGACGGACTTCGCGCTCCCCTCGGGACTGCGGATCCTCTTTCAGGAAGACCACAGCGAGCCGACGGTCCTCGTCACGGCGCTCTACGGCGTGGGCTCCACGTCGGAGCCGGCTGGCAAGGAGGGCATGGCCCACCTCGTCGAGCACCTCTGCTTCAAGGCGCGGCACGGGAACAAGCCCGAGGTGTGGGACCACATGCGGCAGCTCGGCGCGTCGAACTTCAACGCGTTCACGACGCAGGACATCACCCAGTACTACATGGGCGCTCCGAAGGAGGCGCTGCTCGAGCTCCTTCAGATCGAAGCGCAGCGGATGATCAATCCGCTCGAGGGCGTCACCGAGGAGGAGCTGAAGACCGAGCGCGAGGTCGTGCGCAACGAGCTCCGCCTCCGCATCGAGAACGAGCCCGGCGCCGGCTTCGAGCTTTCCAGCGAGATGCTCTTTCCGAAGAGCCACCCGTACCACCGCAGCGTCATCGGCTCGCACGAATCGCTCGACAACATCACGCTCGCGGATGCGAAAGCCTTCGTCGCGCAGCACTACGTCCCCGCGAACGTCACCATCGTCGTGACCGGCGACTTCAATCGCGCGGAAGCCGGCGCGATGATCGGCAAGACGTTTCCGAAGTCGCTCGTCGCCGCTCCGGGCGCCGCGCCGGACGCGAAGCTCGAGCTCGTGAAGGCGCCGAAGCAGCGGATCGCCGGCCCGTCGGACGAGCCGCCGGTGCCCGCCGACAAGACCATCCGCCACATCAAGGCGCCCGTCGCGTCCACGCAGGTGATCCTCGCGTGGTCGATGCCCGGCGCGTACCGCTCGAACCAGCCGCTGATGGAAGTGACCGCGGGCGCGCTCTCGAGCGCCGTCGGGTCCCTGCTCTACCCGGACTCGAGTCTCGCGGCGGACGACGAGATCGAAGGGCTGGGATGCGGAGCGAACGCGGCGCCTCTCGCGACGACGGTCTACTGCTTCATCGAGCTGATCGAGGGCCAGGACTCCGACACCATCGCCAAACGCGCGCTGGATGGCCTCTCGGAGATGTGGAACACGGACAACCAGGACGGCCTGACTTTCCAGATCGGTCCCGACGAGTGGATCAAGCTCCCCGGCCAGCGGGCGCTTTTCAACAACGCCCGCAGCTCGTACCAGGCGCAGCTCTTCCGGCGATCGGCATCGCTCGATCGCGCGGTCGAGATCGCGCAGTACCTCCACTACACCGGCAAGCCGGACTACTTCGCGAGCTCGCTTGCCGAGATCGGCAAGGTGAACTCGTTCGACGCACGCAACCTCGCGTACAAGTACCTGACGCGCGAGCGCGCGGTCGTGCTCGTGCTCGAACCGTTCGACGCGAAGGAGAAGCAAGTCAGCTCCGTCGCGGCGGATACCGGCTCGTCGTACGCGGGCGCGATCCTCACCGAGTCGTCGAAGTCGATCGTCGACTACTCCAAGGTGACGCCGGCGCAGATCGCGGAGCTCGGGCGCGCGCCGGACGTCTCGAAGTTCAAGGAACTCACGCTTCCCAATGGCCTCAAGGTGACGCTTGCGAAGCACGGCGCGGCGCCGTTCGTGACCGTCGGTTACTACTCGCACGGCGGCTCCGAGACGGTGCGCCCGGCGCACTTCACCGACTTCGCCTTCGAGACCTTCAACGCGCAGGACCCCGGCGTGATCGCGGCGGACTGGTTCGGCGGCGACTCGGGCGACGGCCAGGTCCTCGGCGTCGAGGCGCCCTCCGGCAACGTCGACGCGGCCGTTGACCTCGTCTTCGATCGCGTTACGACCACGCAGAGCACCTGGGACCGCAAGCGCTTCACGCGCACGGCCGACGTCCTCAAGCGCCGCATCAAGACCGAGGAGAAGCGCCCAGAGATCTGGGCCGACCGCGCGCTCTGGAACCTCCTCCTGCCCGGCCACCCGAAGGGAATTCCCTACGACTGGGCCGCGCTCGAGAAGCTCGACAACAGCCACTACGACCGCTGGTGGAAGGACGTCTTCGCGCCGAAGAACTCCCACCTCTTCGTGGTCGGCGACATCGACCTCGCGGTGACCGAGAAGCTCGTCACGGCGATGTGGGGATCGTGGCGCGCGACCGAAGCCGGCGGCCAGCTCCCCGGCTACAAGGCGGCGACCGAGATGCCGGTGCGGCAGATCGCCATGGTGGACGACAAGGACGCGACGCAGGCGAGCCTCACGGTCGGCTGCCATCTCACGAAGAAAGACGTCTCGACCGACGCCGCAAAGGACGTGCTCTCGACGATGCTTTCACAGGACCTGTTCATCGCGATCCGCAAGCGCGCGGGCGCGAGCTACGGCGTCTACGCGAGCGACTTCGCGCTCGGCGACACCGCGCTCATGGTGGTGAGCGGATCGATCCAGAACGACAAGGCCGTGCCGGGCCTGCGCACGATCCTCGAGCGCATGGGCGAGCTTCGCGCCGGCAAGATCGACCCCATCAAGCTCACCGAGACGAAGTGGTCGATTGCCGCGGCGACGCGGACGAACAACCAATCGAACATCGAGCTCTTGACCCGCCTCGTGGATCTCTCCGCGTCCGGCCGTCCGCTTTCGACGCTCACGTCGTACCCGGAGCGGCTCTCGAAGGTGACGGAGAAGGACATCGCCGCGATTCTCGAGCCGTGCGCCGGCCGCGAGATCGTGACGGTGACGGGTCCGTCGAAGGCGCTTCGGACCGGCCTCGAGTCGCTCAAGATGCCGGTCCAGGACGTCGACTGGAAGAAGGGCTCCGACGCAAAGCCTGTGACGAACTGATGCGCGGACCTCGCGTTTGGGCGTGCATCATCGCCCTCTCTGTCGGCTGCGGCCCGGCCTACAAGCCGAAGGTGGATGCCGGCTACAAGCTCGAGGCGACGGACTTCCCTTTTCCTTCGGGTCTCCGCGTCGTCTTTCAGCGAGACGACAGCCAACCCTCGGTCCTCGTGAGCACGGTCATCGACGTCGGGTCATCCTCCGACCCGGTCGGCAAGGAGGGGCTGGCGCACTTTCTCGAGCACCTCTGCTTCCGAACGAAGGCGCCGGGTTTCGAGCTTTCTGTTCGGGATCGGCTCCGCCGGATGGGCGCAGGAGGCTTCAATGCGTCGACGAGCGACGACATCACCAGCTACTACGCGCTGGGACCGAAGAGCGCGCTGGTCCCCCTCCTCGAGATCGAAGCCGGCCGTCTCGTGGACCCGCTCGCCGGAGTCACCGAGGAGGTCTTCGCAGCGGAAAGGGAGATCGTCCGGAACGAGCTCCGCATGCGGACGGAGAACACGCTCGCGTACCGGTTGTACGAGCTTTCGAAGTCCGCGCTTTTCCCGGAAGGCCACCGGTATCAGCGATCGGGGATCGGTTCCCACGCGTCGCTCGACGCGATCACGTTGGAGGACGTGAAGGTGTTCGCGGCGAAACACTACATCGCCTCGAACACGACGATCGTCGTCGCCGGCGACTTCGCGCAGGCGGAGATCGGATCCGTTCTCAACAAGGGGTTCCCGAGATCGCTCGTCGCGGCTCCCGGGAGCTCCGACCAGAAGCTGACACTTCGAAAACCCGAGCCGCGGGTTCCCGAGACGTCACCGGAGCCGCCGCCACCCGTCGACACGACACTTCGGCGCGTCGAAGGACCGGTGCAGCAAGACACGCTCGTCCTCGCCTGGTCGCTTCCGGGAGGGTACCGGGAGAACGAGCCGCTGATCGAGCTGACCGTGGTCGCGTTGAACTTCGCGCTTCGCGAGAAGCTCGGTCCGCAGTTCGGACTTCGCCGCAAGGAGACGGTTGATTCGCTCTCCTGTGGTCCGATTTTCGGACGCGATGCGTCGGTGGCGGTATGCACGATTCGGGTGGCCGCGGGCGTCCCTGCCGAGAAAGTGGCGAAGTGGGCGCTCGACGGAGTCGACACGCTTCACCAGTCGTTCCGTGGAGAGACGTACTTCTTCAAAGACGCTCGCCAGTCGGAGCAAGCGCGACTCTTCCGCCAGTCGGGATCGCTCTGGCGCGGCAGGGATATCGCCGAATACGCGCACTTTCGTGGCCGTGCCGACCTCTTCTCCGGCTCGATGGAGCGCTGGGAGAAGACTCGACCGAAGGACTCTCACGATCTTGCGTCGAAGTACCTGACGCGCGGGCGCGCGGTTCAGGTGCTCGTGTCGCCGTACGCCGGCACGTCGTCCACCGGAACCCGCGAACGCTCGTCGAGCTGGCATGCGGCCGAGGGGAACGGTGATGTCTCCTGGATCACCGACGCGGCGTTGAAGCATGTCGCTGTCGTGCCCGACCCGGCGACCTGGAAGAGTGTCGTTCTCGAGAACGACCTTCGCGTCGTCATCAAGCGCCATGCCGGCGCCCCCTTCGTGCGCGTCGCGCTCCTCCTCGGGGGCGGACGGACGAGTGCAACTCCGTGGGGTCTGTCCGACTTCGCCTTTCTCCACTTTGAAGCGCGTGATCCCGCGCGGGTTGCCGGAGCCTGGCTCGCAGCGGACTACGGCGATGCCGAGCTCATCGGCGTGGAGGCGCCTTCCGGCAACCTCGACGAGGCGCTCGATCTGGTCTCGACTCGCATCCGATCCACGATGTGGGAGTGGCACCCCGACGCGCTCGAGCGCGTCGTCTACAGCCGCCGGCGACGACTGAACGATCTCGCGAAGAGCCCGGCACGTTCGGGCGATCGAGCGCTGTGGTCGTCGCTCTATCCGAAACACCCTCTCGGACAGAGAAGCCACGACCTGGCGGCGATCGAGAGGCTCTCGCGGGGCGACATCCGGGCGTGGTACCAGGGGCACTTCGCTCCGGGAAACGCCACGCTGCTCATCGTCGGAAACGTCGACCTTCAGGAAGCCCAGACCAAAGCGACGGGAGTGTGGGCAGGCTGGCGGAAGCGGAATCCCGGCGAACGCGATGCCGGCTTCCCCGCGCCGTCGGATCCGCCGGAACCTCGGGTTCTCCTGGTCGACGAACCCGACGCGACCCAGACGTCGCTGACCCTGGGCTGTCGTCTCGCGCCCTTTTCGGGAGATGAGGACGCGGTGCGAGATGTCCTCGTCGATCAGCTTCAGATCGGGCTCTCCGACTCGATACGAGAGCAATCGGGCGCGACCTACGGCGTTCAGGTCGATGCCGTTCACGCAACCGGCGGCGTTCACACGCTTCTCGTTTCCACGCTGGTCCAGAACGACAAGGTGCTCCCGGCCCTCCGCGAGATCGAAAACCGCATTCGCTCCGTTCGAGACGGTGCGACGTCCCCCGGCGCGATCGCGGAATCGAAGTGGCGTGCGGCCGTCGAAACGCACGCGAAGAATCTTTCGAGTGCCGACGTGATGTCCACGCTTGTCGAGCTTCAACGAGATCAGCGCGGACTCGACTCTCTCGCGGGATACCCTTCGCGCCTCGCGAGCGTGAGCGCGCCGGATCTCGCCCGGCTCGTTGCCCCCTGTGTCGGCCATCAGGTGATCACCGCGCGAGGACCGCGGGCCGACGTGGAGGCACCCCTGAAGTCCCTCGGAATACCGGTCGAGATCGTCGACTGGCGATCCGAGGAGAACGAAGACGTCGGCGTCGAAGACGAATAGCGGGGTCGACGGCGATCAGATCTCGTGCGGCATCATGTCTTTGGGCGACTGGAAATACTTCGTCGGCGAGTAGTGCGAGAAGTTGGACACGCGACTCGTGTAGAGACACGCGTAGTCCTTGATCTGGTCGGCGAACCGCGTGTTCTCGGTTCCCTCCCGGAAAAGCTCGCCCCACATCGGGTTGTACGCCGCGTCGAGCGACCCCTCGAGCTTGTTGATCTTCACGAGGATGTCCGTGAGGTTCGCCGAAATCTTCCCGAGATACTCGAGGCCGCGGTTGATCTCTTCGTCGATCACCTTGAGATCCGCCTTCGCGAGCTGCTCGAAGTTGTGGATCTTGAACTCGCGGAGCTTGTTGATCCGCTCCAGGCAGGTCGACTCCTTGAGATCGAGGGTGTTCTTCTCCTTCTTGAGCTTCTCGAGCTTCTCGATCTTCGGGAGCAGTGCCTCGGTCTTCGCGAGCTCCTCTTCGAGCTCGGACACGACCATGCACGTGCGCCAGAGCGAGTCCTTCTTCGACCGCAGGATGTCGCCGTAGATGTGGTCGCCGACATAGAAGACCTCGTCGCCGCGGATGCCGGCCATGCGCTCGAAGTCGTGGAGGTTGCCGCGCTCGTAGATGCGGCCCGGCACGAAGCTGGGATCCGTCGTCGGCACGAACGTGCCGCCGGCCTTGTGCTCGTCGTCGAGCCGGTTGAATGGCGTCGCCGAGGAGAACCACGACGGTTTTTTCGCCGTTGTGATGATGATGTCGAAGTAGTCGCGCCACTTCGGAATCTCGGTGAGCTCGCCGTCGAGCAGGTGGCTCATTACCGCTTCGGTGTAACTCCACTCGGAGTTCGTCAGCAGGAAGAGCCGCTTCCCGTTGACGCGGAAGTTGTAGAGCGTGATGGCGAGCTTCGGGTCCTTGCGGATGTAGCGCGGGAGGTTCTGGACGACGACGCTCTTGAGCGAGTTGTCGGCGTGCGCCTCGTCGAGCATCGCGCGCAGGTCGTCGAAGATCTTCGCGTAGTCGACCTTCCCGTCCGCGTTGACGAAACCCTTCGTGTCCACCGCCGGCGGGATCTCGTCGCCCGGCTCGACCGCGCGCAGCGCGCGTGACGACGGATCGGCGGCGCGATCGAAGAACGCGACGAGCTCCGAGTAGAGATACACCTCGGGCAGCGAGAACATCGTGTCGACCGACACGAAGTTCGTGTCGGAGAGGTTCATCTTCGCCGACGTGTAGGCGGACTTCCGCTCCTCGCGCGAAAGCGGCACGCGCCCGTGATACGCGCGCGCGACGTACTGGAACGCGTCGACCTTCAGCAGGTTGCCGCGCTTCTTGTCCACCAACAGGCCGCGGATGTACGTCCCCGGCTTGTAGCGGATCGAGCGGATCGACTCGGGGTAGCCCCGCTTCGCGATCAGCTTCTCGACGGTGATGTCGAACGCCAGCTCCTCGAAGGCCTCACGCTCGTAATCGGCGAGCGTGTAGTCCATGTCGAAGCCGACGAGCCGTGCGTTCCGCATCCGCAGGTTGCGGTTCACGAACACCGCGCGGCTCTTGGGGATCGTCTGCTTGAAGTCCGAAACCGCTTCGGTCCCGTTCCGGATGCCTTCCAGGAACTCCTGGACGAGCTTGCTCATGTCCTGCCTATTGTCCGCCCCGGCTCCGCGCCGGTAAAGTGCCGGTTGACGCTTCCATTGCGCGCGAAGCGCGGGCTAATGTCGCCGGGGAGGCGACCCATGGTCATCCGGAAGTGCTTGATCCTGAACGTCGCGTTGGCAACCCTTCTGGGGACAGGAATCGCCGCGTGTTCCGGCGGCTCCACCGGCGCCGACGACGACGGCGACAGCTTCCTGGAGTTCGCCGGTGCCTACACGCTCACGTATCAACGGCAGCAAGCCAACAGCAACTGCACCACCGAGGACCCCGACTGGATCCAGGGGATCCTGATCCTCTCCGAGTCCGGCGAGTTCGACTTCGGCACGAGCTACCAGGTCTCCGGCGAGCTCACCGGTCCTGACACCTATTCGTTCAACGGCGACCTCACCGACGGCACAGGACTCACGCACGTTTCCGGCGTCGGCACGTTCGTCGATTCGTCGGGCTCGCTCCAGATCGTTGGCGGGGATGACGACGGGATCGTTGCGGACTACGTAACCGACTGTCGTGTTCGCGGAACGTACTTCGGCGCTCGTACGACGAGCAGTTTCGGGCCCTGAGAGCCCCGTGAGAGCCGCTTTTGGAGCGGAGACGCCGTATTGCTTGGACCCCCCGTTTCGAAGGGTCTAGACTTGTTAAAGAATTCCCTTTCTCCGCGGTGTACTTCCCCGCGACTTTGAGGAGTGGCCTTGGCCGACCCGAAGCAGCGCGCGGTACTGGAAATTCCTGAAGGTGCCGTGTTCGAAATGGAAGCCGACGGCCTCGTCCTGGGGTTCAAGGACGACGTCATCATTCGCGGCAACATCAGCCATCGCATCAAGAAGATCTTCTCGGAGATGGGGTCGATTGAGCTCCGCTCTTCCAGCGAGCTCGTCGTCGAGACCGTCGAGACCAAGAAGGGCCACGTCATCATTGCCGGCGCCGTTCGCGCGAAGAGCGTGAAGGGCACGAAGATCACGCTCATCGAGGGCCACCTCTCCGCGCGGTCGGTGAACGCCGAGACGCAAATCAACCTCCAGGGCGGCGTCATCGAGGCGGACCTCGTGATGAGCCCCGACGTGCAGGTTTCGCAGACCGTGCGCGGCCGCGCGACCGTCATCGAGTGTCAGAACGAGCTCGGCCCCCATCAGCTCAAGGGCGGCTTCAAGATGGCCGAGTTCCTCGAGATGATGCCGTCCGCGCAGAAAGTCATCCAGAGCGAGGCCTCCGGCATGCCGCAGCTGATGGCGGCCCGCCCCGCTCCCGCGGCGGCCCCCGCGGCGCCTGCGCCAGTGGCAAGCGCCGCGTGGACCGCGACCGTCCGCGAGGCCGTCGAGGAAACCGCGCCGGCGCCCCCGATGGCCGCCGACGGTGGCGCCTCCGAAGAAGCGACCGCCGCTCCCGGTGAGGAACCCGTTGCCGAGAACTGGGCCGCCGAGGAGCCCGCCGCGCCGGTCGCGCCCGAGCGCCCTCCCTTCCACGCGGGACTCGCCGAGATGTGCGAGCAGATCTCGCGCGTGTACGAGCAGCAGAAGTTCGCCGTTCCGCCACCTGTCCAGCGCCTCGTGCAGTTGGTCGATGCCGGCGAATACGCCTCCGTGAAGGGCCAGCTCACCGCAATCTGGAACCAGCTCATCCAGTATCACAAGGAGAGCAAGCTCCCGTTCGCCGTGAAGACCACGCAGATGTTCCAGAGCATCCAGCGCACGCTCGCCCAGCACGCCTAAGGCAGCTAGACTGGCGGGCCGCTCCCCACGGCAGGCCGCTCGCGTCGCTCGTGGAGGAAGCGCTCGCCTCTCGAGGCCCCCATGAAAAGACTGCTCGCGGCTGTACTGGCGATTGTGGCGTTCGGTGCGTGCAAGCCGATCCAGCGCCCCCACACGTACGACCACGACTACCCGAAGCCCGCGCAGGAGTTTCTGCTGCGCTGGATCGGAACGCCGTCGGGCGTCGCGCTGTGGGTCTCCACCGCCGACGACGGCGAGGACAACGGGCGCTATCAGGGGATCCAGTTCCTCGTCGATCCGGGAAGCCCGACGGACGTCGAGGCAATCGTGCTTCCGATGCTCGCGAGCAACGGCCTCAAAAAGGGTTCTCCGCTCGCGTACGTCGTCCTCACGTCGGGCACCGCCCAGGCGATCGCCGGCGCGGAGCGCGTCGCGAAGGAGTTCTCCGGCGTCGAGATCGTCATGCCGTCGCGAAGTGCCGCCGCGTCAAAGGGGAGGCCCGTCGCGCTCGCGTCGAAGCTCGACGTCGGGCCGGAGATCAGCGCCCGCGTGATCCGCCCTCCCGCCGGCCTCGATGCGCTGGCAGTCCTGATCCGCTTCATCGACGTGCAGATCCTTCTCCTCCCCGGCCACGGAGAGGGACTCGCCGATGCGATGGCCGAGTCGATCGGCGAGACGATGGAGAAGGAAGGCCTGCACACGACGCTCGTGTATGCGGCCAACGGCACGAGGCTCTCCGAGCATTCGCTCGAGCACCTCGATCCGGAGGTCGTCGCCGGCGAAGGCGGCACGCCGTCGATGGTGCGCCTCGCGCTTCCCACGTCCGGCGACCTCTTGCAGGTGGGGACGATCGGCTCCGAGATGTCGAGCCCCGGGCCGCAGACGCGCTCACGCTACGCGCACTGGATCGACTGCGGCGGCATCGCGTCGTGCGGCGCGGACCTCGCGCTGCAAGCGAACGGACCGGTTGTCGTTCCCGTGACGCTCGCCGGCCAGGAGGAAGGGCTCTTCCTCATCGATACGAAGGCGCCCTTCTCGTATCTCGTGCGCTCGCGTTTCGAGAAGATCCCCGGGTGGGAGAAGGCGCAGCACGCCGGCCACTCGCACGGGCAGTCGTCGATCGGCCTCGAGGTGCCGGGGTTCCTGCTCTCGGGCGGCGGGCGTTCGGTCTTCGTGAAGCGGTGGCACGTGCTGCCGATCGCGCCCTTCCAGATCGGCGGCAAGGACATCGCCGGCGTGATCGGCAGCACGTGCCACCGGTCCTTCAAGCTCGACCTGCGCCCGAAGGAACGGAGGATCCTCTTCACGCCGAACTTCGAGACGCCGCGTGAGCGCCTCGGACCCGCCGAGTCGAAGACGGACGGTGCCCGCGCGACGTGGGACGTGCCGATGGACAGGTCGCCGTCGGGCCCTCTGATCCTCGCGACGATGGATGGCCAGCCGAAGAGCCTCGTCGTGGATCTCGCGGCGGAACAGACGCGCGTCTACGTCTCGCCGAAGACCGAGGGATGGAGCAAGGTCACCACGCCCTCGGACAAGGTGCTCTGGGCGTTCGACGTCCCCGACGAGATCGACGAAGCGACGTGGAAGAAGTTCGAGTTCACGGGCGGCGTGCTCCCGGTGAAGGAGCTCAACCTCTTCGGCGCGAAGTTTCCGGACGCCCCCGCCCTCGCCATCGATCTCCCCCTGGAGACCGACGTCATCGGGATGGACTTCCTACAGGGCTTCGACCGCGTGTCGCTCGACTTCCGCCGCCGCTCGATGGTTCTCGAGCGCGGCTGACGTCGCCGCTCAGCGGCGGCTGCGAACAGCGCGCAGCTTCGGCGCCGGCGCGACCGCTTTCGCGGCCTTTGCCTTCGCCGGCGAGATCGAACGCCGCGCCGCTCCGCCCGACGCGATCTTCCGCGAGCCGCCGTGTTCGACCGCGCCCGCGGGCGCGCCCTCGTTCACCCAGCGCTGGATCCACGCCTGGTCCTTCTTCTCCCAGGAATCGGAGAGGCGCGTCTTCGCGTAGAGCCCGAAGAGCTCGTCGACCACGAACGCCGCCTCTTCCAGCAGCGCGAGCCGCTCGAAGAGCTTCTCGTCTTCCTGGTCCGTGAGGAGCGCCGGCAGCTTCATCGCCGCGAGATCGAGCGTCTCGCCGTCGAGCGTGAACGACCACTCGCGCTCGCCGCGCTTGAGGCCGAGCTTCACTTTCGAGAGGCGCTTGCCGCCCGCAAGGGCCGCACGCGCTTCGGGTGCACGCGCCGGATCACCGCCGGAGAGCGCGGTCGACGCCGGCTTCTCGGTCGCGTCCTTGAAGAACATCTTGTCGTCGACCCACACGAGCACTTCGCCGGACTTCTCGAGCGCGAACTTGCCGCCCTGCTTGTCCGTCATCCAGTAAAGCCACGTGAGGAACTCGCGGCCCGGATCCTCGATGTCGGGCGGCAGCGACTCGCCGGCGGCCGCTTCGAAGCGGGCTTTTACCGTCAGCATCACAGGCTCCAGGTGGAACGTCTTCGCGAACTGCTCGCGGAACTGGTCCTGCAGCTTGTCCGCGGTGCCGAAGAAATACGCGCGGCCGGTGCCGACGTCCCAGCACAGATCCCACGTGCGGCGAGCGGGCTCGGCCTCGGCGAGCAGCTTGCGGTGAAGGCGATCCTTGATCTCCTTCTTCTCGGCGGGGCGAAGCTTCTCCTTGTTCCCCTCCTTCTTCGCCTTCTCGATCTCCTGCTCGAGCAGCGCCCGGAAGTAGCGGGAGTTCACCGCTCGCTTGTCGGCGCGCATCGTGAGCGTGACGTACTGATTGTGGAACACCTTGTCCTCGCGGAACGACGTGTCGAGGAAGTTCTCCGGCGAAACCCAGCCGATGCCGAACTCCTTCTCGGGCCCGAGCTCACGGAACGAGTTTCGCTTCGTGTCCTCGAGATACTCCTCCTGGTATTTCTTCGGCACGTCGCCGTCGATCCGGTAGAAGCGCAGCGTCATCGATCCCTGGAGCAGTCCCACGTCTCACCTCTCGAAGTGTTTCGAAGCGCGGGCATCTTGTCCGCGAGCGAGGGGCACGTCACCTGCTCATTTCGTCATCGTCGACGAAAACCGACGGTTTTACCCACAGTTGCGTCCACAGCCTTTCCACAGGGTCTGTGGATCAGCGACGCCAACTGCCTGCCGCGATGGGGCAAGTCGCTACTTGCCTGGCGTCGGCGTGGAGATCGGGCCGAACGTCTCGCGGTCGTCGAGGCCTTCGAAACCGGGCATCCCTCGCGGCGTGGCGGACGGCTCGGGGGGTCCGCCGGCTGGGAGGTCGCGGATCGCGCGCTTGTACGCCTCTTCCTGCGTGAGGAGCGCCGCCTCGGGCGAGTCTTCGGTCTTGAGCAGCACGCCGAAACGCACGACGGCGCCCGTGCCGCCGGGCGCGGGGAGCGTGAGCCCTTCGAACGCGCCGACGATGCAGCCCTCGAGCTTCGGATCGGCGAGCGTCGAGAGCGCGACCCAGCGCTCCGTCACCTTCCCGTCCGGCGCGACGCGGAATCCGACGCCGATCGTTCCGTAGCTGCGATCGGATCGCTCGAGCGCTTCCTTGTAGCAGGAGCGCACGCGGCCGAGCCGCTTCGACGCGGCCTTGTCCACTTCGTCGGGGCGAAGCGACACGCGTCCGGGCGCGACGTCCTGCGCCGACGCGACGACGGACACGAGGAGGAACATGCCGAGTGCGACTCGCTTCATCGACGTCATCGTACTACGGCGAGCGGTACGGGATCGGGTCCTTCGCGTCCGCGCCCGCGAACCCGCGCAGCCGCAGCCCGCAGCTCTCGCAGCTGCCGCACGCCTGGGTCTCGGCAACGTAGCAGGACCACGTCTTCGCGAGCGGTGCCCCGAGCGCCAGCGCCTTCTTCACGATGTCCGTCTTCGACAGGTCGAGGAGCGGCGCGCGAATCGCGATCGTCGTGTCGGGCTTCGTGCCGAGGTTGACGGCCTTCTCGAACGCTTCGAGGAACTCGCGGCGGCAATCGGGATAGCCGCTCGAGTCCTGCTGCACGGCGCCGATCCACACGCTGTCCGCGCCGATCGCCTCCGCCCACGAGCACGCCATTGCGAGCAGGTTGCCATTGCGGAACGGGACGTACGTCGACGGGACCTCGCCGCTGCCGGTCGCGTTCGCGTCGAACACCTCCACCTTGCGGGCGGCGTCGGTGAGGCTCGACGCGCCGAAGACCTTCAGGTGCTCGATCGACACGACAAGCGTCTGCTTCGCGCCAAGTGCGGCGCCCACCTCTTCGCACGCGCGCTTCTCGCGAGCGGCCGTGCGCTGACCGTAGGTCACATGCAGCAGGTGGATCTCGTGGGTCTGCGCGGCGAGCGTCGCCGTGAGACACGAGTCCATCCCGCCGGACGCGAGAACGATCGCTTTCGGTCTTTCAGCGCCCACGCGTATCCCCCCACAACATGACGTGCAGCCGCGAGCCGAGACGGAACCCGCGCGCGACCGCCGCCGGCGCGAGCCAGCGCGATCGCTCGACGAGCGTCGCCGCGTTCGTCCCCTCCGGCATGAGGAGGACCCGGCTCGCGGGCACGCCGTGACGCTCGACGAGCGAGGCCGCCTCTTCCACGTCGGCCGGCGCGGCGACGACGAGCTTGAAGTACGCCTTCGGCTCGCGCGCGAACCACGAGAGCGCGTCCGGTTTCTCCCGCGCCTGCGGCAGGTTTCCGGAGCCCTCGAGCTTCGGCGAGACGTTCCACTGATCGACGAACTCGGCGAGCTTCGCGTCGGGCACGATCGTCCCGTTCGTCTCGATCTCGATCCGCATCCGGCTCGCGTGCAGGCGCGCGGCGAGCTCCGCGAGCTCCTTCTGCTGGAGCATCGGCTCGCCGCCGGTGATCACGGCGGTCTGTGCGCCCGCGCGCATCGCGAGAACGCGCGAGGCGATCTCGTCGACGGGCAGCTCGATCGACTCCTTCTTCGCATCGAAGCGCGTCCAGTCCCACGTGTATGGCGTATCGCAGAACCCGCACTTCAGGTTGCAACCCGACAGTCGCACGAAGACGGCAGGCTCACCGACCGACGGGCCTTCGCCCTGCACGGTGGCGAAGATCTCGGGCGCATCGCCGGGGAGCTTGCTCAGCAGCACGGCCACGTCATAGCACTTCAGCCGAGGGCAGCCACGAAGGCGCGGGCCGCCTCTTTCGGCGCGTTCTTGAAGCGCAGCAACGCCGACCCGGGCTGTTCGCGCTCGACCGCCACCCACGGGATGCGGCGTGCGCGATCGACGGCGGCCTTCACGCTGACCGGCGCCTCCGCGCCGCGACGGCGTCCATGCAGGAGCGCGAAGTCGCCGACGTCGAAGAGGCACACCGCGATGTCCGCCCGCGTCCGCGCGAGCGCCGCGTCGGCGAGCGTGCCCGTGTGCAGGCGATTGGGCGCCGGCTGCACGAGAAGCACGGTCGGGCCGATCGCGAGCGGCAGCCGGATCAGCGTGCTGCCGTCGATGAGCGAGTCGATCTCGGAGCGAAGGCCGGCGCCCTCGACGGTTTCGTACTGCGGGATCTCGCGAGGCATGCCGTGGACGAGCGGTTTCACCGCGGAGATCAGCTCGAGCGGGCGCGAGCACAGCGCGGCGAGCGCGTCTCGCCACGGCGTGCCGAATGCA
>Ga0163152_10003351_pt1 | contig 20997 bp, 22 predicted proteins | sample OliLakLV19MP8IB2_FD_148635 | JGI IMG/M metagenome (GOLD analysis project Ga0163152, IMG submission 148635) | Freshwater microbial mat bacterial communities from Lake Vanda, McMurdo Dry Valleys, Antarctica - Oligotrophic Lake LV.19.MP8.IB-2 | ecosystem: Environmental > Aquatic > Freshwater >...
GTGCGGGGCGACCTTGCGGAGCAGGTCGGAGAACGACGGACCCGGATCGAGGCCGGGCCCGAACGACGGCAGCGGAGTGTCGGGCATCGGGCGGGGAGCCTACCCGGGTGTTTGTCGGGGTCGTGCCACTACCCGAGGGGCGCTTCGAGCACGACGCGGCCGAGGGTGCGCACGTCGAGAAGGAGCCATCCGTCGGGTGTGGCGCCGACGACCGCGTCACCCTGGGTGAGGTTCCACATCGGCGACGCGTGCACGCGCACGACGAACTGCCCGGTCGACGTCGCGTCGACGGTGACGCGCGTGTCGGTCGCTTCGACGAGGATCCCGGGCCCGTCGAGCAGGCCCGTCGCGCCGTCGACGGTGAAGACGTCCCAGTGCTCGTCTTTCCACACCGGCGTGAGGTAGTCGAGTCCGCCTTCGACGAGTTCGGCTTCTTTGAGCGACGAGACGTCGAAGGTGGTGTCGGGGAGTGCGACGTGCGTAACGCCGTTGCGCAACAGCCACGCGCGGTAGCGGTTGGCGTCGAGCGGCACGAGCGGGTCGTAGAACTCGGGGTTCAGCTTGCGGTCGATCTGGCGTTCCCAACCGCGTGCTATCGGGATCGTGGTCGCGACGTGCGTCGTCTCCCAGTGGTGCTTCGTGAACGGGATCTCGACGCGTACGTGTCCGGGTTGGTCGTCGAGGTAGTCGACGAGGCCCGCGTGGTACTCGGACTGCAGCGACAGGTCGGTCGCCGCGGCCTCGGCGACTTCGGTGATCTGGAAACCGTGCCACATCACGACGACCGGTACCGCGAGGAGGAGGCGCTTCGTGCGGGCCGGGTCGGCGAGCAGCAACAGCGGTGCGGCGAACAGCATGGGGAGCCGTCCGACGTTCGAACCGAGCGGGCTGGCGACGAGGAACGTGCCGGTCCCGACGACTGCGTACAACGCGCACCCGAGCCTGACCGTCGGGTCGTCGCACGCGAGCGCGACGAGCGCGCACAATCCGAGCGCCCACGCAACCGTGGTGACCGGCATGGGGTAGGTGCCGCCGGTGCCGAACACGATGCTCGTGAACGCGGCGGGAGCGATGGCCGCGGTGACGAGCGCGGCGCCGAGCCGGTAGCGCTGCGCCGTATAGGCCCAGGCCGCGAACGCGATGCCGAGGAACACGGCCGCGACCGGGCTCGACAGCGCGCACGCGACCGCCAGTGCTCCTCCTGCGGTCTTGGATCGCGTGAGCGTGGCCAGCGCGGCGAGTCCGAACGCGACACCGAGCGCGAACGCGAGCCGGCCGACGACGAGGTTCGCGAGCATCCCGAACGCGAACGCCGCGGTGGCGAGTAGCGCCCGCGGGTGGTTGCGGACGAGGCGTTCGAACGCGGCGACGCTCGCGGTCGTCGAGGCGACCGCGATCCCCCACACGCCGAGGACCGCACCGAGCGCGGGTAGCAGGGTGCTGTACCCGAGGGTCGGGTGCCCCCCGAACCAGTTGGCGTTCCAGAACACGGCCCCGGCCCGGAACCGTTCGATCCGCAGGATCTGGGCCGGGAAGTCCTGCCCGTACCAACCCAGGGCCAGCACGAACGCCGCCGCGGCCGCCGTGACCAGGGTGATCGGCCAGCGCCGCAAGAGCGTCATCCGGGCTCAGACGCGCCGCCCTACCGAGAGGTTGTGAGGGCGAGGGCCCGAGCCCGAGCGAGAGCAGTCAGCTCGTCGTCCCGGTCCAGGTAGGTGACGGCCTTGTAGAGCCGCTCGGGGTCGTCGTTCAGATCGCCCAGCGCGTTGTTGCACGTGAAGCACAGGAGGCCGCGCACGACACCGGTCTGGTGGTCGTGATCGACGTGCAGCGCAATGTCGTCGCGTGGGGCCTTGGCGCAGATGGCACATCCGCCCCCCTGCTCCGCCAGCATTCGGTCGTAGTCCTCGACCGTGATCCCGTAGTTCCGCTTGAGATGACTCTTACGGTCGGCGACCTTCTTTTTGCCGCTCTCGGCGTATTCGCGGAGCTTGGCGCGGTAGCGCTCGGGATTCTCGCGTTGCCACCGTTGGACGCGCTCGATGTACTTGCGGGGATCCTCGCGGTACTTCGCCTTTCGAATCGCGAGGTTGCACGACATGCATTCGGGGCGACGACCATCACGACGGCGCTTGTTTCCGTAGAACTCGTCGAGAGGCTTGGGCTTGCCGCAGACCTTGCAGGTCTTCACCTGCTGATCGTAGAGATCGGGTGCGACAACTACGTCGATTTGTACGTAGTTACTCCCCGCCCTTCTGAACGTAATTTCTCACAAATTCCTCCGCGTTGTCCTCTAGCACGGAGTCGATTTCGTCGAGCAGGTCGTCGATGTCTTCCTTCAACTTCTCGCCGCGCTCAGAGCCCGCGTGCGCTTCTTCGACGACCTCTTCGCGTTTCTCGGGCGCCGGTTTCTGTTTGCGCTCCCGCTCCGGCATTCGAACCAACCTCCTAGGACGCCGTCAGCCGATCAACCAGCTGGCGCGGCGTCGACACCTCGTCGAACAACTGCGCGACATGCACCTTGCTACCACGCATTGGTTCCATCATCGGGATCCTTCGGAGCGGATCTGAGCCCACATCCAAAACAAGGCTGTCCCAATTGGCCGCGACCACGGAATCAGGCCATCGCGTGAGGCACATTCCGCGGAAATATGCCCTGGTCGACTCGGGTGGATCGCCCATCGCGGCGATCACGGTGGCCTCGTCGACCATCCGTTCGACCTTCCCGTTTCTGACCAACCGTTCGTACAGCGACCGGTCGGGACGCACGTCGTGGTACTGCACGGCGAGCAGTTCGAGCTTCGGGTCGTTCCACTCCAACCCGTCGCGATCGACATACGCGCGGAGCAGGTTCCACTTGGTGATCCAGTCGAGCTGACCGTCGAGTTCTGCCGGGTCGCGTTCGAGCGCCGAGAGTGTCTGCTCCCACCGGTCGAGGACGACCGCGCCGATTTCGTCGCCGCCGGCGGCTTCGAGGCCGTATTCGTCGGCGTACTTGCGGGCGAGGCGCAGGAACTCCCACTGCACTTCGATCGCAGTGCACGAGCCGAGCGCGGCGACGTCGACCGTCGCGCGGCAGGTCGGGTCGTGCGACACTGTCTTGATCGCGCTCACGGGCGCGGAGACCGACAGGTCCTTGTCGATGAAGCCGTCTTCGATCATCGACAGCACAATCGAGGTTGTCCCGCATTTGAGGAACGTCGACACTTCGCAGAGGTTCGCGTCGCCGACGATCACGTGCAGGCGCCGGTACTTCTGCGGGTCGGCGTGCGGTTCGTCGCGCGTGTTGACGATCGGGCGCTTGAGCGTGGTCTCGAGCCCGACCTCTTCTTCGAAGAAGTCGGCGCGCTGGCTGATCTGGTAGTCGCACGCGTCGGCGCCGTTCTCGGAACCGACCTTGCCCGAGCCGGTGAACACCTGCCGGGTGATGAACCATGGGATGAGGTTTCGCACCAGCAGCGCGAACGGCACGTTGCGGTCGACGAGGTAGTTCTCGTGGCACCCGTACGAGTTGCCCTTGCCGTCGCTGTTGTTCTTGTAGACGACGATCTCCTGGCCGGCGGGCAGCAGCCGGCGGGCCGCTTCCATCGAGCGGGCGAGGATGCGCTCCCCCGCCTTGTCGTAGATGACGGTCTGTAACGGGTCGCTGCACTCCGGGGTGGAGTACTCCGGGTGCGCGTGGTCGACGTAGTAACGAGCGCCGTTGGTGAGCACGGCGTTGACCAGATGTGTCTCGACCTCGGGCGGTTGGGCGCCGTCGCGGGCGAATCCGCGGGCGTCGCGTCCGGGGGTCTCGTCCTCGAAGTCCCAGCCGACCCGGCGTTGTTCGACGTAGCCGTTGATGAGCAACGACGACGCGACGACGGGGTTGGGATCGGCCGCGCCGCGCAGCGTTACCCCGTATTCCGTCTCGATACCGAGGATCTTCGGGACGGCCACGGGGGCAGTGTACCGGCGGGTCGTACCCGCAAAGCCCGCCGTTTCCGGCGTTCCTTACAGGTATTGGCCCGTGGTAACCCGTTCGATCTGGCGGCCGCCCTTGTCGGACTGCCCCTCGTTGATGATCGTGCGCACGTAGACGATGCGCTCGCCCTTCTTGCCCGAGATCTTCGCCCAGTCGTCGGGGTTCGTCGTGTTGGGCAGGTCCTCGTGCTCGCGGAACTCCTGGCGGATCGATTCGATGAGATCGTCGGTGCAGATGCCGATCTCGTCGCCCGCGATCGCGCGCTTGATCGACAGCTTCTTCGCGCGCCGCACGATGTTCTCGATCATGGCGCCCGAGGAGAAGTCCTTGAAGTACAGGAGTTCCTTGTCGCCGTTCTGGTACGTGACTTCGAGGAACTTGTTGTCGTCGCCCGTGTCGTACATGTGCTCGACCGCGAGTTCGACCATGTTCTTCGTTGCCTGCAACGGGTCGCCGCCGGCCTTCTTCAACTCGGCATCGGCGAGTGGGAGGTTGGTGGTGAGGTACTGCAGGAAGATCTGCTTCGCGCTCCCGGTGTCGGGGCGCTCGATCTTGATCTTCACGTCGAGGCGGCCCGGCCGCAGGATGGCGGGGTCGATGAGGTCCTCGCGGTTCGACGCGCCGATCACGATGACGTTCTTCAGGAGCTCGACACCGTCGATCTCGGCGAGGAGCTGCGGCACGATCGTCGACTCGATGTCGGACGAGATGCCCGTGCCGCGCGTGCGGAACAGCGAGTCCATCTCGTCGAAGAACACGATGACGGGGTTGCCCTCTTCGCTCTTCTCGCGCGCCCGCTGGAAGATGAGGCGGATCTGGCGCTCGGTCTCGCCGACGTACTTGTTGAGGAGCTCGGGGCCCTTCACGTTGATGAAGTACGACTTCGCCTTCTTGTTGCCGGTCTTCTCGGCGACGCGCTTGGCGAGCGAGTTGGCGACGGCCTTGGCGATGAGCGTCTTGCCGCAACCGGGAGGGCCGTACAACAGGATGCCCTTGGGCGGCTCGAGTTCGTGTTCCTTGAAGAGGTCGCCGTACAGGTACGGCAACTCGACCGCGTCCTTGATCATCTCGATCTGGTCGTCGAGACCGCCGACGTCGTCGTACGACACGTCCGGGACCTCTTCGAGCAACAGTTCTTCGACCTCGGGGCGGGGCAGCTTCTCGAGCAGCAGCCCGGAGCGTCCCTCCATCAACAGGTGGTCGCCGGCGCGGAGCCGCTCGCCCGCCATCAGCTCGTCGGACAGTTCACACACGCGTTCTTCGTCGGCGCGGCCGGTGACGAGTGCACGGGTGCCGTCTTCCATCACTTCTCTGAGCGTGACGACTTCGCCCGACACGTCGAACGAACGGGCGAGCACGACGTTGAGCGACTCGTTGAGCACGACTTCCTGGCCGCGGCGCAGTTCTTCGTCTTGGATCTCGGGGTGCATCGCGACCCGCATCTTGCGCCCGGCGGTGAAGATGTCGACGGTGCCGTCGTCGTTGCGGCCGAGGTAGGTGCCGTAGGCCGACGGGGGCATGGTGAGCTTCTCGACCTCCTCGCGCAGCGCCGCGATGTGCTCGCGTGCCTCGCGGAGGGTGGCGGAGAGCTTTTCGTTCTGGGAGACGGCTTGGGCGAGCTGGCCCTTGGTCTCGAGCAGGCGCTCTTCGAGGGTGCGGACCCGCTTGGGGGCGTCAGCAAGGCGGCGGCGCAGGACGACGACCTCCTCTTCGAGGCCTTTGATCATTTCCTGGAGTTGGTCGACTTGCTGCTCGTATTCATGGAGCCGGCGTTCGTGCTCGGAAGCCATGACGACCCCCTCTCTCCTCGGTCGTCTCGGACCCTAGTCCTGCCTTCAGGGCCCGGCGCGCGCATCCGATACGGTCTCGGAAGGCCGAAATCGGACTTGGTGTCATCGATTTGTCACTTCATCATGTGATAAATTGAATGGGCCGGTCAGCCCTACGGCTGACACTCCAATCCTCTTCTCGACAATCCTCTTCTCGACATCACGAGCGCAAAAGTGAGGACACCGCAATGAAGGTCTGGATCGACCAGGATCTCTGCACCGGCGACGGACTCTGCGAGGAGATCGCCCCCGACGTCTTCACCCTGCTCGACGACGGACTGGCGTACGTCAAGGAGGGCGACAAGGTCTTCTCGAACCCGGGTGGCGCCGAAGGCCTGGCCGGCTTTCCTGACTCACAGCTCGACGCCGTGGTGGAGTCCGCCGAGGAGTGCCCCGGCGAGTGCATCTTCATCGAAGCCGACTAGCGCACCACCTGCGCACGTAGCTCACTCCACCAGGCAGCGGCCGGTCTCGACCGGCCCATCCTCGATTTCGTCGACCACCGCGTCGACTTCCTCGTCGGTGACGGCGTAGCTCGTCCCGTCCCGGCCCGGGTCGATCGCGAACGCGACGCCGATGACGTCGCCGGCTTCGTTCACCAGCGCGCCGCCCGAGTCGCCCGGTTCCAACGCCGCGGCGAGCACGTACACCTTCCGGCGGCTTTCGCCCGTGCGATAGATGTCGGTACCCACCGCGACGATCTCCTCGCCGACACGCGCGGGTGACGCCTCGAGGTCGCCGCCGTTCGGGTGGCCGTACACCGCGCCGACATCGCCCACGTCGCCGGTCACGAGGTCGAGGGGAACCGCGTCGAGACCGGGAACCGACAGCACCGCGAGGTCGCGCGTCGGGTCGAACGCGACGACGGTCGCGTCGTGCGCTTCGCCGTTGGCGTCGAGTACTTCGGTTTCGTCCTCCCCCGCGACGACGTGCGCGTTCGTGACGACGAGTTCGTCGGCGACGACCCAGCCGCTCCCCTCCTGGATCTGGTGGCAGGCCCGCCCGGTGACCTTCACGATCGACGGACGGACGCGGGCGTCGACCGCCGCCGAGATCGAAAGTTCCGGCGGTTCGCCCGGGTCGGGCGGGTCGTCGAGTGGCCCGAGGGCCGACGGCAACGGCGCCTCCGAGATCGCCCGCCCCCACGCCGCGAACTGCGAGGGTTGTTCGGGCGCGATCTCGTCGACCAACTCGACGACCGCCGAGTCACGAGCCATGCGCGACGGCCACCCCTCTGCGGTCGCGAACGACGGTGTCGTCATCCACACGAGGGCGAGCACACCGACGAACCCGACCGCGGCGCCGGCGGCCCGGTCCCACGCCGGGAGCTTGTATTCGGTGCCCCGTACGTGGTGGGCGAACACCCCGACACCGAGGCCGAGCGCGTGCCCGATCGCGCCCACGAAGATGAGGAACAGCACCGCCACCGTGACGCGGTCGTCGGCGCTGGTGCCGCCGAACGCGGTGACGACGCGTGGCACCCACTGGACGCCGATCGCGAGTGCGAGCGCGATTCCGAGCCACGCGAACACGCGGGCGACGAACCCGAGCCGCCAGCCGCCGACCGCGGCGGCGAGCACCGCGAGCACGATTGCGACGTCGAGACCGTTCACCCGTCGGCGAGCAGCAAGCGGGCGTGCGTGAGAAACCCGGTGTGCGCAACCATGCGGTGGTCGGGCCGGATCGACTGGCCCTCGACGTGCCACGTGCGCTGCAGCACCTCGAGCGTCTCGATCATTCCGAACGGGGACTCGGCCAGTTCCTCGCGCAACCGGCCCACCTGCAAGATCGTCGGCAGGTACGCCAGGAGAATGCCGCCCGGCGCGAGCGCTTCGACCGCGTGCTTCACGACGCGCCACGGTTCGGGCAGGTCGAGCACGACGCGGTCGAGGTCGCGCTCGTCGATACCTTCGTAGACGTCGCGTACGGATACGTCGAGGGGCACGTCGGTGCCGAGGAAACCGTGCACGTTCGCGATGGCCCGCTGCGCGAAGTCGTCGCGGATTTCGTAGCCGGTCACGTGGCCGGTCGGGCCGATGCTGCGCAGCAGCGCGCTCGTGAGCGCACCCGAACCGACGCCGGACTCCAGGATGCGCGCGCCGGGGAAGATGTCGGCGAGCATCAGGATCGGGCCGATGTCTTTCGGGTAGATGACCTGCGCGCCGCGCGGCATCTCGAGGATGTAGTCGCTCAGTGTCGGGCGCAGCGCGACCAACCGGGCGCCCTTCGTCGTGCGGACCGTGATGCCGTCGTCGGAACCGATGATCTCGTCGTGACCGACCATGCCCGCATGCGTGTGGAACTGCGCGCCCGGCACCAAGGTGATGAGGTGCCGGCGGCGCTTGTTGTCGACGAGCAGGACTCGCTCGCCCTCGGCGAACACGAGCCTCACGGCTCGACTCGTAACGGAATGCGCGTCGCCCGGTTCCGGAGCCGGCAGAACGCGCATACTGGTTGGCTCCCTCGCTGCGCCGTCCGTGGCTCCGCTGCGTCCGCACGCGTTTCGCCGGGCGTGGGTGCGCCGCACTGCGCGCACGGGCTCAGCTCGTCGCGCTCCGCGGCCGCTTCGTCCGCGAACCGCTCATGTGCCCGTTCGACGAACCGGAGGAAGAACGTCGCTTTCGCACCCGGCGACCGCTCCTCGATCGCGTTGAGCACCTCCTTGTACCCGAGGTGCTTGTTCCCGGCCGCTTGCGGGCACTCCTCGACGATGTAGTCGATGTTCATGAGCACGCAGTACGCGGCGAGTTCGCGCTCCCCCAACCGAACGAGTGGCTTCACCTTGCGGACGAAGCCCGGCGCCGCGGGCAACGCCGGATGTTGGCGGCCGAGGTACGACGTCTCCCACCGCAACACGTTGCCGAACAACACGGCCGCTTCGTCGTCGAGGTTGTGACCCGTCGCGAGCACGTCGTAGCCGTGTGTGATCGCGGTCTCGTTGAAGATGTGGCGCTTCGAGAGCCCGCACGCCGAACACGGGGACCGTTTCGCGACGCGAGCACCGTCGGGAACGTCGAAGCCGTAGTCGGCGGGCAGGTCGACCTCGATCAGCTTCCCTCCGATCTTCGTGGCGAAGTCGCGTGCGTACCGGCCGGACTCGTCGGAGTACTCGCCGATGCCGAGTCCGATGTACAGACCGTCGGCGTCGTAGCCCAGCTCGCGCAGGAGGTGCCACAGCCCGAGCGAGTCCTTCCCGCCCGACACCGCGACGAGCACGCGCTCCCCCGGTTGGATCATGTCGAACTCGTGGATCGCCTTCTTGACCTGCTCGCGCGTGTGGTGCAGGAAGCAGTCGCCGCAGAACCCGGCGTTGTGACGGCGCAGCTCGATGACCGCCGGTCCGCGGCACCGGCGGCACTTCACGGGTTGGTCCTCATTGGGCCCCGCCCGAAACGACCGGCCGGATCTCGACGACGTCCTCGTCGGCGAGGCGTTCGTCGTGCGTTGCGAGCGTGTCGTTGCGGATGACGAGCACCGACTCGGGCACGACATCGAGGTTCTGGAGGAGCTGCTCGACGGTCCGCGGCGCGGGCATGTCGAGCTCGCGGCGCGGGTTCCGGAGTACCACTCTCATCGGCCCACCAGGGTAGTGGCGGGCGGGCCTACTCGGGTACGCGCGTGGTGATACGGAAGCTGTCGCCGGGCTGGACCCGGGTGCGGTAGACGATCTCGGGTTCGTTCCGCGCGACCCGGCGCAGGGCTCGGAGCCCGACGGCAACGATTGCGGTCGTCATCCAGACATGCGATCCGGCGCGGGCGCGCCGGAAACTGATCTGCGTCAGGTAGCGCAAGCCATTGTCGATCATGGGGTCGATCCTGGGAAAGTCAGATGCGCCGGATCTCGAGGACGGTCTGGCGCTTCTTGCCCTTGCGTTTCCCGAACCAGTACGCCGCGACGACGGTCACGACCGCGACGCCGACGGCGATCGTGATGGCGGAGACCTTCGCCGTCTCGACTCGTTTGTCGACGTCGCCGCGCAACTCACGTAGCTTCGACTCGAGGTCGTCGCGCGTGACTTTCTTCTCGGGCTTGTCCACCGCTGTCTTGGGGCGGCTCACGCCGACTCCTTCGTCTTGTTCTTGGTCTGGCCGGCCTGCCACACGAGCACGGCGAGGAGCGCGAGGCTCACGACGACGATCAAGTACGGGGCCCACGACCAGTTCCCCGTGAACGTCGTGCCCGTTTGCGTTTGCAACGCGCGCAGCGCTCCCATCGCGAGGAAGAAGACACCCGTGCCGAGGAGTAGCGCGCCGCCCAGCCCGAACCCGATGAACTTCTTGAGTCCCTTGAGCGGCTCGAGCGTCTCCTGCTTGGCGTAGGTGACGACCAGGTCCTTCAGTTCGCGGACCGTGTCTTGGGTCTCGGGCACCAACATCCTCCGGGGTAGGCCGATCAGTCTTCTTCCCGTTCGGACCCGTATGCAACCTGGAGGTTACGGAAGCGGCACGAGTTCGTCCGCCGGAGGCGCGTCGGGGTAGCTCGCGACGGCGCGAGCAGCCTCGACTTGGAGCGCCTGCCCGCCGCTCGTCGTGAAATCGCCGTTGACGATGTAGGCAAAGTCGAGGTCGTTGCTGTCGAGCGTGCCCGCCAGGCCCGCGACGCCGTTGATCTGGCCCGTCTTGGCCCGCAGGTCCCTCGCGAGCGGATCGCCGAGGAACCGCGTGGCAAGCGTTCCCGATTCACCCGCGACCGCGAGGCCGGCGTCGATGTCCGGGAGCCCGAGCTGCAGCACCGCAACGATGGCAACGCAGGTGACGCGGTTGGCGGGATCGAGTCCCGAACCGTCGTGCAGGTCGAGGCCCGCGGTCGGGACGCCCAGTTCCCCGAGCGCGCTGACGATGCGCTCCAAGCCGGTTGCGGTCGTGCCGTCGCCCCCGATCTCCCGCACGAGGAGTTCGGCCGTGAGGTTGTCGCTCGACCGCAACATCGAGCTCACGATCTGACCGATCTCCGGGGAGACCACGGTCGCGTACTGCGGTTCGTCGACGTCGTCCGGGGCGGTGCCGCGTTCGACGGTGAGATCAACGACGGGGAGCAGCGCGCGTAACTCCTCGCCGAACAGCAGTGCCGGGTCCGCGACGCGAATGCCGGCGTCGAATCCGTCGTCGACGGTGAGCGCGTTCACCTCGCCGATGTCGTCGCGGTAGCTCTCGCTCCAGCCGGGCAGGAATCCGACGTCCTCGTGGTGGCTGTCGTCGACGACGATGGTGTCGACACCGTCGAGACCGGCTTCGATGATCGCGTCGGCGAGGTCGCGCAACGAGTGCACGACGTCTTGGTTTGTGCGTGGTGCCTCGGCCAGACCGGTCGCGTAGTCGTCGGTCGCGAACACCGGGTCACCGCCTCCGACGACGTACAGCGTCGAACCGTCGCGCAGCACGCGCGTCGCGAGCGTGGCCGGAGCGGTCAACACGTGGATCGCGGCCGCGGAGGTGAGAAGTTTCGTCGTCGACGCGGGCGCGAGGGCGGTCGGCCCGCCGACGCTCGCGAGCACGCCGTTCGTCGGGTCGGCGTCGTCGATCGCGAGGCAGGCCTCGTGCGGGTCGGCCACAGCGGTCGCCGCGGCAGTCAGGCGTTGCTGCGCGACTTCGTCGACGAAGACGTACGGCACCCGCCGCGCCGACCAGAGCGGCGTCGATACGGTCGCGGCGGTGGGCTCCGCAGTCGAGGGATCGTCGTCGGGGCGCAGCGCGACCGCAGCGATCGCGACCGCGGCGACGAGAAGCACGCAGGCGAGGACGCGCAGAGTTGCGCGCCCGCGGCGAGTCAGTCGAGGCCGCGTACGGCGCGGAAGCGGCTGTAGCGCCACAGGTGGGCGAGCGCCGTCACGGCGCGGTTCGCGGATGCGTACGCGAGTCGGTCGGTGCCGCGCACGGTCGCCGGGCCGGCGTTGTCGGGCGCGGCGACGGCGAGCTCGGTCGCGGTGAGGATCGGTATTCCGGACGCCTGCGAGATCTCGGCGGCGGCCTGCGCGAACCGCGCGTCCTGCCGTTCGTGGTACGCCACGATCCGTTCGATGCCGTGGTCGGGATAGAACGGCCCGTTCCGGAGTAGCTGCGCGGTGTTCGACTGGATGCCGATGCCGAGGTACACGATCGCGTCGATGTCAGGGTGCATCGCGACAAGTTCCATGACTTCGGGGATCGTGTCGCGCGTCTCGCCCCCGGCGAAGTCGATCGGATTGTTCCGGCTCCACCGCGGCGGCAGCTTCTCGTCGATTGCGGCGCGCAGGTCGTCGGGCAGTGGCGCGAGTTCGAGATCGCCGGTCCGGGCGATCGCGTCGGCGGTCACCACTCCCCAACCGCCCGCGGTCGTCAGCACCGCGGTGCGCGGTCCCCGGGGCAGCGGCTGCGTCGCGAACGTGGCGGCCGCTTCGAACGCTTCCTCGACCGTGGCGGCGCGTGTGATGCCCGCTTGGCGGCACATGCCGTCGAACACCCGGTCGTCACTGGCGAGTGACCCGGTGTGGCTCGCGGCCGCACGCCGGCCACCTTCGGTTGTTCCGCCTTTGACGAGCACGACCGGTTTCCGGCGCGCGACCGCGGCGAGGCGGTCGAAGAGGGCCCGGCCGTCGGTGATCCCTTCGACGTACGCGAGGCTCACCGCGGTCTCCTCGTCGTCGGCGTACCACTCGAGGTAGTCGGCGACGCCGACCGCGGCCGCGTTGCCCGCCGAGACGGCCCGGCTCACGCCGACACCGGTTTGCACTGCCCAGTTCTGGAACGACGACACGAAGTTGCCCGACTGGCTCGCGATCGCGATGCGGCCCGCGGGTGGGTACGGAGCGACGATCTGCGCGCACAGCTTGGCCGGCGTCGACACGACACCCTGGCCGTTCGGGCCCGCGAGCACGATTCCGAGCTCGCGGGCGAGGGCGATCAGTTCGTCCTCGGCCTTGCGGCCTTCCGGTCCGGCCTCGCCGTAGCCGGCACTCGTGAGGAACGCGGCGCGCACGCCCTTCTTCGCGCACGCGCGCAGGAGGTCGAGGTTGGCGGCGGCGGGAGTGCACACGAACAGGAGGTCCCACGGTCCGTCGCCGAGATCGTCGACGTTGGCAACCGTGTCGATGCCGAGCACCGACGCGCCTTCGAGGTTGGTCGCCCCGACGTTGCCCTCGTAGCCCGCGGCCAGGATGTTGTGCAGCGCGACGAACCCGAACTTCCCCGGATGCGTCGACGCGCCCGCCACGATCACGCCCCGGGGCTCGAACAGCGCCCGCAAATCGCCAACTGGCGTCACCGGAGCAGGCGCCGTCTGGTTTTGTGACGCCAGTTCGACGAGGGCGTCGACCGCGAGCGGCTTGCCGTCGACGACGATAAGCGGGTTGAGGTCGACCGACGCGACGTCGGGCCGGTCGGCGGCGAGGCGCGACAGCCCGAGCAGCACCGCCGCGAGGGCGTCGCGGTCGACGGCGGGTTCACCGCGGAACGGGCCGAACAGCTTCTGGGTGGCGAGGTCGTCGACGATCTCGCGGGCGTCGACGTCGGCGAGCGGGACGAGGCGGAACGCCACGTCGCCCAGCGCTTCGGCGATCACACCGCCCACGCCGAGCATCACGCACGGACCGAACTGCGGATCGCGCACGAGCCCGGCGATCAGTTCGCGGTTGCCCTTGACCATCGGCGCGACGAGGAGTTCGACCGCGCCGTCGTCAGGTGTGGCGGCGGCGAGCAGCGCGTCTGCGGACGCGCGCACGGCATCGGCGTCGCCCAGGTTCAGGCGGACCAGCCCGCGTTCGGTCTTGTGCGCGATTGCGTCGCCGCACAGCTTCACGACGACCGGGTACCCGATCGCATCGGCCGCCGCGACTGCGCCGCCGGCGTCGGCCGCGGTGCGCTCGTCGAGCACCGGCACGCCGTACGACGCGAGCAGCTCTTTCGATGCGGCTTCCGAAAGCGTGGACACGGAGCGCAGATCGTACCCGTGCGTCGCTAGGGGCCACTGGAGGTACCCCTAGCGACGCACGACGCGCGGTGAGTCGCCGAACTTGGTCACTGCGCCATTCTCGTTCCACTCGAGGCCTTCGGCCCAGGCGATTTCCCAGCGGTTGCCTTCGGGGTCGGCGACGTTGCACGCGAGGGTGACGCCCGACCAGCCGCCGTCGGCCGCGAGGCCGGGCGCGGATTCCTCGTTCAGGTTCTCCATGGCGTAGATGCCGAGGACGACACCGCCGAGCAGGAACGAGACGAAGTTCTCGACGTCCACGCCCGGTTCCCATCCGAGGCCCTTGTAGAACGCGCGGATCCGCTCCAGGTCGCGTGCCCCCAAGGTGACGAACGACATGCGCGCCGGAACGGTTACACCGCGCGCTTGCGGTCTTTCCAGTACTCGTCGCGCAGCACGCGCTTGAGCAGCTTGCCTGAATCGGTCCGCGGCAAGGCATCGCGCAGTTCGTACGCGCGCGGCTGCTTGTACCGGGCGAGGTGCTCTTCCGCGAATGCCTTCAGTTCGGCGAGGTCGATCGTCTCCCCCGCCTTCGGCTGCACGATCGCGTGCACGCGCTCGCCCCACTCGTCGTCGGGGATACCGAACACGGCCGCGTCGAGTACTTGGGGGTGGCCATACAGCACCGCTTCGATCTCGGCCGGGTAGATGTTGACGCCACCCGAGATGATCATGTCCTTCTTGCGGTCGCAGATGTACACGTAGCCCTCGTCGTCGACGTAGGCGACGTCGCCGACCGACTTCCACTGCGAACCTTTCAGTTCGGTGAGTTGTTCGCTCGTGCGGTGGTAGCCGTCCATCGCGAGCTTCGTGCGCACGAACAGCTCACCCGGGTCGCCGGTCGGTACCGGTTCGCCGTCGTCGTTCACGATCTTGATCTCGATGCCGCCGTACGGCTTGCCGCACGAACCGGGCTTGCGGAGCTGGTCCTCGGGGGGGAGCACCGTGTCGACCCCCAGCTCGGTCGAGCCGTACACCTCGAACAGCCAGCCTTCGCCGAGCTTGGCGACGATCTCCTCTTTCAGCGAGTACGGCACCGGAGCCGCGTTCGCGATGAGGCAGATCATCGACGACATGTCGGCCTTGGCCAGTTCTTCGGGGGGCAGGCTCACGATGCGCTTGAGTTGCGTCGGCGCCGAGAACGAGTTCGTGACCCGGTGGGTCTTGACCAGGTCGATCCAACGCACGGGGTCGAACTTGCGCAACACGACGATCGGCGCGCCGAGGGTGTGCGCGAGCGACGCGAACGCGAGCGGTCCGGAGTGGTACATCGGTCCGGTCGTGAGGTGCACCGAGTTTTCGTGCAATAGCCGCAGTTCGGCGAGCAGCGCGAATACGAGTGTGCGGTCGGTCGCGGTGCGCAGTGCGCCCTTGGGCTTGCCCGTCGTGCCCGACGTGTAGATCATCGCCGCGCCCGCCTCGGTTGCGTCGGCGGGGAGTGGCGGTTCGGTGTCGGGGCGGCCGCCGATGACGTCGTCCCACGCGACACACCCCTCCGGCATGTTGTTGCCGCTCTGAGGGGCCGCTCCGGCGCCAGGCCCGCCGTACACGACGACGGTGTGGACCTTCGGGATCTCGCCGCGGACCTCGGCGACGAGCGCGGCCTGTTCGGCGTCGACGACAACGACCGTCGCGTCGGAGTTGTCGATGACGTACGCCATCTCCTCGGCGTTGAAGCGGTACGACAGCGGGACCGCGACGAGGGCGAGCTTGCGGGCGGCGTGGATAGTGACGAGCACCTCGAGCGAGTTCGGCCCGCACCAGACGAGGCGTTCCCCCGACCGGGCACCGGCGGCGGTGAGCCCGTGCGCGAGCCGGTTCACCAGCGCATTCAGCTCCCCGAACGACGTGGTCGACGCGCGGGCGCCTCCGCTCCCGTCGACGATCACCGCGACGCCGTCGGAATTCGCGCCCGCGTGGACGGCGAGTACGTCGAGTGGTTCGTTCATTCCCTGACCCCCCGGGTGAGTGCGCCGCACCCTACCTGCCCATACCCTTTCCACATGCCGCGACAGTTCGGAGTGCGAGGAGTCGTCGAAGGGTTCTACGGGACGCCGTGGTCGCACGACGCCCGCCTCGACATACTGTCGTTCCTCGGTGCGCGCGACATGAACGCATACGTCTACGCGCCCAAGGACGACGCGAAGCACCGGTCGCAATGGCGCGAGCCGTACGACGACGTCGAGCAGGAACGATTTCGGGAACTCGCCGCGCACGCGGCATTCGAGGGCATTCGCTTCGGGTTCGCGATCTCGCCCGGGCTCGACATCGACTACGAATCGGCCGAGGACCGGGCTGTGCTCGTCGCGAAGCTGGAACCGTTACGCGCCGTCGGCGTGTCGTGGTTCCTGCTGCTCGTCGACGACATCCCGATGCAGCCCGGACTCGCGCCGCGCCAGGCCGACCTGGCCGCGTTCCTGCTCGAAGCGTTCCCGAACCTTTGGCTCACGCTGTGCCCGACCGAGTACGTCGGCACCGACCCGTCGCCGTACCTCAGTGAACTCGGCGCCCGGCTCCCGGCCGATGTCGACGTCATGTGGACGGGCCCGACCGTCTGCTCGCCCACGATCTCGGTGCGTGACGCGCGCGCGTGGGCCGACGCGCTCGGCGACCGCGCGCCGATCATCTGGGACAACTACCCGGTCAACGACGGCACCATGGCGCACAGCCTCCACCTCGGGCCGTACCAGGGTCGCGACTCAGACTTGGTCGACGTCGTGGGCGGTGTGCTGTGCAACCCGATGAACCAGGCGTACGCGTCGCAGATCGCGCTGGCCACCGCCGCGGCATTCCTGCGCGACCCGGACCGGTATGACCCGTCCGAAGCGTGGGCGCGCGCGATCGACGACGTCGGCGGCGAACACAAAGAGGCGCTCGCGTGCCTGGCCCGCGCGTGCGCCGACGGTCCCGTTTCCGAACCCGAAGAACTCGAACTGCACCAACTCGTTGCCACTCTGCACGACGAGATCGACGGTCCGGGTTGGCCGGCCGCCGTCGCGGCCGTCGCGGCGGTGTTGCGCACCGCACGCGCGCTCCCCGATACCTTCCCCGCCGACGGCGACGACCTGGCCGGCGAGATCGCGCCGTGGGCACGCGCGGCGCGGGCCGAGGCCAACGCCGGACTCGCGGCATTGAAACTGATCCAACAGCTCCGGCCCGTCGCCGCGATGACCGCGGAAGGTGGCGGACGGGCCGCTGCACCCGACGCTGAGCGCGCGATGCACGCCGCATTCCTGATGCTCTACAGCTGGGACGGTGCCCGGACGAAAAGAGAGGTCGTGTTCGGTCCTCGGTTCGCGCTCTATCCGGCCGTCGTGCAGCTCGCGGGCGGCGCGCCCGGCCTCGACCCGGCACTCGCCGTGCGGGAGGATGCCAACGCCATCGACCGGCTCTGCCGGCTCGCGCTCGACGCCTACGACGCGTGGCGGGCCGATCCCAATGCGCCGGTACGCGCGTTGGTCGACGGCGAGGAACGCCCCGTGGGCGACGACGGCTCGTTCGACGCGCGTGGCACGATGACCCTCGTGCGCTGCGGTGAGTACGCAACCCGCGTCAGCGAGGACGGCCTTCCCTTCCGCGAGGCTCGACTCCCGTGAGTGGCCCGAAGGCGCCCGGCGCCAAGACCCCGGACGTCAGCGTCGTCATGCCCGCGTACAACGAGGCCGAGATCCTCGAGACCTCGGTGTCCGACGTCGTCGAAGGCCTGCGCGTCCGCGAAGTCTCGTTCGAGATCGTCGTCGTCGAGAACGGTTCGACCGACAGCACGTTCGAACTCGCACAGGAACTCGCGGCCCGGTTCCCCGAAGTACGCGCCGAGCAGAGCCCCGAACCCGACTACGGCCGCGCGCTGCGCCACGGCTTGCTCGCGGCCACCGGCGTCGCCGTCGTGAACTTCGACGCCGACTACTACGACCTCGACTTCCTCCAGCAGGCGGTCGAGCGGGTCAGTCCCGACGACGGCCCCGCGATCATCGTCGGCTCCAAGCGCAGCAAGGGCGCGCACGACACCCGCCCCGCGCTCCGCAAGCTCGTCACCGCGACCTTCAGCACCCTGCTGCGGGTCGTGTTCGGCCTCAAAGTCTCCGACACGCACGGCATGAAGGCCATGCGCCGCGCCGCGGTCGAGCCCTACGCCCGCCGCTGCCAGTTCGGCAAGGACCTGTTCGACACCGAGCTGATCCTGCGCGTCGAGCGGGCCGGGCTGCGCACCGACGAGATTCCCGTCGCCGTCATCGAACTGCGCCCCGCGCGCACCTCTATTCTTCGCCGCGTGCCTCGCACGATCCTCGGACTCGTGAAGCTGCGCCTCGCGCTCTGGCGCGACCATAAAAACGTGTGACCGCGACCGTGCGGACGCAGTGAGCGCCTCCGGCCGGAGGCCTCACGCGCGAGGCGAGGGAGCCCTATGACCGTCCTCGCGGCGGCTCGGATCGTCACCGGCGACGGTGGCGTCTCCGCCTCCCCCGCGTTCGTCGTGTTCGAACACGGCCGCATTGTCGCGACCGGAACCGGGACCCCACCGTCGGGGGCGGTCGACCTCGGCGATGCGCTGCTCGCGCCGGGGTTTGTCGACGTCCAGGTCAACGGCATCGAAGGCGTCGACTTTGCCCGCGCCGAAGCCGACGAGATTGCCGGCGTGCTGTCGCTGCTCGCCGACCGCGGCGTCACGCGGTGTTTGCCCACGCTCGTGAGCGCACCGCTCGACTCGTACATACCGGCATTGGCGCGCTGCAAGGCGGCCGGCGCGGGTGGCGTCCATCTGGAAGGTCCGTTCTTGGGCGGCGCGCCCGGCGCGCACCCGCCCGATCTTCTGTGCACCGCCGACCTCGCCTGGTTGACCGACCTGCTCGACCGTTTCGGCGACCTGATCCGCTTGGTCACGCTCGCGCCGGAAGCGGACCCGGGCCTCGTCGCGACGCGCACGCTCGTCGAGCGAGGCGTGACCGTTGCCCTCGGCCACTCGACCGCGACGTACGCCGAGGCGCGCGCGGCCGCCGACGCGGGCGCCCGGCTCGTGACCCACCTCTTCAACGGCATGGGCCCGCTGCATCACCGCGAACCCGGGTTGCCGGGCGCCGCGCTCACCGACCGGCGTCTGGTGCCGACGGTGATCGCCGACTTCGTGCACGTGCACCCGGCCGTCGTGCAACTCGTCGTCACGGCGCGTCCCGACGCAGTCCTCGTGAGCGACACCGTCGGCGCAGTCGACGTACGCGACGGCGCCGCGCGTCTGCCGGACGGGACCCTCGCCGGTGCGTTCGAATCGCTCGACGCCGGCGTCCGCAATGTCGTCTCGCTCGGCGTCTCGGTCGCGCAAGCCGTCCGCATGGTCACGGGCAATGTGGCGCGTGCGTTCGGAGCGTCGGACTACGGGCGTATCGCGGCCGGGTGCCAGGCCGACCTGGTCGCGCTCGATCCCGAGACGCTCGCCGTGCGCGACGTGTGGGTCAGCGGCGTTCGGCGCGGCTCGTGAGCCACGCGCCCGCGACCACGAGCACCATGCCCGCGAGCGAGAGCGCGGCGACATGCTCGTCGCGGAAGATCACGCCCGCGATGATCGCGACGACCGGCACGAAGTAGACCGCGACCGAAGCCCGCGACGCGCCGACGCGGGCGAGCAGCGTGCCCATGGCGATGAACGCGAGGCCGGTACCGAGCGCGCCGAGTGCGGCAACCGCCGCGAACGCGTCGGGCTCGAACTCCGAGCCGCCGAGCCCGAAGATCGCGAACGGCACGGTCATCACGAGCGCGCCGAGCTGGGCGCGGAAGGTGACGGCCGGCGCGCCGTACTCCTGCTGGAGCGGCACCGAGATGTTGGTGGAGAACCCGTAACACGCGACCGCGAGCAGGACGAGGCCGATACCGGTGAGGCTCGAACTCGATCCGTCGTCGAGCGCGGGCCACATGACCAACACGACGCCGATGAACCCGATGAGGAGTCCGAGCAGCTGCACGCGGCCCGGCAGCCGCCGCAGCAAGGTTGCCGCTATCGCGGCGGTGAACAGCGGCATGGCGCCGTTGAGCATTCCGGCCAGCGACGAGTTGATCCATTGCTCGGCCACCGAGAAGCACATGAACGGGATGGCCATCCAGGTCGCGCTGAGCACGAGGATGCGCGGCCACTCCCGCCGGGGCATGGCGCGCCGCGCCGCCGCGAACGGCGCGAGCGCGAGTGCACCGAATGCGATGCGCCCGGCGGTGACGACCGAGGGTGCGAAGTCTTCGATCGCGACCGCGATGAGCAGGAACGAGCAACCCCAGATGAGCGCCGGGATCGCGAACAGCGCCCACTCGGTCGGACCGAAGTTGTGCTGGTGCTGCGTGCCCACGCTGGTCGAGAGCACGCGCGAAGCCACGGCGCAGGCTACGCGAGCAGTCGCCCGGTATGTCCGAAGCAACCCTGCTGCGTGTGCGAAGCGCTGACTGCCGCCTCAGCGGTGCCGAAATCGCGCAGGCATCGGTCAAGGAGTCGACGTTCCACGAAAGCCGACGAAACGACCTAGGAGCGTGGGTCAGTAATTGCGTCATACGGCGACCGTTTCGGTCGTCCTGTGACGCCAAAACCCCGGGGGTAGTGTCCCGCGCCATGGAGATCGTCGCGGCGCTGTTCGTCGAGAGCATCAACTTCCGCCAGGTGGAAGGGCCGTCGACCCGTATCGACATCACCGGGGCGTTCTTCTCGACCGCCGTAGCCGAGTACCCGACCCAGCTCACGCCGCATCTGGTGGTCCTGGTGCGGGCCCCGGCCGGGGGCGAGGGCAACGGCACGCTCGAGGTCGTGTTCGTGCGTGAAGACGGTGAGGAAATCGGCCGCAGTACCCAGTCGTTCTTCGTCGAGCCCGGCAAATTCGGCTACCGGCTGGTCCGGGGCGAACTCGACTTTTCCGAGGCCGGAACCATTGAGGCCCGCTGCACGATCGTGGAGAGCGGCTCGGCGGTCACTGTTCCGCTCACCGCGCTGCCGCCACCCTGACGGGAGCAGGGCGTACCCTGACGGGAGCTTGTGACGTGATGCCCCTCAACCCCTGCCCCGCGCGGGCCGAAGCCGGGAGGGATGGATCTCGTGAACCGGTATGCGGCCGCGCTGTCACTTCACCCCACACCGGTTGAGGCCGTCGGCGAGGTAGCGGGCGAAATCCTCGATCGTTTCGACGGGGACCGACCCGACCTGCTGGTCGCGTTCGCGTCGCCGCACCACGTCGGCGCGTTCGAAGACATGGCCGGCGGGCTGCGCAAGCTGCTCGAGCCGTCGGTGTTCG
>Ga0163152_10003357_pt1 | contig 20982 bp, 19 predicted proteins | sample OliLakLV19MP8IB2_FD_148635 | JGI IMG/M metagenome (GOLD analysis project Ga0163152, IMG submission 148635) | Freshwater microbial mat bacterial communities from Lake Vanda, McMurdo Dry Valleys, Antarctica - Oligotrophic Lake LV.19.MP8.IB-2 | ecosystem: Environmental > Aquatic > Freshwater >...
CGCCAAATCAGCGGATCGCGGGTCTGTGACCCGCAGCGGGTTGCTTGGAACTGACGCTTGATATAAACAGTCGCGATACCCGCCAAGTGCTGCGAGTCACAGACTCGCGGTCCTGGAAACTCGCAAAGGGGTTGATCGCCAAATCAGCGGACCGCGGGTCTGTGACCCGCAGCGGGTTGTTTGGAACCGACGCTTGATATAAACAGTCGCGATATCCGCCAAGTGCTGCGAGTCACAGACTCGCGGTCCGGGGGGCGGTTTTGTGAACCGCAGCAGGTTGCCAGACACGGACGTTCAAGAATGCACAATCCCAAATTCCAAAACCTACAATGTGGCCCGCTCACCCCTTCGGACGCGGCTGCGGCTTCGCTCCTTTGAACCGCTTTTTTTTCTCACTGCGATCCCGTGAATGACGGTTTTTTAGAGCGTTTTCCTGATTTTTCCTCACACCGGGCACGAGAAATTTTCTTTTTGGCGCGATGGTTTTGTTCCGTGATTTTGGAACAAGGATGAGGGGACAACCTTCAAAGCCGAAGGCCTGCCTCAGCTTGCCCGTCAGGTATTTGTTGTATTGATCCGAGAAGAGCTCGTCCCGGTTGACAAAAAGCAGAAAGGTCGGCGGCGATTGCCTGACCTGGGTGGCGTAGAAAAATTTCACCCGATGTCCCGCCACACTGACCGGCTGTTTTTGTTCGATGGCATCGTTCAGAGTTCGGTTTAAAAGCGACGTTGGAATTTTTTGTTTCAACTGCGCCGAGACATAACGGACCGCTTCAAGCAGGCGGTCGAGATGAAACCCCGACTTGGCGGAGGTGAAGATGACCGGGGCAAAATCGAGGAAAAACATCTGTTCCTGAACCCAGTTTCCAAATTCACCCAGGGTGCTAGGTTTCTTGACCCGTTCATAAGCTTTCTTTGTTGCCCGCTCTTTTGCCGCATCCTTCTTTATCTCGGTCACATCGTATTCCACCAGATCCCATTTGTTGATCACCAGGATGCAGGCTTTGCGCGCTTCGAGAATTTTTCCCGCGACCTTTTTGTCCTGACCGGTAACTCCTTCCACTGCGTCGATGACAAAAATCACCAGATCGGCTCTTTCGATGGAATCCTCGGTTCTTTTGACACTGTAAAACTCGATGGAGTTGTCAATGCGTCGTTCCTGACGGACTCCCGCCGTATCAATCAAAATGTATTGTTGATGAACCCCCTCGGTCACGACTTCAAAAGGCACATCGACCGAGTCGCGGGTGGTGCCTGGAATCGGGCTGACGATCACGCGGTCCGATTTCACCAGGGCGTTGATGATGGAAGATTTGCCGACGTTGGGGCGACCCACAATGGCAATTTTCATCGGTCCGTCCATCGGTTTGGCCGGGCGTTCATCGGCTGGTATCTCGTCCTGATCCGATCCTTCGGGAAGCTCGTTCACCTCAAGTGAAGTCGGTTTTAATTCCTCAGGAGGCAGCAGAGCCAGCGCTGCATCCATCAAATTTTCCATTCCCATGCCATGAATTGCCGTGACGGGGAAAATACGGTCGAAACCCAGGGCGAGGAATTCGTCCACGGCGCCTTCAGCGCGGTAACTATCGACCTTGTTGACCGCGAGAAGGACCGGTTTTCCAGCCCGTCGAAGTTTCATAGCCACATCCTGGTCGAGGGCGACGATTCCCTCCTGCACATTGACCACAAAAATGATCACCTGCGATGCTTCAATGGCCAGATCCACCTGTTGCAACGCGGCTTCGGTGATGATGTCGGGCGCTTTTTCTCCCCGGACCAAGCCGATGCCACCGGTATCTACCAATGTAAAAGGATGGCCTTTCCATTCGGCCTCGGCCATGACCCTGTCCCGGGTCACGCCCGGTTGATCATGGACGATGGCAATCCGTTTCCCGACGATCCGGTTAAAAAGGGCCGATTTCCCAACATTGGGCCGGCCGACGATGGCGATAAGCATAAGGACAAGATAACGCGTCCGGCTTGATATTTGCAAACCACCTCTGCGGTTTCCTCCCGGGAGAGATTTTGCGGTATTAAAATGGGTTGAATTTTCGAAGTTTAAAAGTGGTCAACCTAAATCAGTTCCACCGAAACTCGCTGGTTTTGTATTAAGCGCTGGAGATTTGGCTGGGACATGCTAAACCGAAGTCATTATGTTGAACTCAAAAACCTCAATTCTCGTCCTTTTCAGTTTTGGAGCAGCGGCTTCCATTCTGGCTGCTGACAAACCAAAGCTTGGTTACACCGACACCCCCATGATTCCCGGCACATCCTGGCATGTCCACGATGGTGATCGTCCGCAGCCAAGAATTGTGACTCCCGGGGCTTCCTACAGCCACACCGCGCCCGCTCCATCAGATGCGGTCGTGCTTTTCAATGGGAAGGATTTTTCCCGCTGGAAAGGCAAGGATGGCGAGGTGAAGTGGAAAATTGAAGGCGACTACATGGAAACCACCAAGTCCGGGCCGATCAAAACGGCTGATGAATTTGGAGATTTCCAACTGCATCTGGAATTTGCCACACCTTCCAAAGTTGAAGGGAACGGACAGGGACGGGGAAACAACGGGGTCAACATCTTTGGCCGGTATGAAATCCAGGTTCTTGATTCTTACGAAAACATGACTTACCCAGACGGCCAGGTCGGTGCCATATACGGCCAGTCTCCTCCCTTGGTGAACGCTTCCAAAAAGCCGGGTGAATGGCAGACCTATGACATCATCTGGGAAGGGCCGCGGTGGGATGCAGATGGGAAACTGACCCGCAAAGCAAGCGTCACCGTGCTGCACAACGGAGTTTTGCTCCATCACAAGAAGGAATTGATCGGCAGCACCCCGCACCAGAGGGTTGGAAATTACGACAAACCGCATCCTGAACGGGGAAACATAGAGCTTTATGAACACGGCAACCCGGTCCGGTTCCGAAACATCTGGATCCGACCCATCGGCGAATACGACAAACCTGAACTGGTGAACTGGGGAAAATAAACCCACCTAAAGCATCTGTTTTTTCATCAAGGGTGGCCTATGAGCCACCCTTTTTTGCGCTTCTTGGACGCAACTGTTACGTCCCTTTTTACCAAAGTGCCGGATTGGGATTGTAATTTATTAACTCCGTCCGGGTTGCGGAACGGCCTGAAGTTTCGAAAGAGAGCCGATTCCAATGACGGCGGCAACGAGGGAGATTGATGCTGCGAAGATAAATGGCCAGGAAGGGTTTTTCTCGTAGAGCAATCCGGCCAGAACGGGGCCGAGGATTCGGGCCAGGCTTCCGGCGCTCTGTGCCACTCCGAGAGTGGTTCCTTGATCGGCGGATGGTGTCAGGAGCGAAATGAGGCCGAAAACCGGCGGCCGGGTCAGGCTGGACCCGATGGAAAGAAGTGCCAGCGAAACCAGCAGGAAAGTCCACGAACGGGCGAAAGGAATCGGCCCGATGCCGACGGCAAATATGATCAGACTGAAAATGATCAGTCTCACCTCGCCGAGCGATTTCACGGCCCGCCCGATTCCACCTCCCTGAACCAGGGCACCGAGAATGCCGCAGAATGCAAATAGATAGGTGATTTTTTCCAGATCCCTGTCCCGGTCCATCTGCAAATTAAAGTTCTGGCTCACAATAAGCGGGAGCAGTGTTTCGAAACAGGTGAACCCGAGGGTTGCGAGGAAAAATATTCCAATCAAGACTCCGATTCCCGGCTGGCCGAGCGTGTGAAACATCTGGTTTAAATGCGGACGTCGAGTGGTTGGCTGGGAGCTCGGTTTCCAGCTTTCACCCAATAAAAAATAGGCGAAAACCACGTTGATCAGGGAAAATGCGGCGGCTGTCCAGCCTGGTCCCGTGATCCCAAAAAGCCGGATGCTTAACGCTCCCAACGCCGGGCCGAAAATAAAGCCGAGTCCGAACGCCATCCCGATCAATCCCATTTTTTTGGAACGTTCTTCCGGCGGTGAAATGTCAGCGATATATGCCTGGGCCACGGTGATGTTGGCTCCGCAGATGCCGGCAAAAATGCGAGAAGCAAAGAGGATCACCAAAGCGACGTTTCCCTGCATGCTGCAGCCGATGGCAAAAATGGAGTAGGCGATCACCGAACCAAAACAGCTCACAAGCAGGATCGGGCGTCGTCCGTGCCGGTCGGAAAGCCTGCCCCAGATCGGAGCGAAAACAAACTGCATCGCCGAATAGGTGCCCATGAGAATCCCGATCGTGAGGCCGCTGGCTTCGAGATTTTTCGCGAAAAGCGGCAACAGCGGCAGGACGATTCCAAACCCGATCAGATCGATGAAAACCGTGAAGAAAACTATGGCGATGGAAGGAGCCCTCATTCGAGTATGGATTGGATTCCGGAAGTTCGGCGGCCCGTGGTCATGGTTAAAATTGAACCTTTTCGATGCTAGGAGACTTGCTGCTGGTGAAGGATCATGAAACAAAAAACGCGAAGGCTGTGATCAGGCCGTCGCGTTTTGTGATTCCTGGAAGGTTATTTCCGGAAGAAGTTGATCGCTGAAGGTTGGGGGATTTCGTGAGCGCAGGGTGCGTTGGTCGGGGCGTCTGCTTCGCGCTCGTTGTTCAGCACCAGTTTTTGCGAGAGCAGATAGGATTCAACCTCTTCACCGCTGACATCCGGGAGTATGCGGCCATCAATCTCCACGCAAGGGCTGAGCATCTGCCCGCTCTTTTCGATCATTTCTGCCCGTTGATCGGGGTTGTTGATGATATCCCGGTCTTCGAAGGGCAAATCGTATTTCCGCATGATGGCTCGAACGCCATTGCTCCATCCGCAGGATGGTTTTAAGTAAGCGACAATTTTTGGTTTGTTCATAACAAAGAAAGCTGCGGGTAAAGCTGCCACAGCTCCCGGCATTGGCAATACTTTCTTGAAACCATAAAAACTGCCGGTGACCCGAGCCGGAATCGAGTTGGAAAATAACGCCACCTCAACTTGACCCTTTCCCGAGTGTGGCAAGGTTGGAGAGTGGACTGAACAGGCGTCACAACCGAGGGAAATGATTGAAATCAGCTGAAGACCGTTGAAGAAGCCTGATTCCAGGCTTCGCATTCAAAACAGCCCGAAAAGCAGTGTGGGTGAGTGTTTTGTTGCGATCACCCGTTTTTAATTCCCGCAGGCAACCTGCAGATCATCCTAAATTGCTAGCGGGCACCTTTTTGATAGGCACTTTAATCACATTGCGGTAACTCAGGATGAATGAAATTTAAAATCGGGATAATTCTCCTGAGCATTTGCGCTAGTTGCACCGGGCTCGCCCAAAATTTAACAGTCAACGGTATCTTAAAGTGCTGTGTTTTTTTTGTTACTCCGACGAACGGAGATTTTATTATGGGATCAGGTTTTTTTTGTGCCACGGAAAGAAACTATATGATCATCACCGCCCACCACGTGGCTGTTGGGTTCAACACAAACACCGAGGTTATGTTTCATTCTGGGTCTAACGCTCCGACCAAAATTTTGCTTCAAAATGTGATTCCAAAAGGAAAGAAGCTTATTGCGGCTCAAGATGAGGTGAATGACGTGGCGATCCTCCACGTCGCCCCACAGTACGACCGAGATATTGGAATATTCAGCACCATTCTAGCATGGCCTGCTAAAAACATTCCGACGACAATTTCCGCTCCGGAGAGAAACGCTCCATTGGTTATGTTTGGTTTCCCGCAAGGCCTTGGAGCTTTGGGAAAGGATATAAGCTATGCAGCCATTTCGAGGAGTGGAAAGCCCTCTAGTGGGCTATTGGACTTGACTGGAAGATACGTTTACCCAGGTAGGATGTTCATCATTGAAGCTCCTTCAGTAGGAGGCTTTAGTGGGGGGCCAGTGTTCGACCTTGGAGAACCGCGTATCAGTGGTAACAACAATCTCGTTATTGGCGGAAGTCCTGTGGCGTGTGTGGGTATAGTCTCGGGGAATTTTGAAGGGGATAAAATGGGTATAATAACACCAATTGGTCATGCCGGTAAGCTCATTCAGTCCCTACTAAACCTTCCCTGAAGCACACCATTTTCATCCTTTTCTCGGATTTACTGGCCTGTGACGATCAACCTTCATATCCGGAAGTTATTCTTGAACCGGAGCAGCAGAGATTGAAAAATCCGCCGTTGAATCGTTAAAAACCATATGGGACTGAAGATTTTAATTGTAACTGACAAGTTTAAGGGAAGCCTGCCGGCAGATGAAGCCGCAGCCGCCATCGCCAAGGGATGGAAAGCGGTGCGCAAAGGGGACCGGATCAGGCTTTTGCCCATGAGTGACGGCGGGGATGGGTTCGGCCCGGTTTTTGGCGGTTTGATTGGAGCCCGGGTTCAAAAGACAAAAACCATGGATGCCGCGCATCGTCCGATCGTCGCATCCTGGTGGTGGCATCAGCCATCCCTTACGGCGATTGTTGAGTCGGCGCGGGTCATCGGGCTGGCGCAACTTCCACCGGAACAATTTCATCCGTTTCAACTCGATACCGTGGGATTGGCGGCGGTTTTGAGGGCCGCGTCAGTTCGGGGTGCCAAACGCTGCTTTGTCGGCATCGGAGGAAGCGCTACAAACGACGGCGGATTTGGAATGGCCCTCGGGCTGGGCTGGGATTTCTTGAGATCGGATGGATCAGCAATCAAACAATGGACCGAGCTGGGCAACTTGGAAGAGATATTGCCTCCCGCACGGGAAGAATCGATTCGGGGAATGAAGGTCATCGTGGCGGTCGATGTAAAAAACCGATTGTTGGGTGCTCAAGGTTGCAGCAGAGTGTACGGGCCTCAAAAGGGTTTGAAGCCCGAAGACTTCCCAGCGGCAGAGTTTGCGCTACGAAAACTCGCCCGTGTGACCAAGGGCTTGTTGGGGAACGATTTTTCAATTGAAGCAGGGGCGGGGGCGGCTGGTGGACTAGGATTCGGGTTGCTGGCCTATGCCGGATCCTCAAAACAGAGCGGGTTCGAACTCTTCTCCCAACTGAGCAGACTGGAACAGAGGATACAGCAGGCGGATGTCGTGATCACCGGAGAAGGAGCTTTGGACCGCCAGACACTGATGGGAAAAGGGGTGGGGGAGATTGCCCTGCTTTGCGCCCGGCACCATGTTCCCTGCCTCGGAATGGCAGGAGTAGTGACCGAACCGAAGAAGGCCCGCAAATTATTTTTGTCCGCGCGAGGTTTGGTGGAACTGACCTCCGTGGAGCAGGCAAAAGCTGAACCGGCACGATTCCTGGCGCAATTGGCCGGAGAAATGGCCCGCGATTTTAAGCAGTAAGAATCACTTAATAAAAAGCAAAGACATGAATCTTGAAGATCATTTTGGGGACGTTTTACGCAAAGGCCGGACAGCGGCGGATCTCACAGTCCAACAACTTTCGGTGCGGGCCGGACTGGGCGAGCCGGAGATTGACCAAATCGAGGAGAGCGGAAAGGTTTCACGCGCCATCAATTTCCAGGAACTCGGAAAAGCCCTGGGCATGGATCCGAAAAAACTCGAACGCAGCGCCGGCGGTTGGAAACCGAAACCGGTCGATCTGAGCGTCTGGCAGCAATTGAGGATGTTCACCAGCGAAGGAGATGGCATCACGGTGAATTGTTTCCTGGTCTGGGAAGAGATCTCCCGCGAAGCGGCCTTGTTCGACACCGGGTTCGACGTGGAATTGATATTTAAGACCCTGGAAAAGGAGCAGGTGCAGTTGAAACATCTGTTCATCACCCACAGCCATCCCGATCACATCGCCGGCATGGAAAAGATCCGTGAACGTTTTCCCAAGTTACACCTGCACTCCAACTCGAAAAACGCGCCGCCGCAACATCGGAACCGTGCGAATGACTTCATCCACATGAACAGCCTGCGGATCACCAACAGGGAAACTCCGGGTCATGCGGAGGATGGCGTCACCTATATAGTTGGAAACTGGCCTGAAGACGCCCCTCACGTGGCGATCGTGGGTGATGCGATTTTCGCCGGATCCATGGGGCGCGGGAATCAATCCTGGGATCTGGCCAAACAAAAGGTGCGCGAAAACATTTTCAGTCTGCCCTCCGACACCTTGATCTGCCCTGGTCACGGTCCGTTGACCACCGTGCAGGAGGAAAAAGAAAACAATCCGTTTTTTTAAGAAGTCCCTAATTGCTCTGCACCGGGTCGGACGATAGAAACCGTGTCCCCGTGGACTTGGTTGCGTAAGTGGTGCTGGGTTTGCGGCATGGCCCATTGACGGCTCCCATCCCGTCCCACCAGCTCCAACGAATCGATTTCGTTCAAGCCGGGAACCCTGGCCGTATCCAGGTGGACCACGATCGAGCTGCTTTCCACCGGAAATTTCGGACGGACAACAAAATCCCGCAAACGTTTTGAAGTCTTGGCCCGGCCTTCCCAGAGCATTCTTAGGATGAATTTTTTGGGGGTATCGGTGCGTTACGGGACAAGGATAGTGGCAGCCATTGCACACGGACGATACTACAACTGAGCCTGAAAATTTGACATCTTTTCTGCGAAGGAATTCCTTCCCTGGTGGGCTCAAAAGCATTGAAGTAAAGCAGGTCATTCTTTCAGGTAACAAGGAATGATTCTCCTAACTCCTGGTCAGTCTTTCAAATTGCCAACGACGCTAGTCGGGAATACACGGCCTTGGGTTCGTGGCAAAGTTGTCAAATTATCCCCATTACTCAGCCATTTCAGAAATGGCACGGAAGAATCCTTTTGTCCCTTCCACTGGGTGTGAGATGTTTGTTCTCCCGCTGCTGGAGAACGCGTTCGTGGCTATCGAATACCAATCATGCAGATCAGACGACCTCTCGATGATCAAACGCGCACCAGGTCGCCCGAACACATCAAAGACAAATTGCCCATCACTCGTCCGTTTTGGTTGTAGCTTCAGCTAGATATCCAATACTGATGGGAGCCGGAATATCACGAGGAATGCCCAATCCATTCGTGTCGGTGAGCACAAGAACGCCGTCGATGAACATTTTAATGGTTGAATGTTCACCTGGTCCGAGTAAATCAGTTGCAGCGACTGACCAGCAGCGCGGTGTTCATCCCGGAAGCGCTGATGGCGATCACTCCGCCGACATTTGACGGAATCGTTGCCTGACCGAAAGAATCGTTCCCCCAGGCCAAGTCCAAAGCGGCAGGAGCCATGCGGCCCACACCGCCGCTGTTGGTCCGATTCTTCGCCAGTGATACGCTGTCGCCATGAAAGATAACTTGCCCATCTGGAGCGACCCGGAGCGACTTGGTGGTCGCGTCTGCTTCGCGGGGACGCGGGTGCCGGTGGATGCGTTGTTTGAGAACCTGGAGGCGGGCCTGAGCCTGGCTGAATTTCTGGACGAGTTCGAAGGCGTCACGCGCGAACAAGCTGTGGCGGTGCTGGAATTCGTCCGCCGCACGATCCCCTCCGGCGAGCCGGCGAGCCAGCGGCGGCATGAAGCGGGTGCTGCTCGACCACTGCGTGCCGCGCCGGGTCCGGCAAGCACTTGCGGGATGTGAATCGGCCACGGCCTTCCAGCGCGGCTGGGCTGAACTCAAGAACGGTGCCTTGCTTGAAATTGCGGAGCGCGATGGCTTCGACGTGCTGGTCACGGCCGACAAGAATCTCCGGTATCAACAACGTCTCGCCCACCGGAGCATTGCGGTCGTCGAACTGCCGACGAACTCCCTGCCGACCCTGTTGCTGCATTTCATCGCCATTGCCGACGCGGTGAACCGCGCCCAACCCGGCGACTATCTGGAGCTTTCCTTCTAGGTTCAGGGACGGAATCCCATTGGGATTCATGGAGAGCACGCTCGCCCTCGCGAAAAATCGTGCGGCGCTCGGGATCTGGGCGCTCGGGGCTGGGGAAGAGAGCGTCCTCAGCCACAAGCGAGGGCTCGTGTGTTCCCCGATGCGGGGACGCATTGTTTGTAGCCACATCGAATGTCAAGTTTCCATTTAGAGCGGATGCAACAGTGACAGCAACATTGTTACTGGTGATGGTGCTGCGGTTTACGGAACCGAGATCCGCCAGGGAACTGGCATTCAATCACTCCACTGGTTACGAAACCGTCCGGAATTTCTGGAAGAAGTTTTCGTTCGACACGATTTCAGCAAAAACTTCCTGACTCATCTGCGTATTCACCGATTTTTTCCGCGCAACGGGATCAAGCTGGCGACGGATGGAGTCAAAAATCCGGGGCTTGAGAAAACGGTTGAGCCAGAGAGAAAAAAAGCTTTGACCGCGGGTCAACGAGGTCGTTACGTCCAGTCGACTCCAGGGATCACGGAAACCTGCTCCGTGATGGTACACGAGATCTCCGTAGATTCCGTAAAACATCGGATGCGCATGGCCCAGTTTGGTGAGCCATAGCGGATGCCATGGGAGGTTTCGTTCGTTCAGGATTTTCAGCAAATTGCCGCCCACGTCGGTCACCGGCTGGCCGTATTTGTTTTTCCAACGATGCCCGCTCTTCCAATCGCCCTGGATGGAGTGCCAGAAACCGACGGTGGTCGCGCTAAAGCAGGGGTGCGGCTGGATGTCCCCGTTATTTTCACGGCGCTGCACCGCCACGAGGGGGAAGGTTTTGAGTTTATCTCTCATCTCCGATTCGAGATCGCCCACGGGAAAAGCGTCGCCGTCTATAAACATCAGCAAATCTTCGGGGTCGGTCGAATGCAACCGGGCGATCTCAGCCAGAAGGTTCAGCTTGATGGAGTGTTCCGGAATCGGTTCGGTGGATGAATAAAAAAATTTGTCCCGCTGGTCGGTGGGCAGATGGTTCAGGAAGGCGTACACCCGGTGCGGAGTCGAAATAAAGCGGCGTAAATATTTCAACTGAACATCAACCCAGCGGTCATCTTTCCAGTGGACGGTGACGATGTGTATCATTTGTATTTACTGAAGGTTCAGGCGTTTCGAAGGAAGGAAGGAAGTTCCCTGGCGACCCGCCGGATCTTTGATAAAACCGCCGGAACGAACGGAAATTTGTGGCGCACGGGAGAGGCGTTGTAAGTTTTCTTCCATTCCAACAATGCCGACTGGAAATCTCCCCGCCCTTCGATCAATTCCCAGAAGGTCCGAAAATCTGTTTCGGCATTCTCAAGGAGGAAAGGCATCTTCCTGCTTTTGCCCTTCAAGAATGCTTCAATATTGGCATTAACCGCATGGACATAATCCTGGGAGATCTGAACCGGATCAGTAACAGCGCATCCCTGCAAAATCGAGGTCTTGTAGGCCAGGATGATTCCGCCATGGTAATAGCGTCTGGCATAACTGCGCGCCGTGGCGTCGGCGTTTCTTTTGAGATGCACATAGATCGCCCGATTTCCGTATGCCTGTTCCAGTCCTCCCAGAAACCAGGAGAGCCGGTTGTCCGCTTCGATGTGATTCTCGGGATAGTTCAGCCGATCTTTTCCCAACAGACCGGTTCTGGATTCATGGGCTGCCGAGTAATTGGTGAGATGTTTTGCCGCAGCCACCAAAGTGGCCGATGCGCACCGTCCGGTACAGAGGATGAAAACGTTCATTTCAAGCCGCTCCTGAGCAAAGACTCCGATCTCCTAAAACCGACACCAGGCGAAGGTTCACCCCGTGCGGTCAATGAGCCGCGGCTGCTTTATGAACGATGGCCGAGGTGGGAAGGCTGCTGGAAGCCCTTTGAGATTGTTTCAACGCCCGGTCCGGCAAAAGTCCGAGATAAATCATTCCAACGATGGAAAGCACCAGGGCGATCCTGGCGGGCATTTGCACCTGAACCGGGCTCAGATCGCCCGGATCTTTTCCCCAATAAATGGCCCGGACCACGCCGAAATAATAATAGATGGAAATCACCACACCGATGATCGCGATCAGGAGAAGCGCATAATAGGCTGGATGAAGCGGTGCCCGTTCCAATGCTGAACTTAGAAGAAGAAATTTTCCAAAAAAACCGGCCAATGGAGGAATGCCCGCGAGCGAAACCATGGCCAAAGTCAAGGTGGCTGCGAGAAAAGGGGAACGTTGATTCAGTCCGACGAGGATGGAGATGTCCTCGGAATCGTTTTGTTTGGAGAGAATGGAAATCACGCCAAAGGCGGCAATCAAAGTGAACATGTAACCGCAAAAATAATAGAGAACTGCTGAGATACCCGCCTGGCTCAAAACGGAGACACCGATCAGAAGATAGCCAGCATTGGCGATGCTGGAATAACCGAGCAGTCGTTTCAAGTTTCGCTGGGGAATGGCGCACAGATTGCCGTAAAGAATGGTCACCCCGGCCATGCCTATTAAGAGAGTGTTCCAGTGTTCGGCGATGTTCGGAACACCGGTGCAGAGCAGGCGCAACAAGAGTGCAAAACCTGCCGCTTTGGAACCTATGGCCAGGAACGCGGTCGTCGGAACCGGTGAGCCTTGATAAACATCAGGTGCCCAAAGCTGAAATGGAAAGGCGGCAATTTTAAAAGCGAGCCCTCCGATGACAAACAACAATCCCATCAAGAAAATTGGGTTCTCCGAGTTGGTGATCGCCGCAGCTTTCAAAGCTGAGAACTCAGTTGTGTTGGCCGTTCCAAACACAAGCGCTATTCCATATACCATGAAACCAGAAGAAAGCGCTCCGAGGATCAGATATTTCACACCCGCTTCGATTGAAGCCGTCTTTTTATGCTGAAAACTGGTTAGCACATAGAACGTGACGGTGATCAGCTCCAACGAAACAAAAACCATGATCAAATCATTGGCCGAAGAGGCGAACAACATCCCGGCCAAGGCAAAAACGAGCAGGCTGTAGTATTCGCCGATGCCGTGTGAAATGCGGTCCGAGAAATCGATGGCGAGAAATGTCACCAGAACCGCAGCCGACAGAAAAAAGCGCTTGAAGAAAAGGGCCAGGGGATCGTACACCAACATGCCGTTGAAGGAAGTGTAGGAGACGGTGGCATCCATGAAAAAGCTGAATCCGAGAATGGTCAGCAATCCGGCGGCGGCAATGTAACCAAGCTTCTGTTTGTGGACTGTTGGAGTCCATAAATCAATCAGCAACAGGGCCAGCCCCAGACCGCAAACGAGTAGTTCAAGAATGTAGGAACTGTTCATTGAAAATTCTCTGATGAAATTTGGCCATGCACCGCCACGGTTGGATTTGCCGGCTTGTTTTTGTTGGCCATTTTCAGCAGCTCAACCACCGCTGGTTCAATTTTTTCCGTCAATAGTCTGGGAACAAACCCAAAGGTCAGAAGCGCAACGATGAGCAGAACAAAGGGGATCTTCGGCCAGAGCCCCGCGTCTTTCACCTCGTTCCAATGAGGGTCGTCCGGTCCGTGCAGGACGTTGCGTACAGCCCTGAGCATGTAAACCGCGCCGATGACCAGCGCGCCCCAGATGGCAATGCCGGTGACCACCGGGAACGCCTTCCAGGAACCGAAAAGAACCAGGGCTTCACCGGCAAAATTGGCGAAACCGGGAAGACCACATCCGGCCATCATCGCCATGATCATGGCGGTTCCGATGAAGGGCATCTTTTTCAACAACCCGCCGAGTTCATCAATGTTCAGGGTCTTGGTCTGGTTATAAAGATAGCCATTCAACCCGAAGGCCAGGGCAGCCAGAAATCCGTGGGCGATCATGACCACCACCGCGCCGGTGACACCAACCGTGGTCAGGCTGGCGATACCGAGGAAAATGAACCCCATGTGGGCGACGCTGGAATTGCCGATCAAAAGATTCAGGTCCCTCTGACGCATGGCTACCCAGCCGCAGAAGACGATGTTGCCCAGCGCCAGGATGGCGATGACATTCAGCCAAGTGCTGGCGCCCTCGGGGAGTAGAGGCATCGCGACGCGGATCAAACCGTAAAGGCCGAATTTCTTTAAAACTCCGGCATGCAACATGGCCGTGGATGTCGGAGCGGCGCCATAACCGAGCGGCGCCCAGGTATGAAAGGGCCAGAGGGAAACCAGTATTCCGAACCCAAACAAAAGCAGCGGGAATATGACCTGTTGCGAGGCCAGGGTCAGCGGATTTTGCTGGATATGACGGGTGAGGACGATGAGGTCAAAACTGTTGGCACCCGATTGAACATATAAAGCGATCAAACCGATCAGGGAAATCAAAGCGCCCAGGCTCAGGTAGATGGTGATGTTGAAGGTGGCGTAATTTTTGTCCGGGCCGCGACCCCAGATCCCGATCATGATAAAGGTCGGCACGAGGGCCAGTTCATGGAAGAAATAAAAGAGGAAAAGGTCGAGTGAAACGAAGGCTCCTAGTATGCCGCCTTCCATCACCATCAGCAGAAGGTAAAATTCCTTTTCATTGCTTTTGATTTCCCGGGCCATGGCCGTGGCTGCGAAAGCCACCACCGCAGCCATCAGAATGATTCCAATATTAATTCCATCCACTCCCACGTGGTAGCTGATCCCGGCCCGCTCAATCCACGGAACCATCTGTTGGAATTTAAAGCCGTCGATGGCCGGTGCCGACCCGAAGTTGGCGAACACCGAAACGGCCACCACCAGACTGAGAAAACTTCCGACCAGCGCCACGCTGCGGATTAAAAAACGATAGTTTTTCGGTATCAGCAGGATGACCAGGGCGGCCAGAAACGGAAACCCGAGGATGTAAGTGAGGGGTGACATTTTAATGCAAAATTAGAAACAAAACCACAGCCAGACCGGCCACCAAAAGCAGGGCGTAAGTCTGAATGTTTCCTGTTTGAACCAAGCGCAGCGCGCGACCGGCGAATTCCGTGGTTCCATGAAGGCCCTTCACAAAAAAGCCGCCGATGATCCACCGGTCTATTCCATTGGCCAGGGTTGCCGCAGCTTCATGGGTGATCCGGATCAGGCCGTTGAAAATCTCATCCCAATAAAAGCGGTTGCGCATGGCCCGGGAGAGACCGTGCAGTTTCTCGGGGAGGGGATCGACCACGGCCTTGGAATACAAGGCATAAGCCAGGCTGAATCCAACGATGGTGGCCATGATCCCGGTCATGGCGGCAAACGGGGCGTGGCTGAATGGGTAAAAAATCTCCTCGATAAAATTCAGGTGATGGTCCCCGGTCATTCCGAAATTTTTTCCGACAAAATGCTCCACCCCCAGCCATCCGCTGATCACCGAAGGAATCGCCAGGAGCCAGAGCGGGGTGGTCATGATGGAAGGTGATTCATGCGCATGATCCACTGATTTCGATTTGCCAACTCCGTGGAAGGCGACAAAAAACAGCCTGAACATGTAAAAGGTCGTGAGAAAAGCCACAAAAAGTGCTATGCAGAAAAGCCAGGAGTTGTGTTCCCAGGCGACGGCGAGAATGGCGTCCTTGCTGAAAAAACCGCTGAAAGGCGGCACGCCGCAGAGGGCCAACGTACCGATCAGGAAAGTCCAGTAGGTGGCCGGCATTTTCTTTTTCAGATTGCCCATCTGCCAGATGTTTTGTTCATGGTGCATCGCATGGATCACCGAACCCGCTCCGAGGAAGAGGAGGGCTTTAAAAAAGGCGTGAGTGGTGAGGTGATACATCGAAGCGGCTGGTCCCTGCAAACCAACCGCCATGACCATGTAACCAAGCTGCGAAAGTGTGGAGTAGGCCAGGATCCGTTTGATGTCCTGCTGTTGAACGGCGATCAGTGCCGCCATTAGGGAGGTCAAACCACCGATCCAGGCGATGACTTCGAGCGCTGTCGGACTGAACAGGAAGAACACACGGCAAAGCATGTAAACGCCAGCTGCGACCATCGTCGCCGCATGAATCAAGGCGCTGACCGGTGTCGGGCCTTCCATCGCGTCAGGGAGCCAGACGTGCAACGGGAATTGCGCCGATTTCCCCATGGCACCGCAAAAGATCAGCAGACCAGCAGCGGTGGCGGAAGTCCCGAGCAAAGCCGGGTTGGCCCGGAAAGCATCCTGCAACCGGGTGAAGTCCACGGTTCCGACGAGAGCCCAGATCAGGATGATCCCCATGAGGAACCCGAAATCACCGATACGATTGGTGAGGAACGCTTTTTTGGCGGCGTCGGCGGCGGAATTTTTTTGATACCAAAAGCCGATGAGCAAATAACTCGAGAGTCCGACCAGCTCCCAGAAGATGAACATCATCACCAGGTTGTTGCTGAGCACGATTCCAAGCATGGAAAAAGTGAACAGGCTCAAGGAGGCAAAATAGCGGGAAACCGAGGGGTCATCGTGCATGTAACCCCAGGAATAAACATGGATCGCGGTACCAACACCGGTGACGATGAGGAGCATCAGCAGGCTGAGCGAATCGAGTTTAAAACCGAAATCGACCTGGAGATTTCCAACGCTCAGCCAGGATTTCGCCAGCGTTTCGTTTAGCCCGATGTTCCCTTTAAGGGACATGAACAAGACCAGGCTGAGAAGGAACGAAGCGGCGATGGCCCCGATGGAGAGAACCGCGCTGAGACTTTTGGAACGTTGCGTCAAAAGCGTGATTCCGACCGCTGCGATCAGCGGCAGAAACAGGATGAGCCATGGAAAGGTTTGGTTCATGAGAAAATGAAATGGAAGCCCTATAATTTGAGTGTCGCCAGATCTTCCACGTGAGCGGACTGCCGTTTGCGATGCAATGCGACGATGAGGGCCAGCCCCACGGAGACCTCGGCCGCAGCCACGGTGATGATGAAAAAAACCATGACTTGGCCGTTGAGGTTGTTGTTAAACCGGGAGAAGGCAACGAGCGCCAGATTTGCCGCGTTTAACATCAATTCCAATGACATATACATGATCAAGATGTTGCGTCGCACAATGACCCCGAGCAGCCCGGTGAAAAAGAGGAGCCCGCTGACCGCCAAAAAATGTTCCAATCCGATGGGACTCATTTGAGATCCTTTTTGCTGAGTAAGATCACCCCGACCATGGCCACCAACAGGAGGACTGAAAGAATTTCAAAGGGGAGGAGATAATTGGTGAAAAGCAGTTTTCCGAGTGCAGGGGTGGAGCCAACCAGCGTGGGTGTTTCCGGAGAAAAACCGTGACGGGCGCTGGCCAGGGATTTGACGAAAATAAAACCGATCGAACCGACCGCCAACGTTCCGATGGCTGCTCCAACCAGCCGGATCTTGCGGCGTTCCTCCTCCTTGAGGTCGAGCATCATGATGACGAAAAGGAAAAGAACCATGACAGCCCCGGCATAAACCAGGATTTGAACCGCAGCCAGGAAGAAGGCCTGCAACTGGACGAACAATCCAGCCATGGAGACGATGGTCAGCACCAGAAACATGGCGCTGGTAACCGGGTTTCGGCTGGTGATCACCAGAAACCCGCAGAGCAGCGTGGCGAAAGCAAAAAAGAAGAAGAGAATGTTGGTGGCCGCTGTCATTTATTCTTCCACTTCCAGATTTGATCGTCGTGAGTGCCGCCCAGTGAAAGCAGCTTCTCTTTGTCGTAGATCATTTCCTTGCGATTGGTTCCCACGAGCGAATAATCTTTCATCAGGAAGATCGCCTCCTCCGGACAGACTTCCTGGCAGTAGCCGCAGAAAATGCAGCGGAGCATGTTGATGTCGAATTCCTTGGGACTCTTCTCCACGTTCCCGGCATTGGGATCTCCCGCAGGCCCCGGAGGAGTGATCCGGATGGCTTTGGGCGGACAGACAAACTCACACAACTGGCACGAAACACATTTGGTCCTGCCCTCGGGATCCTTCACCAGATAGGGCGCGCCGCGATATCCCTGGGGAACGGTCCATTTCTCCTCCGGATATTGCATCGTCACCTTCTTTTGAAAGAAGTGTTTGATGGTGACCTTGAAGCCCCCGAGAATTGCCGGGATGTAGAGGCGTTCCCAAAAAGTTAATTTTCTGCGTTTAACAATCATGAAATTCCGGTTTTGAATCAGCTTTTGAAATAGAGCCCGAACGCGGTGATTAAAATGTTTAAGAGTGCGATGGGCACAAACCGCCGCCAGCCCAAATCCATGAGCTGATCATACCGGAACCGGGGCAGCATCCATCGCACCCAGATAAAAAGAACCATGAAGCCCAGCATTTTCGTGATGAAAATGACTATGTGCAGCAAACCCATGGGAATGGTTGTCGCCGGTTTGTCCAACCCGAAAAAGGGAAGGGTCCAGCCGCCGAAGAACAATGTCACCATCATGGCGGAAGCCGCGATCATGTTGGCGTATTCGCCGAGGAAAAAGAGGGCAAACTTCATCGAGCTGTATTCCGTATGATAACCGGCCACAAGCTCGGTTTCAGATTCCGGCATGTCGAACGGCAGCCGGTTGGTTTCCGCAAAAGCCGAGACCAGAAAAATCGCGAAGGAGAGCGGTGCGTAAAAAACGAGCCAGGCATTGTTGGCCTGATACTCGATGACCTTGCTGAGGTTTAAATCCCCGACGATGAGGAAGAGGGGGATCACCGACATGCCCATGGCGATTTCATAAGAAATCATCTGGGCGCTGGAACGGATGCCGCCGAGAAACGGATATTTCGAGCGGGAGGCGTAACCTGCGAGGACAATGCCGTAAACGCCCAGGGAAACGATGCCGAAACTGTAAAGGATTCCAACGTTCAAATCCGCAATCACCATCCGTTGATTGCCGAGGTTGGATCCAAAAGGTATCACGGCGAAAGCCAGGAACGCCGGGATCATGGTGATCGCGGGCGCCACCCAGAAATAAACCTTCCGGACGTAAGCAGGCGTAAAATCTTCTTTGAGGATGAACTTTAAACCGTCCGCCAGGGGCTGCAACAAACCGAGCGGGCCGACCCTGTTCGGACCCACCCGGTTTTGAATCCAGGCCGAAATCCGCCGTTCCGCCACGACAGAATAAGCGATCATCGGCATCACCATCGCGATGACCCCCACCACCTTCAGCGTGCTGAAGAACAAAAATTGCTGGTGGGGACCGAGGGAATTGATAAAAGCCCAGTCAAACATATTTTTAGATCGCCGCAGTCACGCCGGTGTCGCCCAATTTTCCCCATTCCATTCCCTGGAAAGCGGGTAACTCTCGAGCCATGAGGTTGAACAATCCTTCGATGCTGTTGTATCCGTCGTTCCCGGTGACATTAAACAGGAGGTCATGGAGAAATTCCCATTCGGGGCGCGAATCGCCCGGACCTTCGAGCCCCTTGGTGAAACGTTGAACCCTTCCTTTGACATTGGTGAAAGTTCCCCGTTTTTCGGCATGCGCGCATCCGGGCAGGAGAAAATGCGCCATCGCCGTGGTGGCGTTCGGAAGGATGTCGCTCACCACAAGCAGATCGAGTTTGGAAAGCAGGTCGGTGCCGATGCCCGCCCTGGTCACGTCCTCACCGAACACGATTAAATTCCGGATCGTCCCGTTCTTGATGCCGGTGGCCATGGAAGCCAGTTTTTCGCCGATGGTCCCCGTGGTGATCCCGGTGAGACGCGCTCCGGTTGTGTTCGGATTGCGATCCGCATTTAACAAGAGTTTGTCGCCTTCGGCAAAACGCGGGACGGAGTCGGTGATGGCATCAAGTTTATGCGCCAGTTTTGCGATGAGGAAAAGTTCTTCGTTGGATTGACGAGCCGAGGCGATGATGGCGGTGGTTTTCGGCAGGACGGTCTTGAACAGGTTCGACAATTCTTTGAGGACCGAAACCCAGTTTGAAGTGACGACCTGTCCCTTGATCTTTTGAACCTGCACCGTCTCCAGCCGGTCGGGGCGACCGATCCATTTGTAATTCAACCGGCCCATGTCGCACATCCAGGTCGAATTCACCGCGTCGTTCTGCCGCGGTTCATACCGGTGCAGGACGTTCTCCCGCGAGCCCATGACGATGTTGCAACCGGTGCCGCAGCTGGTGCAGAGACTCTTGTTTTCCTTCAAAAACCAGACCCGCATTTTGAACCGGAAATCTTTCGAAGTCAGCGCGCCAACCGGACAGATGTCCACCGTGTTCAACGTGTAGTTGTTGTCGAAACTTTTTCCCGGATAAGTGGTCAGGGTGTTGTAACTGCCGCGATTCACAAAACCGAGGGCGTCATCACCGACCACATCTTTGCTGAACCGGACGCAACGCGAACAGAGAATGCAGCGTTCATCGTCCAAAACTATCCTCGGGCCGAGATCGACCTGTTTAGGTTTGTGAACCTTTTCCTCTACAAAACGGCTGCCGGACTGCCCGTGGTCCACTGAATATTCCTGGAGTTTGCATTCACCCGCCTGGTCGCAGATCGGGCAGTCGAGCGGATGATTGATCAGGAGAAATTCCAGCACCGATTTGCGCATTTCTTGTACGCCGGGCGTGGTGGTGTAAATTTCCATGCCGGGCGAAATCGGAGTGGCGCAGGCGATGGCGGGGCGGGGGGATTTGGCAATCTTGGGGGTGCCGTCTGGATTCATCACCGGCTTGCGATCAGGGCCCATCGCAGGGGTGCCGAACTCCACCAGGCACATGCGGCAGTTTCCCGCGACCGCGAGCTTGGGATGGTAACAATAATGCGGAACATCCACGTTCACCTGCGCGCAGGCCTGGATCATCGTGGTCGGAATCGGCTTTCCGGTGATCGGGTCGGGCGTGGATTTCGGGACCGAAATGGTTTTGCCATCCACCTGGATGGTCACGGTTTCCACCGGCGGCGGAGCTGGTTTCGTTTCTGTTGAAGTTCCGTTGGACATTTAAGAAATCTCCGTCAATGGACTTTGGCCGCCATTTTAGAATGCTTTGTTACTGCGCCGTCGGCGCCCGATTTGGCTCGGGCATTTTCAGCCGCTTCTCCTCGCGCCACAAATTCATCCTTAAATTTCCCGATAAAACTTTGAACTGGCCAGGAACAAGCCTCGCCGAAAGCGCAGATGGTTCTTCCCCCGGGAATGTTGTCGGCGATCTTTAAAATATAATCCGCATCCTGCTTGCGTCCGCCGCCGCCGGCCAGTCGGGTCAGAGCCTTGCTCATCCAGAGTGAGCCTTCGCGGCACGGGGTGCATTGGCCGCAGCTTTCGTGCGCATAAAACTCGCTGATGTTGGCCAGAATGCCGACGATGTCGGTCGAATCGTCCATGACAATGATGGCGCTGGAACCCGACATGGTCCCTGCGGCGCTGAGCGAATCAAAGTCGTAGGGC
>Ga0163152_10003358_pt1 | contig 20978 bp, 22 predicted proteins | sample OliLakLV19MP8IB2_FD_148635 | JGI IMG/M metagenome (GOLD analysis project Ga0163152, IMG submission 148635) | Freshwater microbial mat bacterial communities from Lake Vanda, McMurdo Dry Valleys, Antarctica - Oligotrophic Lake LV.19.MP8.IB-2 | ecosystem: Environmental > Aquatic > Freshwater >...
GCTATCTGCTGTCCGGCATTGGCTCGCTTTCGGTAATCGATGTCGACCAGGTTCGCTCGATGATCACAGACAACGGGCTGGACGCGCGTGGTATCAGGACTTTCAGCGTCCGATTCATCAGAGCCCCCGGCGAGGAATACCTCGTCGAGGAGCTGACGGACGCCGCGGTGCTGATCAATGATGTCGACATGGATTCAGGCATCTGGTCGAGCGTCCTGGTGCGCGCTTATGGCATGTACCAGATGCGCCACCCCTACGTGCGCATCATCCAGCGCTGGTTCTTCAACCTCAATGAACGGATTCTGCCCGAGGACCTCACCAACGAAGGGTCGATGTCCAACGACGGACTGCGAATGATGAGCCCTCCTGGAGCCAAAATTAGTCGAATTGTCTGGAAGTTCGATAAGACCACGCTGCAGAGCGAAATCGGAGACGCCCTGGTCCAGGGCATGCAGCAGCTGCGTCACAGCACCCCCGAACAGTTGAAGGCGGCAGCTGACGCTGCGCCCTGGCTGCACGATTGCCTTGAATTGCTGCCGCTCATGGATGATCCGCTCATCGAAGCGCTCGTCAACTTCTACCTGAAAGAAGTGGTGGCAGAGAAATTTGCCGACTGGGCAGACTGGGCTTTGACGCTGGCGTTGTACTCCGAGCGCAATCCGGCTCGTACTCACGCTTTGCTAAAGAAGTCGATCTGTGATCAGCGACTGCCTGCCACCGTGACCAAGTACGGCGGCACGCATGAAGCGAGCATCATCGCTTACCATTGCGGCACCGTTTCTAGCGATGGAAAGCATACGTCCGCGTATGGTTTTGTGACCATCAGAGACCAGGCCGGTCTGAGCGCCGCAGAGCGGGATAAAGTCACGGCCGGCATTTGGTGGCGTGACCCTGGAGCCGATTTCGAGACCGTCACAATGACGGTGGAGGAATTCACTGCTTTCTATACCGGGGTCTCCAGCGCTGTGAGGTGATCATGATCACCGACTGGAAGGAAGGCGGGACAAGCGTTTTAACGCGTGTTCTGACCTTCCTTCTTTTCTAGCTGTGGATGTTGCTATATGCAATAGTATTTTAGGGGTGAGAGCCAACGTGTTCGGCCAACCCGCCGTACACTTACAGCCGGCTTGTAAGTGTACGGACGAGAACAAGGGGCGTGCTTTGCCCTTAGTCGTTCATAAGAAAGTCCAGGGCGAGATTTGCCATGCTTCGAACACCAAGGAGCATGCCGGTTTCATCGATGGAAAAATACGGCGAGTGATTTGGAGCTGGCTCTTTGTCACCAGTTGAACTTATCCCTAACAAATAAAATAGACCTGGTACCACGGCTTGGAATGCCGAAAAGTCTTCAGTGCCCATAACTTTCGGAGCAAGAAATGTGTTTTCTTCCCCTGCCACGCGTTGCAGTGTCGGCAACATTTTTGCCGTCAATTTTTCATCGTTGCAGGTAACGTCGTAACCTTCAGATATGTGAATACAGGCTGATCCGCCCCCGCTACCGGCAATCATCTCGGCGGTCGACTTAATCCGCGCTTTCACGTCGTCGCGCATGGTCTGATTGAATGTTCGCATGGTACCAGTCAACGAGACCATGTCGGGAATGATGTTAGATCGCACGCCACCATGTATACAGCTAAAGCTTATAACAACCGGCTCTAGCGTGACATCCATTTGCCGGCTGGCAATTGTTTGCATACCGATTACGACCTGCGACGCCAGCACCACCGGATCGACGCCACGCCAGGGGAATGCAGCGTGAGTTTGTTTGCCGTAAATCTCAATGTTGATAGTGTCGCCACTGGCAAGCGCAGGACCCGCACGATAACCTATTTTTCCGACTTCGATACCAGCAATGACGTGAAGTCCAAAAATTGCATCCGGTCGTGGGTTTTCTAAGACCCCCAGCCTCACCATCATGGCGGCGCCGCCCTCTTCACCTCTTGGAGCCCCTTCTTCCGCTGGTTGAAAAATGAATTTCACCGAGCCGCGAATGTGCTCTTTAATTGACGCAAGAATTTCGGCTACACCCATCAGGATCGCGGTGTGCGCATCGTGACCGCAAGCATGCATCACGCCGACGTCCTGCCCGTTGTACTCGCTGATGACCTTTGAAGCGAAGGGAAGGTCGACTTCTTCCTTTACAGGCAGGGCATCCATATCTGCGCGAAGGGCTACAACGTTGCCGGGATGCCCGCCGTGCAGAATTCCCACCACACCGGTGTGAGCTATGCCAGTTTGGACTTCAATGCCCAAAGCCAGAAGGTGCTCAGATACTATTTTCGCTGTTCTGTGCTCTCTGTTGGAGAGCTCAGGATTCTTATGGAAATCGCGACGCCAACCAATTACTTTTGCTTCGATATTCGCTGCATGGTGGTCAATCTGGTCGCAGAGAGTCTTCTCGGAAATGGTCATTTGATCGCCTCAATGAGCAGGCGATATTCTACCACTGTGCGTTTGGTGATAATGGCGCCGTGCGCCGCCCAGTCCTTGTTGGCAATCAGCGCATGCAGGCGTAGCGTTGGATGTGGTAATCCACATTGGCGAGATCTTTGTTGTTTTCGATCAAATATCTTTCGAGCGTGTCGATCCGGCGTTGCAGATTGAGCAGCGATAGGGCAAGTTGCCCACGAGCAGAATCGAGTTCGGCGTAGCGTTCGGAACAAAGCCCGCTGGAGGACAAAAGTTTGTCGATATCAGTTTGAATTGTGCGCAAGGCAAGAATGCGTTGGTTAAGGTCGGCGCGCTGGTTCAACACCTGCGTCCGGTCGCGCAGGAGGCGATCGCGTACGGACCACATTACGAGCGGTACGTCTCTGTCGGCCGACATCGCAGCGATCGGTGCGAAGAGCACCAGCGTGATCGCCACAGATATTAGCGAAATGAGTTTTCGAATCATGGACGCAATTCCAATCGCCAACTAAGCCATTAACGGTCTGAAGCAACAGCCTGGTCAAGCGTAATTCCCGCAGTCTTCTGATTACTAGCCAACTTGCCTAATAAATGGGCAATTGCAAAGTAACATTTCTCAAAATTGCATGTTGATTAGAGGCGCATCGTTAGCGATTGACAGCAACTGTTTTGGTTGGTCGTGTGGCGTGATACTAAATTCGAATCCGAGTCAGCCGCTCAAAGGGGATCTCAGATTCCCATTCTTAATTCTATCTAAGAAGGGGATTAACGTTGAAATGGTGGAAACCTCATTGAATGGAGACGTAAGGGCACTTATCGTGTAAGCGGAAGTTAGCTAAAACGGCTCAACATGGTCGCTGTAGACGCAGCAGAAGAATTGAATCCACAAAAAGAGCCTGGGACAAGCGTCCCGGAGGATTCAGAGCGGCGATGGCCATCGCTAGTGGAACTACAACCGCCGGACCAGAAGCTCATATGCAACGCGCCGGAGACTGCAAGCAAGCAAGCAGGTGGAAGTAATCCGAGCGATGGCTCAGACAATCAGAAAACCGGCCTCAATCCAACGGCAAAGCAAGAAGCTGTCCTGAAGGTACCTGAGACAAAACCGGAAGGCGAGAAGAAGCCTGATGTCGGTGAGAAAACCTTACCTGCCACCGACCTTGAATTTGAGAAGCTTGCACAGTACGCGCGTGCAATTTATGGCACCGATAGCCTTCTGCGGATGTATTCCGGCAATTTGCCTAATAAGGCCAGTCGCTTCATGCTGGATTGTCGAACATCTTTCCAGCCGATAGTTGATGCTGCTGTGAAGGCGTGCGATTCATCAATGCTCGACAGGCTTGGAAAGTCTCACTTCAAATATTTCGAAGCCTTTTCGGACCCGGACACAGGCTTGACGCGCGATCGTTCAAATGCTGATTCGCCAAGCAGCATTGCTGGCGTTGGATTTTCCTTAAGTGCCCATCTGGTGGCAGTAGAGCGCGGCTGGATCACCAGAGACGAATCTGCTGATTACGCGCTAAAGGTTCTTCGCACGTTGGCGAACGCACCACAAGGCGATGCCGAGTCTGGTACATCCGGCTACAAAGGTTTTTTCTATCATTTCATCGACACCAAGAATGCAACCAGAGCGCTCGACTCTGAGCTGTCGACGGTTGATACCGCGCTATTGATGGCCGGCGTCCTTTCTTCTGGGGTTTATTTCGACAAGGACGAAAAGAAAGAACAGGAGATTCGCGACCTATCGAAGAAGCTCTATGAGCAAGTTGACTGGAATTGGGCGATGCGTGGGAAAGAGCACATGTCGATGGGGTGGTATCCGGACAAAGGCTTCATTGACCACAACTGGCGTGGCTACAATGAAGCGATGCTGCTTCTGGTGTTAGGATTGGCTTCGCCAACTCATCCAATTTCACCTAAAGCATGGCAAGCCTACACCGATACCTATGACTTCCAAAAGAGCGACGGTAAGCCGTACATTGCCTTTGGACCGATGTTTGGACATCAGTATTCGCATGCCTGGATCGACTTTCGCAATATCAAGGACGATGTTAATCGCAAGCAAGGCTTTAACTATTTTGAAAATTCTCAGCGCGCAGTTCAAGCACAACATGATTATGCAATACGAAATCCCCTTAAATGGCATCGTTACGATGCACTGAACTGGGGTCTGACTGCTTCTGACGGACCCGGAGTTGTGACAAAAGATGTTCTTGGACGATCTGTCACGTTCGACGGATATCGAGCACGTGGCGCGCCCAAGGATTTTGATGACGGTACGATAGCACCGACGGCGGTGGCGGCATCTTTGCCATTTGCACCGGATTTGGTGATGCCAACTCTTCGGCATTGGACGTTTTCGCGTCCCGAATTGTGGTCTGACCACGGCTTCAAAGACGCCTACAATCCTTCTTTTGATACCTCGAAGCCGTCGGGCTGGATTGGATCTGAGACATTGGCCATTGACCAGGGACCAATCGTAATGATGCTGGAGAATTATCGCACCGGTTTTTTCTGGTCCCTTAACGCGAAAAATAAAGTGCTCACAGACGGGCTTTCTCGGGCGGGCTTCGCTGGTGCATGGTTGCCGAATCCGCCAGCTACAGTGCCGACGCCTGGCACACTGCCGGTTCCTGGTAAAGCACTACCCTTGGTCCCGACGCAGTACAAAGCGCCAACACCGGGGAGCATGCAGCCACCTTGCCGGACACCGCGCTAGGCTTTTGACCTGGTGGCGCGGGCATCCTGCCCGCTTCGTCTTGACGCTAAAAAGCAGGCGGGACGCCTGCGCTTGTACGTTGAGCATTGACAAAGTGTTCGTTTCTAATAAACGTTTTGTCTGAAAGGGTAGAGCGGGACACGCTGAATTCTGGAAATGGTTGACCGGTTAGTGACCAGTGCCTCTCACGGTAAAACTTACCTAGATCGATCCATAGGAATCCATTTCGTTCATCCTCTGAAAGTTGATCATCGTCTTGTGAGCTGCCAAGAAACCAGCATTCCTTGTCTGCTCGCTTCTTCCAGAAGATAGTTTCGACCTTATTCATCCCACCGATCAAAACATCATCCAGCTCCGATGCGCTGATCATCACATAAATTGCTTCCATTCCCATGATTGTTCCCCGCGGTACGTCGACTAGGAGAACGCCATCATAGCCCGGCAGGACAATCGATAGCATATGGCGCAAACAACCACGAACTTCTCTGCTTAGGGTCTTTCGTCGATCGCCACGTAAATAGTTTCTTTCGTATGAACCTTGTGCGGCTCACTTTGCCGAACCTACCGTCGATACCAGATACGGGGCTCTATACGAGACAATAGTTACAAACTAACGACGGAGACAACTGATGAAATATCTGTGCTTGGCCTACGGCGCCGAGGATGATTGGAATGCGTTGACCAGCCAGGAGCAAGTTGGGCTGTTAGCCCAAGATGAGGTACTGCGAAGGAAGGGTGTGCTCATGGCGGCGGTGCAGACGACCGTGACTACAGTGACCACTGGGGACGGCAAACCGACAGCTTCAGGTGGCGTCTTTGCCAGTTCGAGAGTGCCGCTAGCTGGGTTTTCCATTATCGAGGCGGCCGACATAAACGAGGTGATTCGGATGGTTTCCGGAACGCCGTGCGCACGAGCGAAAGGAGCAATCGAAATAAGGCCTATCTCGTCGATCAACGACGCCGGGCTCATCCATTGGCCAGCAAATGTGTGAAGGTTATTAAGGCTGACACTATATTTGGTACCGGCTGATCCACTCACATGTCTTGCTCACCTCACATCCACACATGCAGCCATTCTACAGTCCATCAAGACCGCGGAGTATTGCTTACTTGCGAGCAGGCTTAGGCGGGTTCGCCGCTGTCAGCATTTTGTACTTCAAAGCATTGTCCAGGGCATCTGGGTTGGCCGCCGTACCGACAGGAAATTCAACGGAAGGACTTGACGCCCAAAAGAGAATCTCTCGGGAAATGTCTTGCCGCTCGTATACTGGGCGGTATGGTAGAGCGCGTGCAAAGAGAAAAAAACCGGGACGAGGTGACCGCCCACGTCACACTTGCCGATTTAGTTCTCATCAATACTCGGTGTCCAGCCCAAGGAGCACTAACAGCCAAGTCAATCGAGTGCTAAGCAAGTGGAGCGAGCGCTCAGGATTCGTTACCGCTCCGGAGCTGTCGGAACAACTTGTTCCGACAGCTTCCGGGCCGCTGTTTGGTTTCTTAGAGGATCCACTCCAGAGCATTGTGGTGCTGTGGCCATTTGCTCATCAGCACTTTGGCGCATTTGAAATGCCTCTGAGCGCCGTCGTATTCGCCCAGCATCGTCTGGCAAACCGCGACGTCGTGCATGGCATATCCCATCGCTGGATGGTCGGCGCCGACTCGTTCACGGCAAGCGGCCATGGCCTCAGTAGCCGCAGCCTCGGCCTGCTCGAACAACCCCTGCGACATCAGCAGTTTCGACTTCTCGAGCAGCTGCCACACCGGCCATTGTCTGCGCGTAGTGCGGAAGTGTTTGAGGTTTGTCTGCAGCGCCGTCAGCAATTTCTCGACGCCCTCATTTTTTGTCAGATCCGGCTTGCTGAGCAGGCGACGGGCACCGCGGAGGATCGATATGCCGCGGGTGTGGTCACCTTCGCCGGCATAAGTCCAGGCGATTTGATTAAGCAGCTGGGCTTGCAAGATCGGATCTTGCGCACCATGCTCGGCGTAAGTTAGCGCTTCGTGTAGGATTGTGCGGGCACTCAGGTGCGCGCGGTGCGAGAGGTGCTCATTCGCTTCGTGGAGCAGCTTGCGCGCTTTTGCCGCATGGATTTCGCGACCCGTTTGGTCGTAGTTCCATTGCGCCAACTGCAGTAAATCCGCTCTGGCACTGGGGCCGAGCAGACGTTGCAGAACGAGCAGCGCGCTGGCGAACTCACCTTTGGCCGCAACACTGTCACCCAACTTGCTTAGAACGCAGCCGGCATTGATATGCAATTCCGCATGCAGATTACAGACCGTGAGCGCTCCGATCTTGGCCTGCGCATTGCGATAGAAGCAGAGAGCTGTCGTGAAGTCCGACGTTTTCGCAACAGCCGCGGCCGACGATTGCCAGACGCGAGCTTCGTGAAGCAGTCTAATTGTTTTCGGGCTCAAGTCATCGGCGCCCAGCTGCAAACCGTCATTATTTGGTTCATTCATGGAAGTAGATTGGCGCGATTCGATGGCGTTTGACACCATCAAGAAGCGACTCGGTTTGTGTTATTTGATCAGTTAGTCTCCCGTTGTTATAGTCGAAAATGTTTCCTGGTTCAGCCGACGCTCCGTAGCTCAGGAAGCTGTCGGACCGGCGCCGCCGTCACCGGTGACCGTTTTCGTCGACTTCTTCTTTTTCAGGCGGCAGGCTGCCGAAATAGGCGCACATCAGCGTGAACAGACCGCCGACGATTTCGAGGATACCCTTTTTGCTCTGGTCATCGGCAGGGCTGAAGGTGATGAGATAGATTCCGGCGAGGCAAAGAAGCAGACCGACGAGGGCTGCGGCGATGAGAATTGAGTTTTTGATCATGGTAGTAAGGACGTAGTTATGGATTTGATTGGCGCTGGCAGGCGGAGAACACCGAGCTTATAAGCCGGCATTCTCCGCCTCGCGATGTGTGGTTTGGCGTTCGCTTACAACTCCTCCGAGTCGGCGAACTCTTCGGGGCTCAGGACGGGAAGCTGTCCGACCTTTACGAAACGGCGCCAGTGTTGCGGTGCCGCCATTGCCGGCAGGCGCTTCACTGCATATGCCGTGGGGTGATCGGCGTTCGGAAACCAGCGCAGGCTGCCCATCCATGCTCCATCAGCATCGACGAACACGCAGTCTCCCAGCAGCGTGCCATCGGCACCTTCACGATCATCGATGCTGTCGTTGCGGTGGCGAAAGAGCGAGCCTGTGGTCCATCCGGTCGGCACCTCGAAGGATTTCGCTACTGCCTTGCGCCGCTCCAACGTGAGCAAGTCTTCAAGGTCCTCGCGCGCCTTTCGCGCGGAGGTTGGAACGGTGTCTCCATAGCCTTTGCGCAAAAGCTTTGCCAGCATTTTCAAACCTCTGTCGGTTTTGATCACCAGATGCCGGGACTTGATCACAATCACAGATGGCAGCTCGTCGTTGATTTCATCGACGATGCTTTGATCCACAGGAGCTCCGGGAATCAGATGCCACGCTCGAGCGCTACGCTCGAAGTGTGCCGTCATGCCGCCTGCGAAACGCATCACTCCGAAGATTGTGGAGATGCTGTCGAGTCCGCTTACGTATCCAAGGTTTACAGCGTCGATTCCGGCGCGGTCAAGCTCACTGTGCACGAGCGTGGAAAGCTCGTCTTCCAGCATTTCATTTATGTCTTGCATGGTAAATTCAATTGGTTTTCTGCGTTTTGTTGGCTGAATTGATCGATTTTGAGAGGGTCTGTCTTGCGCCGTTCTGCTCGGGTTGGATTGTCTCTTGAGCAGCCCCACGGGTTCACACAATGTGTGAACCCGTGGGCGTTGGTGTCAGACTTTAGCGGCGTCCGCTGTTCGTAGCGCGTTCCAGGCACTGGTCCAGGTAACACACGAAGAAGATCAGTGCGTCGTAGACGAAGTGCACCACGATGGCTGCAAGCACACCGTAGCGGAAGAGCAGGTAGAACATGAACATGCCGATGAACCAGCTATTCACGTAGCCGAACCAGCCGAGGTATTTGTGACCGTCGCGAAACTTGGCGTTGGCAGCCAGAATTCCCGCGCCGATAAACCAGCTCGAGGTGCTGAGCAGGTATTCACTCAACAGTCCGAGCGTGAAGAAGTTCGCAATCGGACCGAGGATGTAAATTTGCAGCAGTTCGACAAGTCCGAATCCCATGAACCCAAACAGGATGAAGTTGAGGATTTGAACTCCGATGCAGGTGCAGCAGAAGATCGCCCAGCGAAATGCGACTTCCTCAAGCAGACCGGCAAGCACGCTCACCTTCAAGCCCTTGATGAAGTTTGATTCCGCCACCGCATTTTCCTCTGCTTTGTTGCGCGTGATCAGGCTAATCAGTGCCGTGACACCACCGCCCCAAGCAAAGATGGGCCACGCGGTGTGAAGCCATTGCGTCCAGTTGCCCTGCACTTTCCACAGGTCAAACAGACCGAACGGCAGCAGTCCGGGCCAGATGTAGAGCAAAACGGCGGCGACAATGAAGCAGCGGAATGCAGTTGTGATGAAGTTCTCCGGCTTTTCTTCCTGCGTGGCCCGATTAAGCCGAGGCTTCAGTTGGGCGAGCAAATAGGATGTGTCTTTCATAGGCGAGGCGATGTGTGGAGTTGACGAAGAGCGGCGTACCGACGGAGTCGGTACGTTGTTGGTTGGATGGTTGATAGGTGGTAGATTTGCGAAACTGATTTTGCTGTGATTATTCGAGCAGTCGCTTTAACTTCTGTTCGACAGCGGATGCCCTTTTTGCCAGCGCAGGCAACTTCTCGCGCTGGGTCGCGGCAACTTTGCTCAGACCGGCGCCTTGCAGCTGGATATCGAGTTTGCTCGACTTTAGGAGTTTCTTGGCTTGATGCTCAAGGTCGCTGCAAGCACTTTCAGTGCTCGTGGCAAGCTCCTTTAATTTATGAAGCTTTTGACCGGTGTAGCCAAGGTCAACTGACTCTTTCGGACTCAAAGCGATCCTCTCGAGAAAAACGAGTTCGTTGTCCATTTCGGCGATCTCTTGCTGAAGCTGGTGTTCCGCCGTAGTGGCTTTCGTCAGTCGTGCCTGGTCGGAAGGAAACAGGGTGGTGAATCCCCAGTAAAGTCCCCCAATGACGAGGATGATGAAGACTAGGATCCCAAGGCGGCTTTCTCGCCTTCACTCATTACGTAAACAGGTTGCATAGTATTTCGTGATTAGATGTTGTGCCAGGTGGCGTATTGTTCGCCGACGTTGACATAGAAGAAGATGTTTTCCTATCCGGTTAGCGGCCTTGGCAGCGCTGCAACGAGGGCGCTATTTTTTTTGTCGGTGGTACGAAGCGAAACGTTTGGTCCGCATCATAAGAGTCCGATAGTTCGACAGTCCAGCCGTTACTCTGAGCCTGCTTCAAGCGTTTGAGAGCGAGTCGCGCCACTGCCGGACTTCCCCCGACGTCGACCCGAAAAGGTCCATTTGGCCGGGGCATGCGTTCGATGGCCTCTTGTTTGACCAAGCGGATCATGTTGTCGACGCTATTGTTCAACTTGTTGCCCGACGCCAGCAGAATCGCGTGGAACACATTGTCGAAATCGAAGCCAACTGGTGCTCCGGATCGCTTCGAGATAACTGGTTGCCTCCGTCTGATGCACGTTAGTTGGAAGTCATCGATGCCGCGCGTGACTTCGACGTCGTAGTGTCGCCGCGTGGTATTCAACATGGCAGCACAAACCTGATCGGCGAGGAACCGGAGCGTAGTGTCAAGGCCGATGGAAAACTTTGTTCCAAAGGCGATAACGCTTAGCGGTTTCGGGTCCCAACGGGCAAGATTATTGCTGGCTTCGGCTCTGGCTTTGCGTCTTACGCGGTTGATAGAAGAGACTATCTCGCGCTCTCGGGCGGAGTGCAGCGCCTCGACATCGAAGGCTGTGCTGCTAAGGGATTTGATGGCTGTTCTCATAGTTTTTAAGGTGTAGTGGACAATGTTTAGTTGTTTCTTTCGCCTCAGGGGGGAGTTATGAGAGCTCGCGAATCACCACGATTGGTGTTCGGGCAGCGCTGGCTAAATGCTCAATCTGGATTTTTTGTTGCCTGTGCAGTTAGGAATCGAAGTTGCGTGTTTGGTCGTTTGCGTCACGGCGGTTGCGGCGACGGTAGTCGCGCTTGCTGCCGCCGTGGGCACCAGTTCCGGTGGCAGTGCCAAGGGCACCTGCTTCTTTCATTTGCTGCCGACGGGCCATTTCGGTTGTTTCTTTTTCTTTTTGGACATGGGATGGGAAAAATTTGTGTTGGATTCGGGGGTGGTTATCGCACTTCCGATTCTTGCCGGACCAGGACACTCGCGCATGACACGGACAGTTTTGCTGGTATGTCTGTTTGTGTTTGCTTGTGAGTTTGCTCCGGAGAAAATTTGAGGAAATGGAAATAGGCCCTCAACTTAGCAAATTGCCAAGGGCCTCCGTGAATGAATAGTTCTTTCTCTATAAGATCAAAAAAAGCCCGCGCGCGCGCGACCTGTCCGGATGCGCCTGACATTTGAGTCGAAATCAACGGGGATAACTTAGTATAAACGGCACAGAATGGGGCTTGCGGCGCTTCCGGCACGAGTGCTGTTTCAATTCGCGCTAAGTGTTGCCAAGCGGAACGGAAAGCTCATTAGGGACAGGCTAGAAGAGTGTCGAGAATTTGCGGCAACTCGATGTGCAACAGGAAGTGACCACGGTCGGCAAGTTCAATCAATTCAACATTCGTCAAACCCGGAGCATATCGTCGTGCAACCGAGAGAGGACAAAGATTGTCATCATTGCCTACCCACAGGAAAACTTTCGTCTTAATATCGCTGATGGGAAAAGTCCACTTTTGTCCGGCGGCGATGTAATCATCCATCACGCCGCTTCCTCCCTGGCGAATGGATTCATAGAAAAAATTGGTGCAATCAGCTACGGAGAGTTGCTCGACGATGGCGTGATCACTGGGCGCGGTCAAATGCGACAACAAAGACTTCTTAATGTAAGCAGCCGGGAGCAGACCCATGGCCTTGAGGGCTAGAGCTGGAAGCCAAGCCAGTTGGGGAGGGCAGCGAAGTAGCACTCGATCTTCGGGCATGCCCAGTTCGCTGATACTAAGCGGGTCTGGCGGGCCAAAGCCGCCGACCGTTCCAATTGCCGTTACCAACTCCGGTATGGCAAAGCCACAGACTAAGGCGTAAGGACCACCCAGCGACCAGCCAAGTACCGGAAATCGGTTGATCTGCAGAGTGCTTGCCAGTTGTCGGACGTCATTGGCCCAGTCAATCAGAGATCTATTGGCGCTGCGGTCAGAAATGCCTATACCCGGGCGGTCTATTGCCAGCAGTCGGACGTGCCGGTCTTGACAGATCTTATCGGCCCATGAAATATCGAGCCGACTTGAAAAGCCGCCATGGAAATACAATACCGGCTTGCCCGCAGAATCCCCATACTCGCTGTATCCGAGGGAGCGGCCGTCCGCCAGCCGTATCTTGTTGTTATTTGCTTTAGTCTGGCTCACGTTAAACCTGAAGTTCTGTGGAACATTATCTATTATTGGCCGAAAGCGCGGGCATGATTATTGTTGACCAGCAGGCGAATCGAGGAAGAAGAAGTGCAAACTACCCAGGCAACGCGTCCGGAAGAAATCATCGAAATACTTCGCAGGCACGGTACAGGATCACTGTCCTATTCGGCATTGCAAGAAGGCATGCTCTGGTACACGAAACCGGACGTCGGATTCATCCAGTACGAAAAACTCGATACCTTGGCTCACAATGCTGTATGCCTTGGCGATCCGGTCTGTTCGCCGAAACAACAGGAGTGGTTGCTCACTGAGTTTCTCAAGGCATTTCCCGATCCGATACTGATTCACGTATCCAAAGAAACCGGAAAGATTCTGGAGAAGAAAGGTTTCTACATAAACGAAATGGGCGTAGAGACTATTGTGGATGCGCAAACCTTCAGCACGGCCGGTTCAAAGAAAGAATTCTTGCGCAGTCAAAAGAATCGCGCACAGAAGGACGGTGTCGTGGTGCGCGAGATGAAAGACGTTAATGTCAGCATGGAACAATTGCAGCACATCAGCGACGAATGGTTGCACAAGAAGGCCGTGCATGATCACGAGCTGGCATTTCTTGTTCGTCCAGCTGTTTTTCAAGATGAGCCAGATGTGCGGAAGTTCGTTGCGATGCGAGGCGATGAGATAGTCGGATTTGTCTTTTTCGATCCAATGTATCGAAAGGGAAAAGTCTACGGCTATCTAGCAAACATATTGCGTACACTCGGAGCCCACTCATACAGCGTGACTGACTTCATTATCTTAGAAGCGATCACGACTTTTAAGTCTGAAGGAATTGAAGACCTTTCTCTTGGGTTTTCACCATTCACGGATGTTGATGATCAAGGGGAATTCAATTACAGTAAACCTTTACAGGATCTGTTCAAGTACACGTACGAGCATGCCAACTACATGTACAGTTTCAAATCTCTGGCATTTCACAAAGGGCGCTATCGCCCAGACGCACCTGGGGCGCGGCAAGTAAAGGTTTATTGTGCCACGAAGCATTCTTTGCCGCTATGGATGTTGTATGGGGTGTTTCGCAAGATGGGCATCGCACCTGTTGCGCAAACGGCCGAGCATGCAGTTCAGTGCGTGGAAGAAATGGTTAAAGGCGTTCCGGACGAAGTGCGAAAGATCATCCGCCACTTGCGCCACGCTGATCAACCCAGTACGGAAGTGTAATTTGCTCCGTCGACACCTGCTGCCCGTGTGACACCACGTTAATCGTTGGTCGCTTCCGGCAGCCTCAGGCGCGCGTGTGATACCAAGGGCGATGGCAAGCGGGATGCAATCACTAATCATCTCCGGTTGTCAAACGTAGTGCGGTTAGCACAAGGCTCACGGACCGTTCAGTGTGATTATCACGAAATCACTCCCACCATAGAAATTCAATGTCGCGAACCGCTGGTGCTGCCGCCGGTTAGATTTTGGCACCTCCATTTCACTCCCAGCGGACTCTAACAGCCGAACAGGCACCAGCAACTCTTAGCTAATTACTTCCGACGACTCGTGTTGTCAGAAGTGGAGCTGCGCTGATGTGAACAGAGGGACGGATCTCATACATGACCAGCCAAACCAGCCGAACCCGTGACGACATCAAGGCGACTGCAGTGGACTTGCTCGGCAAGACCGAGGAACTGCAACAGCAGACCATGTTCGTCGCCCAGGAGCCGGACCAAGCCTTGCGGGCACTGCTCGCGCACGCTCACTCACTGTCCAACGCAACCAGCGGGTTGCTCAAGACCGTGTTCAACTCGATCGATTACCTGCCGCCGGTATTCCTGTTCACTGGCTCGACCGAGCCCAAGGATACCGGGGTGACACCGACCGTGCACCACCTGCTCGCCGGCAGTCTGCTGTGCGATTTGGCCACGGAGGCGCTGCAGAGCGCAACCGGTGTCTACGATTTCTATAATCAGGCCAAGGCGAACCGCGATGCCGGGAACGATTCCGTCCAGTTGCCTCCGCCGGATGTTCAGAACGAGGCGTTCTTGACGGCACTTGCCGCGCGAACGCAAGAAAACGAATTCGCTAACCTGCAACTGTCCACCCTCAGCGCGCGACTGGTTGAGCTGACCGAGCGGTACGGGGACCGCACTGCCGCAGCAACTCTCTACTGCGAGGCGATCGCCCATCTGTTGAAGGGCGTCAAGGAAGATCTCACAGTCGCCCGTGGAGAAGAGCTGAAGCTCGACTTCGACCTTGAGAAGGAAAAGGCGATGGAACAGTTGCAGCTCGAGGGGAGCGGCAGCGCAGGCGAATTTGTCGCTTCGATCGTCAACGACCTCTTCGACGCACTTGGCGGCGACGGAATGGTCGACATGATGATGGACGCGATCGGCGTCAAGAGTGCAGGCAGCCGGTTCGGCTTCTTGCAGGCCGCCGAAGGCGAAGGCAAGCTCGCCAGCAAGGCTCTGGCGCTGCTGGTGTCCGAGTTGGCGGACATCGAACCGATCAGCGCTGTCGAGCCTTGCCTGATCGGATCTCACGGCGTGGGTGCCGCACCTGCCGAATCCGCCGTCACGGAAGCGCCGCAAGGCGACGTTGCGAGTGCCTGATTGCGACACGCCTCCGTTCGCCCAAGCAGGTTGGTGCAACATTAAAACGATCGCCCATTGCAGCTCGATCGTCACGCAGACCAAGCGTGACTAAACCGACCGCCTAATCAGCGGCCTACACCAGTGGCTGCCTTCTGCGCAGGGCAGCCACTAAATTACAAGAGAAACAGATGCAAGGGACGACGTTCAACACGGTTAAATTCGGAGCACTCAACATGCGAAAGCTCCGCAATTTCACCGCTTTCTGTTTGGGTTTTCTCGCTCTGGCTTCGGCGGGATTCGCCGTTGCCCAGGGCAGCGCACCAGCCCCAAAAGACGCGCCGGCACCCAGTGTGTACGGTATGACCAAGGCCTTCGACAGCGCCGCGAAGTTCGTGCCAGTCAACGACTGGAAGGGCAACAACGACCTGCAGAAGGAGTTCGTGCAGGACTTCATTGGTTTGGGCAAAGAGGCAAATAAGCTGCCCAAATCGATGCTTGATGCGGTGGCTTCGGACGACGTTAAGGTCGTCAATAACTTCCTGAAGAAGCATGGATTGACCATCCAGCTCCAGCCTTTCGGGACGGGAGGATTTGGCGCTGCTGCGGTACTTTCCGTCGAGGCTCAATGGTGGGCCGAGACAACCGAGATTACCGGAGTCGACGGCAAGAAATATCCCGGCGTGAAGCGGGCCGGTGTTGAGTTCTTCAAGATGCCTGGTCATCTCGAACCGGTAGTGCGCATCTACGAGAGCGCAAGCTTTAACGTTTATGTGACGGCTTGGGATGGAGAAGATGAGGGGTTCAATGCCGTGAGAATGGCACAAGAGCTGACTCCCGGCAAGACCGCGAAGGTCTATCCTAAAAACTACGAGCGCATCCGGATGCCGATGGTGGACATGGATCGGACGTCTGAGCTGAATTGGCTGAAAGGGATGAGCGACAGCAACGGACACCATGTGCAACAGGCGGTTGCTCAAACACGCCTGAAGCTGGATGATAAGGGCTTCAGCGTCAAGGAGGGTTTTGCCTTCGGTGGGTTGGGTGCGGCGCGTCGCGTTCCGACGACCTACGACCTGAACAAGCCGTTCCTCCTGTGGGTCGAAGTTGACGGTCTGACCTATCCGTTCTTCGCCGTCAAAGTCGACACCAAGTACTGGAAGAATCCCAGCGGGCAAGCTGCGAAGTAAGTGACAGTTCGCACCACCGCTGGTGCTGGCGATCGTATCAGTTTCGGGCTCGGTTGTTCCATGAAAGCGCTGTGGAAAGTTCCGTTCGCCAAATAGTTAGACCCAGTTTTGGGTTTAGCTATTTGGCGGAGGTTGAGAGTGCATGGGTGAACGCGCAAGGAAGGAACCTTGCGCTTTTGCTTGTCGAACGATTTACGATAGCATATGGTATAGCGCTTTAAAATTAAAAGCAAGACCGCCTCGTGGCGGGCTTGCTTCTCATTGGGTGCAATCAATTCTCTAAGGAATCAGCCCAAAAGGCGCAGGCGTCGGAGCATCTCACGAGGCGACTCGTCGAGACGAACGGACTCCTCGAAGAATTCGTCGGTGCCGTTCGTCAGACCAGATGCCTCAGCGAGTTGACGAAGCCAGGCAGCGTTGCGGGGCGGGAAGGGTACCGGTGCGATCATCCGGAGATACTCTTCCAGGCGTGCGGCCACCACCTTCGGCTTTGTGGTGCCCGGAAGCGCGGCGCCTTGTCTGAGATAGTCGTTGTACTTCAGCACGGCTGCGGTCAGTCCATCTTGATCGAGGGTCTGACCCTGTGACCTGCTAGTCGCCCGCTCTTCGAGCTGGTCCATTGGCAAAAGAGAGTACTCAGGAGGGTTGGTGAAGGTGTCGGTGAACCGCACTGTCCCTCGTTTCAACTGGCGGTCGTCGGAGCCGGCGAACAACAGCGCGTTGCTTTCCGTCCGCGTCTCCTGCTCAGCGTCGACCTGCCTATCGCCGAGTTTGATGTTGATGACCGGCTGTTCTTCGGTCCGAGATTGATCAGCCATGCATACCTCTGTGCTTGCGCCTGTTGGGGACAAAAAGCAAGGGTCCCAAGCCGGTGCTGGTAGTTGATGCTGCCAGCCCGCGCCCAGGACCCGGTTTTTAGCGGCACCGGCGGTGGTGCCGCTGCTTAGGCGTTTTCGCCGACGACGATGGCTTCGATGAAACCGACGCCGGCGAGTTTCGCCGCGATGACGCGGTGGCGACCATCCTCGACTTCGTATCCGCCACCGCAGTGGGGGCGGAGGACGACGCGGACCATGGTGCGGCCGTTTTCGATGTCGGCGCGCATGCGTTCGATCTGTGCGTGGTCCTTGCGCATGATCCGTTCGATCGTGCGCGCGGGGATGAAGAGTGCGTCGAGCGGGACGCAGATGATGTCCTCGCCGCTGCGGCCGCCATTGTGCTTGATGCGCATAGAGACTCCCTTTCCGGGGAGTCGCTACACGGCAGCGTTGTCACAGCGCTAGCAGGATGCTAGGCGCTGGTCTGCCGGAAGGACTCCCTAAGAGGGAGTCGAAAACCGCGCGATCTCTTTCTTCATGCGCTCTTTCTCCTTTCTTTCGCCCTGGCGTCGTTACATTCTTGCAAATGGAGAGTTCTGCGGTCGGGGTTCTCAGCCCATCGATCCGCTCAGTCTCTTGCCACCAGTAACGGTGACTCCGCGCGCCATTCGGCATTGGTGCCGGTTGGGCATTTCGGGCTGATGCAAACAAGGCGGACAGGAAGGTCACACAGGTGACCTTCCTGTCGTTCGCAGCTTACTTCTTGGTGGTCTCGGGGGCGTCGTCCTTGAACAGCGGCACGTCGTTCGTGTCGTCGCCATCCAGTTCGCGGCGCAGGAAGACGATGATCCGGTAGGTGTTCTTCGCGCCCATGCCGACGAAGGTCACGTATACCGCCGTCAGCACGAGCCAGCCGGTGGTGCCGATGAACCAGTAGGGAGCGGTGAAGAAGCTCATGAGAAGCGCCAGGGTGCACAGTGCCACGACGAACGCGGTTTGGGGATTCAGCCCGAACCGGCCTCGGCACAGCTTGTGCACCCACATGACGAACTTGAACGCCCCGATGCAGGCGGGGAAGCCGATCAAGAGAATGATCGGCAGGAACAGAATGCTGGTACCCATGTGGATTGCCTTTCTAAGATTACAGGTTAGTTGGCGACGAAACGTCGCGCGATTTGTCCGAAGCACAATAAGTGCTTGTTGCTGAGAGCGACGTGCGCAGCGGGCTTATTTGGTGGTGCGCTTGATTTACAGAATTCGGAAGGACGGTCCTTGGATTATTGCTTGAGGACCTCGATGATCAGTTGCGGCCTGCGCACAGACGAACTGCTCGCCGAAACAGACGCAGCTAGCTGCTGCACGGCCGCGTCACAGTCTTGCTGCGAACTGCCGTGCACCACTGCCACCACATCTCCCTTGTCGATGCGAGCACCAACCTTCGGCTTGAAGATGACGCCGTTAGCCGCTGCTCCGTCTACGCCGCTCGCCAGTTGCTTGGCTGCCAGTGCGACCTTCTTGGTGTCAATTGCTTGCACCCATCCGGAAGCTGATTGCCACACGATCGGCAGGACAACTTTGGACTGCGGGAGCAAACTCGGGCGATCGATTGCCCTTTCATCGCCCCCCTGAGCTGACACCAGTTGCTTGAACTTGTCGAGCGCCGCACCGCTATTCAGAGCAGTCTGCAACAGCTTCTGACCCTTTGCCGCATCGGCAGCCAAACCGACTTCCACCAGAGTCAATGAGCCCAAGAACAGGCACAACTTTCGCAGGTCGGCAGGACCGGCGCCGTTGAGGATCTCGATCACTTCAGTGATCTCGAGAGCGTTGCCGACGGCGTGACCTAGCGGCTGATTCATGTTTGTGATCACCGCCTTTGTCGTGCGGCCCAGGCGCTGTCCGACGGCGATCATCATGCGGGCGATGGCTCTGGCACGGGCGAGCGTGTCCATGAACGCACCATTGCCCGTTTTCACATCGAGCAGAATGAAGTTGGCACCGCCGGCGATCTTCTTCGACATGACCGAGCCTGTGCCAAGGAAGACCGAGTCAACGGTGGCAGTAGCGTTTCGCAACGCATACAGCTTGGCGTCGGCAGGCACAATGTCTCTGGTCGGGCTGGCGATGGCACCACCGCAGGCGTTAACCTGCCGGGTGAATTGATCCATCGTCAGATCCACACCGCAACCGGGAATCGATTCCAGCTTGTCGAGCGTGCCGCCGGTATGTTCCAGCGCGCGCCCTGACAGTTTGGGAACAAGCACGCCGCAAGCGGCAAGCAGCGGTACAAGAATCAGCGTTGTCTTATCGCCGACGCCTCCGGTGCTGTGTTTGTCCACGACAGGGCGTTGTTGCCCGCTGAAGTCGAGCATGGTGCCAGACCGTGCCATGGCCCAGGTAAGCGCGGTGGTCTCATCCACTGTCATGCCCTTACAGCAAACAGCCATGAGCCAGGCCACCACCTGCTTCTCGTCGACGGAAGCTTCCATCACTTTGTCAATGATGAAGTCAATTTCCTGTCGCGTGTGCTCCCGCCCATCGCGTTTGGCTTTGACTAGATCGAGAAAATTCATGACAGGCTCCTTTCCGGACTCCCCACCCAAGGCAGTTACCTGCTTGATGAAAAAGTCGGAGTCGTTCAAGGGTTTGGGTTAGAGTTTTGCTGCAACGATTGCAGCAAGGTGGTTAATCGATCAGCCGGATAAAAAGATGAAAGAGTCGACGAAGCGCCGACCCTTTCTCCTCTTTTTGACGAGCTTGCCCGGTCACCCTTCGTTGTCCGGGCAGGCTCCAGGTGGCTTAGCCGAGCCGGGCGAGATATGCACGAATCAGCCAGTCATCGGTGCACATGGCGATCCCCAGACCGGTGATTTTGCGCGTGTCGAGCTGCGGGATGAAGCTTGTGTCGCCGATACCAGCCAGCGCATCCATTTGCACCGTGTGTAGCGTTGGTTGCAGCTTGAAAGGCGGTTGGAACGGCGGTTGTTCCTGGTCGTCGTAGTAATTGTTGTTGAACATGGCTTTGCGCCTTTCAGTGAGTGAGGGATGTTTCACTCAACTCCAATGTGAATGGGACTGCACCAACCACGAAAAGGCGGGCAAAAGTGCCCACCTTTTCGCACAACCCGCGCCGTTTAGGCGCAGCATGGCAGTAAATGCTGCCGGTTGCGCCGCGCCGATCGTTGACGGTCGCTGCGTTGCTCGCGAGGGAGCGTGGGCTCTTCGCGCTTCAGCTGGGTGAAGTACTTGCCCAGCCAGTGAATGACCATCTGAACGCACTGCTCCTCTTTCATGACGCCTGCACCCAGCGGGTGGTCGATGCGCACGAAACGCTCGAAGCGGCGAATCGGCGCTGCATCTGAGGGGTGGCGGCTGATCGTAAGCGAGGCTTTGCGACCGCGCGCCCGGAAGTACACGTACTCGCCGGTGTGGAGCATGGCGAAGAACTGCACCGGTACTGCTCCCACGGGACCGTGGAAGACTCGGAACCAGCCGGTGAGGTGAAGCTCTTTTTGCGTTTTGGTCATGCTGTGCTTTTTCCTGGGAGGTGGAGGGGGTCCGCTCTTGGACCTAATGAGACTGCGCGCCAGGGGCGGGTCCACGCGAATTCGTGTACCCGCCCTAAGTTGTTGTGCACGGAGGTGTCACACAGTGAGGGAAATGTGACTCCCCCGGACGATTAGTTGCCCTTCGGCAGGAAGCCGACGATGATGCCGATGATACCGCCGGCGACGACCGCGACGGTGTTCGTGATGAGGTCGACGTTGAGAACGCCGTGGAGCAGGAATTCA
>Ga0163152_10003362_pt1 | contig 20964 bp, 16 predicted proteins | sample OliLakLV19MP8IB2_FD_148635 | JGI IMG/M metagenome (GOLD analysis project Ga0163152, IMG submission 148635) | Freshwater microbial mat bacterial communities from Lake Vanda, McMurdo Dry Valleys, Antarctica - Oligotrophic Lake LV.19.MP8.IB-2 | ecosystem: Environmental > Aquatic > Freshwater >...
GTGGGTGATTCGCATCGGCTCATTCACTGGAAGGCGAGTGCTCGAACGCAGACGTTGTTGGTGCGGCAATTCGCGGCTGAGACCGCCGAAGGGTATTCCCTCTGGCTGTGGACCCAGGCGGAGGTGTGGGTTCGGCCGGAGCAATTTGAACTCCTGATTTCGCTGGTGGCGACGATGGCCGAAGATCTTTTTCGCGGAGGTCGATTGCTGAGCGTCGCAATTGATGCCGCACCGCCGCAGTCGATTCGGCGGTTGCATGACTTGGAGTTGTTCCTGGATCAGCTGGCTGTAGTCACGCCCTCGCCGGGTGCCGCGGTGGGGAGGGGAGTGGGTGGAGCTTCCAAGCACAATGTTATCACCTTTGGTCCTGACGGTCCGCGCGGGGTGGCGGCTTACATCGGCAACCAGAAAGCTGCTGCCGCATGAAGCTGGGACCAGAAAAGGCGCGGCCGGGAGGAACGGGCCCGGCGAGGAGTGACGTGCGGCGGCCGCAGCTCACGCTCGATGAACTCTACCAGGTGAAGTGGCTGTTGGGCGGGATCCTGACGCTGCTGGGCGTTGGCACCGTCCTCTACATGGACGTCGACGCGTGGTCACTGATGGGGCTGACCGCGTTTGTAACGATCGTGATGATGATGCGCCCGGAGTGGGTGGCGCGCGTGCCGGGTTACGTGCACACGCTGGCGTTCCCGGTGATCGTGGCGTTTTGCGTCAGCGACGTCTGGCTGCGCGCGGAGATCCTGCCGGCGATGGTGCGGCTCGACATCCTCCTGTTGCTCTACCGGGGCATGACGTATCGACAACGTCGAGACGACCTTCAGATTGTCGTGCTCGGGTTGTTCCTGATCATCATAGCGGGGGTTCTCACCGTCTCGCTGGCGTTTGCTTTGCATCTGTTGGTTTACACCGCGAGCGCGCTCGCGTTGCTGTTGGTGATCACGTTGACCGAGGCTGCGGCAGGGGATCGGACCCCGAAGGCGCTGCCGCCGGGCATCGCGCCGTCGTGGGCATTGCACGTGAAGTGGGCGGAACTGCTGCGTCGCTTGCGAGGCGTGGCGGACTGGCGGGTGGTTACGCTCGGGGCGGTGCTCTTTGCCGGTGTGATCGGCGTATCCGCCTTGCTGTTTCTGGCGATTCCCCGCTTCCAGCTCGAGAACACCCTGTTTCTCGATCGCCTCATCACGAAGAAGGCGAAGTCGGGATTCAACGACAGCATTCGATTCGGCGATGTCACGGAAATCCAGGAGGACAACAGTCTCGCTTTGAGCGTGGATGTTTCCGATCAGTCGCGCATCCCGGAGTCGCCGTACTGGCGAATGGTCGTGCTCGACGAATACATCAACGGCACGTTCAAATTGTCTCCCGGATTGAGAAGCCAGGAGTTTGGCCCCGAGCGCGTGCATGGTTCGGTCCGCGGGGGTCATCGACTCATTGATCCCGAACCGGTGTATTGGACCTTTTATCTCGAGTCCGGCGTGAGCCGCTACCTGCCGCTACTCGGACGTTTTGTAGAGATGCGTTTTCGGGAGCAGCAGAATGTCCGGCAGGCGGTCAGCCTGGGGATTGTGGCGTTGCGCGACGAGCCGACGACGATGACGGCGTATCGGGTTGAAGGCTTCGATCTCTCGGGCGTACTGCCTGATCCGGCGTTTGCCCAACGTTGGAAGGGACGCACGCCGGTGGCGGAGTCTTTCCCGGCGCTGCAGTCGCGGTTGAGCCTGCCCGAAGCGGATGTGCAAGTCTTAAGGACCATCACGGGTGAAATCTCCGAGGGACGTGAGCTGCCGGCCGCGGAGTTTACGCGGCGGACCAACGAGTGGCTGCGCCGCAATCACCGTTATTCGCTCGCACCGTCGGTGCCGTCGGGGGAGGGCGATCCGTTGGTGCGTTGGTTGAATTCACGGGCGCAAGGTCACTGCGAATTGTTCGCGGGCTCGTTTGTTCTGCTGGCGCGCAGTGCGGGATTTCCCGCGCGAGTTGTGACCGGGTTTCGCGGTGGGACGTGGAACGGCTATTCCAACAACTTCACGATCCGCAACGCGGACGCTCACGCGTGGGCGGAAATTTTCGATGTGAGCGCGGGAGCGTGGCTCCGCGCCGATCCGCTCGAATCGCCGCGGGCCCCGGGTACAAGCAATGCGGATACCGGAGCTCAGGCGATGGCCTCGCGGCTCGATCGGAGTTGGAAAGCGCGGCTCGATAGCCTGCGGGTGTTTTGGTACCGGCGGATTGTCAGCTTCGATCACGCGTCCCAGCTCGAGACGCTGAAAGCGATGAAGGAAGCCACCCAGACGTCGAGCCGGCGTTTGCGGGAAATCGTTCAGCATGGGTTGCGCGCGTTGGAAGATTGGCTCGCGGGACCTTGGAACGTGAAGCGGGTCACGCTGCTCGTCGGTGGGCTGGCGGCGGCGGTTTTGGCTGGAGTGCTGGGCTGGATCCTCGCTCGAAAAGGGTGGCGCTCGTGGCGGCGGACGCGCGGCGTTTCGCCCGAAGATCCAATCCGGCGCGAGGCGGGACGCTGGCTGGAGCGGCTGCGGGGGAACGCGGCAAGTGGAGCCAGTCCGGATACCGTGGCGCAATTGCAACGCTTGCGCTTCGGCCCGGCTGCGAGCTGGGGCGATCCGGATGCGACGTTTCGCCGGGCGCGCCAGGTTCGGCGGGAGGCGCGGCGGCGGCGAGTTACTCCGTCTTGAATAAGACCTGAGTGGCTGGCCGATTCGTCTTTTTATCCAGCCATGCTCGCAGCAACGCGTGGCCAACCGGCCCGGCGTAACGTCCACCGCCGGTTTCCTCGCCGGGGGTGTCGCCCTCGATCGCGATGGCAAACGCGATCTGCGGATTATCGACGGGGGCAAACCCGACCATCCAGGCGATGTTCAGGGTGCCCTTTTCCGTTCGAACCTGGGCAGTGCCCGTTTTGGCTGCGAGTCGGATGCCCAGCGGCGCCAGCACTCGGGCGTTGTTGAAAACGCTGCGCGCGGTGCCGGTGACAGTCACAGCCTCCATGCCCGCAATCAGTGCTTGTTGCTGAGCTGGGGTGAGCCCGATTGATTCCGTCCGCTGCCGGGGTCGATTGGCGTCGTGGATCAGCGTCGGCTGTGTCCACACTTCACCGCGGGCGAGCGACGCCATGAAGCAGGCCATCTGCAGCGGGCTGACGAGGACAAATCCCTGCCCGATGGCGGTGTTGGCGGTGTCGCCGCCGGTCCATGATCCTTCGGACTGCCGTTCCCGCCGCTTCCATTCCGGATCGGGCACCACCATGCGCCGCGTTTCTCCCGGCAACTCGATGCCCGTTGGTGTATCCAAATGGAAACGACGCGCTTCCCGCGCGAGCGCTTCGGGTCCCATCTCCAATCCCTGCCGGTAAAAGAAAATATTGCAGCTCTTCTCGATCGCCGTCGTGAGTCCGATGTCGCCGTGGACATGAGCGTCGTGACACGGAAACGAGCGGCTGCCCACCATGAGGCGCCCGCCGCAATACGCCGTGCCATCGGGAGTTGTCACCCCACTTCTCAGGCCGGCGATGGCGGTGAGAATCTTGAAAGTCGAGCCGGGCGGATACGCGCCCATCATCGCGCGAGGAAACAGGGCGCGTCGTTCGACCGCATCGGCCCAAGCCGCCGTCGAGATGCGGGGAGAAAACGAATTCAGATCGTAATCCGGCTTGCTCACCAAGGCGAGGACCTCGCCGGTTTGCACATCGATCGCCACGGCGGAGCCGGCCATTTCCGTTTCTGCGATCGCGGCCTCTGCCGCGAGTTGAATGTCGATGTCGAGCGACGTGATCAAATGTCGGCCCTGTTTCGGCGCGCGCACTTGCAACGGCGGATTGATTTTGAAACCCGTCGGATCGACGCGATAAATGCGGCCGCCGGCTTCGCCCTGTAGAACCGAGTCGAACCATTTTTCGAGCCCGTCGCGTCCGCTGGTACCGCGCATTTTGAAGGTCGTCAGGCCTTCGCCCGGAAAGCCTTCGGCTTCGATGTCCGCTTCCGGGCGAACATAGCCGAGCGTGTGGGCCGCGGCGGAACCGAAGTGATAGCTGCGCACATTTGAGGCGTAGACTTCCAAGGGCGAACGCACCGGGAGACGTTCGATGAGACGCGCGTATTCAGTGGTCGTGAGGTTGTCGATCAGGGTGTACGGCAGCAGTAGTTGTCGATCGAAATGCCGCATGAGCGCGCGATCCTCGACCTTCTCGTCCCGTTCGATGATGGCGTTGACCTGATCGAGATAGCGCTGGACCAGGCTGACGCGGGAGATCTCACGCAGCTGACTGAGTGAAAGTGTGTTCTTCTTTTCGCCGGCCGCGACGTAGTTGCGTTGGATCCGGATCTGCTCGCGGCGCAGCTCGTCCTTTAATTCGTCAAGGTGCAGGAGGACGGCAAACCGGTGACTATTGCTGACGAGCGTCTTGCCATTGCGATCGTAGATGTTTCCGCGGGGACCAGGAAATAACACCCGCCGCTGGTTCTGCTGGCGTTCGCGGTCGTTGTGTTCGCCGACCTTGATCAACTGTTGATAACCGAGGCCGCCGGCGAGAGTGAGCAGCGTGGCCGCGAGCAGCACATAGAAAAACGTGATCCGTGGATCGTAGCTCGTGTGTGCTTCGAATAGATGGCCGGACTGCTCGGCGAGATTCGTGTCCTTTTTGCCCATGACGTGACCGGCGAATCAGGCGGTTTCTCCGCGCCACGGTTGAGCCATGGCCACGGCCTGGGTTTGGAGGGCGAAGAACCACGGCGTCACACCGGCGACGAAAATTTGTGAACAGAGCAGATCCATCAGGAGACGCGGCCAGATGTTCGGGGCAGCCGGAGAGCTATGGATCTGGGTGAAAGAGAACACCAGGAAGAGGGCAAGGTTGGTGAGAAGCGTGAGTACCGTGGCCGCGATCGCATCATCGCGTGGCACGCGATCACGGATATTCGCCAGCGTGACGTGGGCGACGGCGAACAGCAACACGTGGGTGCCGAATCGCACGGGCGAATTGGCATCGCAAATCAACCCGCCGATCAATGCCGTGGTGAGGCCGATCCGCCAAGGCTGGGTCACCGCGGCGAAGCTGACGAAGAGAGATCCGGCGAACACGTAGACCCGGAGTTCCGAGAGCGCGTGATTCAATTCCGCAAGGACGGCCCACAAGATCAGCAACGTAAGAGACAGGGCGAAAATCCGGCGCATGGGATGAACCGCGAAGGTGAACAGGGTGGGCCGACGACTAGTGCGCCGACTTCGACGCCGGCGGCGCTGCCGTGGCCGCAAGCGGGACGAGCACGGTGACTTCGGTGAGCGAGCCGAGCCGTTCATCGAGTTTCACGATTCCGGATTTGAAAAGACCATCGCTGCCCAGATCGGCGCGAATGAGAGTGCCCAACGTCAGGCCCGGCGGAAAAACGCCGCCGAAACCGGACGTGACCAGACGGGGCGTGATGGCGGCGCTGACGACGACATCCAGCGGGACGAACTCCGCGATGCCGGTGGGGGGAGCAAAAGTGGCATTGATACCACCTTCAAAACTCAGGGGGCGGGAGTCGCCCTCGACGACTCCGGCGAGCCGCACATTGGGGCTGCTGATGAGTTCGACCACGGCGGTGGTGGCATGCACCTCGGTGACGCGGCCGACCACGCCGCCGGTGAAGACGACGGGTGCGTTGAGGGGAATGCCGAAATTCTTGCCCTTGCGAATCACGATCCGCTGCCACCAGCCAGAGAAGTCACGGCGGGCGACGCGGGCGTGCTCGTAGCGGAATTCAGGAAACGACGGAACGCGGAGCAGGCTCTCCAGGCGCGAAATCTCGGCTTGCAGTTCATTGTTCTGCTGCACCGCGAACGAATACGAGGCGTTCAGCCGGGCGAGGTCGCGGCCGGCTTCGATCAGCTCGTTGGTCGAATGCATCCGCAGCGACCAGAAGTCCTGCAGATCGCGCACCCGCGAGGCCGTGAGCGTAACGGGGGCGGTAAGTTCGAAGAAACTCGCCCGGGTAAACGTCTTGACCGCGGTTGGAATCAGCAGCCAGGCGATGACGACAATCACGAGTGTCACCATTGGTTTGGCCTGATCAAAGCGTTTGAAGCGCACGGAGAGGTGCAGTGACGACGGATGGGATCAAAGTGACGAGAAAAAACTCCGGCCAGTCGAAACCGGGTTGGTTACAACCCTGTTCCTCGTCACGCAGCAACTCGCGCTGAAGCTCGGCCTCAGGCGTTCTGCATCAACCAGGATAGGTCGTTCAACACCGCGCCGGTGCCATTCGCGACGGCTGAAAGAGGATCTTCGCTCACCGTGACCGGCAGGCCGGTTTTTTCGCTCAGCAAGCGGTCGATGCCGCGGATCAGGGCGCCACCGCCAGCCATGACGAAGCCACGGTCGACCAAGTCGGCGGAGAGTTCCGGAGGGCAGCGTTCGAGCGTCACCCGGACCGCATCAACGATCGCCGCAATCGTATCGGCAAGAGCTTCGCGGATTTCCTGTGACGTGATGTGAATCGTTTTCGGCAGACCGGCGACGGAATCACGGCCTTTGACCTCCATCGTGAGCTCGTCGTCCAGCGGGTAGGCCGATCCCACGCGCACCTTGATCTCCTCCGCGGTGCGCTCACCGATGAGGAGATTGTACGCGCGCTTCATGTAGTTGATGATCGCGCTATCCAGCTCGTCACCCGCGACGCGAATCGACTTGGAGAAGACGATGCCGTTGAGGGAAATGATCGCGATTTCGGTCGTGCCGCCGCCGATGTCCACGATCATGTTTGCGGCCGGTTCATCGATGGGCAAGCCCACGCCGATGGCAGCTGCCATCGGTTCGGGAATGGTGATGACATCGCGAGCACCGGCGTGCATGGCCGATTCTTTCACGGCGCGTTTTTCAACTTCGGTGATGCCCGACGGAATTGCGATCACCACGCGGGGCGGCGCGCGAAAAGCGCTGCTGGAAACCTTGCGAATGAAATAACGCAGCATCGCCTCGGTCACATCGAAATCGGCGATCACGCCGTCTTTCATTGGTCGGATGGCGGTGATGTTGCCAGGAGTACGACCGAGCATGCGTTTCGCCTCTTCGCCCACCGCGCGAACTTTACGGGACGTGGTATCGAGGGCCACCACCGAGGGCTCGCGCAGAACGATTCCCTTGTCTTTGACGTAAACGAGCGTGTTTGCCGTGCCTAGGTCGATGCCGATGTCGTTCGAGAAGTAGCCAAAAATGTTCGCCATATGCGAGTGCGAGAAGCGGGAAAAGGGGCGGCGTGGCCGCCAATGGAATCGAATCGCCGGGGCGATAAGGTGTCAACGCGGTAAATGCGTCCCGCGACGGACAGGGTGCATCTGCCGGTTGGCGGTGGCGGCCACCGCGGCGGCGAAGGGACTCGCCGCCCTACCCATCGTGACCTTTGAAAAAGGCGGCGAAGGGACTCGCCGCCCTACCTATCGTGACCTTTGAAAAAGGTAGGGCGCGGACTCCGCTCCGCGCCGGAGCCGGAACCGCCAACCGGCAGATGCGCCCCGACGGACAGCGGGTGGTAAGAGACCGCGGCTGCCCTCGAAAAATCTTTGCCGGGTGCGGCCCGGGGGCAGGCGCGAAGGCAGGCAAACTGCGGGTTCCACGGGCTTGACGCGTTGCGAGGTTGGGCGCGTCTTCGAGGGCGCAACGGTATGAACGGTTTCCACTTCATCCAGGATCTCGCGATCATTCTCGGACTGGCGGCCGTGGTAGGGTGGTTGTGTCAGCGGGTTGGGCTTTCGATTATCATCGGTTTTCTGGTCGCTGGCATGGTGGCGGGACCTCACACTCTGACGCTCGTCAGCGACATCCAAAGGGTGGATACACTGGCGCAGATGGGGCTGGTGTTCCTGATGTTTTCCATCGGCCTGCAGCTAAGTTTAAGGCGGATGAGGCGGTTGGGACTGTCGTTGATGTTCGCGACCTTTGTCGGCGCGATCGTGATGTACAACCTGTCGCGAGTCCTGGCGTTGTCGCTGGGTTGGAGTCCGCAGGAAGGATTGTTTCTCGCGGCGATGCTCATGGTTTCCTCGTCCGCGATCATCAGCAAGATTCTGCACGAGACCGGCACGAATCACGAGCGCTCCGGCCAGCTCGCCATGGGCATCACGGTGATCGAGGACATTGTGGCGGTCGTGATGCTGACGATCCTGAATTCGATTGTGCAGATCGGACGCGGAGAAGGCGCGCGGGTGCCGGAGACGTTGGTGATGCTGGGGGCCTTCGTGGTGCTGGCGGGGATTGCGGGATTGTTGCTCGTGCCGTGGCTACTGAAGCGGATGAGTATCGCGGCGGATGAAGAGCTCCAGACGCTTGGGATTGCGGGACTGCTTTTTGGGCTGGCGGTGATTGCCCAGTCGGCGGGCTATTCGCTGGCGTTGGGAGCGTTCCTGCTCGGAACGATTGTGGCCGAGACCCCGCACCGACATCAGGTGGAGCGGACCTTTACCGGTATCCGAGACGTTTTTAGCGCCGTTTTTTTTGTGGCAATTGGCATGCAGATCGACGCCCGGGACATTTGGGACGAGATTCTGCTGGTGAGTGGGCTCGCGGCGTTCGCCTTGGTCGCCCGACCTGTCGCCACCGCGACGGGGCTGGCGTTGATGGGAACGCCGTTGCGTGATGCCTTGCGGACGGGGCTCACGGTCACGCCGATTGGTGAGTTTTCTTTCATCATCGCCCAGATGGGCATCGCCGCGGCCGTGGTCCCGCCGCGGTTTTATCCCATGGCAGTCGGCGTGTCGTTGCTCACGACCTTGATCGCTCCGTTCATCATGCGGCGCTCCGAGAAGATCGCGGGCAGCATCGCGGGGCTGCAGCCGGTCTGGATGAGCGACTGGTTGCAGTGGTATCACAGCTGGCTCGACCGGATGCGGGGGCGGCGCTCGCGCAATCTACTCTGGCAGCTGAGTCGTCGCCGGATTGTGCAGGTGGCCGTCGGCACCTTGTTCGTAACCGGAATCGTGGTGTTTTCGGGCCAGCTTTTTTCCCTCGCGGAAAGCTGGGTGGGACCGGGGCGGTTGTCCCGCCAGACCTTTCAGCTGGCTTCCTGGATTGGGCTCGCGCTGGTGATCCTCGCGCCACTGGTGGCGATCTGGCGAAATCTCTCGGCGATGGCCTTGCTTTACGCGGGATTTTCGACGCGCGGCAACGACGGGGCCAAACGGTTTCGTCCCTTGTTGGAAACGGCGCTGAAGATGGGCTTCGCGGTGGTGATGGGCGGGTGGCTCCTCGCGATTCTGCCAATTGGGATTGATACCCTCTGGGTGCTCTGGGTGGGATTCGGGGTCGCGGTGGTGGCCGTGCTGGTGCTGCGCCGCAAACTCATTTACTGGCACAGCGAGATGGAGGTGGAGATTCTTTCGGTCATCGATCCCGACGAACGGCGGATGAGTGCGACCACGGCGCCGTGGCTGCAGCCGCACGCCGAATGGAACCTCCGCATGATCGACTGCACGCTGCCCGATCTGGCGGATGTGCAGGGTAAGCGCATTGCCGAATTGGATCTCCGGGCCCGGTTCGGATGTTCGGTCGTCGGCATCGAGCGGCAGGGCTTCATGATCCCCTTGCCGACTCCGGATGCGGTCCTGTATCCCCGCGACAAAGTGCTGCTGATGGGAACGGCCCAGCAAGTGACGGCCGGGCAGAAATTTCTTGGTGCCGTCTCGGGCGCGGCGGGGGCGGATTCCGTTTTTGAAGAGGTCCGGATGGAAGCAGTGACGCTTCCGCGGTGGAGCCGGGCCGCCGGACGGACGCTGGAACAACTGGCACCCGCGCGGGTGCATGGCGTTCAGATCGCGGGCGTGCACCGCGGCGGATTGCGGATCTTGAATCCGAGCGCCGGGGAGATGCTTCGCGCCGGAGATGAAGTTCTGGTTCTGGGTACGCCGGTTCAGATCGCCGAATTCAAAGAGTGGATACAGGAAAACGAGGCGGTGGCGCTCGATCCGAATTCCAGCGTATGATGCCAACCGCACATGTGAAACCAATCGCCCGTGTAGACGATTGTCATCACGAGGTGCGCGAAGAGAGCAGTAGTGATCCAGCTCGATTGCTTCGTCGCTTCGCTTCTCGCAATGACAGTCTAAAAATTACGGGCAATTGGTATAAACCTAAATTCCGCAGAAGAAGTAACCACTGATGAGCACTAATAAACACTGATCAGATAGATCCAGATCGGTGGGATAGAACTTTCCCTTCACTTACCGGGTGAACTGCCTCCATCGCGCAACTCGGTTTGCATCAGTGGTCATCAGCGAAAATCAGTGGTTCAACTGCGTGTTTTAAGATAAATCATCCTATCCAAACGCTCCATCTGGACTTGAACCCACGACTACCTTGGGCATCCGCTTCATCCGCGCTATCCGCGATGGTTTTGCAAAAATCACCGGCGATTGGTATGAGGCCCGCGCCAGCTGCCTGACGTGCGGGCAATAAAAAAGCGCGCCGAAGGGCGCGCTGGTTGAGCTCAGGGCAACGAGTCCTGAATTACTTCACTTCCCGAACCTGGATCGGCTCCGCCTTCTTGGTTTCAAGAGCCGCCGGAGCAGGTGCCGGAGCCGCCGCGGCGGCTTCCTCTTCCTTGGTGGCCTTCTTGAATTCCTTGATGGACTGGCCCAGGCCTTTGGCCAAGCCAGGCAACTTCGCGCCACCGAACAGCACGAGGAGAATCACGAGGATGACGATCAGCTCGGTAGGACCGAGGCCGAAGACCGCGATGGGGAGGTAGGGAGTCGCCATAACGAGGCAACGTAAACCGGGTTCCCTACCTGTAAAGCTGGAAAGCGCCTTTCCGGACGGTCACAGCCGCGCTGGGGTTGCTGTCCGGGCCGATTTCCGTCGTCTTGCGGCGCCCTCTACCCGGCAACCGCAGGACAAATCCCCTCGAAGCCATTGAACCTAAATTCTCCAGAAGAAGTAACCATTGATGAGCACCAAGAAACACGGATCAAATAGATCCAGATCGATGGGATAGAACTTTCCCGTCACTTACCGGGTGAACGGCGTTCATTGCGCAACTCTGTTTGCATCCGTGGTCATCAGTGAAAATCAGTGGCTCAACTGCGTTTTTTAGAGTTCGCGGGTTGGAAACAAGCCGCTCCCTCTCAATCGCATGGGTCCGACTCAGGGAGTTTGCCAGACTACCTCGTCACCGGGATGGGGCTGGCCGGAGAGGATGATCGTACCGAGCGTTCGTCCGCGCAAAAACCGGGACGTTTGCAGGACTGCGGTCGCCTGGAGTTGGGTCGTCCGGGCATACAATTCAGTCTCCGGTGTGGCGCAGACCGCGGGTGCGTCGCGGAGCAGCTCGACGGTGGCGAAACCGCGTTCGCCATCGACGGCGATGACTCGACCCACGATGAGGCGGGGGCTCGGGGTCAACAGTTCCGACCCGGCGACGTTGGGAGGCGGTGGAGTCTCCGGGGTTGGCGGCGAAGGCACCTGTTGGCACGCGTTACACAAAAACACCGCCAGCAGCGAAAACGCGGCGGCGGTGTTTTTCATCAGACGGGCGGCTGCGGCCGCGAATGTCACAACTTCGGCATCGGGAAGCCGAGGCCGCCGGGAAGGCTGCCGGGCCCGAGCGGGGCACCGGTGGGGATGGGCGCACCGCCTACCGCGGGTGCTCCGGGAGCGCGAGTGGTGGCGGCGACTTTGAGCAGGTTCTGTGCGTTGTCGATCTGCTCGGCGTCGAAGAAACCGTGCAGCTGACGAATACGCGTCGGATGGCGCATTTTCCGCAGTGCTTTCGCTTCGATCTGACGAATACGTTCGCGGGTGACCTTGAATTGTTTGCCGACTTCCTCGAGCGTGCGGCTGTAACCATCGACGAGTCCGAAGCGCAGGGACAACACGCGGCGTTCGCGTTCGGTGAGGGTGTCCAACACGTCGATGATCTTCTCTCGCAGCAGCGAGTAGGCGGTCATGTCGTACGGATTCTCGGCCGATTTGTCCTCGATGAAGTCGCCGAAGCTGGTGTCGTCGCCATCGCCCACGGGCGACTGCAACGAGATCGGCTGCTGCGCCATCTTCATGATTTGCTGCACGCGCTCGACGGGCAGGTTCATCTCGTCCGCGACTTCCTCGGGCGTGGGCTCGTGACCGTATTCCTGCAGGAGCTGCTTCTGCACCTGCATGACCTTGTTCAAGGTCTCGATCATGTGCACCGGAATGCGGATGGTGCGGGCCTGATCGGCGATGGAGCGGGTGATGGCCTGACGGATCCACCATGTGGCGTAGGTGGAGAACTTGTACCCGCGGCGGTACTCGAATTTTTCCACGGCTTTCATCAGGCCCATGTTTCCTTCCTGGATCAGATCGAGGAAAGAGAGTCCGCGGTTCGTGTATTTCTTGGCAATCGAGATCACCAAACGAAGATTGGCCTCAACCATCTCGGTCTTCGCTTTATGCGCTTCCCGGACATGCACCATCGTCTGTGCGACCACCTTCAGCAGCTCATCGGGCTCGATGCGTTGCTGAGCTTCGATCTGCTTGAGGCTCGCAACGATCTGTTTGGTATCAATCGCGGCATCCTTCTTTGACTTGGGATGCTTGGCCCGTTCGAGTTGGGCGTTCAGCGACTCGATTTCCTCCATCGTGGGACGGAGCTGCTCGAGATATTCCTCGTAAACCTTCAGCTTGAAATAGAACTTTGCGAAGTACGAACGCAGGACATTTTCGCGCTTCCGAAACTTGGCCAGGATCTTCTTTTTGTCGGCGTCGGTCTTGGCCTTGAGATATTCGTCCCAAGCATCCGCCACATTCGCTTCCGAGTCCGTCGTGTTTTCGACGAGCTTTTCCAGTCCCTTGAAGTAGACTTCGCGCGACTCGATTTTCTTGTCGATGACCACGCGATCAAAGCGCTCTTCGCGGTTGATCAGCTTGCGACCGAGCGTGCCGATGTGGGCCCCGATCGCGGCCGCCTGGAACAACGCTTCCTGCGCCTTTAGTTCGGCGGTTTCGATCCGTTTTGAAATTTCAACTTCCTGCTCGCGCGTCAGCAGCGGGACTTGGCCCATCTGCTTGAGGTACATGCGGACCGGGTCGTCCAGAATGTCGTTCTGCGACGTGCGGGACTCCTCTTCTTCCGCCTCTTCCTGGCGCTGTTTGTAGTCCTCGACCTGGTCAGGCTCGAGAATCTCGATTTCGAGGTTCTGCAGGATCGAGAGAACGTTATCGATCTCCTCCTGATTCTCGACCGACTCCGGCAGCGCTTCGTTGATGTCGTCGAACGTGAGGTAGCCCTGTTCCTTGGAGAGCCGGATGAGGTGGCGGATCTTATCGTTGATCCCGCCGGCTGGCATATTTTCCGCACCTGCAACACCGCCCTCGGCGGCAGGAGTGGCCTTGGCGAGGGCGGCCTCGACAGCTTCAGATTGGGCGGAATCGCCGGATACGGACTTGGACTTGCGCGACATGAGAGAGGAGAGAGGCGACCGAGCGAACGCGAACAGGCGAAATGGTCAAACCGCCGCTGCTAATACAAGCGGAGTGCGGAGCTGGCGTTGGAGTTTGTCGCGTTCTTTCAACAGAGAAATTGGGTCATAATCACTGTCCGCATGGGGGTTGGCCAAAGCAAGTTCTATTTGCCTCAGCCGAGGCTCCAGCGCGCGGGTCCGGAGCTGGCGCAAACCCTCTTGGGCTACCTTCGTCGGATCCTCAATGGCCAGAGTCTCAAAAAGGAGGGTCGCAATCAGGGCGCGCTCCTCGGCATTCTCCAGCAAACCATCGAGATGGGCGGCTCCGGGCCACGCGTCCTGCTCGAACTCGCTCAGGAACCGATTCAACAGCGCTCCGGCCAAGTGCCCACGATCGATCCAATCATGGGGCAGCGCATGGCTGAGGGGTTTGCCGATCACCTCGAAATGGAGGCAAAGCATCAACAGATCCCGTTCAGGCGTATGCACGAGCGCCGTTTTCGTACTGCTGTTGGGTGCGGAACTGACCGCGCTGGGTGGCGAACCGTCCTCGTTTGCCGCTGCGGCCGGACGGGCGGCGGCTTGCCGGCTCTGCCGGGCGACAAACGCCTGGAAATCCTTCTGCGCGGCAAGCTCGCCCAGTCGGAGGTGGGTGGCGGTTTCGGCGACGAAGGCGGAGCGGGTGACTTCGCTTTCCGCCGTGGTTATGATTTCGAAGATGGCCTGCGCCGCCCGCGACTTCAGCTCAGCGGACGCCTGGGACGGATCCGGTAACGTGGCGTGGCACGCGAACGCCATCGCCGAACGCGCTTCCCGCCGCACATCCTCGTAACCCGCGAGCCCGCGTTCGAGGAATAGCAGGTCAGGATCGAGTTTTTCCGCTCCCGACAAGGTAAGGAAGCGAACCTCCAGACCTGCTTTCAGGGCCAACGGTAGGAAACGGAGGGCGGCTTTTTGCCCCGCAGCATCGCTATCAAAGAAGCACTCCACCTGCGCTTCGTAGCGACGCAGCAACACCAGTTGGCTCTCCGTAATCGAGGTGCCTTGAGGTGCAATGGCGGTTTTGAGGCCCACGCTCCAACAGCGAATCGCGTCGAGTTGACCTTCGACCACGACGAACGGATGTCCGGGTCCGACGGCCGTGCGCGCGCGGTCGAGGTTGAATAGCAGATTGCCCTTCGTGAAAATGGGCGTCTCCGGCGAGTTGACGTATTTGGCTTCGCGCGCCGGATCGTCGGCGGGGGTGAGGTCGCTTTGGCGCGCCGTAAAGGCGACGACTCGCCCCTGATGATCGCGGATGGGAATCATCAATCGCCCGCGGAACCGGGGCCGCAGTGCGCCCAAGGTAATCGCCGCATCGTCGTAGATGAAAAACAGGCCGCAGCGCCGCAGCGCCTCTTCCGAAAACTTGCGGCGCAAGAGGACGGCGGCGAGGCCACTGCCTTGGGCGTCCGCTGCGCCAATTTTAAAGTCGTCCGCGACTTCCATGGGAAAGCGGCGCTTTTCGAGCCAGTACTTCTGGAAAAAATCGCCGGTCGCGTCCTTCGCTTTGAAGGCCTGATAAAAGTGATCGGCAGCGACGTCATGCAGATCGAACAGCTCCTGGCGCAACGACCGTTCCGCGGTAGTGGGACCGCCGGAGCCTTCTTCGTATTCGATGACGATGCCAAAGCGTTTGCCGAGCGCTTCAATGGCCTCGGAAAAGTTTAGCTGCTCGGTTTCTCGGACAAACGTGATGGCGTCGCCCGCTTTGCCGCACCCGAAGCACTTGTAGTAACCTTTGTCGGAATCGAGATGGAACGACGGCGACTTCTCGTTATGGAAGGGACACAGGCCTTTAAGGCGGCTCCCGCCCGCTTTCCTTAGCGTAACGACACGCGAGACGACGTCTGCGAGGTTGATGCGCAGCTTGAGGTCGCGAATGCAACTGGGCTTGATGACGGGCATGAATCGATGGCAGGCGCTGGAACCGCCGCTCGCGTGACCCAACGGGGTCCGACCCAAACTCGTCGCGGCGCTCCGGGGGTGTCAACGCACGGTTCTTCACAATCGGACTCCACGAATCGCATTGCGGCTCGGACCCTGCGGCGCAAAGTTTCATCTTGAAGGAAACTTCGCGCTTTTTGAGACGACAAACCAAACGCATGCGCCTGCTTACCACTGCCCTCCTTGCCCTGGCCGTATTTTCTTGTGCTCACGTCAACGCCGCTCCCGCTTCCGCTCCATCGTCGGGCCCTGTTTTAGCGCCCAAAGCCCCTGAGGTTCAGGCTACGGTGTGGGAAGCACGCCTGCCGTCGTTCGAGGAGTCGGCTTATGAAACGCATGTCGCCAAGATGATTGCGGCATTTGAGCAGGCCAGCGGCCGCAAGCTGGTGCCCGGAAAGAAACGCAAGGTGGGCCTTAAGATCTACGCCGATTCGGGTCCCGGCCTCGCGACGCCCGTGCCGCTGGTCAAGGCGGTCATCGCGGCGCTGCGGCAGCGCGGATTCGCGAACGAGGAAATCTTTTTGGTGGGGCTCAACGCGCTGCGCCTCCGCATGACGGGTTACCTGCCTTCGCTCGTTTCCGGACATACCCCGTTCGCCGGCAATCCGGTGTTTGTGCTGGAGTCCGGTCGCTACTACGACCCGCTGTGGTTCTACGACTCGCCGTTGCCGCAACGTTTCGACCCCATTTTTGCGGAGCAGCAGACCAAGGGGGTGCCGAACACCTCGAGCCGGGATGAAGATCGCAAAAGCTTTCTCGCGACCCCGCTGTTTTTGGAGTCGGACTTCTGGATCAATCTTCCGGTTTACACCGATCACCCCACGCTTGGTATCAACGGGGCGCTCGTGAATGCGACGCTCTGGAACGCCTCGAACACCGCGCGCTTTTTCCGTTCTCCCGCCAATGCGCCGGCCGCCGTGGCCGAGATGAGCGCCATCCCGGAATTGCGGGAAACGTGGATGTTTACGCTGGCGAGCCTCCAGCATTACCAATTCATCGGCGGGCCGTTCTTCAACTCGCTCTACACCGTGTCCGAGCCGATTCTGTGGTTGAGCACCGACCCGGTTATGTTGGATGCGCTGGCCCGCGACCGGATCAATTTCCACCGCAAGAAGTCGGGTTTTGAACCGGTCAACGAGGAGATTCGGACCTTGGAATTTGCCGAGACGTTGGGCGTCGGATCAACCAAGACCAAGACGGTGCGAATCATTCCCGTCGAGTAGTCCAACTTCCCGCTTGCGACCGCTTCAGCGCTTCGCCCAAGTGTGTTCTCCTCTCGCGACATGACCTCCTCCTTCGCTTACTTACCGTTCTTGATCCAAGTCGTGCTCGCGGCGGCGATCACGGGTGGCGTCATCGGCGCCAGCCATTTTTTTGGCCAGCGCGCCAAGGGGTCAAAGATCAAGGATTCCGCCTATGAGTGCGGGGTGCCCGCCGAAGGTCCGGTGCACACGCGTTTTTCCGTTAAGTTTTATCTGACCGCGCTGCTGTTCATGCTCTTCGATTTGGAGATCGTGATCCTGATTCCGTGGACGTTCATCTACCGGGAATTTCTGGCCAACCAGATCTCAATCCTGGGTCCGATTGCGTTCTTCTTGGGCGTGTTGATCCTGGGGTTGGCGTACGAGATCAAAAAGGGCGCGCTGCAATGGGAAAAATGAGATGAGTTACGCGGTTGTAGTGCGAGCGAGTTGGTCGCGCCGAGGCGCAACGTTGCGGGCCTAGGGCCGGCGGCGATCTGATTTTCCCATGCGGCTCGACAAGATCATCGCGAGAAACCGGATTGTTGATTTGAAGAGCCTGGACCTTGAGGGCGCCCTCAAGGAGCTCCTCGATGTGTGCGTCGACAAGTTTCCCGACCTCAAGCCCGAGGCCCTGCTGAAGGGATTGCTCGCGCGCGAAAGCACGATGACCACCTACCTCGGGTTCGGCGTCGCGCTGCCGCACGTGCGAATCAAGATGAGTCGCCGCTACGTGCTCGCGATTGGCCGGAGTCGCGTCGGCATCCGGCACGACGGCGCCCTCGCGGATGAGCGGGTGCACCTGATCGTGATGCTGATCGCCGGAGAACGGGCGCGCGATTATCTGCAGGTGCTCGCGTCGATTGCGCGCCAGGTGAAGGACAAGGAGTTGGTCGACAATCTGGTCAACTCACCCGACCTCGATGCGCTGCACGAGCGGCTCGTGGGCGGATTTGGCGGCCTGCGCGTGGTCGAGGCGCAACAAAATCGCGTGAACCGGCTTATGTTTCGCGAGGCCGAGCGCGTGGCGCACGGCGCGGATTGCAGTGCGATTGTGGTGTTCGGTGATACGTTTATCGGAGGCGTGCAGCCAGGGTTGCTGCGTTCGAAACTGAGAACCATTCTGGTCACGCGCACCGCCCTCGAAACGAGCGATGATGACAACGAGTTCAACGAGACCATTCAGGTCCGGTCGTTTTCGAATCAGCGTCTCGCGCAACTGCGGAGTGGCATGCTCGTCGCGCTCACGCGCGGCATCGTGAATTTTGCGGATCGGATCTGTTGCGTCGGTGGCATCACGGGCAGCAACCAGTTCGACACCCTGGTGGTCGTCGACATCGAGCGGGAATTTCAGACCTTGCTGACCGGATCCACCGCGGACCTGCTGCCCGAGGACGTGAAGCCCGAGGTGCTGGAACGCGTCATTGCGGTGGCCACGGAGCTCGGGGTGGAGGGGCGGGAAGGCAGACCCGTGGGCTGTCTTTTTGTCGTGGGTGACAACACGAAAGTGGCGTCACTTTCGAAGCCCCTCGTCTTGAATCCATTTTATGGGTACAAGGAGGAGGATCGCAATATCCTCAACCCGTTCATGGACGAAACCGTGAAGGAGTTTTCGTCGATCGACGGCGCGTTTATCATCCGTGGTGACGGGGTGGTGGAATCGGCGGGCAGCCTGATTCAGGCCACCGATAGCACCCACGAATTACCGAGCGGGTTGGGCAGCCGGCATGCCGCAGCCGCGGCGATCAGCGTGGCGACTAACTGCATCTCGATCGTGGTGTCGTCGAGTACCGGCCAGGTGACGCTCTTCCGGCGCGGCGTGATGCTGCCGCTGACGGAGAAGCGGCAATAAAAAAGAGCGGCCGGATGGCCGCTCTGGCTGGAGCGAGAGCGCTGCATAACCGCAGACCGGTTAGCGCGCCATCCCCGGAATCATGCCTTTCATCATTTCGCCCATTCCGCCCATATCAAATTTCTTATAGCCCGCGGGTGGCGTGAAAAGGGAGTCTGGCAGCGACTGCTTGTTGATGGCGGTCGTTTCCATGCGGAAGGTTTCTTTGCCTGCCTTATCGAGTCCGACGACCCGCAAGGGAAATAGCTCCTTGCCGGCGAGCGCGCGTTCCCAGCCTTGGGGCGCGCCCTTGCGCTTGCCCATCCCGCCGCCGCCGCCCATCGCAGGAAAGGAACCGATGCCCTCGGCCAGCCACATTTCAGTTTTAACCCCTTCCGCCGTTGCGATGTATTTCTCAGCTTTGTAGCCGAGGATCTTTTCGGTTTCGCCGGTTTTTTCCAGTTTCGCTTCTGCCTGCTTGCCGCCCTTGGTGGTGGTGGGGTCCGGGATCGCCATCACCATGTACATCTTCTCGCTGTCCATGATCGTGATCATTTCCTTCTTGGCCGTATCCATGATCATGCCACCCATGCCGGTCTGTCCGCCGACCTCCATGCGAAATTTGTCGCCCTTGATGCTATAGCTCATCTCCTGCGGCTTCTCGCGGGGTGATGACATCTTGAAGTTAACTTTGCCTTCGAAAGAAGCGGCGAAAAGCGCCGCGGGCGCTACCAATACGGTGATCAGAGTCAGAAGTTTTTTCATTTAGGGGAGAGACGGGGGCAGTGAATCGAGTGAGGCGTTGCGACGCAATCTGGTTTCACAGCTTGCCAGTTTCGGCCGATCGCGGTGGATTCGCCCCGCATGGCACTCTACGGCTCCTTCAACACGGTGCGCACTCAAGCTCCGCAAACTCCCGGATTTTCCCGCGCGTTCGCGTACGTCGCGGACTTACTCCAGCCGACCTCGGTGGCCGCGCAACGCCTGGGTGCGCTCGCGGCCGGTGAATCCCACAAGACCGATCTGGGCGGCGGGGTCTTCGCGATCGAACAAGTCTATGAAACGAAGCTGCGGGCGGCCGGCTTCTTTGAGTCGCACCAGAAATATATCGACGTGCAGGTGGTGGTCGAAGGCGAGGAAGCGATGGAGCTCGCCGACGTGGCGCGGATGACCGTCCTTGAACCGTATTTGCCGGAGCGCGACCTGATCGTTTATAGCGATGAGCCGCAGGCCTCGATCTTGCGGGTCCTCGCTGGTGAAGTCGCCGTGTTTCATCCGGCCGATGTGCACATGCCTTCGTTGCAAGTGGCGTCCACGCCCATGCTCGTGCGCAAGGCGGTGGTGAAAATTCCGGTCCATTGAGGTTCGGGCGTTGAAGCTCGATCCTGCCTGATGAACCTAAAAACGCAGTTGAACCACTGATTTTCATTGATGACCACGGATGCAAACGGAGTTGCGCGACGGAGGCCGTTCATCCGGTAAGTGAAGGGACAGTTTTATCCCATCGATCCGGATCTATTTGATCCGTGTTTATTCGTGCTCATTAGTGGTTACTTCTTCGGCGGAATTTAGGATGAATTACCGACACCATTTTCACGCCGGCAATTTTGCCGATGTGATGAAACACGTCGTCCTGCTGCAGCTCTTCCGGGGCATGCAGAAAAAGGAGAAGGGCTACCTTTACCTCGACACGCACGCCGGCCGCGGGAGCTACGACCTCACGGTGGCTGCGACCGGTGATTCGCTGGCGCGCAAACCCGAGTGGCCCGAAGGGATTGGCCGCGTGCTGAGTGCCAAGGGCGAAATTCCGGCAGCGGTCTCCGAGTATGTGGCGCTCGTTCGTGAGTTCGACCAGCAGGGCGGAAATCTATTGCCGACGTTACGATTCTATCCGGGATCGCCGTGGTTCGCCCAGCGGGTCGCCCGGCCTCAGGATCGGCTGATCTTCTGCGAGAAACATCCCGCCGAATGCGACGCGCTGCAAATTGAAGTCAGTCGATTTGCCGGAGTGAACGTGCAGGAGACGGACGGATACATCGCCTTGCGTGCCCTCCTGCCGCCCCGCGAACGCCGCGCGCTCATCCTGATCGACCCGCCTTTTGAGGCGGCCGACGAGTTTGCCCAAATCGCTGATGCTTTGCAGCAAGGGTTGAGGCGCTTTCCGACCGGCGTTTTTGCCATTTGGTACCCGCTCACGGGCCGGGCCCGACTCGACCATTTCTTCGCCGCCCTCCGCGCGCTGAACCCGCCGCCGACGTTGTTCGCGGAAGTGGCGATCGCGGGCGAGCAGTCGTCGCTGCGAATGAAAGGCTCGGGTCTCGTCGTAATCAACCCGCCCTGGCAGTTCGCCGCGGAGACACAACCCATCTTGGATTTTCTGACCCGCGAACTCGCCCAAGCGCCGGGCGGCGGTTCCCCTGTAGGCTGGGTCGTTCCCGAGCGCTAGCCGGGGTCAACGCTGCGGCAGGTGCCGCTGGAGAATGT
>Ga0163152_10003363_pt1 | contig 20963 bp, 20 predicted proteins | sample OliLakLV19MP8IB2_FD_148635 | JGI IMG/M metagenome (GOLD analysis project Ga0163152, IMG submission 148635) | Freshwater microbial mat bacterial communities from Lake Vanda, McMurdo Dry Valleys, Antarctica - Oligotrophic Lake LV.19.MP8.IB-2 | ecosystem: Environmental > Aquatic > Freshwater >...
CCTATACCTGACGACGTTCTGAAGCACAGGAGATGAGAATGCGCCGAATCCAACTGTGGCTCCTGGTTCTGTCGGTAGCAGTTCTCTCTGGCTGCCCCGACGATGGCGGCACGCTCGACGTCTGCGTCAACCCCGATCTCAGCTGCGACGACGGGAATGCGTGCACGGTCGACAGCTGCGACCCTGTGATCGGCTGCATCAATGATCGCATCTCCTGCAATGACAACGACGCCTGCACCGCCGACAGCTGCAATACCCTGTCCGGCTGCGTCAATGCGCCGATCACTTGTAACGACAACAACGCCTGCACCACCGACAGCTGCGATGCGGTAGCGGGCTGCATGAACACCGACATCTCCGCCAGCTGCAACGACAACAACGCCTGCACGGCAGATAGCTGCAATTCGGTGGCGGGTTGCGTCAACGCTACCGTCGACTGTGACGATGGCAACGAGTGTACGGCCGAGAGCTGCAATCCCGTAGCCGGTTGCGCCAGCCGCTCCGTTGCCAACGGAACCCTGTGCGAGCGAGGTCGCGGCGAATGTATCCGCGGCACGTGCGTGCTGTTCGATTGCGCCGAAGATGCCGACTGCGAGGACAGCAACGCCTGCACCGCGGACAGCTGCAATCTGGCCACCAATCAGTGTATCAACGCCGGTATCTCGGCGGATTGCGACGACGACGACGCCTGCACCGCCGACAGCTGCGACCCCGAAAGCGGCTGCGTGAACACCGACAGCGCGGCGAATTGCGACGACGGCAACGACTGCACCGCCAATAGCTGCACGCCGGAGACGGGCTGCGCCAACCTGCCGGTCGAGAATGGCACACCGTGCGACGGCGGTTCCGGCGCCTGCAGCGCCAGCGTCTGCATGTCGCTCACCACCCTCGAGTACCAGCAGGACTTCGAGTCGCTCGACGAGTCCGATACCAGCGCGCTTGGCGACGACGGCTGGCTGGTTTTCGGTAATGTCTTCGACGGCGTCACCATGGACTTTCTCTATGGTTACGGACCGAATCCCGCGCCGAACGACGGCGCTGCCTTCAGTGCCGTGGCGACCGGAGAAGGAGGCCCCGAACAGGGCAACCAGCAGCTCTCGGTGTACAGCGACTACAACAACGCGGATCACGCCACGGGCCAGCTGATCGAAAGCACCGTCTACCGGGAACGTGCGATCACAACCGCCGACGTCGGCAGAACGATCCGCTTCCACTTCGATGCCAAGCGCGGCAACATCAACGATCCGGGCAATTCGCTGTGTCCATGCAGCACCAAGGCCACCGGGTTCATCAAGACCATCAATCCGGCGGCCGGGTTTGCGACGACCAACCTGCTCCCACTGGATACGACCGCGCTGCCCGCGGATTGGAGCGGGCAGCAGATCTCCCTGGTGATCGATTCAGGTCTGGTCGGCCAGTTGCTCCAAATAGGCTTCACGACGACGGCGACCCTCTACCAACCGTCCGCGAATTTTTACGACAACGTTGAGGTCAGCAGCGGACCGACGGTGCCGTGAGGCCGCGGTCTCCCCTTCCCGGTGGGGCGTCGGAAAGGCTGTTTGATTGCTCGACGTGACGCCGCGGGAGGAGCTCAGGATCTGACGGATCGGTCTGGCCGGAGCAGCGCGCGGACCAACAAGAACGCGAGCAGCCCGACCATGGTCCCCTGCCGCACGCCGGCGCTCACATCGACGGTGTCCTTTCGGCAAGCATGCATGCGCATGCATGCTTGCTGCCGGAGTGCGACTGCACGTGCCGTCCTCATCCGCTTTCAGGATCGCCGTGATCGTGCTCATGAAGAATCTATAGCCAGATAGCCGGCTTCGGTGGATCCGCTGCGATTCCATCGGCTGTTGCCAACCTGCCGCCAACGCCACGGACAAAGGCGGTCGCTCCCGACCATCGGCGGCGTATCCGCCCTCCCGCTCCCGCTCTCATCCGGAACGTATGGTCTTGGACTTCCGCGGACGTCGGCGAACAGTCGGCATCACCGCCTCATATACAGGAGGTCCATGGTTCAAATTCAGGTGCGACCACTTTGGGTCGTGGCTTCGGCCGCGGCAGGGTGCGGGGTTCGGCGTGCGGATTTTCGCGAGGGCGGACCGTTTCGCGCGTGGAAAGCGGCCCCGAGCGCGTTCAAATCAACCGATCGTCCGTCGAGACAGGTGCGTGCTGCGACACGGTCATGCCAACGCGGAAGCGGGAGCCGTCCCGAGATCCCAATCAATCCGCCTCGATCGAGATCACGCAATTGCCGGTACAAGTGCCGCCACAGCGAATTCCGCCGGGAGTCGTCGAGAATTGGCACGCGCTCGATTCTCCAGCCAGCGGACCGCCGACACATGAACAGCTTGCGCTCGCTGCGGCGCATGCACGCCCTATCGGGCAGTCCCCCTCAATTCGGATCACGGCGCAGTCGTCTTCCCGATCGCTCGCACCCGGGACGCAGACGGCGGTGACGCCGATGGCCAAGGCGATCGAGGCCCCGTGGCAAGGAGCGGTAGCGGTCGGAGTCGGGATCGCACCCAGCGTTGGGCTTGCCGCCGCCGTCGGGGGCGCACAACCCTGCAGCGCTTCGTTTACTGAAATCAGGACCTCGTCGACCGTGACCCGACCATCACCGTCGAAATCGCCGCTACAGCGTTCGCGCATCATCTGCGCTTCGCCACCTGAACTCCATGAGAGCAAGACGGCGAGAACGACGGTGATTCCTGTATTCCGATGGCGCATCGCTTCCTCGCAGATCGCCCGTATGTGGTTCGGTCGCAACCGTCGCGGCGACGGGGCTCGGACGCAGACGGAAGAGAAGCACTCAGTCGGGGTCAGGTAGTCCACCTCTGCGATTCGACCGCCTTCTCCTGGAAGCTGGTCCTAACGCCGCCGAGAAGGGGCTGTCAATCTGAATCCTGGGAACGCAAGATCCTGCGAACGCAAGATCCTGCGAACGCAAGATCCTGGCCGCTGCTTTTGCCTTGCGGCGGATAGCCGTCGCCGGGAGGTAGCGACCCCTGCGAGGATGCCAAGGCCGGGTTGCTGTCGTCGTCACCGCAGCCGATTGCGATGAACGCCGACAGCCCGATCAGCAAAAACGCGCGACCTCTGGTCGCCCCGGTCTTTGGCTGGCGCATGCGTTTCGAGTAGGCCCCGTCGACGCATGCAGCCAAGGTCAGGTATGGGCTTGGGGGATTTCTTCGGGCGATGCGCACGGGATCAGCGCATGTCAGGCGAGGTTGCCGGGTTCGACGGAGCAGGGGGGCTACCCCCTGCTCCGTGTGTGTCGATCCTACGGATCGAGAGACATGACTTCGCGACGCGAACCGATGTGGTTTTTTCCGTCGTTGTCCATCAACCCCACGCCGAACAGGTACTCGTTGCCAGGAGCAAACTCGGCGTCGTCGTCGTTCCCGGTCGCCAGGTCACGGATCATGAGGACGCGATAGCCCGTCCGCTGGATACTGTCGACCCGCCCGTAGTCGACGTTCGACAGGGTGACGATGTCGGCAACGCTGCCGGACGGTGGCGTCAGGTAGTAGCCCGGCACTCCCGAGAATCCGCGCATGCGGGCCAGGAGATCCGTCTTTTCCGTCTCGCTCAACGGGTTGAACGAGGATGCGCCCGCATGATCAGGGTCGGCGATGATACTTGCGAGCAGCTCCCGGGAAAGCCGCGTATTCTTGACGGGTGTGAGTGCCGAGGCTAAGCCCCCTTGGCCACTTGCGCCGTGGCATCCCGCGCACGAAGCGGCGTAGATCGTCTGGCCGGCGGTGGGGTCGCCGGCGAAACCCGTACGGTGCCCGTCGAGAAGGATGTACGCTGGATCCAGCGTCACCGTCTCGCCGTCCCAGCGGGTGAACTCTTGGACCGTGCCGTCCCACTCGGTGTCGGGCCCGGAGCGGTCGGTGCCGCCGGACGGCCGGTTGCGGTGCTCGATGCCCGTGCCGCTATCGCCTACGCGCCCGTTGGTCGGGTCGCTGACTTGGTCCTGTACGTACCCGAGCGGTTCCGAGCGCGACGTCTTCCAGTGCCAGATGTCGACCTTGCCCGCTCCCGGACGCATATCCAGGGCGAGCGGCTCTCCCTGGGCCGCGACGTTGTGACAGGAAGAGGCGCAGCCGACTGCGTCGAAGCTGCCGAAGATGCTGCTGGCCGATTCGATCTCGAAGGCGAAGCCGATCTTGTCGTCGTTCAGTTGAGAGGTCCATTCCGCAGCCGACTCGCCCGGCTTCAGGGAGTCGGACGGGCCGTTGAACAGCCAGCGGCGGCGGTCGAGATTGAATTCGCGATCCGTCCATTCGGCGAGAATATAGAGCGAGGTGCCGTCGTGGGTCGCCTTCAGTGAGAGGTCAGCCGGCTCGCCGCCATTGAAGTCGACGACGCCGTCGAACGTGCCGCTCATGTTCAGCTGGCCGTCGCCATACAGGAGCCCGGTGCTCATGTCGCTCAGTGTCGGCGTGAACGCGGTGATGCCGTCCCAAATCGGGTCATCGAGTCCCGCCGGTCCTGCGGCGACGCGGTGGGCAACCAACTTCGCAACCTCCAACTGGCAACCGGTCAATGCGTTGTTCACCGCAGTCAGCAACTCGTCCACCGTCACGGTGCCGTCGTCGTTGGAGTCGAAGCGAACGCAGTCGACGACATCACGCTCTCCGAGCGCGATGTTCACGCCGATGAGGATTTCATCGACGGTAACGCTCCCGGCGCCGTCGCAGTCGCCCACACAAATACCCTGCGCCCATGAAGGCGCGCCCCATAACGTCATCGCCAGCGCGCCAGCGATGACCGATCCGAATTTCATTTCGTCTAACTCCTCTCGGGTCTGAATCTCTGCGCATTGAGAGAAGCAAGAACAACACCAAGGACGTAAGGCCGAGTTGGTGGAGCAGTTCGGCGTCAGGCGCTCGCTGGTTCTAATTCGTAGGAATCGAATTGGGTGCGACATCGGCAGCTGCAGGAATCGCGCTCCTAAAGCCCGCGTGCCCTAGCCTGCTGCCCTGCTTCAAGGCCAGGACAGGCAAGGGCAGGGTGCAGACCGCCGAGGCGGTAGGCGAAACTGGCGTTGGCGAAGGCGCGCCCTCTATGGCGGGGTGCATTCGGGTGGTTGCATTCGCAATTGCCTCTTCGCCGCCGATGGCTCCAAGCTAAATTTCCCACGCGAGCTACGTGCCTCCGGCCATCCCCTCCTCAGCGATACCTCTCTCTACCCCCAAGGCTTGCTGAGCTGCCTCTGTCAGCTCAAATCTCAGATGCCCTTCGACTTCGACCTCGTCGTTCATGGCAACGAGCGCCGCTGCGCCATGGGCCGCCTCGACTCTCTCGCCAAGGACGACATCGTCGTCTACGACAGAAGCTACTTCTCCTACCCCTTGCTCTATTGCCATCCCCAGGCCAGGGACCACGCCGTCTTTCGTCTACGGGAAAGCGCCCCCCGACTGATCCAAGATTTCCTCGCGAGCACGCAGGCCGATGGCGTCGTCTTGCTCTATCCCGGGCCCCGCGCCCAAGCCGATCTCCGCCAGCATCTACCCGATCTCGTTCCCGTCCCCCTGCGCCTGCTCAAATACCAAATCGCCGGCTCGACCTTTTGCCTGGGCACCACCCTCGTCGATCCCTTCGACCCAATCCCGAGTGGCATCCCAGCACCAAGAAGGAGACGTACTCACCCAAGCCCCGCGTCGCACCCGTATACGCTTCAGCCTGAATCGGCTCGCCAGTTCCTTAAACGAACGGCGTCCGATCCTTAAGCGAATGCCATCGCGAATTCCCCTCAATTCCCACTCGCCCGCGGCCTCGCCCCACCGCTCGGCACTTTAAGCAGAAGCCGCCTGTCCTTGAGGCGCAACGACTTTTCATGCCCCCTTACAAACTTGGCGCTGAGATATTCTTGTACTTGTAGCTGACGGTGACGGCCGCCCCGACTTGCTTGTACGGAAGCCCGTCGGACTTACCAATGTACAGCTTCGCGTCGGCCGCAGGCGCTCCTGCCATTTCGACCCGGCTCGAAATCACATTGACGGCAACGCCATCAACGACATCGCTGCCCCTCCGTGCCAAGCTCTCCTGAGACAGCTATTCCTCTGGAATATCTGTAGCTTTCCCATCAGCAGGGCGGTAGGAGAATCAAGTGCCAAAGCCTTCCGTGTCACCGATCGAAGGACCCGAAGTGGTCGCCGATGAGGCGTTGAATCAGCGTCGTCGGCGGGCGTTTTCAGCCCAGTTCAAGCGTCGCATCCTGGAGCAGGCCGAGGCCTGCGAGAACCATGGCGACATCGCCGCGTTGCTTCGCAAGCATGGCCTGTACAGCTCCCATCTCGCGCAGTGGCGTGCGCAGTTCGCCGAGGGCGGCCGCGCCGCGCTGGCGGCCAAGCCAGCAGCGGGGATCCGAGGGACGTAGGCACTACCTGAACGAGTTGTAGGTGAGGGGTGAAAGTGGACACGGATTCCGGGATGAGTCAGCGACCGAGGAACTCTTCGGGCGTGCAACCGTGCTCGGCGTATGCGGTATGGCACCGGACGGCGCAGGCTTGGGCTGGCGATCTCGCGTTCGGTGACCTCGAAGGAGGCGGCGACACGCTGGCGCAGGTGCGTCAGGAGCGCTGTTTGGTTGTGCGGTGGCTGCAGGGGCTCGGCCGCGAGCTGAGTCAACGTCCGGAGGACGAAGGCGCTGCTGCCGAGAACGCGCTCGTCAAATGCCCAGCGCTCACGGCCGCGTCCGAGCTTGGGCAGCAAGTCCCAGCCCCCCGCGCTGCGGCGCAAGCCGCCGCCGTCGAGATCGACGGGTGCGCTGTTGTCGATTCCGGCGCGGACAAAAAGCTCATAAGCGCGGCGGGCGCTGCCGAGGGTCGAACCGAACTGGGAGAGAACGAAGTCGACGTCCTGAGCCGGGAACTGTCGCTGGCCGAGAAGAACGGCGTGGCCGGTCCACGGGTAGGTAGACAGGGAGTCGATAGACACGTCGAGACGAGAGCGGACGGGGTTGAGGTGGATGTAGCGGACGAGCTCGAGCAAGCAGGAGTCTTCTTCGACGAGGGTGTTCTTGAAGCGGTTCTGGAAGAGATAGCCGGTGCGGCGGTGGATGCGGTTGAAGGAGGTGGCGTAAGGGCCGAGCCAGCGTTGAGCGAGGCGGGAGAGAGGGAGGTCGCCGGTGCGCAGGAGGGCGTGGGCATGGTTGGGCATGAGCGACCAGGCCTAGAGGCCGGCACGGGACTCGAGAACGAGGGCGCCGAGGCGATCGAGGAAAGCGTGGCGGTCGCGCTCGGAGCGGAAGATGGCGCGGCGCTCGATGCCGCGAGCGATGAGGTGGTGCAGAGCACCGGGGCAATCGAGCCGAGGTCCACGTGGCATTGGGGAGGTACAGATGAACTCCAGTCAAGATCTATGTCAAGTGTCGTTATCAACTCGTGCGGGTCGTTCCTACGTCCCCCTCCCCTCCGCCGGGAGCGTTGGCGGCAGCCGAGCTCGGCGCCGATTGGATCGACGGCTAGGCGAGTGGGTGGAGGTATGTCCGCGCGACGCCAAGTGGTCGCGGCGACGTCCCCCCACGCCCGCGCGGGCCACGTCGATATGCCAGACGATCGTTGACAGGGCCTTTGTCCGCACCGTATCTACGGTCTGGGCTATGTCTGATAGTAAGCGATTACGCGAATAGGCCTTTTATCCCGCCTATCCGCAACGAGCAAAGGAGTAGAACCACCGATTGCACAGGCAATTATGAAATGATGGCGAGACTGGTCAGACCGTGAGTGGCTTAACCTGCGAGGTCCAAAGCACTTTGAGTGCGATATAGTGATCAGGAGTTACTCAGCGGATTCCATTAGGGATAGAAGCTAAAAGCTTCACGCAAAATCCGGATGTATGGCTGCAATCTTTACCTTATCAAAATCATCAATTAAAAGCTTGGCAAAAGTGGGCGTCCATGTATGGACCCCGAATTTGAGACAGTAGTTTAAGCTGTACTGTCCGTCCTGCTCGCAGCTGCATGGCGCTGCCCCATTTATCTACTATCCTTGCGCCGCCTCCGCTGGCCGTCGCGTAGACTTCTGCTGGCGTGCGGTTGCCTAACGTCGCAACACCCAACCCTGGTATGGGGTCCAGTCATACCGGAACGAGTATGTCTGGGAGGAATCCAGATCGTAACCAGGGTTATACTTTCCGAAAGCACCGTAAAAAAGAGTTCCTCCTATATATTGAGGTAACACGCGCAGGTCCTTCCACAACTCACAAAATGGTGTGCATCCAGAGTATTTGGCAGCAAATGACGCGACCGCCGTGTCCTCCGTCGCAGAAAAACTCGTTTGCATGATCTGTACAGTATCCTGGAACACAACGGTATAGCCGGGATTCTGTCCTATTAGGGGCCGGGCTATACCACCGAGCACCCACTGTGCGCTCGAAGCCGGTGGTCGAATTTGCCCACTATACGAGTAGTACCCCATCGACGGCCGCTCAAAGCCCGCGACCGTCCAGCCATATTTAAGTAAAAACTCCTTGATTGTATCTCCCGCTTGAATAAACCTGTTCCAATTACCGACCGTGCTTGGAGCGTAAACCGTACCGGATATGTCAATAGTCTTCTGCGCCGGTATAGCGTTGCTAGCTTTAACTAAGCGCATCGCGTCGTCCGCGGAGAATGCAGGTACTGGCCAGGTCTTAAATGAATTTGGCACGCTGATGCAATTCGAGTCAGCTATGAGGATTTTCTCTTTTTCCGGCCGTTGAAACGCTACGCTTACGGTGCCCGATTGTAAGAATCTGGATTTGTTACCTGGCCGTAAGATTATTGGTGAACTTGTATCATCCTGAAAGCTTATATCGTAGAAAACCTGCCACTGTGTCGGGCTAATAGGCCTGATTTCCCTAACGGCGACATGTGCTCCGGGTCTGATGATCTGTGCGCATTTCCCGGAATCCGAGTAGTTGGTGCTTTGACTACGATTCTGGAGTCCGACCTTGGCTTGCTGCCGCATGGCGCTTTGCCGTTGCGCCCAAGCATCAGAAGGTACTCTCAGTTTCTCTTGTTGTTCCTGCTGGTGTTGCGATTGTTCGTGCGCAAGGAAGCCGTCGAATGTCCCATCGGACAGCGCAGTCAAGTATTCACCTGCTGCTGATTCGATAGATTGACGTGGTCCTTCAAACGAGCATGACGCCGATAAGAGAGCAGCAGCGACAGCGACGAATCGGCTTATAGAATTTGAAGAGATCACGGCGCCTCGACGCCGCTTTTTACTAAAAAACAGACAGTCACCAACCGCATCGATGTTAGCCATATAACCCCCTTGGTAAAACTGTGATGCTCCCTGAAATGACGCACCGGCAGTGTGAGCTTGCAGCTGCGCGCTTTGACGCCCGCAATTCAATCACCTATCGGCGCAGGTCCTGCGCTAGTCTGAAACCTACATAGTTTTCACCCGTATCTACGGTCTGGGCTATGTCTGATAGTAAGCGATTACGCGAATAGGCCTTTTATCCCGCCTATCCGCCGAACGGTCGTGTCCTAACAGCGCGAGGATACTGCCATCAGCGGTCTCTCTGTTTAGTGGCCGCTTGCCGTCGTCGCGCATCGGCAGCAGAACCGGGAAGTTAAACGCCACAGGAGCCTCCTCTTTCGTCGAACGGTTGAGTTGACGCGGCGGCGCGAATCAAAGCCCCCTCCGCCGCACCAAGCTAGTTGAGAAACACGCTCCCGCCGCTCGCGTCCAACGATTTTTATACCGCGATTTCGGAAAGAACGAGCTTAGCTGCACGCAACCACTGACCGACACCGGAGTTCGACGCGTATTCAATGTGCGCCCCGGCATATTCAACGAACCAACGAATCAGACCGTCCCATTCATTGAGATCACCCGGTGGATAAAGTTTCCACCCACATTCGTCGAGGGTCCAATTTAGCTTCGCGGAATTGTGAGCCATCGACGTGGTAATCCAATTTGATTCGTCGTCTGGCCCGCCACGTGTGACCGGAACTAGATGGTCGATGGTAGCGCCAAGTTCCCAGTAAGCCGGGTGAGTCACCTCGGTTTTCCAATTCGGATGATAGGGGAAGTCGGCCGGCAGAGCGAATGAAAGAATTCGAAACACCGCCGGGAGGATCAGCCGCTGACCAGAGTAGCGATCAATGAAACCATCCCGAACAAAGACGCGCGTTGATTCAACCGGACCATATTGGCGCCGTGTGATCGGAACAGGCGCGAAGGGATAATGGTGTTTGAGAATAGTTACAGCGTCCGACTGGTCGGACAACGCGCGGCATACCGCAGCAATCACGTCAGGCTTTTCCATTGCAAACAAGGTAGCGGTATAACGAATTGCGATCTATCCGGCTGCTTGGAGACGGATAGATCGGGCCGTATCTACGGTCTGGGCTATGTCTGATAGTAAGCGATTACGCGAATAGGCCTTTTATCCCGCCTATCCGCATTCCTCGATCTTTGGGCCGGAGCGATAAATGCCGACAGGGGCCGTCTCGTCATTCGCCGCACCGCCGGTGATCGCGTCCACCAGCGCCTTGATGACAAAGGGCGAAAATCGACCGGTCAACTGAATATCCTAAGCTGCTCTGAATTGATTGCCAGTGGACTAAGGGCTCGAAGATGGACCTTGGCCAATTCGCTAACGGAGCGGAAGATCACGCGCCCTCGTTTTCTGTCAGGGAGCCGCGCGTCTGCAGGTCGCGAACGTCCTGCCGTGTTAGGTTCTTGTAGAGGTGACCGACCTCTCCCCCGAAGTGCTCGAGGTTAAGACCGAAGGACAGGCAGAACGAGCGGTATTCGGTCTCGTCGCTTTGACGCGTGGGAGGCCAGTCAAGCGGCGGCACGACGCTGAACATCGTGTCAGTCGTGATGTAGCTCATTCCAGTGGCTGAACGGTAGAGGAAATAGGCGGACTCACATGCCCAAACCCGCTGCGCGATCATCGCCTGCTCAGCTTGCTGGTCTGCCGGCGCTGCGGCGATGACCTGACGATGATGTTCGAACTGCCTGGCGATGTTCGACGTCATCGCGCGTGCCTGATCGTATAGCGCAACAAAGAGGACCTCGTCGCCCAACTGGAAAAAGAGCGTTCCAGACTGCATATTGTGGATGAAGTCGAAGCTTAACTGCGGCGTCAGCGCCTTCATGCGCAGAACGGTCCCAAACGGGTCAGGTTGGATGGTTCCGCCTGCCGACCAGATTGCGTAGAGCTTCTGGAATAACCAGATCTCTTGCCCAAAGCCTTCGAGCTTCCAAAAATTTGGCGACGAAGGCGAACGTATGTCGATGCGAAGCGATGCCGAGCGGTGAATCAGGCCGACATGGATCTTGAACGCCCAAAGATAAACTTCCTGAAGGGTGGCGACGCCCCGAGACAGCCGGTCCTCAATTTCACCGAACTTCGTGTTGTGTGCCTGCGCTGCGGGCACCTTCGCGTTCCTGTACGCGATGGTCGTGCCGTTCGGTAGGTTGTACGTCTGATTAGCCAACGAGAAGCGCTTTTGCATCCAACGCGGAAGAACATGTTCCTCGCTCGATGTCTCCTCGCCGCTGAACAAGCACTTCACGGTTGTAGTCTCCTTAATCGACTGAAACTCGAAGGCGTAAAGCTTCGCACCGCGCTTCGGAAGGCTTTGTATCTGGTGCCTCCCGATGCAATCAAGGCGCTTTCGGGCCGTCGCGTATTGCTCGTTGGCGAGCGTACGTAGCTAAGCTGCACTGCGGCCCGTATCTACGGTCTGGGCTATGTCTGATAGTAAGCGATTACGCGAATAGGCCTTTTATCCCGCCTATCCGCACGACGCAGTTGAAGCTCCGAGTCCGTGCGAGCAGACTCTGTGACGTCTGAAGCATCAAAGTATCGGGAGTTACCACAACAGTGAACGGGAAAACTGCAGCGGCGCGGCCGCGGTTGGATGTGGGAACGGTCGTGGGCGCCGGTGTCGCGGCACTGTGCGTGCTGCTGGCGGCGGGCTGCTCCGAAGACCGCGCGCCGGAACCCCCGCCGGCCGCGCCTGATGCCGTTGCCATGCCTGCGTGCGCCGAGCAGTACGGCATCAGGCCGGTGTGCGGCTTCAAGAATCCCGAAGACCTGCGCGTGCTGCCTGGCGGCGAATGGCTGCTGGTGAGCGAGATGGCACCGTTTCTCTCAGACGACGCGGGCGCACTGTCCCTGCTGGACCTTCTGCATGAAGAGCGCCGGAGCATTGAAATCCTCTGGCGCGACGAAGCTGGGGGTGAAATGTGGGGCGATCCCGCCTGCCCGGCGCCCCGAGTCGAACGCTTCAGCCCTCATGGCATCGACTTGACGACCCGCGACGACGGCCGGCATCAACTGCTGGTGGTGAACCACGGCGACGAGCGCGTGGAGTTCTTCGAGGCGGCCCAGGCTGAAGGCATCTGGCGGCTCCAGTGGAGAGGCTGTGCGACACCCCCCGGCGACCCGTTCATCAACGATGTGGCCGGCCTTCCCGGCGGCGGTTTCGTGGCCACTCACATGTGGGACAAGAGCATGCCCTTCGACGACGTGGTCGCCCGCCTGACTGCCGGCGAAGCGACCGGTTGGGTATGGCAGTGGCTGCCCGAGGTGGGTTTCAGCAAGCTGCCGAACTCCGACGATCTGATGCCCAACGGCATCGCGGTCAGCCCGGATGGCGCCAAGGTCTTCGTCAACGTCTACATGGGCAATAAGACCCTCAAGATCGACCGTGCCAGCGGTGCCCGCGAAGGCGAGTTCAGCGTCCGCCAGCCAGACAACATCGTGTTCGGCGAGGACGGTTATCTGTGGGTGGCGTCGCATCTGAACGAGCCGGTCGAGGGGCGCTGCGCGGACGGTCATCCGGGGCCCTGCCTGCTGCCCTTCCAGGTGGTGCGGGCCGATCCGGCGACGATGACGGCGGAGGTCGTGTTTCAGCACGAAGGCGAGCCGATGGGCTATGCCACCGTGGCCCTGCCCCACGCAGGGCGCATCTATCTCGGCACCGCGTCGGGGGATCGCATCGCCAGCATCGAACTGAGGTAATGCCTTGGCGCCTAGCGCCTCCGCATGGTCATGGTGATCTCATGCGGGTCGGGCGTGATAGCCTACCTGCATCTGGGGAAGGGCCGCCATGTCGATACGTTTTGGAGTGCTCGGTACCGCCCGCATCACCCCGCAGGCCCTCGTCTACCCCTGCGTCGACGAACGTCGCGCGTCCATCGCCGTATCTACGGTCTGGGCTATGTCTGATAGTAAGCGATTACGCGAATAGGCCTTTTGTCCCGCCTATCCGCTGAACTACCTGAGTGCCGACCGCCTGCTGCGCGCGCTGCAGGCGGCCGAAGCGGCCCACCACAGCGCCACGCCGCATTGCCACAACCTGGGCAACGGGCAGCAGCTGTGCCATGGCGGTGTGCCCGTGTCCGCCGTCGGCGGCAACTAGAGTTCCCCGAATCACCAACAACCAAGGAGACGAAGATGAACAAGCTGGGTGCGCTGGCCGTGATCGGCAGCCTTTTGTGTGGCGCGGCCTACGCGCAGGAATGTTCTGACAAGAACTGGAAGGCCTGCAAGGGCAAGCCCTGGGTCATCGGCAATTCGATGGACACGCCGTTGGGCGACAAGTGGTGGCCGAACAAGCTGTGGGGCGCCGGCGACGAAGCCGGCTCGACCAACTGGTACACCAAGCCCGAGGTGGTGCAGCGCGCCTTGGCCGAGGCCAAGACCGGCAAGGTCTATCGGCTGGGCCGGCCTTACACCAGCACCATGCCCACCTTCGGCGACCGCAAGTTCGTGCTGCGCATTCCGGGCAGCCCGACCGGCGGACCCTTCGGTGCCAACATCCTGGTTTACAACGATGAGTTCCTGGCCACCGAAGTCGGCCAGGTGGGCACCCAGTTCGACGGCCTGGCGCACATCGGCATCGCCGTCAATGGCGGAGCCGACAAGAGCGAGATGCGCTTTTACAACGGCTTTACCCAGGCCGAAATGGACGGCTCCACCGGGCTAAAGAAGCTCGGCGTCGAAAAGCTGCACCCGATCAACGCGCGCGGCATCATGCTCGACATCGCCGCGCTGAAGGGCGTCGACGCGATGGACGCCGGCTACGAGATCACGCTGGCCGACGTCAACGCCGCGCTGGAAAAGCAGGGCATGAAGGACTTCAAGTTCATGCCCGGCGACGGCGTGTTCTTCCGCACCGGCTGGGGCAAGCACTGGATCAAGGACAACGCCAAGTACAACGGCGGCGAGCCCGGCATCGGCATGGAAGTCGCCAAGTGGTTGTCCGACGTGGTGCAGGCCGGCGTGTTCGGCGCCGACACCTGGGCCACCGAGGTCATCCCCAACAAGGAGCCGGGCTGCGCCTTCTGCGTGCATTCGCACATGCTCACGCGCCACGGCATCGTCAATCAGGAGAACATGGATCTGGACGGCTTGGCCGCCGACAAGGTGTACCGCTTCATGTATGTCTACAGCCCGGCGCCGATCGTCGGTGCCACCGGCTCGATCGGCGCGCCCCTGGCGATTCGCTGAAGGCGAATCAGGCGCCGAAGGGGCCCACGCCGAACAGCCAGCGGTGGGCCCAGAACGCAAACAGCGCCCACGCGGCGATGCCGACGACCACGGTGGTCAACGTGCCGCCGAGGGTGCCGGGCGAATAGCTGACACGGCCCACCCGGTCACGCTGCCGGGCCGCGCGGAAGTCCAGCACCGCCCACACCAGAAAGCTGCCGAACAGCAGCACATCGGCGAGCGTGTTGTTGGCCAGCAGGTGCGCAAAGGCCCACACCTTCACCCCCAGCACCATCGGATGGTGCACGCGGTAGCGGATGCCGTTGTTCGGCACGTAGGCGGCGGCCAGCAGCACGAAGGCGATCAGCACCAGCAGCGCGGCCAGGTGGCGCGTCCAGGTCGGTGAGGCCCACAACACCGTGGGCTCGAGCCGCGCTTCGCCGTAGCCCCAGATGATCGGCGCCAGCCCGGCGAAGGACAGCAGCGAATAGATGCCTTTCCAGGCGCCCGCGCCGCGCTTGGCGATCTGGGCGGTGCGCCACGGCTCGGCGAAGATGCGCACCGAATGCAGTCCGAGAAAGAGCACCAGGCCGATGATCAGGACGCTCATGTTGTTTTCGTGGTGCAAGGAAGCCTGCATTCTGGCTTCTGCCGGCGGCAACCGGCTGCGCGCTTCGAGGCTTATGCTTTCACCAACCCGGCACTGACCGCATACATCGATGCCCGACACGACACCGCGCCCGATCCGCTTCCACTGGGAAGACTTCAGCGTCGGCAGCAGCCGAAGTTTCGGCTCGATGCCGGTGACGCGTGAAGCCGCGCTCGCGTTTGCGCGCCAGTTCGACCCGCAGCCCTTCCACATCGACGACGAAGCCGCGGCGCAATCGTTGTTCGGCCGCCTGAGCGCCAGCGGCTGGCACAGCTGCGCGATGGCCATGCGCATGATGTGCGACGAGTACCTGCTCGAATCGTCGAGCCTGGGCTCGCCCGGCATCGAAACCCGCGCTGGCTGAAGCCGGTGTTCCCCGGCGACACGCTGCACATGCGCTACACGGTGATCGCCGCGCGCGTGATGCAAAGCCGTCCGCACGTCGGCCTGGTGCAGCTCGACTGGCAGATGTTCAACCAGCACGACGAGGCCGTGCTGTCGATGCAGGGCTGGGGCATGTTCGGCCGGCGCCCCGCTGACGCCGGCACGGCGGCATGAGCGCCCGCTACTTGTAGCCCACGCGGTCCAGCATCTGCTGGATTTGCGTCTGCGTCTGCGCCTTGCCCGCTGCGGCGATCGAGGCGTTGTCCACCTTGAAGTCGCCCATCGATTCCAGCGCCGGGTTGCCGGCGATCTTCACGTTGGCCACCGCCGGCCACTCGTTGTTGCCGTTGGCGAAGTACTGCTGCGCCGCATCGCTGGCCAGGTACTCGAGGAAGGCCACCGCCTCGGCGCGGTGCTTGGCATGCCTGGCCACCGCGCCGCCGGCGATGTTGACGTGCGTGCCCCAGCTTTGCTGGTTGGGAAACACCACCGCCACCTTCTCGACCACTTCCTTGTCTTCGGGCTTGCTCGAGCGCATCAGCCGCGCCAGGTAGTAGGTGTTCACCACCGCGATGCCACATTCGCCCGAGGCGACTGACCTGATCTGGTCGGTGTCGCCGCCCTTCGGCGCGCGCGCCATGTTGTTCACCAGCCCCTGCAGCCAGGCTTCGGTGGCGGCGGCGCCGTCGTGCTGCAGCACCGCGCCGAACAGCGACAGGTTGTACGGGTGCGAGCCCGAGCGCGTGCACAGCTTGCCCTTGTTCTTCGGATCGGCGAGTTCTTCGTAGGTGTCCACGTCGGCGCGCTGCACCGCCGCCTTGTTGAAGACGATGACCCGCGCGCGGGTGGAAAAGCCGAACCACTGCGAGCCGGTGCCGTCGTCGGCACCGCGCAGATGCTCCGGAATGCGCGATTGCAACTGCGCCGACTTGACCGGCGGGAACAGGCCCTCGCTTTCGGCCTTGGACAGCCGCGCCGCATCGACCAGCAGCACCACGTCGGCCGGGCTGGCGGCGCCCTCGGCTTTCAGCCGAGTCACAACGCCCGCGTCGTCGGTGTCGATACGGTTGATCTTGATGCCGGTGGCCTTGGTGAAGTTGGCGTACAGCGCCTCGTCGGTCTGGTAGTGGCGCGCCGAGTACAGGTTCAGTTCCTTGTCCTGGGCGTGGGCGGCGAGTGGCGACAGGGACATCAGGGCGGTCGCGAGGGCGAACAGGGCGTGCGGGCGGTGCAGAGGTTTGGGCATGGCGAGCTTTCGGCGCAACGAAGAATGAATCCGGATTTCATTGTACCCGCAACACGAACCATTCTCATTTCTATTTATATGCGCGTGCATGACTTGTTGCCGCCGCCGCGTTATAAGCAGAAGTCGCAGTCGATGATCAGCGGTGCGTGATCGCTGAAGCGCTGCGCCAGGTAGATCTGCTCGCGACGTGCCAGGGCTGCCAGCGCCGGCGTGGCCAGGTGGTAGTCGCTGCGGCAAAAAACCGTATCTACGGTCTGGGCTATGTCTGATAGTAAGCGATTACGCGAATAGGCCTTTTATCCCACCTATCCGCCCTTCGGCACCTCAAGGAAAAGGAGCAATTGTGGCCAATAGCAATCAAACCAACAACCCAGTGACGGAGATGCTTTCGCGTCTCAACGGCGGCGCCGGAGGCGGCGGCGGGGGGGCGCAAGCCCCCAAGCTGCCGCCCGCCGTCGCTTTCATCGTGGTCGCAATCGGCCTGTTTGTATGGGGCTTGATCAGCAGCTGGTACACCGTGCAGCCTGAGGAACGCGCGGTGGTCAAACGCTTTGGCGAAGTGATCAAGATCGCCGATCCGGGCCTGCACTTTAGGATTCCCTTTGGCATCGATCAGACCCAGTTCGTCGCCACCGAGCGGGTACTGAAGCAAGAGTTCGGCTTCCGCACCGCCAACATCGGCACGCGGACGGAGTATTCCACTAAAGATTTCCCAGACGAGTCGCTGATGCTGTCGGGCGATCTGAACATTATTGATGTGGAATGGGTGGTGCAGTACCGGATCGCCGATCCAATGAAGTTTCTTTACTCCATGCGCGAGGCCACCGGCACCCTGCGCGATATCTCCGAATCAGTTATGCGCCGCGCAGTGGGCAATCGACTGGGTAGCGAGGTGCTGACCACCGCACGGGTGGAGATCTCCGACACCGTTCGCGAGGAAACTCAAAAGGCGATGAACCTCTACGAGACCGGGATCCAAGTGGTTACCGTGGAACTGCAGGATGTGGTGCCACCGCAAGCGGTGCAGCCGGCCTTCAATGAGGTCAACGAGGCTCGCCAGGAACGCGAACAGATGATCAACGAGGCCACCAAGCAGGCCAACAAGGAAATCCCGCGCGCTCGCGGTAACGCCAATCGGGTGATCTCTCAGTCAGAAGGCTACGCCACCGAGCGAGTCAATCAGGCGCAAGGCGAGACCGCACGATTCCGCTCCATTCTGGCCGAGTATAAAGTCGCGCCCGAAGTCACTCGCACCCGGATGTACCTGGAGGCGATCAACGAAGTGCTGCCCAAGGTGGGGTCGGTGCTAGTGGTGCAGAAGGGCCAGGTCCCGCCGCTGCCTTTGCTCAATCTGCGTGACGCGCAGCCCGCGCCCAAACAGGAGAACTGAGCATGAAAATGATTCCGCTATTTGCGGTTCTCGCACTGATTCTCGCGGTGACCCTGAGCAGCGCGGCTTACGTGATCGACCAGTCCGAGCAGGCCATCATCGTCCAGTTTGGTGAACCGGTAGGTGAAGTGGTCAACGAACCCGGCCTGCACTGGAAGATGCCCTTCATCCAGGAGGTGCGCCGCTACGACAAACGACTGCTGGACTGGGATGGCGATGACAGCCAAATCCCCACCCTAGGCCGAGAGTTCGTGGTGGTCGATACCACTGCCCGCTGGCGGATCAAGGATCCGCTGCAGTTCCTGCGCTCAGTGCGCGACGAGCAGGGTGCGCGCACCCGCCTGGACGACATCATCGATTCCACCGTTCGCGACATCGTCTCGGGCACCGATCTGGAAGAAATCGTGCGCTCGCGCGATTGGAAGGTCGACGTCAAGGACCTGGACGAAGCCGCGGTGCTGCGTGAGGACGTGGACCTGGTCAAACCCAAGAAGGGCCGGGAACGTCTGGAGCAAGAAATGCTGGCGGCAGCGGCAAGCCGAGTCGAACAGCTCGGCATCGAGTTGGCCGATGTCCGGATCAAGCGCATCAACTACATCGAGAGCGTACGGCGTCAAGTTGAAACGCGGATGATTTCCGAACGCCAGAGTATCGCCGAACGCTTCCGCTCTGAGGGGCAGGGCAAGAGCCAGGAGATCCTGGGCCAGATGGAGCGCGAATTGCGCACCATCAACTCCGAAGCCGAGCGCCAGGCGGCTGAAATCCGCGGTAAGGCCGACGGTGAGGCGACCAAGATCTATGGCGAGACCTACGGTGCTGATCCCGAGTTCTACGCGTTCATGCGGACCTTGGAGACCTATCGAATGTTGGGTGAGAACACCACCCTGATGATCGATTCGCAGTCGGAGTTCTTCCGCTATCTGGAATCCACTCGACGACGCTAGCGTCAATCGGCATCCTCGGGCTGGCTGAACTACTTGGGTCCGGCGATGTCAGCTTGTGGGAGCGGATGCACCCGCAGGCCTGGCGGCATGATCTCGTCGGTGGAAATGTCGTCCGTCACCTTGAGTAGAACCGACACTTCGATCTCATCGGGCAGCGGCGCGAAGTTCGGCAGTGAAGCGATGTTCGGGCCCTTCACGAGGTTCACTTGCAGCGCCGCCTCAAGCGGCAACGGCGGCATGAACATCTCGCGGTTGATGATCGGGTGGTCGGGATCGGCGATGCGTGGGTAGGGGATGCCGAGCGTGCGCGGGTCGGTGATCACGCTGGTCAGCGCCGACGCCGTGGCGGTCTCCGGGCTGACCAGACACACCTTGTCCTCGCGCGTGCCAGAACGGCCAGGGAAGTTGCGCGGCACCGTGCGCAAAGAGAGTTCATTCGTGGCCGGTGCCTGGCCCATGCCGATGCAGCCGTTGCAGCCGGCCTGGTGCAGCCGCGCGCCGGCGTGTGGCTGTCAGCGCCGAGCAGGGTCTTGCCCGGCTTGCCGAAGTTCTCCTGGTGGCACGGATGGCTCACCCCGTTTCCAGGCCGCGAGTACCAAACACCGAAGCGCTAGCAGGCGCTGCGCAGGAAAAGGTGGTCGTCGGGGTTCTTGTAGTCCTCCTGGATGATGTTGTGGTCGACGTACTGGACGCTCACCTCGGTCTTCACCCGGTCCAGGTCCATCGCCTCCAGCTCCAGCATCACCAGCGTGCCGGTAGCGTCCTGGGTCAGCGTCTGGTCGATGCGGATCCCGACCTCATCGCCGGGCGTCATGTCACCGTGTATCAGATGCGACTGGATCAGCTTCTGCGTGACGTTCAAGTTCATGGTCCTTCTCCAAAGTTAAGGCGCGGCGCCTACTTCTTGGGAGGAAGGGGGCTGATTGCGAGCATACGCTCCACCGCGCGCCGTGCGGCGGGGACGATGTTCTCATCCACCTCCACCTGCGGCGAAAGAGTTTCCAGTGCGGCGAGTATCTTTGGCAGCGTGATGCGTTGCATGTGCGGACACAGCACGCACGGGCGCACGAAGTCCACGCCGGGGTTTTCCGCCGCGACGTTATCCGCCATGGAACACTCCGTCACCATCACCACCTTCGCGGCACCAGAGGTCTGCACGTCGCGAATCATGCCGGAGGTGGAGCCGGTGAAGTCAGCCTCGACGCACACTTCGGGCGGGCATTCCGGATGCGCGAGCACACGCACACCGGGAAATTGCTCGCGCAACGCGCGAATGAGTTCGGGAGTGAAGCGCTCGTGCACCATACAGGTGCCGTGCCAGGCGATGATCTCGATAGAGGTTTCTTTGGCCACGTTGGCGGCGAGATAGCGGTCAGGCAAAAAGAGCACGCGCGGACTGCCAAAATCCCTGGCCGCCGCTTCGACCACGCGCACGGCGTTGCTGGAGGTACAGCAGTAGTCCGACTCCGCTTTTACTTCAGCGGAGGTGTTCACATAGCTCACCACCGGCGCGCCGGGATAGTGCTGCTTGAGCAGGCGCACGTCGGCGCCGGTGATGGATTCGGCGAGCGAACAGCCCGCCGCAACGTCGGGGATCAGCACGGTGCGTTCGGGCGCCAGCACCTTCACCGTTTCAGCCATGAAGTGCACACCGCACATCACGACTATCGGTGCTTCGTCTTTATCAAGTGCGGCGGCATATTGCGCGAGTTGCAGCGAGTCACCCACCAGGTCCGCAACGCCGTAGGCGATTTCCGGCAACTGGTAATTGTGCGCGAGGATGAGCGCGCGCTTTTCTTGTTTGAGTTGATTGATGCGGTGGATGAGCGGCGCCTTGAGCAGCCAGTCCACGTCGGCGAGGAGGCCGTGCAGCCGCTCCCACACCGGCTGCGT
>Ga0163152_10003367_pt1 | contig 20944 bp, 20 predicted proteins | sample OliLakLV19MP8IB2_FD_148635 | JGI IMG/M metagenome (GOLD analysis project Ga0163152, IMG submission 148635) | Freshwater microbial mat bacterial communities from Lake Vanda, McMurdo Dry Valleys, Antarctica - Oligotrophic Lake LV.19.MP8.IB-2 | ecosystem: Environmental > Aquatic > Freshwater >...
GCGTCACAGTACTGGCGTCCAATACCACGGCAGTCTGTGCCAACAGTCGACCATTCACCGTTGCACCAGTCGCCAGACTGATCCCTGTTTGAGACAGTACGATCCCCTCCATATGCGCAGTCGTATTCAGCGCAACCGCACCGGCTACCTGCCAGAAGATGTTTCTGGGCAATGCACCACCGGCCAGGAGTACGCGTGCACCGGAAGCCTGGTTAATACCGCCCGCTATCTGGAAGATCCAGACATCGTTTGGGCCACCCGAGAGAATGACGTCCGTTGACATTAAAACCCCGGTGCCCCACTTGTAGATCCCAGGAACAAGGGTTAGCCCGCTAATATCTCCGCTGCCCAGTTCGATGAAATTGGGTGTTGGTCGCCCGGCGGCATCGGTGTATGCAGCTTCCATGTTGCTTACTGCCGTGGTCAGGTTAGAAGGAGTTGGTGACGTATAGTCGGCGGCATAGACCTTTCCGCTCACCTGACTGGATGTCGAGAATGTACCCGTGCTGTCCAGGATTAAGGAGAATCCCGTCATGGCCGTCGCTGCGATGGGACTCACGCCCAAATCGCCCGTCACTGCGGAGGGTGGAACGGTCGAGATTCCTGTTTTTGCCAAAACCGCAAAACTTCCGGCTGCACCAAGATTTACCGGCGCTATACCTGCCGCTGAACCTGTCCCTGTTGTAAAGCTCCAGCTCTTATTGATAGCCAATACATTGCCTGCCAGGTCCTTGGCACCGGTGGTCATCCTCGCGGTAAATTCGGTATTGGCTGCGAGGTTGGTGGTGGGGTTCAAAGTCGCAACGGCGCCCACATACGTCACAGCGCCTGGGACGGGCGTGGCCCCTTGCATGACGGTAAACGTAGCGGTGGTGATCGTTGCCGCGTCCATCGTCTCACTGAAGGTGGCATTGATGTTTCCGTTGATGGCCACACCGGTGGCCCCCGCAGTAGGGATTGTGAAACTCACGGTGGGCGCAGCGAAGTCTGCCGTTACCCCTGATGAGTCCGGCTGCGTCACAGTACTGGCGTCTAATGTCACGGCAGTCTGTGCCAACAGTCGACCGTTCACTGTTGCACCAGTCGCCAGACTGATCCCTGTTTGAGACAGTACGATCCCCTCCATGTGCGCAGTCGTATTCAGCGCAACCGCACCGGCTGCCTGCCAGAAGATGTTCTTGGGCAGTGCGCCACCGGTCAGGATTACGCGGGTACCGGAAGCCTGGGTAATCCCACCCGCGATCTGGAAGATCCAGATATCAGTAGGACCACCATTGAGGGTGACACTCGTTGGGATTAACACTCCGGTACTCCATTTGTAGACGGCAGGGGCAAGGGTCATCCCGCCAATATTTCCAGCACCTACTTCAGTATAATTAGGCGCTCGTCCAGCGGCATCGGTGTACGCAGCTTCCATATTGCTTACAGCCGTGGTCAGGTTAGAAGGAGTTGGTGACGTATAGTCGGCGGCATATGCCTTTCCGGTCACCTGACTGGATGTCGAGAATGTACCCGTGCTATCCAGGATTAGGGAGAACCCCGTCATGGCCGTCGCTGCGATGGGACTCACGCCAATATCGCCCGTCACCGCGGAAGCTGGAACGGTCGAGATTCCTGATTTTGCTAGTATCGCAAAATTGCCGGCTGTTCCAAGGTTTACCGGCGCTGGACCTCCGCTTGCAGAGAGCGCGAGAGCCGATCCATTATCATTGCTGCCGCTGCATCCGGCCATGAGCATGGCCAAAGGCACTGCCAATAACCACATTTTCTTCTTGAATAGCTGTTGCATATCCATCTCCTGTCTCATGTGAAAAGTCCCCCGTCTATGTTCGTTACGCGCTTGATGACCTCCGCCAGCCAGGCTACGCGTTCTTCCCGCATGACCGAGTGGAGTTGTGGCGGAGTCGGCACCATTCGGTGCGTGAGATGATCTGGATTGATTCGTACTTCATGGTTTCCTCCTGTGCACGGTGTTTGTCTCCTGGGCGAAAGTACCCGAGACTGGGGGGAACGCACTATCCGGTGAATCCTGGCATTTGAGGAGGGGAAAAACCTGCAAAGAGAAGGGAGAACAGACCTGAGCGACTATTCCGGTCTGCCGGCGTGGCGCACACCATTCGCGACACTGACTCGAAAAAGATTGAACAGTTGGCACGTAGAGGAGAAGAGGAATGTGATGCCCCTTGTCGTTGAACCAACAGCACTGTGAGTCAGACACCTTGCGACGCGATGGTTTCGGGGGGGGGCGGCCGATAACCGAGCGCACGGTGCAGTCGAATCCGCGATAGAAACGGGGACATTTTTAATTATTGGGTTCCCACTGCGCGCGTCATCCTATGAGGCTCCGTCAGAGCTCGCTCGCACCCCCCCTCAAGAAATGATATTGATCTATCCCTCACTGCGCGCATCGAGCGACCACTTTATGGAGTGGGGATCCGCGAGCACAGGATCACCCAGCTACCCCGCCCTCACCTTCCTAATTCGTCTCCTGCTTACCCCTTTTCTTCTGCCTGCACCCCCGCATGATAGGTGCCATACACATACACAGGGATAGACAAGTGGCCAAGATGTTTTTCCATTAACGGCTTCACGTCTTTCCAGTCGAGCCCGCCCACACCAGTGGCCAGGCGTGGAAGCGCAACGCTCTTGAACTTCTCCGTCTCAATCGTCTTAGATAACGCTTTGAGACAATGATTCACGTTCTCGATCGTGGCCCGGCCCGGGTGCTTGGCTCCATGACTGGCAGCCGCCTCCTGAGTAAACAGATTCACAATCCGAATACCGCCGACGCCAGCCCAGGCCCACAATTCGCCGGCCTTAGGGCTAAACGTCTGAGAATAATGCCGAAAGTCCTTATACATCGCCGGCCACTGTTCTCTGAGCGCCAAAGCCAACCCATTGGCGAAATTATCGTTGGGTGCAACGCCATGTGCCAACGCTTCCGCCTTCGTCAACAAAATATCTCCGGCCACTTCCTTCAACATGTCGCGTCCTCCTCCGTCGAGTTAGTAATGAGTTCGATGCCGGTCGAGACCGTCATGGGAACGGAAACATTGCGCCAACCCGTTCCGGACAAGCCCGCAGTCTCACTCACGTACAATTGCAACAGTGATGCCTTCTTAGGATGGGGTCCGATCGATCGTCCACGACACAGGTCCAACGCTTATTTTCTCTCAATTCACCAATGGAGCGAGGATGAAAGTAGCTGCTGGCAGAGGCCGCCGAGCGAGGCCCCTTCCCGGATCAACTCTCGATCTCGTCCCTGCTTCTCTGTACAAGGCAGCCTGGTCGATCCTCGATTGCGCGCGTCGAACGAGCACATTCTTATCGTGCACGTTTCGGGCGCAAAGAATGAACATGGGTGTCGTGCCACCCTCTCAACTGTAGCCATCTACCTCAATTTCCACTCTCGGAGATGTGGCACGTTGCCCCGTTCCAGCTTGCGGGCATACACCGGCCATGCAGATTATGTCCAACCACGCGACTCCATACGCGAACAGAGAAGATTCTCCGCGCGCACGGAAAGTCCTCCTATTCCGAGACGTCGAAGACGAGAGCAAATCTCTGCATGAATGACCCTGCACGTCGAACGCACCAGACAAGTAGAATGTCCCCGATTGCTCACCCTTGTCTTTTTTCACTCTCTACCCTATAGAATGAACCAAGTCGGAAGCTGACCAATCGTCAGCTTCCGTGCCCCTCCTCTCGCCGTTGCACAGGAATGCCTTCTATGAAAATGCTGCTGATCGTCTTTCGTCAATCGATTGTCGAACACATCCACGCCCTGCTGAAAGAATACGAAGTCAACGCGTTTACTGAACTGCACAATGTAGCTGGCAGGGGAGAGACCGGACCCAACGTTCAATTCTTCCTGTCACCGGGCGCCAACAGCATAATCCTCACGGCGGTATCGGAACCGCTTGCCTACCGCCTCATCGATGGGTTCACACGTTTTAAAGCGGAACAGGGGACGGCAGAGCATAACAATGTGCACGTATTCGTCCTCCCTTGCGAGCAAGCGGTCTAGCCCACATGATTCATGAGCGCTGCTGCTGCAATCGACGATGCCTGACTCACGCGAGACGGACGGGAAAGGCGGGACAGGCAGGAACAGGGGTCACCACGGCCGTTGTTGTCATGCCCATAGATTTACGGTACCTTACTTGCTCAATGGAACACACCTTCACCTGCCCCTCTTGTGGGGAAGAGATTTCGATGGTCCTAGACCTCTCGGTAAGCCGTCACACCTACATCGAAGACTGTGAAGTCTGCTGCACCCCCGTCGAGATCAGCTATACCGTGCAAGACGACGCTCTCGCTAGCTTCGACGCCAAGACCCTCGAATAGATTCGTTGAAGACGCAGCACTTCTCCAATGAGATCGCTGGGTCGGCGGACAATCAGGCGAGCGCGGCGCTGTCACATGCACATGGACCATCTACCACCGCGGCCCCAGCCCATCATCCCGATCTTGCTATAAAACCGGTCGTAGACGGAGCCGATCACAAGGAGGAGCGGGCAGGCGGGAGACTATCGAATCAGAACAGGTCGCGGTTGATCGGCTTACTTCTCAGGGCTTGGCAGTTCCGGAACGGTCGTATCCATGACTCTGATAACGTGGCCCTGATCATCCAGGCGGACGGCAATCCGTTCTCCTACCGACAGCCCCTTAAACAAGTCCGGCCTCGTCATCGTGAACACGACTGTCTGTCCTAGATCTGTTTTGATTTTTCCACTCATCTTAGACATATCGAGCTCCTCGAGCACGCCGATGACGACATGCGTACCCTGGCCCGTATGCTCAGGCGACGCGGCCATTGTCGTCGCTAAAGAAGGAGCACTGAGTAGCAGGACGAGCAGGACGAGCATCTTCACGGTCATAATGTCTCCTCAGGTACAGAGCAAAACGTGGTTCGACTATCTTGGCACAGTGGGCCCCGGTGACGGCAAGGAAGGTTTAGGCAGAGGATCGGTCGGCCCCGGCGACGGAGGAGAAGGTTTGGGCGGCAGAGGGTCGGTCGGGCCAGATAAAGGTTGGGGGGATTGGTTCTTCTCCATGGCGTTGGCGATGGGGCTTAGGAGAAAAATCGCCGACACTACCATCAACTCGATTATTCTGCGTTTCATAATTGCTCCTTACCCGACGGCTAGACCACCGGAGTATGATTTTTCGACCGAGTTCTCCACAACGACGACATTCTTTGGCGAAAGGTCTGCGCAACGCGGGATGAAGGGAGTGCGATTCACAGATCGCGGCCATCTTCAGTCGGAGCTTGTCCCCGCGGTCACCTTCAATTTCAATAGATAAGTAGTCGGCATTGCGGTGACGCTCATACCGTTCCCCTTTCTATAAGAACACAGGTTCGACCGTACCTATCGCGGTTTGCACGGGGACCTTATCATAAGTAAGAACGTCCCTTCTGCCTGTTCAATATTGCTCACTATACAAATTGATTATGTGGGCATCCCTATGACGCGCACCCCCGCAGAATGTCGAGAAATAGTCACAGGCTGACACCTGTTCATGTTACGAAAGACAGAATCAAACAGTCCTTGAGGAGATGACAGGCTCGGTTGATAGCTGGTCGAGGGCTAGGCCTGCCGAATCTCTGCCGCCTGGCCATAACGCGCTCCCGGGAAATCCCCTTCCCATCACTCTCAACGGAGAAGCTCGGAGACGACGGATCCTTCAAGTAAATACTCCACCCCCTCTTCTTTATCTCCACCCTCTCGCGATCATCACCCTATTCCCGTTTATGTATAATGAGGTGTCTCTGCCCTTGGTTCTACACATCTGACATAACCGCAATAGACATCCGGAGAGGAGGAACACCATGAGGACAGCAACGGTGGAAATCCCGATTCACCAAAAGGTGACAACCTTTCTAAGCACGCCCAGAAAAATGCTGATCGGCGGCAGATGGCTCGAAGCCGCGTCGGGAAAGACCTTCCCGACATACAACCCGGCCACGGGCGAAGTCCTGGCCCAAGTGGCCGAAGGCCACAGCGCCGACGTGGACAGGGCGGTCACCGCTGCACGGAACGCCTTCGAGAGCGGCCCGTGGGGCATGCTCACAGCCTCGGAGCGTGGACGGCTGATCTGGAAGCTCGCCGACCTTGTCGAATCTCACCTGGAAGAATTCGCCCAACTGGAGTCGCTCGACAACGGGAAGCCTATCGGCGTGGCCCGCGTGGCGGATGTGCCGCTGGCCGTGGACCTCTTCCGATACATGGCGGGTTGGGCAACCAAAATCGAAGGTCACACGATCCCTCTTTCGGTGCCCTACACGCCCGGCGCCCGGTATCTCGCCTACACACTGCGCGAGCCGGTCGGGGTAGTGGCCCAGATCATCCCCTGGAACTTTCCGCTGCTCATGGCGGCATGGAAGCTAGGCCCGGCGCTGGCCGCGGGCTGCACCATCGTCCTGAAGCCTGCCGAGCAGACGCCGCTGTCGGCCCTGCGACTCGGCGAGCTCATCTGCGAAGCGGGATTCCCGGACGGGGTGGTCAACATCGTGCCCGGGTACGGGGAGACCGCTGGCGCGGCATTGGCGGCGCACCCGGACGTGGACAAGGTGGCCTTCACTGGCTCCACCGAAGTGGGAAAGCTCATCCTTCGGGCAGCGGCAGGGAATCTCAAAAAAGTATCGCTGGAGCTCGGAGGAAAGTCCCCCAACATCGTGTGCAAGGACGCCGATCTGGAGGCCAGCATCCCTGGAGTCGCGAGCGCGATCTTTTTCAACCAAGGCCAATGCTGCTGCGCAGGCTCCCGGCTCTTCGTCGAAAATGGTATCTTCGACAAGGTGGTGGCGGGCGTAGCTGAGGAGGCGAAGAAGATCAAGGTCGGGCCGGGCATGGATCTCGCCACCCAAATGGGTCCGCTGGTATCGGACAAGCAACAACGACGGGTACTCGGCTATCTGGAGTCGGGCCTCTCCGAAGGCGCCACGGCGGTGGTCGGCGGGCGCAAGCTCGGCAACAAGGGCTACTTTGTGGAACCGACCGTGCTGGTCGACACAACGCCGACAATGAAAATCATGCAGGAAGAAATCTTCGGGCCGGTTGTCTGCGCAGTGCCGTTTACGAACATAGACGAGGTGCTACAGGCGGCAAACGACTCCATCTATGGCCTGGCGGCGGCGGTGTGGACCCGCGATGTCGGCAACGCCCACCGCATCGCGGCCGAGCTGCGTGCAGGATCGGTGTGGATCAACTGCTACAACATCTTCGACGCCGCACTGCCCTTCGGCGGCTACAAGCAATCCGGATGGGGCCGCGAGATGGGCCACGACGCACTGGAACTGTACACCGGGTGAAAGCCGTCACCGTGCAGCTGTGAAAGATCCCTGGAGAACCGAAGGATCGTCGGAAAGAGTACAAGCTAGTGCGCGCGGACGGCTCCGCAATATTGGATGACAAGACCCGACCTCTTATCTGTTCGGCCGCGGCACATTCATAGGCAATGACAGAAGCATTGACCATTTCATTCCACCACCCAGATCGCAAAGCCCTTTGCGTCGCGCAGTAATTGATCGGTTACCCCGCCGCCGAAGATCCGTTTGATCCGGGACGTCCCATGCCGCCCCACGACGATGGTTTCATGATGTCCACTTCGCGCCTCTTCGAGAATATTTCTGGCAATATCGTCCTCATGACCGAACTTCAACGCCACGTGGCTCCTGTCGAATCCGGATTGTGTCAGCGTCTCGCACGCTTGCTTTAGAACATGGCATTGCGCAACTGCACGCTCAATTGCGCCTCGGCAGCAGGATTCTCCGATCCACCATGCTCCAGCAACTCCCTCGGCATGGGCTTGAGCACATGAAAGAGCGTAACGGCGACATCAGGGGTTCGGTGCAGGAGAGATCCAACATACTGAACCACGCGATGGGAGTTCTCGGACTCGTCAACGGCCAGAAGAATTCGCATATCAGCCTCCTTGGAGGTGCGTGGCGAACGGTGCAGCTATGTACATACTATCCCCCCTGAATTCGCCGATACCAGGGGCAGGCGCTCAAAGCGTGTCCTGGTCCAATTATCCGAAGCGAGAGAACGGGAATCTGCGTGTTGAAGTGGGTTCCCTTTGCTCAGAAGCGGGAAGAGAGGAACGTATAGCCATGCCCGCAGGCATGATGAAGACGGATCTGACTGGATTACGTCGGTTGATGGCTCGTCAAGGGCCAGGTCTGCCGAATCTCTGTCGCCCGCTGGTCGGCCGTAACGCGCTCACGGATCATCCCCTTCATCTTACGCTCGGCGAAGAAGCCTCCACATCCGAGTCGTTCAATGCGAGATGACATCTCTTCATCGCTCTCTTCTCAAGGCCGCATGCGGACGAGTCGAAAAAAGCTTACGACATATTCACCCCTGCCCCTAGGGAAGCCGGCGATACACGTCGCGTCGATGCCGAACATACCGCACGATGATGTGCAGCGCGTCCGTATCCACCTCGTAGACGATTCGGTAGTCTCCGACTCGCAAGCGGTACAAACGCTCGGCCCCCCCTGCAACTTCGCCGATTAAGGTGGAAACGGATCGGACGGTAAGCGCTCCATGCGTGGCGTCGTCTTGGTGGATCGTTTCGCAAGCATTCTCATCGTCGGACGTAATCCCCTTCGGCTTTGTGGTCTTCGAGGAAGGCGATCACTTGCTCACGCGTGACCGTAGGAAATCCGTCGAGGAACTCGTCAATGGTCTGCCCCACTTCCAAATACTCAATGAGCGTCTGCGCAGGCACCCGCGTCCCACGAAAAACGGGCGTACCACCGAGAATATCAGGGGTGGAGGTAATGAGGGGTGGCTTCGTAGCCGCCATAACGAATCCTGTGTGTGGGAGAGATTCTATTCCAGCCCACAAGAGAATGGAATTTCATCGCGGCGGAGAAACGGCGGAAGACATTGCCAGTGGCTCACTCATACCAACACGTGGTGCACTCGGAGTAGAAATCGCTAAAGGCCAACCCGGATGAAAAGAAATGGCACCTTTTTCTCTTCCCGACTTCCTACCTGCCCCCACTTGCCGGAGTAGCGGACGTGCGTCGCTAACTCAGTCCGACGCCGAAGACTTTGGCTGCTTTTTTCACATCCCGCGGATTGACCCAGAGAATGGCGCCGAAGCGTCCCTGTCCGGCACAGAGGCCGGTCACCGCGATCAAGTTGATCTTGGCTGAACCAAGTCGATCAGTCAGATCGGCCAGCGCTCCCGGGCGATCATCGCCGTCCACCACCAAGCACATTTTCGGTCCCTGGATTTTCAACTTATGCGTCTTCGCGACGTTCTTAAACGCGGTGGAATCTTCCGGCACCACATCCACCTGTGTGCGGCGACTCCGAGGAAAGGCATGCACTGCCAGAAGATTCACTCCGGCCTCACGCAGTGGAGCAAGCACGCCGGCTAATGTCCCTGGTTTATCCCCTATCTGCACCTTGAAATACTGAGCAGTTCGAATCAGATCGGCCATCATACCCTCCTCTCCCCGCCAGAATAGCGGGTATCATTCGACAGGAAATGCTTCGCGGGAAAATTAATGTGTGCTGAAATCATCATCACGTGGACTGACCTCCACAGAAGTCGCGCAATGAGGGGAAGAAAGTTGAGTGTGTATAGACTAGGCCCCAACCTGGCTGAATGCAACCCGGTACAGTCCACTTTCAGATACAGAGTTGCGGCTTCCGACGGTCTCTCTCAAAGATGGCCCCGTGACCGATGCGTATGAGCGGAGAAAGTGGCATGTACACTATAGGGCCTCCGCTTTGGCGTAGAGACGAGTAGTCGCTTCTGGAAAATACAGAAAGAGTGCCGGACAAAGCCACCCCTCCCCGTTGTCGGCCCACCGATACCACGCGCCCTCGTATTCTTCCCGGACCTTCTCCAGCTTGACCTGATAGCCAGGGAATGGCTCTGAGGCAAACAAGAGCCGAAACCCATTTTCTGCGTTGGGTATATTTGCGACCATGGTGTCAATCATCTCGGGAATGCCGGACACGAACGGCTCTTGAGAGAGCCCTACTCGCGGATCATCAAACACCCAGGTTGAAGCGTGCCGGTACGGCACGATGATATGAATGGCATGAGCCAAAGAGACACCACTGCGTTCGTATTGCCATGAATCTTATTAGTCGTGACAGCATGCTACAAGCGCAGTTTCGATGAGGCTGATGTGCGCCCGAGGCGAACGAGACGATCAACAAAGACTCCCGACCCCTTAATCTTGTTCTCCAATAATTTTTCCATCGTCCATTATCAGCCGGAGCATCCGTTGGTCTCGCGCGGGCTTTCCAGACAAGGGCGGTTCCCAATTCAATGTGGCTAAAGAAAGCTGCTGTTGGAAAAGTCGCGAACCCCAGATATCCATTTTCATGACGGAGAAGAAATATCCACAATGACAACTCGCAGCCTATGCCGATCCGCTTCTGGAATCAGGAATTCAATCGCGGCTCTGAGTTCAGCGGCATTTGTTGGACGGGATCTCTTAAGGCTATCCGGAAGCTTTGGCATTTTCCTGCCGACGGCCTCACCAGACCAGAAAACCAGGTAAATGCCGAGTCCACCAGCTTTTGCATCGCGCGTGTATAGGCGATCAAGCTGTGTGCGCCATGCCGTCCAAAGGTCAACGTTGAAGTGATGCTTAGCCTCAATCGGCAAGAGCCTTTCAGTTCCTTGCTGAACCACTAGATCGCATTCCTTGTCTGCAATCATATGGTGTTCTACCCCCACAATAAGATCATGGGGCCGTATCCTGTTCTGCAGATCATCTGCCAAAAGCCCTGAGCAAACGTCTTCGCTCTTCGGCTTAATGAGCTTTCGTCCATTCTCGTTCCAATAGGCACGGTATCTTTCTCTTTGCGTCCGAGCCAATTCCCGCGAGAGCGCGTTGCAATGGTCCACGACAAAAGCCAAGAGGTCGCCTGGAGTTGAGGGAGCGCCATTCTTAATAGCCCGTGCAGCATCCTCAGGCGATGCAAATGTAAAGCTCGATTCACGCTGTTGTTTTACATATTGTGCTCGTTGATGCCTGATTTCATCGCGATAGCTCGTCAAGCCGCCGTCATCTTCCAATCGCTTGAGATGGGCATCAATAGATGGCGAGCTTTCTGCAGCCAATTGCCTGATTTGTTTAATGACAAAATCTGCCACATCCCAAGAGTTTCTGTTACCGCTCGATGCACCAATCGGATACCCCACATAGGGAGATCGGCATCCCACGAACCTTACAATCTCCATACGTTGCTCCGGTGTAAGACTGACTGCTTTGCTCATCTCGAGGTCATCACCCGCAATGACTTTAATGGCTTCCCATATTGGAGTATCAGGTGCCGCCATAAGATTCTTCCAGGACTCAAAATAATTGATTGGATCAACCACAAATAGGGCAGTGCTCCAGATGATTCGCACTTCTGCCGATAGTTCATTCCTTGCAAGTTCGGTCACCCCAATGGAAATGACGGAACCTTGATCATGGGTCAGGAGAACTGACACCAGCTTGCCTACCGTATCATGGTCCTCATTGATCCCAGTTTTGAGAACCTCAGCTGATAAGGAAGCAAGAAATTGACGAGAAGCGGGGTCACGGCTTAGCTCATAAAATGCTGGCAGGTGTCCCTTCTTAATGCTCGCGCAAGAAACCCACATTTGACGAAGAATGGGTCTCACAAGAGCTGGATTTTCCCGTGCTTGCCCTAGTACCCACCCGGACAGTGCCTCATCATGGCCCGGCACTCTATCGCCAGTATTAAAGGTGGTGAGTGCCGCTGCGATGCACTGCGGAAGCGCTTCGGAGGGTATCGACATGCCCGCATTGAGCCGCAGAAAGACCGATAAGCTCAATAGCGTGTGGGTGCGAGGAATACTGTTCTCTAACCAGCTCTGAATCACAGCTTCTTTCTTGGGAATAGCCGATTTTTCCGAGTACCGAATAATTCCCTCGACAAGCACGCCCGCTATTTCCTCATTCGTCAAGATAACAAGACGCTCGTGCGCGCTGAGAGCGCCATCGCTATCGTAGAACCCCTCGTGATAATGGAGAGCCGCCCATCCAAGTATGTCTTCCTCGTTCCCTTCTCGGATGGTTACAAGACGGGGCGACAAGTATGCAATATTCTTTGCGCGATTAGCCGAATGTATACGGCTTTCCTTCTCACGTCTCTTGTCATCCCTTCGCCATTTCTCGATCTTGCAGCTCTTCCAATTCCCGAGATCTTTCGCAATATCATGTCGACGATCCAACAACTCAAAGCCTGCTTCAGCAAGCGCTACAGATGCGCCCTCGGGCGGAAACCAAGTCAGATACATCTGGAAAAGGATTGCGGCCTTTTTAGAATCAGCCTGTTCCTTAGCTCTCGACAACAGGAATTCACTTTGAGGAAATGGCCATACCGACGCCGGAAGCACCTTCCAAAGATAGTGGGTAACAAATAGCTTGAATGAAGCCTCCTCGGTTTGCGCAACAAGCAACCCAAACACCTTCTCAAAAAGAACAGGTTCTCTTTCAAACCGATCCTTTAGGGCGGAGAAAACTTTTTCACGAAAAAAGTCTCGCTTGAGCAGTATATTTCGAACCCAACGGATCAATTGATCTGGCCTGATAGGGGCAGGATTCTCAAGACGCCGCTTCAACCACTCATCGAAGAGCCCCTGAATTTCAAATCGATCTTCTCTCTTGCCCGTCAGCGCACAGGGAGCGCCATCGAGAACCATGTCCAAGTCAGTAGCGGATGGCAGATCCATGAGGCCATAGAAACGCCCGGTGGGTCCTTGTTTCTTAGATTTGGCAGCCTGTTCCAAGATCGACAACATCCTTGTGGGGAAAACACCAAATGAGCGCGTCAGCTGTAGAAGGTCAGCTCGCACTTCGGAAGCAGCAGAATCATCAACTGCGTGGGCCAGTTCACTATCCAGAGAGTCGAGAATCGGCCAATCATTGTTGACTGATTTGGCATAGGCCCTCAGGGCTCTTGTTCTAATCCATGTGTTGTCGCTCCTCTCTAAAACCATTTTCCGAATGGTCAGACTCAGCCCAATTTGCTCTTTGCTACTTGCGATTGTTTCAAGCATGGCGACCTTCAGATGGACACCAGTTGCCGGGTCTTGGAACAGTTCACCCAAAATCTTGGCCGTATTCGCATTAGCAAGGTCTCGGAAGGAGCCGCGATCATCCTGGTTTACAAGAAACCATGGGTCCAGCAGTTCTCGAAGACCAGACCAAATTGCACATTGTGCCTTCGGGAGCAAGACGCTGGGATCACCATACGTAGCAACTCCGTAGGGGTCTCGTTCCACATAACACTCAGCACGATCTCCTAGATTACACATCAGCCACGCGAAGAGTCCTCTGAGCGAGGAAACCGGTCTTCCATCTATCCCGCAAAGGAGTGCCATCACTCGATCAATTGGAAAGCCATTCATGATGCGCTCGGAGAGGTCCACTGCCGCCAAGAACTCTGCGATTGTGCGGTGGATCGGCTCGAATCGATCCACTTCAGGGGAAACAAAAAGCCGCCGCCTTAAGACAGCATCAAGATCGTTTTTGTCCTCATGCGGCACAACCGAAAATTTAATATAGCCGTCACCGTCCGCTGTCTCAGCGCGAGAAAAACCTACCGAGTTTGACAGTAGCAATGTGGATGCAGCCGCGCCAGCAGCTCTCCGCAATTCCTGGGGATCTCGACCGAGCACGCCGCGCTGAATGTGCGTAGCATTGGGCTCCTTGAGGAGTTCAGAGACACCTATCGCATATGCCTCAAACTTGTTCTGCGGTTTCTTGCCACTCCCCCATGCCCTCGCCAGGAGCTCAAGAGTTTGAGGATTCCCAAGCAGTTTTCCGAGCCCCGCTGATTCTACTTCACTTAGGAATAGACCTGCGTCAGGAACTATCGCCTGCACAGCAGTCAGAGTTTCATCACGTGAGAGCGGAAGAAGCTCAAGAACCACAACGTGCCCGGATGCACTGGCGATGTTGAAAACTTCTTGATCCCGTAATCCAAACCAATCTGCCGCCCTGCAAGACACCCGAAATTTTGGCTTCTTCAGAGCACACAGTGCCCTTGCAACTTCTACGCTGACATCACCACCACTTGTAGCAGCTCTATATTCGTCGAGAGCGTCGAGAAACACTGTCCCCATAGTTACAGCCTGAGGTTCAACGAGAAACTTTCTGACGGTTGAATAACTTCCTTGGGAAGCTTGCCGGAAGAAGGTTGTCTTCCCCATGCCTGGATCGCCAAGAAGGACTATTGCCTCCGCGCGCTCAAACTCGGCGAATGTCCCGTCTTCTTCTCTGCTTTTTCCTGTGCCGTCGTCCCTAACACGTAAGCGACGTAACAATGGATCGATCATTTGGCCCATCTTTCCTACCGACAACTGGCGCTTAGAATTCTATGCGTGAAGTGAAGGAAATGGGGTCTGGCATGAGTATTGGCTTATGTACTGCGAGAAACGACTTCAGGCCGCCGGGCGAACCTTGACTGTCAGACGCACCGTAGCGCCAAGCCGAGCCAGCATGTCGATGAGCGCGTCCGTACTGAAGAGATCGATCCGCCCGCGGAGAAGATCACTGACGCGAGGTTGGGTCACACCAAGTATCTTGGCCGCGGTTCTCTGCTTGAGACCGCGCAACTCGATGAGCTTCTGCACCTGGATCATGAGATCCGCTCGAACCAGCAGATGCTCGGCCTCCTCGCAGCGAAACCCCAGGTCACGGAACACATTCCCTGTAGATGGTGTGATCTTTATTTTCATTGGCTATTCCCCTCTCGATACACTCGCTGTTCAGCGTTGTGCAATCAACGCCTGATACCGTTGTCGGACAAGTTCCACATCGTGCTGCGATGTTTTCCGAGCTCGTTTTTCGAAGGCATGGAGCACATAGATCGCTCCCTCAAACTTGGCAACGTAGCAGACACGGTGTTCCACCGCGGTATGAATTCTGATCTCACGGACCCCAGGCCCAATGCTCGGCATCGGTTTCCAGCCCGACGGCTCCTCTCCTTGCTGAACCAGCCGAAGCTGAAAGCCCGCGAGCCGCTTGGCATCAGGCGGGAAGGCCTGAAGATCATGTCGCGATGACCCGAGCCACAGAATCGTTTTTTCTACCACAATAGCAATATGCAAGTTTTAGTATATTTCTGTCAAGAGAGTACAGGTCTCAAAAGTGGCCACTGCGCGCGTCCATGACGAAGATCGAGGCTGGGGTTACGATTGAGAGGGCACGGCAAAGAGCCGCTGAGAACAGAAGGGTCTGCTCAGGCCTTGAATCCGATGCGGCGGGATTTCGGAGTCGGCGGCTCCATGAGCTGACGGATGGCATCGAATAGCGATCGAATCTGTCCATCATGCCCTCCCACTTTCCGCTCAAGTTGCTCCAACTTCGTCGCCAAGGTCTTATGGCTTGCGGCAAACTCTCGGAGCTTCACAAAGGCTCTCATAATCACGATATTCACATGTTCAGTAAAGGCCCTTGGCAACTTCCTGGTCCCTCCCCAACTTGATGTTCCAAATTGGAACTTCAAGTCGTTGAACTCCGGACGTGTCAACTGAAGCATAAAGTCATCAGGGAATCTCTCCAGATTCCTCGATACCGCCTTGTTGAGATCCCTGGTTGAGACGCCATACATTGCGGCCAAGTCTCTATCAAGGATGATCTTGTGGCCGCGAAGCAAGAGAATGGTTTGCTCTATTCGTTCGCTCGGAAATACCGCACTCATGACTCTCTCCTCTGCTCGCAAAAGCCCTTCTCTCGCCGAGTAGAGATACCCTGTTCAAGGCATGAAATCAAACGAACAGCTTTCTGAAATGGTTGCATTTACGCGGTCAGGCGGCTCTTTACTGTGCACGTCGAACGAGCACATTCTGATCGTGCGCGTTCCGCGAGCAGGAGGACAACCAAGCTGCCCTTCTCCTCCCTAATTCGAGATCACCCTGGGCGCCTGAAGGCGGCTGAGACAATCACGCCAGAGTGTAGCCGGGTCCTGGTCAAAGATGCTGGACGAATCCGGCGGCAAGATCCCCCAGGCCCCCAGAAGCACCTCAGACTCCAGCTGCCTCGGAGCCCATGCGGCAAATCCGGCAAAGGCCCGGAAGGTTTCGGTCGGCTTGGCCTGTGTTAATGATGCGTTCAAGAACTCCGGGCATACGCCCCAGATAGACCCCGTCGAAGACCGATCGTGCGTCCGCTGGAGGCTCCTTGAGTCGGAACAGCAGGAGAAATCGGGTCGGCCCTACCGGCCCACTGCAAACAGCCGGTAGCTGGTCCCCTTTGAGTATGGTGAGCTCCGGCAATGCCTCGGACAAAAGAACCTTCGTGGAGCGATTCAGAATAAGACAGACGGTTCCCCCAGGCCCGTGCTCCACGACGAGCACGACGGCTTGGCGGAAGTTTGGATCTTCCAGCGATGGGCTGGCCACTAAGAGCACACCTTTCCTGATCGACGATGGCGATAATTCCTTCTCAGCCAGAGTGGGTACCGCATGCAGAACGGTCAAGAGTCCCCCGAGCAGGAAGATCGCCATGACTCTCCGTGCACCAGTGAAACCCGGTGCGCTCGAGTACTCCAACGTGAGGGCGGAAAATAAATACGTCCTACGATTCAGTCGGTTGCAGTGGGAAATTCGGGAAAGGCTACGGCTCGCTGGCCGTGGGTGTCAACTCGCGAAATGGCACAATGCACGATTTGCGAGGCTTCGAGGCAGACGTCTTCTCTACAAGGGCTAGCCCAACTGCTCTTCCCCTTACGCGTCCAATTGAGGGCGGATTCGTCACCGTATTCAGCGAGGCGGCTGGTGGGGTCTCCATTACGCGCGTCGAACGAGGCCTTCTGATTTTTCCCACTTTACTCTAAGGGGAGTAGCCAGACTGTCCTTCACTGCGCGCATTGAGGGGGCACATTCTGATCGTCGGGGCTCTGCGAGCACGAAGGGCACCTGACCGCTCCCAATCTTCCTCTCTTGACCTCCTCCCCCCGCAAGCGCATCCTTTTAGGCAATCCTGCGCGGGAGGCACTCTTCTCTGAACCATTGGCACAGCGCAAGGTCTCGCCGGGGTGTTCGAATCACGAGAGGGCTGCATCGTGATGGTTGCCTGGCTCCTGCTGCTCGTTCCACTGTCGCACCAGAGTCCCGCCTGGTCTCTTCCCCACTCTGTACCTGTTCAGCAAGTGTCTACGGCCAAAACGCTCACGGGCGACGAGTTGCTCCGCATCGGCGAGATCCACGACCACCAGCGCCACTTTCCTGAAACACTGACGTACTATCAGCTCGCATTGTCGACGTTCCGGGAGCACCAGCAGGCCCGCGGCGTGGCGACCGCCTTGGTGAAAATCGCACAGGTATATGAACGGCAGGGCAAGATCCAGGATGCCGACCTGGCGCTCCAGGAGGCCCTTCCCCTTTTCGCCCGGTCATCTGACCGGACCGCTCATGCGCAGGCTCTGTTGGTCATGGGGCGCATCTCGGCCCGGCTTGGACGCCTCGACGAGGCTAGGATGTCGTTCAGTCAAGCGGTCACCCTCTTCGACCGTGCCCACAATCGACAGGGATGGAACGAAACGTTGGTGCAACTGGGCCTGCTGGATGTTGGTGACGGCGTAACCGAGCCAGGCTTGTCGTTGCTGCAGCAGGCGTGGCAAGACGCGCGCGCCCGTCAGGATCGCAGTCAGCAACTGGCGGCGGTCGTGGCGCTGGGAAACGCGCACTGGCTGTTGGATCGGGCTGACGCTGCTCGCCTGTTTTACGACGAGGGCCTTCGTCTGGCTGAAGTCGAACGGAATATGCCGATCGAAGCGATGCTGCGGCTCCGGCTGGCTCAATTAAATAGTGAGGATGAGCGGCTGACCGAAGGCATCGAATTGGGGAAACGTGCGCTCTTTCTCTCTCAAACATTGCACGATGCCCCGACTGAGGCTGCCACGTTGACTCTGTTGGCCGACCTCTACCGGAAGATGGGACGGAATGTCGAGGCAGGAGAATCGGAACAGCGCGCACTGTCGATCTATCGCAGCCGTCAGATCCTCGTGCACGGCGCCCGTTAATCATCGCATAGGCCCGGAGGGAACGCTTGACCGAGCCTCCTTATGGGCGTAGCATTATTTCATGACGTTCCTGTGACGGTGGCTGCTGTTTCTTCCGCACGCTTCAACCTGCCATCCTGCGCGACGGATTTCGCCACAGTCTCCTTCACTCCTACGCCGGATACTTTGTCGTAGCGCATCCACCGCCGGATGCGGATCCTTCGGATCGAGGGTCCTCATGGCGACTGTCAGCCACCGAGTACTCCTTCCCCTCTTGGCACTGGCCCTTGTGCCTTCTGTCTTCACTGTGCTTGCACCGAATCCTATTCAGGCGGGTGAGACTCCGTCTTTTCTGCTGGCTACCGCTGCGCCAACCGAACGTCTCCCTCCGCCGGCCATCTGGCTCGATACCATTAAAAACAGGCTGACGACGTACTTCACGAAGAAATATCCCGCGTACGACTTCTCACCCTATGCACAGGAATTGGACCGAATCCGAGGTGCGATCAGTCTGGGGGATCGGTGGCGCGCAAAGCGTGAGGTAGGAGTGTTTCTCAAAATGCTGGCGATTCGTGCCTATGGTCTGAGGGACGATGCAGCCGAGGAGTTGGCCGTGCTTTCGCAACGAGTCATGCCGGACGAGGAGTTCGGCATCGTCTATCCCGGATCGGAGCAAGCGCCGTAAACGATAAAAAGTCGTGCCGGATGTGGCAGTGGGGATTCAAACCTGAGAAGGAGGATCTGATCATGGTTTCACACAGTCCTGTGACAAACCGCATTCTCGCCGAAGTCACGCGCACACATGGATGCGATCTGAATACGTTGACAAAGAGCCTCCCCGACCTGCGCTGGGGCCAGGTCTTTAACGAAGTCGATCGGCTGAGTCGGCGAGGCAAGGTGCTGGTGACATTCGGCGCCGATCATCGCTACATGATCCGACTGCCGGAGCACAAGAAAGGATCCGCGACCCACAACGTCCGGCCCTGATCAGTGAGGGAATTCAGGGGATCGCGAGCGAACGATAGAGCACAATTCGTGCTATTCGCAGCCCGTTACAGTATTCGCTTTCGTCTTTTCTCAGGAGAGCGTCCTCACTGATCCTCAACGGGGCCCATTTCTCTCCTTCTTTGCAACATCATACTTTCTCGCCTAAGTGCATCGTTGAAGTGCGCAATATTGATCAGACAGGACAGCTCGATTCAGACATGATTAATCCCAAGGTCACCACCCTATGTATCCTCAAGAGGCCACATCACGATGAATCCAATGACATACCTCGTTCAAGTCGAGAGAGTTCACTCACCAATGGAGGCTAGCAGGCAGAACGACCTGGCCATGGATTCCCCTTGCCCATCATTACCCGGACCGATTCCCACGCCCGATCCGCCGTTGCCGCCCGATCCATCGCCGTTCCCAGGCCCCCCATTGCCTAAACCAGCTCCCACACCTCATCCGCCCCAGCCGCCGGATCCGTCGCCGTTTCCAGGCCCCCCGGTTACAATAGCCAGTTCCTCATCACTTTCCTGTAACTAGGCGCCCGACCCAAAACGCACAATCGGCCCGGAATTAAGCTGAGGAAACGACTCGTGAGTCTCGTGACGCGTATCTCGGTGTGGAGTGTGAACCCTCCACGACCGACGAACGGACATTGGAGGAATGCTCGTTGCGAGCCCCTGCCTCGTCTTCCGATTGCGCCGACTCGCGCTGAACGCTAAACTTCTCCGGCACCTGTCCGTGCCGTGCGTCGCGGCACATGTCTTAGATTCGCCGAACTTCATGTCAAGAATGGGAGATACCAATGTTTGAATGGCTGGTCCGTCCCGACGCCTGGATCGCGCTGGGGACCTTAACTGCGCTGGAAATTGTTCTGGGGATCGACAACATTATCTTTCTCTCTGTGCTTGTCGGTCGGCTCCCCGAGAAACAGCGTGTCCTTGCCAGAAGACTCGGCCTTGGCCTCGCGATGATTGCGCGCCTGCTCTTGTTGTTCTCGATCTCCTGGGTCATGGGACTCACCGAGCCGTGGTTGACAATGTTCAGCCACGCGATTTCCGGACGCGATCTCATTCTAGTCGGGGGCGGGATGTTTCTACTGGCCAAGGCGACGCTTGAAATCCATCACAGCCTGGAAGGGAGCGAAGAGAGCGATCTGACCGTGGGCGCGGCAAGCCTAGGCATGGCCCTGGTGCAGATTGCACTTCTGGATATCGTATTTTCACTAGACTCCGTGATCACGGCGGTCGGTCTGGTTGAGCAGGTATCTATTATGGCCATCGCCATCGTCCTGGCGGTCTTCGTCATGCTGATGGCGGCGAAGTCCATCGGAGAATTCGTCGATACGCATCCGACGATCAAAATTCTCGCCTTGTCGTTTCTGATTCTCGTGGGGGTCACTCTCATGGTGGAAGGGTTCGACGTGCATGTACCAAAAGGCTATATCTATTTTGCCATGGCGTTTTCCGTCGCCGTGGAAATGCTCAATATTCGCATGCGGGGGAAACAGGCGGCACCGGTCAAACTGCACAGCCGCTATGCAGGGAACCGTCGCCAGAAAGAAACCTAGCCTGCACATCGTGCGGGACCGTGCTAAGCAATACGTGCTGCGAACGAAGGAATTGGAGGACGGGCCGATGCCGCGCTTAAAGCGCTTAGGCCTAGAGACCCGGTTCAATCGACTCCCAAGGTGCGCAAACACCAAACCACGTTCTTTTGTTCGGCCTTGTTTCCACGACTCAGGCAGCCCTTTCTTCCACGCCCCAGCTTGTGACCAGGACCTCCCTGCCCTTCGCTGAGCGCAGATGTTCGGCGACCCTCAAGCCGGTCAGCGCTTTTCCCATTTTGTCAGGCGAATACTCTTCGAGAAATTCGGTCGAGACTACCGCATCGCGTAGCTCGCCGATGTCGTCGGTTTCGATCTGAAATACCTGCGCCATTCTGCCGAC
>Ga0163152_10003368_pt1 | contig 20934 bp, 18 predicted proteins | sample OliLakLV19MP8IB2_FD_148635 | JGI IMG/M metagenome (GOLD analysis project Ga0163152, IMG submission 148635) | Freshwater microbial mat bacterial communities from Lake Vanda, McMurdo Dry Valleys, Antarctica - Oligotrophic Lake LV.19.MP8.IB-2 | ecosystem: Environmental > Aquatic > Freshwater >...
CAACAACGATGGCCGGCGACCAAGTTGACCACCTGCTCGATGACATTCGCTACGGCGTGTTTGCGGTCGATCTGAAAGGCCATAAGGTTCGCGAGTCAACGGGTTCGGGAGCCCGCATCGCCCTCCGGCCGCGGCCGGGTCTGACGACACTCCCCGACCAGGTCACGTACCAGCTCGCCCTCGAGATGGAACTGCCGGCCGGGCGGTATCACCTCAGAGCCGCGGCCATCAGCGACAAACTCGGCACGGGGGGATCGGTGTTTCTTCCGCTCGAAGTCCCTGACTTCTCGAAGCAGGACCTCGCGATGACCGATCTCCTGCTCGCCTACGCCGATGGTCCACACGTGCCTGTGGCGCGCGACGTCCGCGGCGCCCTGCCAGGCGGCGTTCCACTCACCACGCGCGGCGCCTCACAAACTCCAATGGGCCGCTCCACGGCACAAGCGGCTGTCGCACGGCCCCGGACGCTTCCCTTCGACCCGACACTCGATCGCGTGTTTGTGTGCACTGACGTGCTGCGCCTGTTCTTCAAGACCGTGACCCGATTGCGCCAGCCCGTGACCGCGACCATCTCCGCGCGCACCGCTGACGGCGCCGTCGTCGTCACCTTCGACCAGCCCGTGAGCGGCGACGGCACGGTGGACCTGCGCCTGCCGCTCGCGCAGCTCACGCCTGGCGGATATCGATTGCAAGTTGTGGTGAAGGACGGAGAGCGCACCGCGATGAAGGAGATCGGATTCGCGGTGAAGAAGAAGGACGAAGGTTAAAAGCGAAAGGCCAGAGGTCCGGAACGGTCCGTACCTCTGGCCTTTCGACTTTTATCTTCTCCCTGTTACCGCAGCGACGCTGCGTACCCCTTCATCGTCGCCACGAGCGAGCGATATTTCTTCGCATCGATCGGGTTGGACGCCGTCGCTTCTTTTTCGAGCGCCGGGATCATCGCGTCGAGCGCATCAGCCGCGGTCGCTCGCGCCGCTCCGGTGGCTTTTTCAGCTGCGCTCAGCGCGTTGGCGACTTCCGTGCCACGCTCAGCCTTCATGCCTTTGCTGCGCACCAACTGATCGATGTACGCCCGTGCGACCACGGGACTGTTCGGCCAGCCCATCTTGGGCTGCGACTGCGCGTTGAACTCCTGCATCTGCACCAGCTTCGCCGCCGCAATCTCGTTGGCCGAGAGGAACTCGCTCGGCTTGAGTTCCAGCACATCCAAGCCGCGCGCGATCTCCGAGCCGTACACGTAGCCGTTGTACCAATAGACCGACCAATACCCGCCGGTGATCAGCTTCTCCGCGCTGAGCGGACCGCGGTCAAAAAACGCAATCTCGACGGGACGCGTCGCGTCGGTGAAATCAAACACCGACAGGCCGCCCTGATACCACGCCTGCACCTTGATGTCGCGGCCCGGCACCGGAATCAGCGACCCGTTGTGCGCCACGCAGTTCTCCGTCGCGGTCTGTGCGGCCGGCAGTTTGTAGTAGCTGCGGAACACCATCTTCTTGTTGTGAATCTCGAAGATCGCGTTCGCGCCCCAGCTCGGCAGGTCCGTCTCGCGGCAACGGGGTGACGTGCCACCGCCCCATTCGTCAGTGAAGATCACCTTCGTGCCGTCGTTGTTGAACGTCGCCGAGTGCCAGTACGCAAAACTCGGGTCGGCCACCGCGTCGAGACGCACAGGATTCACCGGGTCGGACACGTCGAGCAGGATGCCGTTGCCCGAACAGGCCCCGGCCGCGAGCCCCAGCTCCGGATACACCGTGATGTCATGGCACTGATTCGTGGTTGACGAACGCTGCGTGCCTTCGCCATGACCGCCACCGGGCCACAGGCCAGCAATGGCGCCCGTCCCGTAGTCCTGAAAAATGCGCGGACGCGACACAATGCGCGCCTTCTCGGGGTTCTTGAGCGGCACCTCGATGACGTCAATGCTGAACAGCGCCGTCTCGGGATTGTCGCCAGGTGCGCCGCCGGAGCAAATCGCGAGCTCGTCGGTCTGCCGCACACCGCTGGTGCCCGAGCCGTAGACGTAGAGCACATCGGGGTTCTTCACCGTCGGCACGAGCGAGTGTGTATGCGAACCGCGGCACGTCTGCACGGCCGCGACCTGACGCGGCTTGGCCAAATCACTGATGTCGAAAATGCGCACGCCGCGGAACCGCTCCGGATTCGGCTTGCCCATTTCGCCGGTGCCGGTCGTCCCGCAGTCAATCCGGCCGTTGCCCTGCTCGACCGACATGAAGAGCAGGTTGCCGTACACCGACAGGTCGCCCTGGCCTCCGGGGCACGGAATGGACGCGCGCAGCTTCATCGCGCGGGGATCTTCAATGTCGTAAAAGTTGAACCCGTAGAAATTCCCCATGAACAAGGTGTTGCCCTTGAACGCGAGATCCGAGTTGGCGAAGTTCAGCCCGCCGTCCATCGGATTCCCGAAGTTCTCCGGACGCGGGACGTTCTTCAGCAACTCCATGTTCTTGGCAGCCTGACCGGCATCAGTCAGACCGGCCTTGAGGCCCACACGGGGGTCTGGCGCCTGCTGCGCCGACACCTGCAACGCTCCGGCCGTCACGACGACCGCGGCCACCGCCACCAACGATCGCTTCATCACCTTCATCCGCTTCATCATCGTCATCCTCATTTATCCTTCATGTCCTTCAGCATCTGGGTCATGCGTGAAATTTCCATGCGCTGGTCCGAGTCCACGTGTGACGCGAAGTCAAACATGTCCGCCTGCTGCGCCGAGCCCGGGGCATTAAACAACTCCTCAACCATGATCAGCGCGCCCATGTGATGTTTGATCATGCCTTCCAGAAACAGGCGGTCGAACTCGGGGCCTTTGGCCTCGGCAAGTTTCGCCATGTCCGCATCGGTGAGCATGCCCGGCATCATCCCGCCCGGCATGTGATGGGCGTGTTCACTCGGCTGGGGTTGTTTGCGTTCGTCCAGCCAGCGACGCATCCACGCGATCTCGTCGTTTTGCGACACTTCGATGCGCAACGCCATCATCCGCATCGACTCACTCTCGGTGCGCGACTTGAGGAGGTTGACCATCTCAATGGCCTGCGCGTGGTGCGTGATCATCCCGGAGATGAACGTGACGTCACCCTTGGCGTACGGCAAGGTGACGCCTTTGGCCGCAGTCGACATCGGCGCCGACGTGCTCGCCTCACCCGGCCGCCCCATCGTCACGACGACCGGCGCGCCGGCCTGGGTGGACGGCATGGTCTGACACGCCGTGAGGCTGCTTGAGGCCAGAACAAGGACTCCGACCAAGTGTGTTGTGTGACGCATTCGAACGGCTCCGTAATTTTCTAGAACAGATCAAGAGAATACCCGGTTGACAGGCTGTTGGCGTACCGCTACAAATTGTAGCGCTACAATGACTCGCACAGAGCCACGCCCGCGGCCGCGCCAGCTCGGCGCCGCCGAACAACACGTCATGGACTACATCTGGGCGCAGGGGCCGGCGTCCGCCCAGGCCTGCCGGGAGGGTCTCAAAGACCTGTGGCCGATGAAGGACTCGACGATGCGAACGGTCCTCAAGCGGCTGGAGGCCAAAGGGTATCTGAGCCACACCATCGAAGGACGGACGTTTGTGTATCGCGCGGTGGAAGCTCCGGCCAGCGTGGCCACCCGCACCGTCAAACACCTCATCGAACGATTCTGCGGCGGATCGGCCGAGGCCCTGTTGCTCGGCATGGTCAACGCGGATGTGCTGACGCCACGACAACTCCAGCGACTGGCGGCGAAGATCGCGTCGGAAAAGCAGAAGGAATCGAAGGGATGACCGTGATCACCTGGTTGGCCGAAGCTGCGGTGCGCTTCTCGCTGCTCGCCGCCGGCGCGGCACTCGTCTGGTGAGCGTCGCCGCGCTGATCGTCGTGGCCGGCTTCCTGCCGACCCTCGTGGTCGTCTCTGCGATCCGTTCAACCGGATTGCTCATCATGTTTGGAGCGGTCCTGGTCACAACAGCGGGCCTGCTCCGCTGGCGCCGCGTACAAACGTGGGCAGACCAGCCACTGCTCTTCGAAGACGAACGCTACGACAAAGTTCAGACGCTCGGGCTGACCCGCTGAACCCAGAACCCCAGCACCCTGAACCTTGAACCCTGAACCACAACGATCAACCATGACCAGTGCCCACACGTCCTGACTTGCTGAAACGCGCGGCCGATCACGCGGTCGCCTACCTCGACACCATCGCCGACAGACACGTCGGCGCCATGGCCACCGGAGATGAACTGCGCCAGCAGCTCGCGGTGCCCCTCCCGGACGCCGGTGATGCCGAGGAGGTCGTCATTGACGCCCTCGCCATGGCCGGAGCACTCGGCACGGTGGCCACGCAGGGCCCGCGGTATTTCGGCTTCGTCGTCGGCGGCAGTGTGCCCGCGGCCACGGCCGCAGACTGGCTCGTGTCCGCGTGGGATCAAAACGCGGGAGTCTACGTCCTGTCCCCGATCGTCTCCGTCGTGGAAGACGTCACGGCCGGATGGCTGAAGGAGCTGGCGGGCCTGCCCGCCGGGTGGAGCACGGGATTTGTCACGGGGTGCCAGGCGGCGAACTTCACCGCGCTCGCCACCGCGCGGCACCACGTCCTGAACCAGGCCGGGTGGGATGTGGAGGCCAATGGCCTGTATGGGGCCCCGTGGGTGCACGTCGTCTGCAGCGACGAATCACATTACACAATTTTCAACGCGCTCAAGCTCCTCGGCTTCGGCGCCGACCGTGTCACGCGCGTCGCCACCGACGAGCAGGGTCGGATGCGCGCCGACGCACTCGCCACAACACTGGAGTCCCTCACCGGCCCCACGATCGTCTGCGCGCAGGCGGGCAACGTGAACACCGGGGCGTTTGATCCCATCGACGACATCGCGACCGTCACGTCCGCCCATGGCGCGTGGCTGCACGTGGACGGCGCCTTCGGCCTCTGGGCCGCCGCCAGTCCGACCCGCGCACACCTGGTCAACGGCATCGCGCGGGCCGACTCGGTCGCCACCGATGCGCACAAATGGATCAATGTCCCGTATGACAGTGGTGTCGTCTTCACCGCGCATCCCGCGTCGCACCGCCGCGCCATGACGCTGTCGGCCGCGTACATCATTGAGTCCGCCCGGGAGCGTGACCCGCACGAGTTCGTACCCGAGGAATCCCGACGCGGTCGCGCGGTTCCGATTTATGCCGCGATCAGAACGATGGGGCGTGAGGGTTTCGGCGCACTCATCGACCGCTGCTGCACGCTGGCGACCCATCTGGCCACACGCTTGCGGGCGGACGACCGTCTGGAAATCCTCAACGAGGTAGTCCTGAATCAGGTGCTGATTCGTGTCCGCGGCGCCGAGGCGGACGCGCGGACGAAACAGATGGTGGAACGCCTCCAGCAGGAGGGCACGTGCTGGGCGAGTGGCACGACGTGGCACGGCATGTCGGCCCTGCGCCTGTCGGTCAGCAACTACTCGACCACTGAAAAAGACATCGACCGCACGGCCGACGCTATTCTGAAGGTGGTGTGAGCCACGCCGGGAGCTCCTGCAGGCTCCCGATGACAGGGATGGTCGCGTCAAAATTGGTGGCCTGTTCGCGACGTCCGTCGCGATCAAGCCAGACGCCGCGCATGCCCAGCTGGCGGGCCCCCAGCACATCGTGCGGCAGACTGTCGCCGACCATGACCGCATCGGCAGCGCTGACCTGCATTTGATCGAGCGCTTCCTGGAAGATCCGCGGGTCGGGTTTCATGACCCCGAACTCGGCCGACGACACCGCCACCGTCATCAGGCCGTGCAGGGCGAAGTGCTCCTGAAAGCCGACCAGTGACCGGTGGGAGTTCGAGATGAGCCCCATCCGCACGCCCTGCCGCTGCAACGCCCTGAGCGCCTCGGGTACATCGTCATACATCTCGAAGTGGTGGTGGTGGGCCCAGTCGTCATAGATTTCGCGGGCGGCCATGGCCACCCCGGGCCCCTGGCCCCCCATGAGTTCGATGATCCGGCTCGTGTATCGGACGAAGATCTCGTCGTGATAGCGCTGATCGGGTGAATCCAGCAGGATGGCGGCCGACGACACCGCCGCCTCAAACGCCGCCTCGTCGACCGGAACGCCGTGCCGGGCGCAGGTTTCCGCATACCCCGGGGCCAGGAACCGGCGACCGGGGCGAATCAGGGTGAAGTCGACATCAAAGAAGACGGCAGTGGTGGTCACGAGGGGGTTCAGGGTGAGTGCGCAATATAGAATAAGAGTTTATAACCGTGATGCGCGACTGGAAAGACACACTCAATCTCCCGCGGACTGACTTCCCGATGAAGGCGAACCTCCCGACGGCCGAGCCGACGGCGATCGCCCGCTGGCGGGAAATGAAGTTGTACGAGGCCATTCGCACGCACCGGCGTGGGGCGCCGCGATTTGTGCTGCACGACGGTCCCCCGTACGCCAATGGCGAGATCCACATCGGCCACGCGCTCAACAAGATTCTCAAGGACTTCGTCGTCAAATCGAAGTCCATGGCCGGATTTGACGCGCCGTACGTGCCCGGCTGGGATTGCCATGGCCTGCCGATCGAACTCAACGTCGAACGCGAGTTGGGGCCGGCCGCCAAGGATCGCTCCATCGGCGACTTCCGTCGTGCGTGTCGCGAGTTTGCGGCGAAGTTCGTCACGTCACAACGCGCCGACTTTGAACGCCTCGGTGTGCTGGGGGACTGGGATACGCCCTATCTCACGATGAACTACGGCTATCAGGCCGCGATCGTGCGCGCGCTCGGCCGCTTTGTTGATCGAGGGCTGGTCTACAAGGGTAAAAAGCCGGTGCACTGGTGCCTGCGCGATCGCACCGCACTGGCCGAGGCGGAGGTCGAATACGAGACGCACACGTCGCCGTCGATCTTCGTCGAGTTTCCGTTGTCCGACGCCGACACCACCCTCGCCACGCACGTGACCGCGACGAAGGGACGACAGGTCTCCGCGCTCATCTGGACAACGACTCCGTGGACGATCCCAGCCAACCTGGCCATCGCGTTCCACCCGGACTTTGAATACGGTGCGTTCGACTACGAGGGCCGCCTCATCGTGATGGCGACCAGCCTCGTTGAGGCTGTGGCCGCCCGCACCGGTCGCGCACTCGGTCCCGCCGTGGCCACGTTCAAGGGCGCCGTCCTTGAGGGCGTGACCTTCCGGCACCCGCTCTACGACCGCGACTCGGTCGGTGTCCTTGCCGATTACGTCACGCTTGAGCAGGGCACCGGCGCCGTCCACACGGCACCTGGGCACGGCACCGACGACTTCAACACGGGCGTGCGGTACGGGCTGCCGATCACCACCCCCATCGGCACACACGGTCGATTCATCGACGACACGCCGATTGTCGGCGGCCTCAAGGTGTTCGAAGCGAATCCCGTCGTGGAAGCGGCGCTCGCGGCGCGCGGTCGCCTGTGGCACCGCTCGGACTTCGAGCATTCGTATCCGCATTGCTGGCGCTGTCATCAGCCGGTCATCTTCCTGGCCACCCCCCAGTGGTTCATCCGCATGGAAGGGTTGCGCGACGATGCGACCGCGGCGTCGGAGGCGACGAAGTGGCACCCCTCATGGGGACGCGAACGGATGACCGGCATGTTTGCCACACGGCCCGATTGGTGCATCTCGCGCCAGCGTGCCTGGGGTGTGCCGATCCCGGCCCTCACCTGCTCGGGATGTGGGCACTCGCACCTGACGCCGGAACTGGTCGAGCGCGCGGCGACCGTGTTCGAGCGTGACAGCGCCGACGCGTGGTATGACGCGCCGCTCGAGACGTTTGTGCCGGAGGACTTCCGGTGTGATGCGTGCGCCGGCGCCGCCTTCGAGCGCGAGCGCGACATTCTCGACGTGTGGTTCGACTCGGGGTCCAGTCACGAGGCCGTGCTCGCACAACGGCCCGAACTGCGATGGCCGGCGGATCTGTATCTTGAAGGCACGGACCAGTACCGCGGGTGGTTCCAGTCCTCGCTCCTGGTGGGCGTGGGCACACGCGGACGGGCGCCGTACGACGGCGTGCTTACCCACGGCTTTGTGGTCGATACGCACGGTCGCAAAATGTCGAAGTCGATCGGCAACGTCATCGCGCCGCAGCAGATCATCAAGGACAGCGGCGCCGACGTGCTGCGTCTGTGGGTCGCGATGGTCGACTACCGTGACGAGATCCGCCTCGGCAAGGAAGTCCTCGCGCGCACGGTGGAGGCGTACCGGAAAATCCGCAACACGTTCCGCTATCTGCTGTCGAACCTGTACGACTTTGACCCAGCCGTCCACACGGTCCGTCACGCGGACATGCTCAGCGTGGACCGCCACCTCCTCTCGAGGTATACGCGCCTCGAGCGAAAGATGCGCGCGGCGTACGACGCGTATGACTTCCAGTCGCTGGCGCACGCCGTCAATGAATTCGTCACGGTCGAACTGAGCGCACTGTATCTCGACGTCTCGAAGGACCGGCTCTACACCTTCCGTGCAGATTCGGTGGAACGCCGATCGGCGCAGACCACGCTGTATGTGCTGGCCAACGGTCTCGTGCGCCTGCTCGCGCCGATCCTGTCGATGACGGCGGACGAAATCTGGTCACGCCTGCCCGGCACGCGGGAACCCTCCGTGCACATGGCGGATTTCCCGAGCAGCCCGGAGTCGTGGATCGATGACGGCCTTGATTCGCACTGGGAGGCGCTGTCCGATGTCCGTCACACCGTGAACGAGACGCTTGAACGGTCGCGGGCCGACAAAGTCATCGGCGCACCGTTGACGGCGCATATCACCCTGACGGCCGGCGGCGACCTGTTCCGGCTGCTGCAGGCCGCCGAAACCGAGCTGCCCATGTTGTGCATCGTGTCGCAGGTCAGCCTCCGCCATTCCGGCGACGGACCGCTGACCGTCGAGGTCGCCCACGCGTCCGGTGACAAGTGTCCGCGCTGCTGGCGGTTTGTGCCGGTCCTGTCGGGCAGCGGCGAGGACGCCGTCTGTCCACGGTGTGCGAATGCGCTGGGGCGCCCCGCATGATGGCGCGTATCCCGAAGCTCGCGTGGCTGGTGGTCGGGATCATCGTGCTCGATCAGATCACCAAGTGGCTGGTGCACGGCTCCCTGTCCCTGTATGAAAGCCGCACGATCATTCCGGGACTGGTCGATCTGGTGCATGTCCGGAACGAAGGCGTCGCCTTCGGTCTGCTGAACAACCTCGACATTCCCTACAAGGCGGTGCTGACCACGTCGCTGGCGGTCGTGGCGCTCGCCGTCATCGGCTTCTACTTCAGCACCCAGCTCCAGCCCCACGAACGCCTGGCGCGCATCGGCCTCGCGTCAATCGCCGGCGGGGCCGTCGGCAATCTGATCGATCGTGTGCGTCAGGGCTACGTGCTGGATTTTGTTGACGTCTACTGGGGCACGTGGCACTTCTGGGCGTTTAATGTGGCCGACTCGGCGATTACCGTCGGGGCGATTCTTGTGTTTGCGGACCTTCTCCTGGTGAAACGACATGTACCCGATTCTGTTTAACGTCGGCGACTGGCCGGTCTATTCGTACGGCGTCCTGCTCGCGGCGGCGTATCTGATTGGCCTGCAACTGGCCGTCGTCCGCGCCCGGCGCGCCGGGATCGACCCCGCCAAGGTCATGGACCTGGGCATCTACCTGATCATCGCGGCCCTGGTGGGCGCCAAGCTGATGCTCATCGCCGTGGACTTTGACTACTTCCGTCAGCAGCCCCGAGAGCTGCTGTCGCTGGTGCGGGCAGGCGGTGTGTTTTACGGCGGCCTGATTGCCGCCGTCGCGGTCGGCTACTTCCTGGTGCGTCGCTACAAACTCAACATCTGGTCCACCGGAGACCTCATGGCCCCCGGCATCGCCCTCGGCCACGTCGTCGGCCGTTTCGGTTGTCTGCTGGCGGGCTGTTGTTACGGTCGCCCCACGGATGTGGCCTGGGCAATCACCTTCACCAACCCGGTGGCGAACAACAACGTGGGCACGCCGCTCAACATTCCCCTGCACCCGACGCAGTTGTATGACGCCGGCGCGGAGTTGCTCATTCTCGGCGTGTTGCTGCTGACCGAGCGGAAGGGCAAACCGTTTGCGGGACGCACCTTCTGGCTCTACATCGGCCTCTACGCGATCTCACGATTCATCATTGAGTATTTCCGCGGGGATATTCAGCGCGGCACCGTCTTCGGCACCATGTCGACGTCGCAATTTGTCTCGCTGTTGCTCGTGCCTGCGGCCCTCGTGATGTTGTGGTTTCTCCGCCGGCAACAACAGCCGACGGCGGCCTGAGCCGCATGTCCGGGCACACGCGACTCGTCGTCGAGGCCACCGACGCGGGCGTGCGACTCGATCAATTCATCACGTCCCGACTCCCGGATCTGTCCCGGTCGCAGGTGCAACGGCTGTTGCGCGACGGTCGTGTCACCTCCTCGCCACATCCCGCCAAGCCGGGGCTGGTGGTGACCGAAGGACTCCAGGTCGACGTGGACGTGCCCCCGCCGATGCCGGCCACACCTTCGGCAGAAGATCTGCCGCTCGAAATCCTGTACGACGATGCGGATTTGGTGGTGATCAACAAGCCGCCGGGCATGGTCGTCCATCCGGCGGCGGGTCACGCCCACGGCACGCTGGTGAACGCCCTGCTGCACCATGTGACGGGGCTGTCGGGGATCGGCGGTGCTGAGCGACCTGGCATCGTGCACCGCCTCGATCGCGGCACGTCGGGCATCATGGTCGTGGCCAAACACGACAAGGCGCATCGCTCCCTCTCGGAACAATTCCACGACCGTGTGGTGCGGAAGGAATACCAGGCGGTGGTCTGGGGCACACCGGACAAAGGCACCCGATATGAGGATCCGATCGGCCGCGATCCGAACAACCGGAAAAAAATGTCGAGCCGGGCGCCCGGCGGACGAAGTGCGCTGACCGAGGTGATTGCCGTCGAGCCGTTGCGCGGACTCTCGTTTGTCACATTGTCGATTGGCACCGGCCGCACCCACCAGATCCGGGTGCATCTCTCGGAGGCCGGGCATCCGCTGGCCGGCGATGACCTGTACGGGGGCGTGCGCAAACGCCTGCCCACCTACCAGGCGGCACTCGCCAAACTGGAACGACCATTTCTGCACGCCGCGCGTCTGTCTTTTGCGCACCCTGCCGATGGGCGCACGATGGACTTCACCGCGGCACTACCGCTGGACCTGGAGCGGGTGTTGAAGGCGCTTCGCCAGGCCACGTCGGGTCTGACGGGTTCACGCAAGCGATAGGAGATCTCTGGTGGCAGCGGACGTGATTTTCGAGGGGCGCGTCATTCGCGTGGAACGGGAAGATGTCACGTTGTCGAATGGACGCACCACCACCATCGAAGCCGTGCGGCATCGTGGGTCGGTCGTCATCCTCGCGCAGCCCACGCCGGAGACGGTGATCGTGATTCGTCAGTATCGACCGGTCATCTCCACATGGATCTGGGAACTGCCCGCCGGGAGTCTCGACCCAGGCGAGTCCCCGGACACCGCCGTCGTGCGTGAGTGCGAGGAAGAAACCGGCTGGACGCCGGGACGTGTCAGTGCGCTCGGGTCGTGGTATCCGACCCCGGGTTTTTGTGACGAGATCATGCACTTCTACCGGTGCGAGTCCCTGACGACGCCCGTGAGGCCGGTGCATCAGGATGAGGATGAACAGATCGAGCCCGCGGAGGTCACGCTTGACGTACTCGCCGAGATGATTGCCGACGGCCGCGTACTGGACATGAAAACCGTGGTCGGGCTGACCCTGCTTCGACAGCGCCGATGACCCCCTCGGCTCGTTGGCAGCGCATCGTCGCCGCGGCCGGAGACTCGCTCACTGGAGTGTTTCTCGCCCTCGCCCTGTGGACCCATTGGTTCGACGGCTTCCGGATTGGGTCGGGCGTCTTCGCGGTCTCCACACGTTCGGCCGAACGTCTGGTCCTGGAGGCGGTGCTGATTTGTGTGGTTCGTCACCTGCTGGTGCGAACGCCGTCACTGCGTGATCACCTGGCGCGATGGACTGGGGCCCGCACGTCATCACTCGTCGAGGTGCCCACTCGCGAATGGGGTCTGTCACTCGCGGCATTTGTCCCGCTGGCACTCTGGTTCCTGTGGCCACAGGTCGTCATGCCCGGGGGCGTGCCCGATCACGGCGATCCGCTGTTTTCCATGTGGACGCTCGCGCACATCGCCGACCGTCTCGCACACGCACCCTCAGCGTTCTACGACGGTCGCATTTTTTTTCCTGAGGCCGACACGTTCCTCTGGTCGGACGTCACCTTGTTGCCGGGCCTCATGGCGGCCCCGTTCATCTGGGCCGGCGTCCCCGTGGCGACCGCGTACACCACGCTCATCCTGCTGGGCTGCCTGCTCAGCTGCGTCACCATGTTTGCCCTGGTGCGGGCCTCAACCGGACTCGTGGTTCCGGCACTCGTCGCCGGTGCGGTGTTCGGATTTTTTCCGTACCGATTTGCGCAATACAGCCATCTGCAGATGCAGGGCATCTTCCTCATGCCCCTGGCGGTATGGCTGCTCCTGAGAGCGCTCGAACGGCCCGGAGGAGTGCGAGGCGCGCAGGTGGGCCTTGTCGTGGCGTTGCAGGTGTTGTGGTCGACCTACTGCGGCGCGTACCTCGTGGTCGCTCTGACCGCGGTCGCGGCCGCATGGTGGCTGTCGGGCCGTGAGATCCTCAGGACCCACCTTGTAACCGGGGCTGCGGCCGTTGGCATTTGTCTGGTGCTGGTCGCGCCGTACCTCTCGGGGTATTACCGCGCGCGCGCGGTGGTCGGGGAACGTCCGAGGGCGGAGGTCCTCCACTACGGCGCACAACTGGGCGACTACCTGAGTCCAAACGGCCACTCCCGGTGGTATGGACATCGAGCCCCCATCCACGAAAAGTCGGAAGAACGACACCTGTTTCCCGGCGTCGGGCTCATGGTGCTGGCGGCCACTGGACTGATCGCCGCGCCCACCACCCTCACGGTGGTCGTGACGGGAGGCCTGCTGATAGCGGTGAACGCGTCACTGGGTCTTTCAAACGCGACCTACATGTTCTTTTTTGACTATGTGCCGCTGCTGAAAACCTTCCGCGTCCCTGCGCGTTTTGGCCTGGTGGTCGGCGTCTTCCTCGCGTGGGCGGTGGGGCTCGGCGTGGCGAGACTGTGGCGGATGTCGGAGGGGCGTCTCGTCGTCCGAGTACTCGTGGTCGCGGTGTGCCTGGCCACCATCGTTGAAGCGCAACCGGCGTTGGACCTGCGCATGCCCCCAGATGAGTCATCGGCCGTCTACGACGTGTTACCAGACGACCGACGCGCCGTCGTGCTGGAACTGCCGGTGCCGGGCCCGGGCGCGGAAGCCTACTGGGTGGACCCGGGGTACCTCTACGCCGCGACGTTTCACAAACACACCCTGATCAACGGCTACAGCGGCTATTACCCGGCATGGTACACACAGTTGGCCTGGGCCTCATCTGCGTTACCGGATGACAAGGCCTGGGCCGCGATCCTGCGAAGACGCCCCGAGTTCATCGTGATCCACGAGGAACACTACGGGCGGGGGCGGTATCTCGAGGTGGTGGCCGATCTTGCTGGGCGACATGGGGTGACCCTGCTGGGCCGCGCACAGACGTCTGGCGGCGAAGATCGCGTTTACCGGGTCGACGCGACTACACCAGGGTCAACGCCAGCGCCAGCACCTCGTCCACCTCGCTGACAAAGTGCACGGTCAGACCGCGACGGATTTCATCGGTCAGGTCTTCGCGCACGTTGGTCTCGTTCGCCTTCGGCAGGATGACTTGATGGATGCCGTGCCGACGCGCGGCGAGGACTTTTTCCTTGATGCCGCCCACCGGCAGTACGCGCCCTGACAACGTGACCTCGCCGGTCATGGCGATGTCCCCGCGCACGGGTCGCCCCGTCAACGCCGACGCCAGCGCCACCACCATCGTCACTCCGGCAGACGGCCCGTCTTTCGGAATGGCGCCGGACGGCACGTGCAGATGAATCTCGGAGTCCTTGTAGAACTGCGGATCGACACCACACGCCGAGCTGTGCGCCCGGAACCAGGAAAGCGCAATGCGCGCCGATTCCTTCATGACGTCCCCGAGCGATCCAGTGAGCGTCAATTGGCTGCCCCCGGCCATGCGTGACGCTTCAATCAGGAGGACCTCGCCGCCCACCGGAGTCCACGCCAGGCCGATGGCGACGCCAGGATCCTTGGTGCGATCCGCAAGGGCCTCGTCGAGGTGACGTGGTGCGCCGAGGAACTCCTCCACCAACGCGGGCGTGATCGAGACGAACGTCACATCACCTTCAGCGTGTCGGCGGGCGATCTTCCGGCACACGGAGCCAATCTCGCGCTCGAGGTTCCGGACGCCGGCCTCACGTGTGTAGCTGCGAATGATGGCGGAGAGTGCCTCATCGGTGAACTGAATCTGCTCCGGTGTCAAACCGTGATTGAGCACCTGTCGCGAGACGAGGTGATCCGTTGCGATCGCCAACTTTTCGCGTTCCGTGTAGCCGCCCAGCTCAATGACCTCCATGCGGTCGCGCAGCGGCGCCGGGATCGGGTCGAGGACGTTGGCGGTCGTGATGAACAACACCTCGGAGAGATCAAACGGGACATCCAGATAGTGGTCACGGAACGCGTTGTTCTGCTCCGGGTCCAGTACCTCAAGCAGCGCTGACGCGGGATCACCTCTGAAGTCGTGCCCCAGCTTGTCGATTTCGTCGAGAATAAACACCGGATTGCGGACGCCCGCACGACGAAGACCCTGGATGATCTGGCCTGGCATGGCGCCGATGTACGTGCGGCGATGCCCACGGATCTCGGCTTCATCGCGCATACCGCCAAGCGAGACCCGGACGAACTTGCGCCCGATCGAGTTGGCGATGGAGCGGGCGAGCGACGTCTTGCCCACGCCGGGTGGCCCGGAAAAGCAGAGGATGGGCCCCTTCACGTCCGGCTTGAGTTTGCGAACCGCGAGGTACTCCAGAATGCGATCCTTGACGCGCTCCAGACCGGAGTGATCCGCATCGAGCGTGGCTTTGGTGTGCGGAAGATCGATCGATTCCACACTGCGCTCCGACCACGGAACCGTCACCAGCCAATCGATGTAGGTCCGGGCGACGGTGTATTCGGCCGCCGCCGGCGGCATCTTGGCCAGACGGTCCAGCTCGCGACGCGCATCCTTCTTGACATCGTCGGGCATGCCTGACGCGTCAATTTTTTCGGCGAGTTCGTCGATTTCCTTGGCCTGATCATCGCCCTCACCCAGCTCACGCTGGATGGCCTTCATCTGCTCGCGCAGAAAATATTCACGCTGGTTTTTGCCGACCTCGGACTCCACCTGCGACTGGATCTTCGACCCGACCTCGAGGACTTCCAGTTCCTTGGTCAGGACACGGTTCAGTCGGTCCATGCGCTGCCGCACGTCTTCGACCTCGAGCAGTTCCTGCTTCACCGCCGTCGTGACGGTGCTCAGGCTCGACGCAATGAAGTCCGCGAGGCGGCCGGGCTCGGCGATGTTGGAGACCAGAGTGGAGAGGTCCTCAGACAGGACAGGGGAGAGCTGGACGATCTGCTGGAAGTTCGTCTGGATGTTGCGCATCAGCGCATCGGTTTCCACATCATCGGCCTCGGCCACGATGTCGGGCACTTCGCGCACGCTGGCCTTGAGGTACGGCGTGGTCGACATCATCGCATCGAGGCGGATGCGGGCCAGGCCCTGCACGATCAGGCGCAGACTGCCGTCGGGCAGCTTGAACATTTTGTGGATGTGGGCGAAGGTACCCGTCGGGAACAACCCGTCCAGCCCAGGTTCTTCGTCTCCCGCGTTTTTCTGCGTGAAGACGGCAATCTGCTTGTCACCGGCGATCGCATCGTCGATGAGCGCGACAGAACTCTCCCGTGCCACTGCGAGCGGCATAAACGAGTTCGGAAACAGCACGGTGTCCCGAAGCGGGAGGACCGGCAGTTCCGCCGGCACAGTCTCAGCCATGGGGTCGCCCTTCCAAAGTCCCGAAGGCACGTGTGCCGTTCGGTGCAAAAAGCACAGGCCCCGCCTTGCGGCGGAGCCTGTGGGGTATCACGCCGGAGCCGTAGCTTAGTTCATGTCGAGCATCAGGCCCGACGGCCGACGCTGTGACATGGCTCGCTCGCGACGCTGGGCAACTTCGCGCGCCTCTTCACAGTCCTTGCAGCGGACCGCAAACGGCAACGCTCGCAGGCGACGTTCGGAAATTTCATCGCCGCATTCGAAGCAATCGCCGAACAGGCCGCTTTCGAGCCGCGCCAGCGCTTCTTCGATCTTGTGCAACGTCTCCGACTTCATCTGGATGAGGGCAAATTCGATCTCGTCCTGGATATCCCCTTCGGAGCTTTCCGCCGCATCAAGGACACCCTGCCCCTCCCCGATCCCGCCTTCGGCGCGGACGTCACGCATTTTTTCCTGCACCTGCGCCAGAATTTCGCGCCGACGCTCTTCGAGGATGCGCTTGAGTTCAACGTACCGCTGCCGGGTCGAATCCGACTTGATGGCCTTTGAGGCCGATTTCCGTGGGGTGGTGTTCGCCTTCATGATGTGCTCCCTTCTCCTACCGCTGACCGCTATGTGCACGCAAAAAGCCTGCAAATAAAATGCCAAGTCTAGCGCAATCCGAGGCTCCGGGTAAAGTCCGGAGATTGTCCTCTGGGTTCTCTACGCGTACCGACCCAGATTGGATGCCGGAACGAGTGTGAGGTTTCGATGTAACTACCAGTACAAAAACGGGTTACATCGTGCGCACCGGTGAAGGACCGTTTCGGTCCGTCTTTGGTCGCTGCATTAGACGGAAGATGTAGGGTGGACGGTTCTCCGCGGAAGTGGACGAGGTTTGTCCACACTTGATGACGCCTGAGGGAGGTAACTCCTGCTATACTTTCGGGTTTGGGGAGCTAGATTATGGCCAAGCAGTGTGAAGTGTGTGGCAAGAAGCCGGTGGTCGGACGCCAGGCCAGCCACGCGAATAACGTGACCGCTCGTCGTTTTGAACCGAATCTGCAGAAGATTCGCGCAGTGATGGACGGCGCCACCCGCCGCGTCCGTGTCTGCACCCGGTGCATCCGGTCCAACAAGGTCGTCAAGGCCGCGTAACCGCCAAGGGAATGGCTACGCCCCTCGTCCAGGTTTCAACCACGCAAGCCCCGGCGGCCATCGGGCCGTACAGCCAGGCCATCAAGGCCGGGGACTTTCTCTTTGCCTCGGGTCAGATTCCACTCGACCCCACGACGGGGACGATCACTGAGGGGGGCATCACTGCCCAGACCCATCAGGTGTTCCAGAACTTGGATGCGGTCCTGAAGGCCGCCGGGGTCTCTTTTGATCGCGTGGTAAAAACCACCGTGTATCTGGCGGACATGGCGGACTTTGCCGCCATGAACGAAGTGTACGCGGGGTATTTCTCGACGCCGGCACCGGCGCGCGCCACCATTCAGGCCGCCGGCCTGCCGCGCAACGTCCGCGTCGAAATCGACGTCGTCGCGTACCTGAAATAAGCCCGTCACCGGCTCGCCCGCTCGACCGCCAACACACCCTCAATCGCCTTCACGCTCTTGAGCACCCGATCCAGGTGTTTGAGATCGGTGATCTCGACGGTCATGCGAATTGACCCACGCGCATCGGCATCTGTCGTGGCCTCCACGTCGCGGATGTTGGTGTTGATGCCGGCGATCTTCGTCGTGAGATCCGCCAGGATGCCCTTGCGATCCGCCACGTGGATTTTGAGCCGCACCACGTACGGTGACGCATCGGCGCCTTTGTCCCATTCCACCTCGATACGGCGCTCCGGATCGTAGAGCAGATTCGCGACGTTGGGGCACGACGTCGAGTGCACCGACACACCTTTGCCGCGCGTGATGTAGCCCACGATGCGCTCGCCGCGGATGGGATTGCAACAGCGGGCGAGCTGCACCATCATGTCGTCGATCCCGGTGACCTTGATCTTGGCGTCACCCGATCCCAGCACACGTTTGACGACGCTCGCGATCGCCCCATCGGGGGGACGCTCACGTAGGGCGTCAGCGCCGACAAGTTTGGCCAACACCGCGCGGACCGTGATCTTCCCGTAGCCGATCGATGCGTACAAATCGTCGAGCCGTTGTGCGCCAAACTCGAGTCCCGCCTTGGCCAGCGCCTCTGGCTCGACGACGGCCTTCTCGATCCCGTACTTCCGCACGTCCTTGTCGAACAGACGTTTGCCCAGGTCGATGCTGCGCGCCTTCTCCTGCGTCTGGATGAAGTGTTTGATCTTGTTGCGCGCGCGAGAGGTCTGGACAAACGTCAGCCAGTCGCGGCTCGGCGTGTGCCCTGCCTGCGTGAGGATCTCGACGATGTCGCCGTTCGAGAGCCGGGTGCGCAGCGGCACCATCCGGCCATTGATGCGGGCCCCGACACACTGATGGCCGACATCGGTGTGGACCGAATACGCAAAGTCCACCGACGTGGCGCCCTGCGGCAGCGACTTCACCTCACCCTTGGGCGTGAAGATGTAGACCTCATCCGGATACAACTCGATGCGCAGGTTCTGCAGGAATTCCGCCGGATCGCGCACATCCTGCTGCGACTCAAGCAGTTGCCGCAACCACGCGAAATAGTGTTCATCCCGCTCGGCGCCGACGCGACCTTCTTTGTATTTCCAGTGCGCGGCGATGCCTTCCTCCGCGATGTGGTGCATTTCCTCGGTGCGGATCTGCACCTCAAACGGGGTCCCCTTCGCGCTGACCACCGACGTGTGCAGCGACTGGTAGCCGTTGGGGCGCGGCATGGCGATGAAATCCTTGAACCGACCGGTGACCGGCGACCACGTCTGGTGGATGATGCCCAGAATGCTGTAACAGTCCTTGACCGCCGGCGTGACGATACGCAGCGCAATGAAGTCGTAAATTTGATCGAGGTTGGCCTTCTGCCGTTCCAGCTTCTGGTGAATCGACCAGAGACGTTTGATGCGGCCGTCGATGGACACCACAGGAATCTGTGAGTCGGCCAGCTTCTGCGCCAGCGTCGTGCGCAACTCCTCCATGAGGACTTCAGCGGCCTTTCGGCGCGCCTCAACCTCGCTGCGCAGCTTTTGGTAGGCCTGCGGCTCCAGGTGCCGGAACGCCAGTTCCTCGAGCTCGTTTTTCACCTTGCTCATGCCGAGCCGGTTGGCGATCGGCGCGTAGATGTCGCGGGTCTCCTGGGCGATGCGGACGCGGCGGTCCTCCGGCAGGTGATGGAGCGTCCGCATGTTATGCAGGCGGTCGGCCAGTTTGACCATGATGACGCGGACGTCATCGACCATCGCCAGGAGCATCTTGCGGAAACTTTCGGCCTGGCGTTCCTCACTGGAGGCAAACTGGAGTGCCGAGAGTTTGGTGACGCCCTCGACGACGTGGGCGACCTCCTCGCCGAACAGCTCCCGGATTTTTTCGATGGAATTGGGGGTGTCCTCGACGATGTCGTGCAGGAGCCCGGCGGCCACGGCCACCACGTCCAGGCGCTGATCGGCCAGCAGATCCGCCACTTCCAGGGGGTGAACCAGGTACGGCTCCCCCGATCGGCGAACCTGCCCCTTGTGCTCGTAGGCCGAAAATACGTAGGCCCTACGGAGCAGCTCGGTGTCCGCCTCCGGGTTGGAGGTCCGGACTTTGTCGATAAGATCTTCGAACCGAATCATTTTCGTGGTGTCTAACCTGATCAAGGATACCCTTACGAGCCTTGACGGTCGTTTTGGGGGTTCATATACTGGCCCGGATTCGGCCATATTCTCTGGTGTGATTTGAGGAGCCTCATGCAGTCTCGATTCAGCTCTCTTCGTCTTCTGGTCCTGGTGCTCCTGGTGGCAGTGTCCGCCTCGGCCTGCGGCAAATATTCCATCGGCAACCTCCGGATGCTGATGGCCTTCAAGGAAGGCAACGCCGCCTACGGGAAGGGGGATTTCACGACCGCTTCCAAGAGCTACGAGGAGGCCGTGCAGCACAACCCCGACTTCGGGATCGTGTATTTTTTCCTCGCCAATTCCTACGACAACATGTCGACCAAGGCCACGGACGCCAACCGGGCGGAGCTCCTGCAGAAGGCGGTCACCAATTACAACAAGGCGATCACCGTTATCAAGGACGAGGAGCCGTCAAGCGCCCAGATCCGCAAGCTCTCCTACGAGTATCTGGTTGCGGCGTATGGCCCCGACAAGCTGAACGATTTTGCCCAGGCGGAGCCCATCGGCAAGCGCCTGATTGAGATGGAGCCCAACGAGCCGGGCAACTACCAGACGCTGGGCACGCTCTATGAGGAAAAGGGCCGGTATGAAGAGGCCGAGGCGTACTTCCAGAAGGCCGTCGAAGTCCGGCCCGACGCGCTGGGCTACAGCGTGCTCGCCGGCTACTACAACCGCCAGGGCAACTTCGAAAAAACCATGGAAGCGTGGGAGAACCGCGCCAAGGCCGAACCGAACAACCCGGAAGCGCACCACACCATCGCGCACTGGCTCTGGGAAAAGTCCTTCAAGGACTACACCCTCACCACCGCCAAGAAGCGTGAGTACATCGAACGCGCTATCGCCGCCGAGGACTCCGCGCTGGCGCTGCACGGCGACTACATCGAGGCGCTCACCTACAAGAACATCCTGCTCCGCATGAAGGCCCTGATGGAGAAAGACCGTAAGACGATTGACTCCCTCATCGCGGAAGCCGACCGGCTCCGCAACCGTGCCATGGAACTCCAGAAGGCCCAAGCCGGCGGCGGGGGCATCTAAGGCCAGCCACGCACCGTTGGTCGCTCTACGGGCGCGCTCAGGGTTTCCTGGGCGCGCCCGCACTTTTGTACGGCGCTGAGTCGAGGTCCCGACGTTCCCGGAGGTCCCGGGGTCACTGGGGTTCCGGGGTGCCCGGAGTCCGAAGTCCAGGGGGCCAGGGGGCCAGGAGTCCAAGGGTCAGCTGTCC
>Ga0163152_10003369_pt1 | contig 20927 bp, 23 predicted proteins | sample OliLakLV19MP8IB2_FD_148635 | JGI IMG/M metagenome (GOLD analysis project Ga0163152, IMG submission 148635) | Freshwater microbial mat bacterial communities from Lake Vanda, McMurdo Dry Valleys, Antarctica - Oligotrophic Lake LV.19.MP8.IB-2 | ecosystem: Environmental > Aquatic > Freshwater >...
CCCCCCCGAAAGATTTTGCCTAATGGAATATCTTGCGCTGCGTTGAACTCCTACCCCCATCCCCCATGAAAACCCTCCTCGCTCTCTTCACCAGCCTCGCCCTGTCCGCCACCGCCCTGGCTGCCCCCAAGGGCGCCGAGCCCGCCCACATCGCGATGGGCGAGACCATCGTGCTCGCCGACCACCTCGTCCCCGGCAAGACGACCATCGTGGACTTCACCAGCAAGTATTGCGGCCCCTGCCAGGTCTACAACGAGCCCCTCGCCAAGCTCCATGCCGCCCGCGCCGACCTCGCCGTCGTCAAGGTCGACATCAACCGACCCGACGTGAAGAAGATCGACTGGCAGTCGCCCGTCGCCCAGCAGTTCAAGCTGCAGAGCATCCCGCACTTCAAGGTCTACGGTCCGGACGGCAAGCTGATCGCCGAGGACAAACCCGGCGTCTCCAGCGACGCCCGCACGATGGTGCACAAGTTCATCGAGGAGCTGAAGTAGTCGCTCCCGGCTTATTTCCTCGTTTTCATTTTCCCGGCGGGCGCCATCGTGGGCGCCCATGATCCGGCGCCCGCTGTTCCTGCTCCTCCTGTCCGTCGGCGGGACGCTGGCCGCGCAGACCGCCCTGCGACCGGAGGACACCCCCGCGCTGCCCGCGGAGGAGGCCCCGGCGGAATCCGCGGCCGAGCCCGCAACCCCGGCGGAGCCGCCGGTGGCCAACTGGGTCGAAGCTCAGGTCGAGCTGCACCGCCGCGGCTATTCCTGCGGCTCGATTGACGGCGTGCGCGGCGCCCAGACCGCAGAGGCGATGAAGGCGTTCCAGCGCAACGAGGGCCTCAACCCCACCGGCGACCTCGACCCAGGCACGCGCGAACTTTTGCTGCTCACCGCGCCGCCACTCACCGCCCACACCTTCACCTCCGCGGAGCTCGCCCGCGTCGAGCCCGTGCCCGACACCTGGCTCGGCAAGTCGCAGAGCTCCGGGCTCCACCACGCCACGGCGCTTGAGTTTCTCGCCGAGCAGTATCGCGCCAACCCACGATACCTCCGCGCGCTGAACCCGGATTTCAACTGGGACGACCTCCTGCCCGGCGCCACCCTCACGGTGCCGGACGTCGCGCCGTTCACCAGCCCGCTCAAGGTCGCGCGCATCCACATTCGCCTCGCCGAGAAGGTCCTCGAGGCCACCACCGAGGAGGGCCGGATCGTCCTGCACTGCCCGGTCAGCATCGCGCGCAACGTCGAGAAACGCCCCGTCGGCGAGCTGAAGGTCACGGTCGTCATTCCCGACCCCGACTACACCTTCGACCCGGCGGTCTTCCCCGAGTCGGCCGAGGGCCAGGAACTCGGCCGCCGGCTCATCATCCCGCCCGGCCCGAACAATCCTGTGGGCCTCGCCTGGATCGGGCTCGACCGCCCCGGTTATGGCCTGCACGGCACGCCCGACCCCGAGAAGGTCGGCCGCACGGAGTCGCACGGCTGCTTCCGCCTCGCCAACTGGGATGCCGTCGCCCTGCTCTCCCTCGTCAAGGTCGGCACGCCGGTGGTCGTCGAGCCGTGAGATCCAGCCGACGCACTTTCTTCCGGTAGCGACGGCCATCGACCGCCGCTACCGGTGGAGCCCGCGCTCCGCGCGGGCTGAACCTGCGCGGAGCGCCGGTTCCACCAAATCATACCGTCCCCCAACCCCGGGGTTTTCTTTTTCCCGGGAATCTGCCTTCTTGGCACCCCATGCTGTCCCGTTATCTGTTTCTGGCCCTGCTACTCTCCGTGCCGGTCCTCGCCCAGGATGACCACGTCAAATCCATCGAGACCTGGCGTGCCGCGCGCGTCGGCCGCCTGACCGCGCCTGACAGCTGGCTCACGCTGGTCGGCCGGCACCTGATCGCCCCGGGCGCCAACACCGTCGGCACCGCGCCCGACAATTCCATCCGCCTCGCCGTCGGCCCGCCCTACCTCGCCACCGTCACCCTCGCCGCCGACCGCACGGTCACGCTCACGCCCGCACCGAGCGCCCTGCTGGAGGTCGACGGCGTCTCCGCCCAGCGCCCGGCCGGGCTGGCTTGGCAGGGCGACCAGCCCACCCGCGTGACTTTCGGCACCGCGAACTTCTATGTCATGTCCCGCGGCGAAAATCTCTACCTGCGCGTACGCGACACCGAGGCCGTCAACCGCGCGCACTTCGCCGGCATCGACTATTTCCCCATCGACCCCGCCTGGCGCATTGAGGCGGCGTGGGTGCCCTTCGACCCGGTGAAGCAGATCCCCATCACCAACATGATCGGCGTCACGGAGCCCGCGCCCGTGCCCGGCAAGGCCGTCTTCACTTACCAGGGCCACACCGTCGAGTTGCTGCCGATCGACGAAGGTGGCGACAACCTGTTTTTCATCCTCACCGACCTCACCGCCGGCGAGGAGACCTATGAGGCCTCGCGCTTCCTCTATGTGCCCAAGCCGAAGCCGGGCGAGACGAAGGTCGTCCTCGATTTCAACCGCCTGCAGAATCCGCCGTGCGCGTTCACCGCGTTCGCCACCTGTCCGCTCCCGCCGAAGGAGAACCGGATGCCGTTTCGCGTCACCGCCGGCGAAAAAAACTACCGCGGCCCGCACTGAGTCCGTCCCGGCGTTCCCGATGGGAGGGGCTTTACGCCCCGACTTCCCTGCTCCAGCTTTTATCCTGACGGGCCTAGAGCCCCCGCCCACCCCAGGATCGCTCCTCGCCATGAATTACCTCCGCCCCGTCCTCCTCTTTTTCGCCGCCCTGCTCGGGCTCGCCGGCTGCCAGAGCCAGCCTTCCACGCCAGTCCCCTTCACCAACTGGCCCGCCGGCACCTCGCCCGCCGAGGTCGGCAAGCGCGTCGCCGAGAACTTCGCCGCCGCCGTCTGGCGCGTCACAAACTGCCGGCCGATGTCGATCTGTCCGCCGACCTGATCCTGCGCCTGCACTACACCGGTGACGTCGCCCGCGTGTCCATCGGCGGTAAATTCATCAACGACGATTACTACAACGGCCAGCCGCTCGACCTCGGCCTGCGCCGCCACGCCGCCGACCTGAAGAACGGTGCGCTGACCATCGCCATCCTGCCGCTGCAAAAGAACGCGCCCATCTATCTGTCCGACTCGGCCAAACCTGACTTCGGGGCCACCGACCCCATCGTCGCCCTCACCTGCGCCGAGCTGGTGCCAAACCCGACCGTGGAATTGGCCGACAGGTAGGGCGCAGACTCCGCGCCGCGCGGCGGTGTCGGAGGGAGCCGCCGCCCTACCTCCAGTCTCGCCAAGCTGCGCCCGCCCCTTTGAATGGCGCGTCAATGTCCTCCCCGGCCCGCCCGCCCGCCGTCGGTTTCATCTTCGTCACGCTGACGCTGGCGATCATGGGCTTCGGCCTGCTGATCCCGGTGCTGCCGAAGCTCATCGTCGAGTTCCGGGGCGGCGACACAACCAGCGGGGCGCACACCTACGGCGTGATCTTCGGCATCTACGCGCTGATGCAGTTCATCGGCTCGCCCATCCTCGGCGCACTCTCCGACCGGTTCGGCCGCCGGCGCATCATCCTCATCGCCACGGCGGGCTCCGCCATCGACTACGTGATCATGGCCTGCGCCCCCTCGCTGGCCTGGCTGTTTGTGGCGCGCACCATCGCGGGTTTCACCGCCGGCGTCTACGCCACGGCCAACGCCTACATCGTGGACGTCACGCCGCCGGAGAAACGCGCCGGCGCCTTCGGGATGCTCGGCGCGGCGTTCGGCATCGGCTTTGTCCTTGGCCCGCTGCTTGGCGGGTTCCTCGGGGAGATCGACCTGCGCCTGCCGTTCTGGGCCGCGGCCGGCTGCTCGGCGGTCAACTGGTTCTGGGGCCTGTTCGTGCTGCCGGAGTCGCTGCAACCGGAGAACCGCCGGGCCTTTGAGTGGAAGCGCGCCAATCCCATCGGCGCCCTCCTCGCCGTCCGGCGCTTCCCCGCGGTCCTCGGCTTGGTGGAGGCCTATTTCATCATGATGATGGCGCAGGCCATGATGTTCTCGATGTGGGCGCTCTACACTGAATACCGCTACCAGTGGACGCCGCGTATGGTGGGCTTCTCCCTGATGCTGGCCGGCGTCATGTCCGGGCTCTTCCAGGCCTTGCTGGTGAAACGGATCGTGCCGCGCCTCGGTGAAACCCGCTCCGTCCTGACCGGCTTCGCCATCGCCGCGCTGGCCTACACCGGCTACGGGCTCGCCTCGCAGGGCTGGATGATCTTCGTGATCATCGTGGTGGCCTGCCTGGGTGGGCTCTCCGGCCCCGCTCTCCAGTCCTACATCAGCCGGCACGTGCCGCCGAACGAACAGGGTGCCGTGCAGGGCGTGCTCGGCGGCCTGCAAAGCCTGGCGAGCATCCCGGGTGCCCTCATCGCTACCTGGAGCTTCGGTTGGGCCATCGCCCCGGCGAGTCCCATTCACCTGCCGGGCATCGCCTTTTTCGAGGCCGCCGTCTTCTTCCTCGTCGCCCTGCTGCTCGCCGCGCGCAGTTTCCGGAAGGACGCCGCCGCGGCCGCGGCGGCCCACGCCTGATCTCATCTTTCTCGTTCTCGTAATCTTTTCCGAGAGGACGAGAACGATTAGGAGAAGGAGAACGATTGTTCAGCTTAGCTCACTTTCACTCTTACTCTCACTTTCTCTTTCACTTTTCCTGCCCACCCCACGGCGCCGGCGGGACCTCGACCGGCTTGGTCAGGTCGAACTCCACGCGAAAACGCCGCCCCTCCGCCTCGCGCCGCAAACCGTAGCCAAACGTCTTCCCGGGCGTGATGATCAGCGTCCAGATATTGGTCGCCGCCGCCGGGATCAGCCGGGCCGTGAAGGCGTCCGCTGGAAAATCCTGCCGCTCCGCGGTGCCGGCCCCGATAGTGTCGCCGCCATACTGCGTGACCTTGTCCTCGCTGCCGTCCTCGTGCCGGTGGTCGTGCTTGAGCCGCAGGCCAGTGGCCGTGCGGGTGATCACCCAGGTGCGCGAGCGGTCCGCTCCGACATGGAACGGGATGCGGATCTCGTTTTCGCCGCAGGCCCGCACGTGCATGACCATCCGCTGGCCCGCGAACGCCGCGTCGGACGGCGCCGTGCCCTCGGTCATTTTCCCCTCGAAGGCCTGCCCGCAGAGTGCGGACAGGTTTTTCCAGAACGCCTCCTGCGCCGGGTTTTCGGCGGCGGTGACGGACACACCCAGCAGGAACAGCGGCAGCCAGCGGAATAGTTTCATCCCCGCGAGTTAGCGGCGGAAGCGGCCGAAAATCCAGCCGGCAATGCGATGTCTTGAGGTGGAACCCGGGCTCCGGACGGGTTTTCCGCAAACGCACCTAAGCCCGTCCGGTCTGTCCCCGATCACCGACCCCGTCACCGGTGTTTTCGAAGCCGAGCAGAATGTGACCGTGGATGGAAATCCCCGGCTGAAATCCTCCAAGAGCGAGTCCTACAACCTGGGGGTGGTCTGGTCGCCCAAAGGCCGGCTCAGCGGCTTCACGGTCGCCGTTGACGTCTGGAACATCCAGCGCGATGGTCAGGTGCTCGCCAACTATCAGGACGCGGTCAACCGCTCGACCAGCAACAACCTGGTTCCCGGCGAGAGGATCATCCGCGACGCCGCCGGCAATCTTGTCCAGATTCAGACCATTTTCCGCAACGTGGGCCTGTTCAAGACGGCCGGTATTGATCTCACGACCAGCTACCTCTGGAAGACCCAGACCATGGGCCGGTTCGACTTCGGCGTAAGCACCACCATGCTGACCAAGTTCGACTACCAGACCGCCTTGACGCTCCCCTTGGTGGACTACATCGGCCAGCAGGATCCCCGCGCCAGCCCGGGCGACGATGGCGTGCTCAAATGGAAGGGCCAGGGCTGGGTCGGCTGGAACTTCAAGGGCCTCAACGCCCGGCTGACCGGCACCTACACCGGTGGCTTCGTGGATGTCGATGGCAACGGCGCCAATTTCGACGTCAAGCCCACCATCTTCTATGATGCCCAGGTGAGCTACAAGCTCTTCACTTCAAGGAGCCAGGATGAAATGAAATGGTGGACCGACCTCAAGGTCACGGCCGGCTGCAACAACCTGCTCGACAAGGATCCTCCGTTTGCCTCCGGCGGCGGCGGCAACTCCAACGGCTACCCCGGCTTCCTCTACACGGACGAAGGCCGCTTCTGGTATATCAGCCTCGAGAAAAAGCTGTAAGTCTCCGCATCGTTTTGATCACAACGCGCGCCCTCCCGGGCGCGCCTTTTTCTTTTGGTCGGGGCGCTTGCCCTCAAGCGCCTTTCCGGGCCGTGGGGGGCAACGGCCCCTACCGGCCGGACCGTGTCTTCTGGAGGGCCGATCTCCTGACCGGCCGAGGTCGGCCGGGAGACTCGACCCTCCAGCTGCATCGATCCGCGCGATCCGTGGTTAACAACCGGCCCCTACCCCCTCACCCCGCCGGCAGGCCGCCGAAATGCGCCTTGCCTGCCAGCCGTAGCCTTGGCGAAGGCTGGTGCCCGCTGCTTTCTGAAAATTAACTGGCAGGTGGAGTTCCAAAATGTGCCTTGTGGGCACTATACGCCGCCTGGTCCGCCAGCATCGACTCGATCGTCGCCGCCAGCGGTTCGATCCTAACCAGGCCGGAGAACACCGCCTTGTCGCCGATCCCGCTCGTCAGGACGAACGCCGGGCGCTGGCTGATCTGGTGCGCGAAAAAATCCGCCGTGCTGGCCTGGATCCGCGCCACCACCTCGGCCGACTCGGCCCGGGCCTGCAGTTTTTTCGGGTCGAGCTTCATGGCCTGCACCGCCACTTCGATCGCGGGGCCCATCGACGCGACCTTGATGCCCTCGCGGTCGGCCGCGTGCGCCAGTGCCAGCCGCAGCTCATCGCCGGTGATGCCGAAATCCTTGCCCGCCTCCGCCACGTAGCTCGCGGCGGGGAACAGCCCCTCGCGCCACGGCTCCAGCCAGCCGGAGTTCAGCATGAAGGGCGACTGCATCATCAGCCCGCTGCGCCGGTAGAACCAGTCGCACTGCTCCTTTGACACGGGGTAGTCGCCCTTCTGCATCAGCGCGATCTTCCAATCGAATTCCACCCGGTCGGCGTAGCGGCGCTTCAGTTCGGCCCAGGCCGGCTCGGCCCAGTAGCACCACGATGAAATGACCTCGAGATAGTAGGTGACTTTCATGCCGCGAGGATTCGGACGCCGGCGCGGCCCGTCAATGTCGCAATCCCCGCGGGCCTTCACAGCGCCCACTGCCGGTGGCCGCTACAGCTTAAGCGCCACCCCTCGTTCTCGTTCTCTTACTCGTTTCTCATTCTCCCGATTGGAGAACAAGAAGGAGAACGAGGAACGAGAACGATTCCAAGTCCTCACCCGCCCCGGTTCTTATCCAGGATCCTGATCGTCTCCCGCAGCACGTGGTCGGGGCCGATGTAGTCGTCGCCGTTGTAGCTGTCCGCCAGCACGCGTCCGGCGGCGTCCACCAGCACGAGGCACGGGATGCCCGCGCCGGCATAGCGCAACAGCTCGGGGTTGCCGCCACGCAGGTCGTATTTCAACGCGGTCCACGGCATCGCGTCCGCCTTCATGTAGTCGCGCATGTCGGCGACCGAACGGTCGGCGCTGATAAAGACCACCTCGAATTCCGGATATTTCTGCCGGATCTGGCGGTAGGTGCTGATGAAGCCGGGCGTGAACTGCCGGCAGGGCCCGCACCAGCTGGCGGAATAATACAGGCCGTAATACTTCACCCCGGCCAGGCGGCTGTCCGCCACGGGCTGGAGCATGTTGCCGGACAGCTGCACCAGCTTGCCGGACAGGCGGCGGTGCATCGCCGTCATCGCCCCGGCCGGCGCGGCGGAGTCCGCCGCGGGCTCGGGCTCCGCGGCCACCGGCGGCGTGAACGACGGGTCGAGCCGCTGCATGAGGTCGGTCTTGTCGAGGGCGACCTTGACCGTGGCGCCGCCGAGCTTGCCGGTCACCCCGTCGGCGGCGAGGGCGGTCACGGTGAGCTTTTTGCCCGCCCCGACCAGCATCATGCCGGCCGGCTGGCCGTTCCTGATCTGCGTGGCCTTCGTCAGCGCGGTCACGGCGACCTCCGCCGGCCAGAGCTGCGGATCGGCGATGGCCTCCTCCAAGGTCGCGGCCTGGGCCAGCGGTGCAAAAAGCAGGGCCAGCAGCAGCAGTCCGCGGATCTTCATGCCGGCAGGTTGGAGGATTTCTCCGCCCTGGTCACCAGCCAAATTCAGCCACCGGATTGCGCGCAGGCCAATAAGCCGTGAACCATGGAAATTGACCAATCGGCCTCACCTAAGTTTTCAGGTCTCAGATCTCAGCTTTCAGCTTTCAGCCCTCCTGACGCGGCCGCCGCCGCCTCACGGCTTCCCATCAAACAGCTTCTTGAGGCTCTCGCCGGCCTTCTTGGCGGCTTCCTTGGTCTTCTCGACCGCGGTGGCGCCGGAAGTCGAACCGACCTGCCCGAGGGCGTTGGCCGTGCCGCTGACGATGCTGCCGAGCACGTTCTTCATGAGCGCCGTGGCCAGCTGGTCGGCCGTGATGCCGCCCTCCGCCACGCCGAGATTGTCGAGGCTGATGGGCGGCAGCGGCACCGGCAGCGCCGCCCCGGCGGCGCCAAGCGTGGCCTTGGCGTTGGTCATGCGGAATTTCTTCACGACAAACTTGATCGGCTGGCCTTCCTTCGTGGTCGGCGCCTTGCCGGCGCCCGTGAACTCCTCGATGTTCTTCAACAGGTCCTTGATGTTGCTGGAGACGATCTTCGTCTCATAGGCGAACTCCGGCTGGTCGATGACGAGCTCGTTGATGACGATGTGGTCGCCGAAGACCGACATCGGCTGCAAATCGATGCTCACCTTGCCGAGGTAGAAGGCGCGGCCCTCGGTCCAGCCGCGAGGATTGTCCACCGCCAGGCCGCTGAGCGTGCCCGAGCCGGTCAGGGGCGAAATCACGGCGCCGTCCAGCATGACCTTGGTCTGCGTGAGCTTCGGGCCGAAATTGTTAACCCCGGCCTTCACGACCGAGCCGAGGGTGTAGGCGACGACAAAATAGCCGCCGACCAGGAGCACTAGCAGGCCGAGCACGGCAAGTTTCAGGAGTTTCATCATGGTGAGTGTTGGATTGCCCGGAGCGTGTCCGGTTCCCGGACCGGGGCAAGTCTTCACCCAGCGAGGTGGGCCAGCCAGCTTGCTCGCGCCTTCCCCGATGCGCGTGCAAGCACGCCGCCTACCCCGCAATCGCGCTTGCCAGCCGAGCCGCAGCCTCCTCTCTATCTGCTCACCAGCCCCCGCCGCTTCGCCTCAGCTCGCTGAAGACGAACCGCGCCGAAGCCCTTGGGCGCAGGTGGGCCACATTCACTCTCACTTTCACTTTCACTTTCACTCCACCCCATGGCCTCCAACTATACCGAAGCCAGCATCAAGACCCTCAGCTCCCTCGAGCATATCCGCCTCCGCCCGGGCATGTATATCGGGCGCCTCGGCAACGGCACCCACGCCGAGGACGGCATCTACGTCCTCCTCAAGGAGACCATCGATAACTCGATCGACGAGTTCATGATGGGTGGCGGCCGCAAGATCGAGGTCGAGCTCACCGAGCGCTCCGTCAAGGTCCGCGACTACGGCCGCGGCATCCCGCTGGGCAAGCTGGTGGACTGCGTCTCCATCATCAACACCGGCGCCAAATACGACTCCGAGACTTTCCAGAAGGCCGTCGGCCTCAACGGCGTCGGCCAGAAGGCCGTCAACGCCCTCTCCCTCTCCTACCGCGCCCAGGCCGTCCGCGACGGCGAGACCAAGGTCGTCGAGTTCGAGCAGGGCAAACTCAAGTCCCAGTCGCGCGTCACCAAGTCCGACGAGCGCACCGGCACCATCATCGAGTTCACGCCCGACCAGAAACTCTTCGGCGCCGACTTCAAGTTCCGCACCGAGTTCATCGAGGACATGCTGTGGAACTACGCCTTCCTCAACCGCGGCCTCACCCTCACGCTCAACGGCAAGCCCTTCAAGTCGGAGAACGGCCTCAAGGACCTCCTGACCAAGGAACTCTCCGGCGAGCCCCTTTACCCGATCATCCACCTCGAGGGCGAGGACATCGAACTCGCCGTCACCCACGGCAAACACTACGGCGAGGAATACTGGTCCTTCGTCAACGGCCAGCACACCACCATGGGCGGCACCCACCTCGCCGCCTTCCGCGAGGCCTTCGTCGAGACTCTCCGCAACCATTTCAAGAAGGACTTCGACGCCGCCGACGTCCGCCAGTCCATCGACGCCGCTATCGTCGTCCGCGTCCAGGAGCCGGTCTTCGAGTCCCAGACCAAGACCAAGCTCGGCTCGACCGATATCGGCCCCAAGGGTCCCTCGCTCAAGGAATTCGTCGGCAAGTTCGTCCAGCAGGCCCTCGACACCTATCTCCACAAGAACCGCGAGACCGCCGAGATCATCAAGGCGAAGATCGAGGAGAACGAGCACGAGCGCAAGGAGCTCGCCGGCATCCGCAACATCGCCCGCGAGCGCGCCAAGAAGGCCTCCCTCCACAACAAGAAGCTCCGCGACTGCCGCCTCCACCTCGGCGACCGCAACCCGCGCTCCGAGGAAAGCACCCTCTTTATCGTCGAGGGTGACTCCGCCGCCGGTTCCCTCACCGCCACCCGCGACGTCCAGACGCAGGCCGTCTTCGCCCTCAAGGGCAAACCGCTCAACACCTACGGCCTCACCAAGAAGGTCATCTACGAGAACGAGGAATTCCACCTCCTCCAGTCCGCGCTGAACATCGAGGAAAGCCTCGACGGCCTCCGCTACAACCGGATCGTCATCGCCACCGACGCCGACGTCGACGGCATGCACATCCGCCTGCTGCTGCTCTCGTTTTTCCTGCAGTTCTTCCCCGACGTCATCCGCAACAACCACCTCTTCATCCTGCAGACGCCGCTCTTCCGCGTCCGCAACAAGAAGATCACGCGCTACTGCTACTCCGAGGCGGAGAAGCAGGCCGCCGTCGTCGAGTGCGGCGCCACGCACGAGATCACGCGCTTCAAGGGCCTCGGCGAGATCAGCGCCGGCGAATTCAAGGACTTCATCGGCGAGAACATCCGCCTCGACCCGATCAACCTCCACCACCTCTACAGCTCCGACGAACTCCTGGGCTTCTTCATGGGCAAGAACACCCCCGAAAGACAGGACTTCATCATCAACAACCTCCGGGGCGAAAAAGACCTCGTCGAAGCGTGAGTTTTGGCACCACTAATCTGCACTAATTTGCCACAATCACATGTCTGTCATTCTGAGACATGGACGAAGGCGGCCTTCGGTGATTCTGCCTATGAGCTCTTCCATTCCGGTCATCCTGAGCCCCGCGAAGGATCCAGAGGCACATTTTCCAGCGCTTTCCGGCAGCGTCTATCCAACTGGATCCTAAACTCCGTTCCGGATGACGATTCGTTCGGTTCCCAATTAGTGTCTCATTAGTGGACATTAGTGGTGCAAAAATCCCTAATCTTGACTTAAACATGAAGTTAAACATCAACATTAACTCATGAGAACGATCTCCGCCGTGGACCTGCGCAACGACTTGGAGGGCATCGTTAAATCGCTCAAGAAGGGCGAACACATGGAGCTGACTTATCGCGGGGAAAAAATAGCCGAGATGGTGCCGGCTAGGCCTTCCGCCAAGCTGACTCCATTGGAAGCACTCCGCCGCGCCCAGGAAATCACGGCCCGTGATCCTGATTATGCCCAGAAAACGGAAGTTTACCTGCGCGAGTTGCGGGAAGACCAGAAGGCATGGGGTGATCGCTCCCCGTGATCCATCTCGACGCCAACTACCTCATTCGCGGCACCCAGACCGGATCCCCCGAGGATGCCGCCCTGCGCCGTTGGCTGGAGACATCCCGGCCGGTGGCGGCTTCGGCCATCGCCTGGATGGAATTCGTCAGCGGTCCCGTCTCTCCGACCGTGGTCGAGTCCATCCGGCATGCCTTGGGTGGGCGGATTGTCGCGTTCACGCCGGTTGAGGCCGAACTGGCCGCGACACTCTACAACGCGACCGGCCGGCGCCGGGTCCTGCGCTACGACTGCATGATCGCTGCGGCAGCCATCGGCGCCGGCGCCAGCCTTGCCACCGCCAATACCGCCGACTTTCAACCCTTCGTCCCGCACGGACTGATTCTGATCCAACCCTGATTTTTTCCGCAATGTCCCGCAAAAAACCCACCAAGAAAAACGACCAAGCTGAGCTCCCGCTCGACGCCGCGCCTGCGGTGCCAGCCAGTGCCAAACCTGTAGCCGGGGTCGCTGACCCCGGTGCCCCGGCCGGCAAAACTGTAGCCGGCCTCGGTGAGGCCGGATCCGGACCGGGGTCAGCGACCCCGGCTACACCTTCCGAACCTCCCCCCAAGCGCCCAAAGGGCCAGAAGGTCCAGGACGAGCAAGCCCCCCTCGCCCAAGCTTACCGCAACTGGTTCCTCGACTACGCGTCCTACGTCATCCTCGACCGCGCCGTCCCGCATATCGACGACGGCCTGAAACCCGTCCAGCGCCGCGTCCTCCATACCCTCTGGGACATGGACGACGGCCGCTTCCACAAGGTCGCCAACGTCGTCGGCGCCACGATGAAGCTCCACCCGCACGGCGACGCCTCCATCGGCGCCGCGCTCGTGGCCATCGGCCAGCGCGCCTGGCTCATCGAGCCCCAAGGCAACTACGGCAACACCCTCACCGGCGACGATGCCGCCGCCCCCCGTTACATCGAGGCCCGCCTCACCAATTTCGCCAAGGACGTCCTCTTCAACCCGAAGACCACCACCTGGCAGCTCAGCTACGACGGCCGCAACAAGGAGCCCATCACCCTCCCCGCCAAGTTCCCCGTCGTCCTCCTCGAGGGCGCCGACGGCATCGCGGTCGGCCTCTCGACCAAGATCCTCCCGCACAACTTCAACGACCTCTGCCGCGCGGCGATCAACCACCTCCAGGGAAAAACCTTCCGCATCCTTCCCGACTTCCCCACCGGCGGCACCGCCGACTTCGCCGAATACAACGACGGCGAGCGCGGCGGCAAGGTAAAGGTCCGCGCCAAGATTGAGGAGCGCTCCAAATACCTCCTCGCCGTCACCGAGCTCCCCTACGGCGTCACCACCGAGTCGCTCATCGAGTCCATCCTCGCCGCCAACGCCAAGGGCAAGATCAAGGTCAAGCACGTTGACGACAACACTGCCGACAAGGTCGAGATCCTCATCCACCTCCCGGCCGGCGCCGAGCCCGACAAGGTCATCCAGCAGCTCTACGTCTTCACCAGCTGCCAGGTGCAGCTCAACCCCGCCGCCTGCGTCATCGTCCGCGACCCCAAGACCGGCGACGACAAACCCCACTTCCTCGGCGTCCGCGACATCCTCAAGACCAGCGCCGAGGCCACCCGCGAGCTCCTCAAGCGCGAACTCGAGATCAAGCTCGGCGAACTCGAGCAGCAGTGGCACTGGGATTCCCTCGAACGCATCTTCATCGAGGAGCGCATCTACCGCCTCATCGAGAAGTCCAAGACCTGGGAAAGCGTGCTCGCCGAGATCCGCGGCGGCCTGAAGCCCTTCCTCAAGCAGCTCCGCCGCGAGGTGACCGACGACGACATCACGCGCCTCACCGAGATCCGCATCAAGCGCATCTCCGCCTACAACCGCTTCCAAGCCGAAGAGGCCATGAAGAAGATCGAGGAAGGCATCAAGGAGACGAAGGCCAACCTCAAGAAGCTCACCGAGTATGCCGTCGCCTGGTTCGAGCTGCTCCAGGAGAAATACGGCAAGGGCATCAAGCGCCGCACCACCCAGGGCGATGTCGAGCAGATCGACGCCTCGGAAGTCGTCTCGGCCAACCAGCGCCTCTACGTCAACCGCGAGGACGGCTTCATCGGCCTCAACTGGCGCCAGCACGAGTTCGTCACCGAGTGCACGATCCTCGACAGCGTGCTCTGCCTCATGAAGGACGGTTCGCTCAAGGTGACGAAGGTCTCCGCGGAAAAGACCTTCATGGGCCTCGGGATCATCCACATCGCCATCTGGCCCAAGGAAGGCGACACGGCCTTCTACACGATGATCTACCGGGACGGCCCCGAAGGAAAATGCTACGCCAAGAAGTTCCAGATCGGCGGCCTGAGCCGCGACAAGCTCTACCCCCTCGCCAAGACCGAAGGCTCGACCCTCGTCTGGCTGGACATCCAGGCCAAAGAAAAAGACATGCCGAAAAGCGTGCACATCAGCCTCGACGGCCGCAGTGGTGCCAGGGTGCGTGAGTTTGATTTTGATCTAACGCCCGTGCCCGTTTCGACCCGGACATCAAAGGGGCTAACCGTGACGAAATGGTCCGTGAAGGAAGTCAAAGTCAACGACCTCGCCCTGAAGTGATCGCGGCCCCCGCCGCCGTCCATTCAGTCTTTGCCTCGGTTTCGCGACGAATGGCGCGCGAGAACCGAGGACAAATCCCGGGCTGGCAGCAGCCAGCAACGGGGCATCATCGCCTCCCCGTCCGCACCCGATACAGCCGCTCCGTAAACCCGCCCTCCCGTTCGAAGTCAGCCGCCAGCCGCTCGATCTGACGATCGAGCAGCGCACACGCCACCCCGACCAGGACATGCGCCGCGTTCGCGGCGACTTCGGGATAGGTGGACTTTATTGACCCCATGGACGGCATGGACTCCGCACCAATGCCCGATCCACGGTGTCGTTCCTTTGGGTTTCTCTGTCCATTCCGTCCATCCAGTCCATCTCGTCCATCTCTGGTTTCCCTCACCCACGCCGCCACCTCCTCCGCCGTCTTGCACCGCCGGGCCACCAGCGCCTTCCGGCGCGGATCATCCTCCGGCCAGAGCGCCAGCCCGCGCTGCCGTAGGTAGTCCTCATAATCCAGCAACAGCTCCTCCAAGCTGGCCCGCGCCACGTTGGTCAGCTTCAGCTCCATCTTCTTCGACGTGCCGCTGGCTTTGCTGCCCTCGGCGATGTTCTGCACCCCGCTGCGCGCCGCCTGCACCATCTGGTCGTGGGTCCGGCTGCGCGGACTGATGTAGCGGTCACAGAAGCGCACCGTCACATCGAAAGCCAGCTGGCCGATCTGGAAGCTTTTCAGGTGCCGGTAGCCCCCATGCACCGGCAGCAGCGATTCTTCAGTTCTCTGGATTTTGGGCATGGCCATAAAAGCAAGTGGCGGCCCGTGCCCTGAAGCTACACTCCGCCCGCCTTCCGCCAAGCCCGATTTCATTCACCCGGCCCATACCGTCCATCAGGTCCATCCCTCCGCCTTGGCTCGGGTCCATCCCGTCCATTTCGTCCATTCCGCCAAAATGCGACTCAGAGTCCGTGGTCTGATAGTCTGCCGGGCCGTCTAGTCATCCATAGCCTTGGCGACAGATGAACCTCCCAAGATCTGCCGTAACACGTTTACCGCGCCGGCTCTTTGAAGAAATTCCCGACCGTTTCGTTGAACAGTGCCGCCCGCATTTTCGGCAAGCCGTGCGTGCTGTTCGGGGCAATCCATAACTGCGCATTGGGAATAAACCGCCTCATCGTAGCGGTGTACTCCGGCGAATAGAAATCGTGATCGCCCGCAATGACCAAGGTGGGCGCGGTGATCGTCGCCAGTTTCTCGGGCGCAATGTTGGGCTGGGTCAACCACATGGTGCGCAGCCGCGCCAGGATGACCGGCCAGTGCGCCGCGCCGTCGGGCGACAAGCGCTCGTAGGGCTCGCGGATGAACTGCGGGATATGATCAGGAGCATCGGGCGGGGTGGCCGGCACATTCGGGGTATAGCTGGCGCCAGAGACCGCGAGTTTTTTCACCAGAGCCGGATGGTTGATCGCGAGATCGAATCCGACAATCCCTCCGTCACTCCAACCCAGGACATACACTGCTTTGATGTTCAGCTGGCGCAGCAACTCGATGGTGTCCTCCGCCATCGCATGATAGTCCATCGGCCGGCTCGGAATGTCGGCGGTCCGCCCGTGACCCATCTGCTCCGGGGCGATCACTTGATAATTTTTCGAGAAGTACGCGATCGCCTCCGGCCAGACCGGAATGGACGAGAGCCCGCCGTGTAACAACAACAAGGTTTCCCCTTGGCCGTGAATTTCGTAATACATTTTCAACCCGTGCACCGACGCATAGTGGCCGGGCCCTGAAGGCGTGGCCTCTTTCGCCGCGGCCGACGCCGGAATATTTTCCGCAGCTATTGCTGGGACGCTGACTAAACCTAAGACCAGAAAAAACGAAACAGCACGCATCAGCAGAGGTATCCAGCTATCTTGGCCTCAGTCAATCTCCCGCAAGCGGGCATCGACCCAAGCGGATAAGTTTTACCTCATACCCTTCCTCAGCGGTAGCCATCAGCCCACCCTCTTGCCTGCGGACTCGCTTGCTCGCCGGCCTAGCGGACGACCACCTTCAGCAGGAACGCACCCATCGGCGTGACCTCAAGCGCCACCCGTGAACCGCCCTTGATGCCATACTTCTTCCGCAACGGCGCAGGTATAGTCACCCTACCCCGCGTCGAAAACTTCACTCGGTAGACAGGATTTTTTGATTTCATGCTAAAATGTGACTTATAGTCCGTGGTCTGATAGTCAACATTCGGGTAAGTTCTACAGGTGCCAGCCACCGAACCCACCCTCAGGAAATTTGGAGACAATGTCCGTGCCCGCCGTGAAGCACAGGACCTCTCCCAAGAGCAACTCGCCGAACGCGCCGACTTAGATCGCACTTACATTAGCGGTGTCGAACGCGGCGTTCGCAACCTCAGCCTCAATAGCGTCGTTCGCATTGCGAAGGCGCTTAAAATCTCCGCTTCGGAGCTCTGCAAGGGAGTTTAGAGTGCTACGCTAACACTTCGCACCCCGCCGCGACCAAATAGTTGTAGGCCTCATCTAGCTGACTCAACCCATCCGGCAGGCAAATGAGAACTCCCTCTCGACCGCGCGTCAGAAGCACGCGATACGCATTTCTCCTTAACTGCAATGGGTCCTTTACTGCAGATTTGCTAAGATATTTCTTGGCGGCAGACGCATCCCACTGTCCATTTGCCAAGACGAAGTCTCCGCCCCAAACCAGCAACGTGTGATCCAACTCGAGCCCTTGTGCGGAAAACTCTGTGATCGCGTCCTGCAATCGGCGACACGAACTAGGCGAATCTTCTGAATCAGAATACCAAGGACCCGGCCGGAAGAATCGCCCGTCCGATGGAATTACACCATAATCCTTGAGGGCCTTGTCCCGGCTGGACACGAGCAATCCAAATCGTGCTTCCGGCAGCGTGCGATACTTCGCCCACAAAAACTCTTTTGCACGCGTCAGGTTCCGTGTGAGGCGAAGCTGATATCCTTGATTCCTTAAAACCGATGCGATTCGGGCCAACTCTTGCACAGGTCGATCTGCGGTTAAAAGGCCCGCCACCCAATCGCTCAATCCGGCCGCGAAATTAAAGCGAACCGAACGTGACAGATGCAGCTCTTCATATCCCTGATAGGCAACTCCTCGATCGCTGAACAGCCGCTCAAAACGATTAGGGCCAATCACCTCCCATCGCACACCACCTCGAGTCGCGGCCTCGGCCCAGAGCGCCATGCCACCCTCTTCGCCAACATGAATCTCCTGCCCATCGCCAATCAGTCCAATGACTACGCTCCATCCCGGGATACTTTCGGCAAACCTTACAAAGGCCTCCGGCTCTGAAGTCGCGCTATCATCCTTGTGTGACGCTTGCGCCTTGCGAGCATCCCATGCCCGCTGCGCTTCATCAAAAATCAAGACGTGATGTGGGGGCACAGGCGAACGCTTTTTCGAATAGCGCTCCACAAAATCTTTAATCCCGCGAACAAAAACACGCCCAGCACCGCCCGCCTTTTTCAATTCGTATTGCAGCACTTCCACTAGTGGACCGTTGCCTGAAAGAAAAACCGCAGGTGTTGTCGGTTTCTCGCCGTTAGCCATTGGCTCTGCCAAGTCGTCAAGAAACGGCTCATGGGCGATCTTAAGCCCAACAAAAGTCTTTCCGGCTCCGGGAACGCCACTGACCAAAATCAGCTTCCGCTTCTGCGCCGCGTGCGTGGCTCGAATCTCGGCAACAATCCGCTGAACAGCTGCACCAGTGATATCATCAATCCGTTTGATATGCGGTAACGCATGATCTGCAAAAAAACGTCGCGCCGCCTGCACTAATGACGGCGACGGCTGACACAGTGCCGGAGAAATGAACTGTGAGACCGAAATAGGTGATGCTTCTTTCGGCCGATCGAATCGGCGCACTACATCCAATAGGCTTTCGATGTTTGTCTGGGTATGCCATTCGCCAGCGACCTCATTGCCTTTGCGACCATAGGAAACCAAAACTGTGTGTACACGCACATTTTCTTCCCCGCATAGTGAATGATACCAGTAAAGACGCCGCGCGTAGTCCGCTGCTTGCTCAAGATATTCTGGCTGCCAATTGCCATCACCCTTCAATTCGAGCACGAGCACGGCCCCAGAAACTAAAAGGATAGCATCGACCCGATGTGGGCCATCCGGCATCCGATATTCGAGAATCGCCCCATAGTGCACCGCCTTGGGTTCCGCTTTGCTGAGCTTCATGCATTCGCCCTTCAATGGCGGCACTGACGCCTTCCATGCTCGCATTTGTTCCGGTGTCGCAGCTTCCACGAATGCCGACAGCGAATTTACAATCTCCTCCAGCGACGCGGCTTCAAATACAGGAATCTGACTCGCCCAACCACAACTCTCGTTGGCTAGATTCTCGCTCCGATCTGTCATTGGTTCCTTTATCATGAACTAGCCTCAAAGTGTCGAGAGGCAGTTTGTTGGGCAGCATAGAATTTGCTTTCCCAACGGCCAGATCCTGGCCAGGTGGGAAATGCCGCTGCTGCCACTAATGCAATCGACCAAACAACCCGTCCGTTCGGCTTACGTCATATTCATCCAGACGATATGCGAGGGGCTTGTGCCGGCATGGTATGATGAGAGCAATTACCCTGTAGTCTATACGACCGAGCTAGAGGCGCAGCGGGAGATTGCCGATGATCTCATGGAGCACCTACAGCAATTCTTAGACGGGGAACGCGAATTTGAAGATGCGATAGCCATTGAGGACATCATAATGCCGGTTGATGTGTGGCCTGACGGCAGCATATCGATCGAAGACGGCAGTACCTTCGGGAAACGTAACTAACAGGCAACAAGGGCACCGAACTACGGTTAATTCAGATTTCCCGGGCGAATGACATCATTGGCTGGCGACGGGGCTGCTCGCTGGCGCTAGCGCCGCGAAGGGCCAAGAGCCAAGTGTCAGGGGCCAAGATTCCCGCTCCCAACCTCTCAAGCCTCATGCCTCCAACTCCCCCGCTCCACCGGCCGCGTGAAGCCCGACTTCGTCTTCCCCAAGTTAAAGACCGCAGTGTTTGTGGATGGCTGTTGTTCCGGCCTGGCTACGCCATCCGGTCTTGTCGCCGCCCAGCGGCTCGGAACAGGCACGGCCCTCCTTCGCCAAAGGCTACGGCAGGGCAAGCTGCCCCAAGCACGGCACCTGACCGAAAACCCGTGCGGCTTTCTGGAAGAATAAGATCGAGACCAACAAAGTGAGGGACCGCCACGTAAACCGCGCTCTGCGCGGACGCGGCTGGAAGGTAGCTCGTGTGTAGGACGAAGTCCGGTAGGACGTAGATGGCGTCAGCCCCGGAGGGGTGACTGGACCGGGCGCCCCTTGGGCGGGTACAGTCACAACATTCCCTGAGGAAACAGGCCGAGCCCGCCCTCCTCCGCCGATTGAGAAAACTCCTCCTGAACCCAAACCACATGTCACGTATTACGTGACGTTCGTTTTTCGCCTTTTACCGGCCACTGCAGAAGCAGGGCGACCGGCACCTTGAGCAAAGCATTGCTCATAGGTGGGCTTTTTGTGGTTAAAACCCGAGGTTCCGACTTCGCCGAGGCTTCAGCCTTCGCTCAGCGGGCTATGGCCTGACAAGACGCCTGACAAGCGGGCTGGCGCACCAAACCTTGCCTTGCGCCACGGCGCTCCCGGACCTACCTTCCGCCTCATGAACGAGCGCATCATCACCGACCCGACCGTCTGCTCGGGCAAACCCGTCATCCGGGGCACGCGCATCATGGTCCGCAACATCCTCGGCCTCGTCGCCGGCGGCTACACGGTTGACCGCATCCTCCAGACCTATCCGGAACTGACCAAGGAGGACGTGAGCGCGGCTCTCGAATACGCCGCCCACCTCGTCGGCGAGGAGCAGATCTACACCCATGCCTGATGCCGGCCTGAGCATTCTGCTGGACCAGAATGTCCCGCAGGAATGCACGGGGTGGTTGCAACGCATGCGCCCGGCTTGGACAGTATCCCATGTGAACCTGATCAGCCTGATGGGCCGGCCCGATGCCGAGGTGTTCCGGTGGGCCCAGACGAACCGGGCCGTCATTGTCAGCTACGACGAGGATTTCGCCGACGCCCGCACCTTCCCGCTCGGCGCCCACCATGGCATCATCCGCCTGCGGGTCTGGCCCACGACCGTCGAAGCGACCGTCGCCGGCCTGCAACGGGTGCTGGATCAGGTGCCGGAATCAGATCTCCCAAGAAATCTCATCATCGTGGACAACCAACGGATCAGGTTGCGCCGGGCCCCGGCGCCCTAGGGACTGTGCCTGGGAATATGCCTGACATATTCACGAAGCGGAAACGCTCCGAAGTGATGTCCCGCATCCGCAGCGCGGACAACCAAGCCACCGAACTTCAGCCTTCGCGCAAGGCTACGACCCGACAAGGCGGCTGATCCAGATTTTCCGGGCGAATGGCATCATCATCCTTCGCTTAGCCTTCAGCCTTCGCATGGCCTACGGCTGACATGACGGCTGACAGGCGAGCTGGAGGCGAGGACAGTCGCTGCGACTAGGATCTGGGC
>Ga0163152_10003376_pt1 | contig 20890 bp, 12 predicted proteins | sample OliLakLV19MP8IB2_FD_148635 | JGI IMG/M metagenome (GOLD analysis project Ga0163152, IMG submission 148635) | Freshwater microbial mat bacterial communities from Lake Vanda, McMurdo Dry Valleys, Antarctica - Oligotrophic Lake LV.19.MP8.IB-2 | ecosystem: Environmental > Aquatic > Freshwater >...
GTGTGAAAGCGCCGATTCCGGCTGAACTCAACTCGGCTTACAACACGCGCGACCCGTATCCCAAGGATGCGAAGGACGGGCCCGAAACCTGGCGGCGCAGCGTCTATCTCTTCACCAAGCGCAGTCTGCGCCAGCCGCTGTTCGAGGCGTTCGACGGCGCGGACCCGAGCGCGACGTGCGCCCGGCGCATCCCGACGACCGTGGCTCCGCAGGCACTGGCGCTGTTGAACGACGCCTGGGTTCGCGCCCGCGCGCGCGATTTCGCGGCGCGGCTGGAGCGTGAGGCCGGCTCAAGCCGGGAGGCGCAGGTTCGCCGTGCTTACGCTCTGGCCCTTAGCCGAGGACCGCGCGCGGATGAACTCAAAGCCGCGCTCGATTTCACGTCCGCCCAAACCGCGGCACGCGAACAGCGCGGCGAGAAGGCCGCCGCGAGCCTGGCGCTGGCGGACTTCTGTCACGCGCTGTTCGGGCTGAATGAATTTATCTATGTGGACTGAACCATGAACTCACAACACTGCGGACGTTTTGAAACGGCAGGCAACCGGCGCGAATTCCTGAAGCGCGCAGGGGCGGGCTTCGGTTTTCTCGCGCTCTCGGGACTGCTCGGCGAGCACCGCTTGCTCGGCGCGGCGGCGGACCATGCGCGGAACCCGCTGGCACCGCGACCCGGCCCGCTTCCGGCGAAGGCGAAATCCATCATCTGGCTGTTCATGGAAGGCGGGCCGAGTGGGTTTGATCTTTTCGATCCCAAGCCGGACTTGCAGCAGCGTCACGGCCAGCGCATGGCGATCGAAACCTTCTTCGGCAATCCCGGCCCGCTGTTGCGCTCACCGTTTGAGTTCAAACAGCATGGGCAGTCCGGCGCGTGGGTCAGCGAGGTGTATCCGAATGTCGCGCGGCACGTGGACGACATCGCCTTCGTGAAATCGTGTTTCGCCGAGTCGAACAATCACGCGCCGGCGATGTTCCAGATGAACACCGGCCTGACGCGGCCCGGTTTTCCGAGCGCGGGTTCATGGGTCACCTACGGGCTTGGCTCGGAGAATCAAAACCTGCCGGGCTTCGTCGTGCTCGGAAATCAGCGCGGCTCGAAAGGCGGGCCGCTCAACTGGAGCAACGGATTCCTGCCGAGCGCGCATCAAGGCACGCTCTTTCGCAACGGGCCGAACGCCATTCTCAACCTGCATCGCCCGCCGGATGTGACGCGGGCCGACCAGCGCGCGCAACTTGATTTGATGGCGCAGTTAAACGAGGCGCATCTCGCGGAGCGGCCCGGCGAGGCGGATTTACTCGCGCGCATTCAGAATTACGAACTCGCCTACCGGATGCAGGCCGAGGCACTCGACCTCGTGGAATTGAGCCGGGAAACCGACGCGACCCGGAAGCTCTACGGGCTGGACCAGGCGAAGTCGAAAAACTTCGGGACGAAATGTCTGCTGGCGCGGCGGTTGGTCGAGCGCGGCGTGCGTTTCGTGCAGGTCTATTGCGATGAGGAGTGGGACGCGCACGGCGACATCAAACAAAACCACACGGACATGGCGGCGCAGACCGACCGCGGCATCGCCGGCCTGTTGACGGATTTGAAGCAATGCGGCCTCCTCGACTCGACGCTCGTGGTCTGGGGCGGCGAGTTCGGACGGATGCCCGTGAGCGAAGGCGGCAAGGGGCGCGACCATAATCCGCATGGTTTCTGTGTGTGGTTCGCGGGCGCGGGCATCAAGGGCGGCGTGAGCCACGGCGCGACGGATGAGGTCGGCTACAAGGCGGTGCAAGACCGCGTGAGTGTCCACGACCTGCACGCGACGATGCTCCACCTGCTCGGCCTCGACCACAAGAAGCTCACGTATTTGCACAATGGCCGGCGGTTCCGGCTGACGGATGTGAGCGGCGAGCTGATTCAGCCGATTCTGGCGTGAATGCAGCGGGATGAGGAGACCGACTATCGATATCAAAACATTGTTGAATTGGTTCTGCACCGCACTGGCCGTGTGTGAACCGCCACTGACATAAACCGCGATGAGCGGCGGCACGACTTTCTGCCGAATCGATTCTTCGACATATTTCGCCGGAAACTGATCGATGCTCTCTGAGTTCTTCGATTTTTCAGATGCGTTTCCTTTTGGTACTTGATAGAAAGGCGGTTGATTTAACCCTCTTTTGATTATGTTGAAATTTTTGGCTGTTTTGGGGCTTGTTGCGATGACCGCGCAGGCCGTGGATGATTATAAACTGGGTCCAGATTCTCAATTTAAAGCGGACGTTCCCCAAGGACGGGTCGAGAAGTTTCAATTCATCGAATCCAAGGTGTTTCCAGGCACGACGCGCGATGGCTGGGTTTATGTGCCCGCGCAATACGATGCTTCCAAACCGGCCGCGCTCATGGTTTTTCAGGACGGGGGCGGGTATCAGTCAACGAACGGAGGCTGGCGCGTGCCAGTGGTCTTCGACAATTTAATTGCCGCGAAGGAAATGCCGGTCACGATTGCGATTTTTTTGAATCCCGGAACGCGCTCCGGCCAGAGCAATCGCAGTTTCGAATATGATTCGCTCGGGAACGTTTACTCGAAATTTTTGATCGATGAAGCCATTCCTTTTATCACCAACAAATACAATCTTGCGATCACCAGTGATCCGGAAATGCGCGCGATTTCCGGTGCGAGTTCCGGTGGGATTTGCGCATTCACTGTTGCCTGGGAACGTCCTGATCAATTTCGCAAAGTATTATCGACCATTGGGAGCTTCACCAATATTCGCGGCGGGCACAATTATCCGGCGATGATCCGCAAAACCGAGCGCAAACCCATTCGTGTTTTTCTGCAGGACGGTTCAAACGACTTGAACAATTTGCACGGCAACTGGCCGCTGGCGAACGCCCAAATGGCCTCCTCTCTGGCCTTCGCGGGGTATGACCACAAATTCGTGCTCGGCGATGGCGCTCACAATGGCAAGCACGGCGGCTCGATTTTGCCTGAGGCGCTGCGATGGCTGTGGCGCGCGAAGGAACCATTGCCCGCGCCGTTAACCAAGGACAATCTGGCTGGCGACGACGCCCTGGTAAAAATTCTGCCGCAGCAAGGCGGGTGGGAATTGGTCGGCGAAGGTTATGGATTCACCGACGCTGCCTGCATGGATGCTGAAGGCAATTTTTACTTCAGCGATTTGCCGAAAGCCAAATTATATAGGGTCGGCACAGATGGAAAACCGGTGGTCTGGTATGAAGGAAATCCAAAAATCAGCGGGATGAAGTTCGGGCCAGATGGGCAGCTTTATTGCGCTTCGCAGGGAAATCTGGATGCAACTGGAAATGCCACCAAAACAATTGTGGCCATCGATCCTGCAACCAAAAAAATAACTGAAATCGCCACTGAAGTGACGCCCAATGATTTGGTGGTTTCAAAGGCTGGCTGGATTTATTTTACCGACACCGGCGCCGGACAGGTTGTTCGGGTTGCAACAACCGCGAACAAAATGGCGCGTCCCCAAACAGCTGCCGGTGGAATAGCCAAACCCAACGGAATCGGCATGTCGCCCGACGGAAAATTTTTGATTGTGTCCGAATACGGCGGTTCAAATGTCTGGAGTTATGTCGTCAATGAAGACGGGTCGCTAACCGCTGGAGAACGTTACATGGAATTGCAAGTGCCCCCGGGCCGCCCTGATAGCGGTGGCGATGGGATGATCGTTGATGACAAAGGGCGGCCGTTTGTGACCAGCCACGCCGGCATCCAGATGTTTGATGCAACTGGCCGTCTAGGCGGCGTCATTTCCAAACCCTCCGATAAAATTTGTGTCAGCGTGTCGTTTGGGGGCTCGGATAAATCGTGGCTCTACGCCTGTGCAGCGGACAAAGTATTTCGCCGCAAAACTCTGACCAGAGGGTTTTTTATTCCCGGTCAGTAACCTTGAAAGGTGACATCACCAAAGATAGGTTTTCCGCAGCAAGCTCATCGGCCCGAAAAAAGTCAAAAGAGTCCGTCGTTCATTTCATGGGGGGCGGCCCGGCTCTGGCGTGGTGGAATTTCACCAGAGAACGAAAAAGCGTCTTAGAGGGACAAAAGGAAGAGTTTGGAAGTGGCAAACATTTTCAAAACTCTTCAGCAGGAAAATTGGCTCCATAGCAGAATCTGTGGGTAGAAACGTGCAATTTCGAGTGTTTTGGGAGCGGGCGGGCGAGTCCGTTACGCAGTGGCGACCGGCGGCGACGCGAGCTGGAGGCTCGAAAGCTCGTCGCCGCCGCTCGCCCGCCCGCTCCCAAAACAAAAAATGTGGAGTGTGAGATGTAACCACCACTTTGCTCGCACGCTAAAACATGGCAGAACCCTGGTATTCACAGCCTTTCCTGCGTTTTCAGGCAGTTTCTACCCACAGATTCTGCTGAGGAGGCAAAAAAACCTCGTCCACAAATGACTTATTGTCCTGGTTTGAAAACTACGCGAACTACGCGACAGACGAGGAGTATTTAGTTGCAGACGTGAAGGATAAGTTGCTAAAAGGGTTGCTTACGAATCAGTAATAGAGGCAATGCCGATTTATCCGCTCTGCCTTCTTGCAAAATCATCAAACCCCCAGAATAAGCTATGCAACGATCCATCCTGAGATACCTGATCCTCGCCGCGCTCTGCCTTGGCGCGTCCGGCCTCCGCGCCGCTACCATCTTCCAAGCCGCCAACAGTCAGGCGGTCGCGTGGGAAGCGGAAGACACATTTTCCATCACCAACGCCACTCCGACGACCTGGGGTGCCACCAACGACGCGACGGCCAGTGGCAATCGGGCGCTTTATGCGGCGGGAGCGACTGCCACGGCCGCCCCCTCCAGCCTGGCTTCTTACACGATCAAGTTTCGCGCGGCAGGCACTTACAGCCTCTATTTTCGCTGGCGGGCCGACAGCAAGTTCACGGACCTCGATGGGAACAGCGCCAACAGCTATTACCGCCCGAATGATTTTGGTGATCTTGGCCCCGACGTCGCCAACTACGCCGCCTCCTCGGCCAACAATTCCCGCACCCCGCCGGCGGTGAACAGCTATGGGATGACACTGGAGGGCTTGACCTACACGGTGACGCAGGAGCAGGTGGATGCGGGCGAGCCGTTGATCTTCAAGGCCGGCACGCGGGAGGCGGGCATGTTCATCGACCGCTTCGTGTTCAGCCAGAATGCGGCTCTGACCGAAGCGGAATTCAACGCCTTGCCCAACTCCGGTTCCGTGGCTCGCCCCAGTCTGGTGAGTGCGTCTGGTACGGCCAATCTCACCACCGTCATTCTGACCTTCGATCGTCCGCTCAGTCCCGCCTCGGTCGTCGCTGGAAACTTCACAATCGGTGGCGGCATCAACGTCACCGCCGCCACGTTGAATCTGAACACCTCCAAGGACGTGATCCTCACCACCTCCGCTCAAAGCCAGGGCAGCAGCTACACGGTGACCGTCAACGGGGTCGTGGATGTGAGCAATAACCCCGTCGCGCCGAATACTCAGAAATCATTCACCGCTTGGAAAATATCCAACGGCTGGATCACGCGCGAGCTGTACTACAACGTCACCGGAACCACAATTGCCGAGTTGCAAGCCAGCCCGACCTTTCCTGACAGCCCGAGCGCGGTGGACTTCGTACGTAGCGTGACGATTGGCAATGATCTTCAGCAGGCCAATTACGGTGCGCGCTTTCGCGGCTACTACACACCGACCCAAACCGGCGCTCATGAGTTCTACCTCTACGGGGATGACGACGCGTTACTCTCGCTGAGTACGGGCGAGTCCCCGGCCAACCTCGCGCCAGTCCTCCCGGCTGTGACGGGAGTGACGGCCTTCGATCCCGCTGTGGTTTACGTGAGCGGCAGCCTGAACGCTGGTCAGCGTTACCTGTTTGAAGTGTTGTTCCAGCAGAGCGTCGTCCCGGCCAGCCTCGGCCTCGCCGTTCGCCGTGTCGGGACCGCCGGAGCGGTGGCCGCGCTCCCGTTGCTCGGAGGCAGCACCGTCTCCACCCTGGTGAATCCGGACGCTGACGTGCTGAACTTCCGCCAGCAGCCCGCCAGCGCCACCGTTCCGGCGGGCGAACGTGCCAAGCTTTCCGTAACCGTCACCGCACTAAATGGCGGAAAGTTGTTTTACCAATGGCAGTTGAACCGTGTGGACATCCCGGGTGCGACGCGGCCAAGTTATGTGACCCCGATCCTAACGGCGGCGGACAGCGGCAACAAATATCGCTGCGTCGTCGGTGTGAGCGGGACGGATGTGCTCAGCCAGGAAGCCACCATCACGGTCGGCTCCGCGCAGCCTTCACCGCTTCAGCCGTATGTGGGCATTAACTTTGCCAGTGGTGGCGACACGGGCACGACGGTCGGAGCCGCACTGGCGACCAACGACGTCGCGGGCGTCGTTCTCCAGGAGTTCTTCAACAACATCGTCGGAAAAGAAATCGACGGCACGCAAGCTCTCGTGGATGCCCAAGGCGCGGCCACCCCGGTCACCGTGGCCGTCTGGGATCCGGAAGGTGCCAGCGTGGTTCCAGCGGGGACGACCATCGGCATCGGTACGGGCAACGCGAGTGCTGACCATGTGCTGATGCAGGGGGCGATCGCCAACAACAACCTGCCGCAGACCCTGCGACTGAGCGGCGTGCCTTCCGGAACGTACAATCTGATCGTCTATAGCGTGGGCTTTTCTTTCAACAGCACCTACGAAGAGGATTTCACGCTCGTCGGCACGACGACATATCCAACTCTGACCGTGCGCGGCCAAACCTCTATTGAATTCATCAGCAACCCGGTCCTGGTACGCATGAGCAGCACGAACCCGGCGAATCGCGACCGGGGCAACTACGTCATGTTTGAAAACGTCCAACCGGCCGCCGATGGCACATTGCTCCTGACGGCGACGCCCCAGACCACCACCGTTGGCAACGCTGGCTATTTCCCGCCCATCAATGGGCTGCAACTGGTGAAAGTAGTCCCTGTGGTCTCCACTCCGCCGAGCTTGAGTGCGGTGCAGCAGGGCGCGAACCTTGCCATCTCCTGGACTGGCTCGGCCGCAGGTTTCATCCTGGAATCGAGCGAGGCAGTGGGGGCTGGCGCGTCGTGGTCCCTCGTTCAAGGTACACCCAACCCGATCGCGGGTGCGGGATCGACCACGGTCAGCTCCGCGATCGGCACACGGTTTTACCGCCTGAGAAAGTAACGCCACGCGGGTAACCTTCAGAACCATCCGAAAAACACACGGCCGATTGGCACCTCTCCCGGAGCCAATCGGCCAGCTTCTTTCTCAGCCGGAACTATTCAGTTGCTGGAGCGTTGAAGGGTTGTGTTTCAGGTGTCAGTCCTAGGACTGACACCTGAACGCGTTCGACCTGTGGCGTGGTTGCTCGCTCCTCACAGATCCGGGTTGGATATGCTCGTCTCTAGCTCTTTGGCGGCTGGAGCCAGCCACCCGAAATGGCGCACCCTGAAATCCGTCCGGGAGCAATCTGTCGGAATCGCGTAGCGATGGCGTGACGGTAGCCGTGGTGCTTTAGCCCACGGAAATTCGAGACGAAAAACATTTTCGTCGCACAGCGACGATTGAAATCTCCCATCTTGGACTTGGACAAAATGAGGTGTGCTTCCAGAATTCAATCGTCACTGACGTGACGAAATTCCCTCTGTTGCACCCATCCCTTGGGCTAAAGCCACACGGCTCATGAACGATAGCTTTGGGATTGAGACGCAACCCACGTTGGGGTTGAAAAACTTGAATTCATCCTCTCTCTGGGTAGCGGGGTAGCGGTAGACCTTGGGATTGTTTGAATGCTGCGGCCATCACTTTCTCGCGGTTGAACCAGAGGTATCGGAATAGAAGATAAGCTTTCGCATTCAGGGGGACTCCATTCTCCCATTGGATCTTCAGATGGCTGATTTTTCGCACCAAGGCGCTTTCAGCCTCTGGAGCAAAAAGTTGATTCTCAAATATAATATCTCCCGGCCAAAGTTCAGGCTCTGTGGAGGGGCGATGCACTCCCGGCCAGGCCAGGAGCGGAGCGACCTTATCAGGATCACAAAGTCCATCGCCGACCAGCTTGGAGAACAAGGCAGCCCATCGGGAATCGCGTTTTGGTGACTGCTTGTACGAGCAGACCATTCCTATGCGCGGGTGAATGTTGTCGCTCAAATCAAAAGCGAAATGGAGCGATTCAGTTTGGAGGACCAAGCGCTTGAGCCACTCGTTGAATTCGGCCAGAGGTCCCGGCCATCCAAGCTCCGTGAAAAATTGCCCCGCGGCCATGGATGGCAAAGCCATTTCGAGGCGAATAGACTGGAGATTCCTGTTAAAAAAGAACCCCACCCGAACCAGCCTGCCGGGTGCGGGCAGCAAGTTCTTCAGCCTTGCCAATGTCGCCTTCAACGAATCTGAGAGCGGCTGGCCCAAAAACCGTGCCACTTCTCCGATGAAGTGCCCGGGGTCCAAACCAGGATTCCGAACTGCTGTCACGAAGATTCCAGGCGCTAATACCGGGGCCTCGTATTGATTAAAATCATATTCAAGCCAGATATCCTGGATCATCGCAGAAAGGGGCGAAGCCACCTTGCTCCATTCCGTCACCAGATTCGGAACACCCTGGTGGCAAGAACCGAGAAAGGTGAGTGGCATCTGGCGCTCGATGCATATCGATAAATCAACGGGGAAATTTCCACGAGCAAGCCGGCACTCAAAACCGGACATGGGAAAGCGCGGCAAGGTCGATCCGAACGAAGCCAAACCTTGGGCTGCCGCTGCCGGAATAAGCGGTTCCCTTGGCTGCATCAAAACGAGTTGAAGGAAGTCCAGGAGACTCGAACCCACAATCGACATGGTCCAAGTCTGGAGGAAAGAAAAAAGTCGTCCAGTAATTCTTGCCCTGGAGTTTTTCAAAAGCTAGTATCCACCCGTCCTAAGCAAGCTCCTCAATTTCAAAATTATAATTCTTATGCCTACTGAACAGCCGGACCTTAAAGTCTTCGAAGCAACTATTGTTAGCAGAGCCTCCCGGGATGACGTATTTCGGGACGAGCTGATGGCCAAACCGAAAGAGGTTTTGGCACGGGAATTATCCAAACTTTTTCCCCAAATTACCAAGCTGCCCGACCGTCTCAACATCAAGGTCGTGGAACAAAGCAAGGACACCATTTATTTGGTTCTCAACCCACGGGCTTCCACCTATCAACCTGACGAGTTGATGGATGAAGAGCTGGACATGGCCGCCGGAGGTTACCCGAGCCCCACCTGCAACGGAGCAACTTGTGCTGCTGCCACTCAAGGGGAAATCTGTTAGTCCGCCGGGTTTTTGACTGCTCATTTGCAATGACCCTGGTTCTTTGCTGAATTTAGGCTTTGCTTCCCAAGCTTCTTGAAATAGCAAGCCACGCTGCTTCCCTCCAGGATCGTCTGGCGTGGTCGCAGAACAGCCCGAGAACCAAGGGGAAATTCGCTGAGCTCGAAAATCTTTTCGAGGAATGGACCCAAAACGCCGCCCGTGGCGATTCGACCGCCTTCATACAACGCCTCTCTTGGGATCATTTGGAAATCGGTGCTCTGGCAGACCGATTGGGACATCCATTGATTGGGCCTAATTCCCCGTTTCCCGATTGGCTGCTATTTTTCGAAAAAGTCATACAAACCCAGCACGGCTCCACAATCCGCTCTCCCGTGGCCCAATGGATTCTGGCGCACCACCCCTTTCCCTTCGAAGATTTGCTTGTTCCGTTTGTCCAAACGGCCTTGCAAGAATTTAGAAAGAAAACTGGAGACTATCGCCAACGCCTCTCTGAGGCTGCGGAGAGCATGCTCGCACGAACGTTGCTAGCCCGCTTGTGTTTGCTTGCTTCCCTCTCATTTCAGCGCGAGTTCACCTTGTTTTGCCAAGACCACCGCTCAAACTTCGAAAGTTTCCTGGCGAATCTGGAAAATAAGGGTGAGCGGCGGCTCTACGACCAATTTGTCCGGCAGTACAGCGGCGAAGGATTGATCGGTTTTTTTCAACTCTACCCGGTCTTGGCTCGCTTGATGGCGACAGTGTCCGGTTTCTGGGTGGACAGCCAGGCGGAATTGCTAGAGCGACTCTCGCTTGATCTTGATGAAATCAAAAACGATTTTGGATGGCCCGTGGATCCTGGCTTGATCGTAGGCACCTCCTTCGGGCTGTCCGATCCGCATCACGGAGGCCGCGTGGTTGTCAGTCTCTCGTTCGCCTCGGGTCAAAAGCTGGTCTACAAGCCGCGGAGCGTCGGAATCGAACAGGCGTTCTGGAACTTTCTGGGCTGGCTCAATGACCACATAGGCGAAACCAAGTTCAAAACGTTTCGAACTGTCAACAAAGGGTCTTACGGTTGGGTCGAGTTTGTGGAGCAAGCCCCCTGCGCCAGCGTTGAAGAGTTGCAACAATTTTATTTCAGAGCTGGAATGCAGCTTTATTTGGTTTTCCTGCTGGATGGAACTGATTGCCACTTCGGAAACATGATAGCGCATGGACCTCATCCGGTGCTTATCGATGTGGAAACTCTTTTTCACCTCTGTCTGGCTCCGCAGTCCGATGGGGTGGGAGCTCACGCTGCCGCCTGGCAACTCTTGTGGGATTCGGTCCTTCGAACCGGAATGCTGCCCCAATGGATGGTTGGGAAGGATGCGGAAACTCCATTTAATTTCAGCGGTCTTGGCGCCGAAGGTCCGCAAGCTCTTCCGTATCGTTTCCCTCGCTGGTCGCATATCAACACGGACCAGATGACGCTGGAGTACGCCACAGATCAAATTGCCATCGAATCCAACCTTCCTATTTTCCAGGGCAAGAGCCAAAGCATCAGCGATCACCAGTCGCATCTTGTTGAAGGGTTCAGAAACATGCACCAGGCGCTTCGGCGAACGCGCGGAGAGTTATTGCGCGAAGGAAGTGCGCTGCATCAACTTGCCGACCAGGAGATTCGTTTTGTTTATCGCCCGACCCGGGTTTACAGCATTGTCCTGCGCGAACTGCTGCATCCAAATCACCTTCGTTCGGGTCTTCATCGGAGCCTCCGTCTGGAAAAACTAGTCAGAGCTTGGATTCCTCGTGATGGTCCGGAAAGAAATGCCAATAAACCCGAAGAAAAATCTCCTCCGCACTGGGAACTTTGGGCTTCGGAGCTCAAGAGTCTGGAACAGCAGGATATTCCCTTTTTTGGGAGCAGCGCGCGCGAAACCGGGATTTTTTTTGGTGCAGGTCAATGCGCTTCCACCGCAGCCCAGGCAAGCTTTGCCAAAGTGTCAGCCCGTTTGCGCTCTCTCGATCAGTCACTTCTCAGGCGGCAAATCTCGTGGATGGAAGGTTCCTTTTTTATCCAGAAAGCAACCCATGCCGCGTTGCCAAATGAGACCGGCACGGATGTATTGTCCCCGGTTCCCTTTCAAAAAGGAAAAATTCTGGAGGCGGCCTTGAAGCTGGCTGAGGAATTGCAAGCCACAAAAATCCGGGGACCAGATGCAACCGTCACCTGGATTGCCCCGCAGGCCATGGCGGAAGCACAACGCTACCAATTGCAGCGATTGGACCTGGGATTTTTCGACGGTCTTCCAGGGCTGATTTTGTTCCTTGCGGCGGCCGGTTCGGTCACGGGAGACAACGCGTTGAAGCAAACCGCGCTTGAAGCCCTGGAGACGCCGAGGCGAATGATGGCAGAAAAACCTCAGATGGATCGATTCATTGGGCAATGTGGACTGGGCGTCGGGCAGGGGTTTGGTGGAGTTTTGTATGCCATGCAGAAGAGTTCTGGATTTCTGCAACGGCCAGAAATTTCTGAAGAAGCGCGGCAGTCCGCCCTCCTGATCACGCCAAGCCAGATCGCAGCCGATCAAAAGTTTGACGTTCTCACGGGTTCGGCGGGAGCAATTTTAAGCCTTGTGAGTCTCTATGAAAGCAGCCGCGATTCCTCTCTTTTAGACATTGCCATTTCTTGTGGAAATCATCTGTTGCAAAACAGGAGGGTCGGCTCAGGAAGATTCCGTTCCTGGGGCCGGAAAGGTGGCCCACTGTTAATCGGTTATGCTCATGGAGCTGCGGGAATTGCTTATTCTCTCCTGCGCTTGAGCCAATTCACGGGAGAGAACCGCTTTCACGAAGCTGCCGTCGAAGCGATTGAGTTCGAACGCCATTTTTTTATTGCGGAAGTTGAAAAGCATCCTTTGCCTCCTGAAGCAAATCTTGTTGCCCATTGGTGTCGCGGAAGAGCGGGAATCGGCCTCGCCCGACTCGGCGGCCTTGAAGTTCTGGACAATCATTCGATCCGCGAGGAAATCGAAACGGCGCTCGGTTCCTGTTCGGATTCCGGGAGGATTCCGCAACTGGATTATCTTTGTTGCGGGAACAGCGGGCGGATGGAGACCATGATCGTGGGATCGGAGATGCTGGGACGACCCGAGTTGCTCGATAGGGCCAGGCTCATGGGAGCTCGCATCGTCGCCAGAGCGGGACCCGAAGCGAAGTTTGCATTGCATCCTTTGCTTCCCAAATGTGTGCATAATCCAGGATTTTTCACGGGAACTTCCGGCATTGGTTACGTTCTTTTGCGGTTGTCCGCGCCTGAACAGGTTCCTCCCGTGCTGCTCTTTTCCTGAGGACACATCCACCCTTCGCAAAATTTAAACTTTTTCCCCAACAATATCTCCCCAAACCGTTTGGAGATGGGAAAGTTCAAGGTGATGCCGTTTACCAAATGGGTTTAGCAAAGGCACGCCCAACCGCCAGTCATACATGCAGTGAACAAAGTGATCGACGGTGATCAAATCACTGATGGTTGAGCCCTTCACCTTTTGAAAACCGGCGTTGCGGGTGGCCGCGAGAGTATTCTCGAAAGTTGCCAGGTTGTAGTGATAGAGCTGATTGAAGCTCTCTCGTTCCGCGTCTATTTCAGGAGATAACCGCCCGTCCGGGATATAGAGGTCCTTGATGTAAACACGCCCGCCTGGTTTAAGAACGCGATGTGCCTCTTTTAGCGGGACGCCAGGATCATGGGCATAACCAAGGCTCTCAAAAAAGAACACCTGGCCAAACTCGCCATCCTGAAAAGGAAGGTGATGAAAGTCGCCCACCATGGCGCGAACGCGATGATGCAGATTGCGTTCACGAATCATTTGGTTGCCAAGTGTGGCCTGGGTGGGTGATAGGGTCAGTCCAGTGATATCCACACCAGGATATTCGCTGGCCAGGTCCATTGCTGGACCACAAACTCCGCATCCAGCGTCCAGCACGCGATCTCCGTCTCGCAACCCAGCTCGCGAGGCCAAAAGAAGAGTGCTTTCTCGGGCCCGATTTTTTCCCCGTCCGACTTTCAATAAACCAGCCTGGAAAGTTGACCCGACATGATCCAGATAAAGGCTGGTAGTTTCTTCGTAATAGTCACATACGCGGCGGAGGTGTTCTAAGTTTTCTGGTCTTTCCATGAAGTTGCCGTGGTAGCGTCGACATCAGGTTTCGCCCGTTCCAATATGGCTTTGACCTGACAGCCGCAGAGCTTGGTCAAGACACCGCCGCCTGACAAGACTTTGTCAGCTCCAGAGCCGCCGCGATTTACGATTGATCTTGATACGATTGAATTGTTTGAGAAAACTGTGCGAGCCCTTGCTGTTGTAAAAAACCCCATGTTTGAACAAAGGCCCATATTCCGAAAAGCAGCACTGGACCGGTTATCTTCACCAGAAGAGTTGGATGAACTGATGCAGATCACCACGCCGCGCGCCTGGCTGGCCCTTGCGGGAATCGGAGTACTTTTGTTGGCAGGATTCTTCTGGGCTATCCTCGATCGAATGCCTTCCACTGTTCATGGCGAAGGCCTGTTGATTTACGGTGAACCTCTCAAAATCGACGCCATCCCGGGAGACCCAAAGAAACCAGCAGAATCCTTGCCGAGTCCCGAGTCGGCAACGAACGGGTTGAAGGCACTGATTTTTGTGGATGCCTCCCAAGCTTACAAAATCAAGCCTGGCATGAACGCTCAGATCATCGCCACCACCTTCCGCAAAGTGGAGTATGGCTACATATTCGGAAAGATTCGGACAGTTTCCAATTTGCCCTCCAGCCGTTCCGCCCTGATGCCCGTTTTAGAGGATGAACAACTGGTGGAAAAGATTTCCAAAAGGTCCGCTCCGGTTGCCATGTATGCGGATTTAGTTCCTGCGGGCACGCCAAGTGGCTTCAAGTGGTCGTCGTCCTCAGGGCCACCGTCGCCAATCTATCCGGGCACGTTTTGCTCGGCCAGCATCGTTGTCAGCGAACAACGTCCGATTGCCCTGGTCATTCCCGCCCTGCGCAAATTCTTTGGTTTCTGATTTTCATGCCTCCCGAAGTGTCACCAACCAAGCCTCCTGACGACCAGACGGAGAACTCGGCACGGCCGCGGCCCGGAAAGCGATCCAAGCGCGTTCGAACTCCCACGGTCCTGCAATTGGAAGCGGTGGAGTGTGGGGCCGCCTCTCTGGGAATCATTCTGGCATACCACGGGAAACACGTTCCCCTGGAAGAATTGCGCGTGGCTTGCGGCGTTTCTCGCGACGGGAGCAAGGCCAGCAACGTTCTGAAGGCAGCTCGAACTTATGGTCTGGAAGCCAAAGGATTTCGGAAGGAAATCCAGCAACTGGAAGAGATGACATTGCCGCTGATTTTATTCTGGAACTTCAATCACTTCGTTGTGCTGGAAGGTTTCGGAAAGAAGGGAGCCTTCTTAAATGATCCACGCAAAGGCCCCAGATTGGTCAGCCTCGAGGAATTGAATTCCGCCTTTACTGGCGTGGCCCTGGCGTTCAAACCAGGGCCTGAGTTTAAAAAAGGCGGGGCCAAAATCGGGGTAATTCAGGGTCTAAAACGTCGTTTGGGAGGCAATGTTCATGCCCTTCATTTTGTCGTTTTAACCAGCCTCGCTCTTGTCCTGCCAGGTTTGGTGGTTCCGGTTTTCTCCAGAATTTTCGTGGATGAAATCCTGGTCCAGGACAATTCGAGCCTGCTTCGGCCGCTCATCCTGGGGATGGCGATTACGGCTTTGATCAGAGGCGCAATCACCTTGCTCCAGCAACATTATCTTCTCCGTTTTGAAACCAAACTGGCGCTCGCGGCCTCAGCCCGGTTTTTCTGGCACGTGCTCCGATTGCCAATTGTATTTTTTACCCAGCGCCAGACTGGCGAAATTGCCGCCCGCGTTCAGATGAACGATGCAGTAGCCCAGATCCTGTCCGGTCAGGTCGCGGTCAACCTTCTGAGTATGTTGATGATGATTTTCTACCTCGTCATCATGTTCCAATACAGCCTATTCCTGAGCTTCCTGAGCATGGGGATAGCCGCCATCAATCTGGTGCTGCTGAAAAAGATTTCCCGGTATCGCACGGACGCCAATCAGCGTCTCCTGCAGGAACAAGGCAAACTTACCGGCACAGCGCTGGTCGGTTTCCAGATGATCGAAACCCTGAAAGCCACCGGAGGCGAGTCCGACTTCTTTGCTCGTTGGGCCGGCTACAAAGCCAAGACCCTGAATGCCCAGCAACAGCTTGGACTTTCCACTCAATTCCTGTCACTGACGCCGCCGGTCCTGACCGCCATGAACAACGCAGCCGTCCTTGGTTTTGGCGGTGCCCTGGTCATGAATGGCAGCATCAGTTTGGGAATGCTGGTGGCTTTCCAAAGTCTCATGTCCAGTTTTATTGAACCGGTTAACAGGCTGGTCGGCCTGGGTGGAGTTTTGCAGAGTGTCCAGGGCAATCTGAAACGCCTCGATGACGTCTTGAATTATCCGGTGGACTCAAGGGTTGGAGCCAGCTCGGAGTCCAAGTCCGCAGAACGCCCTGTCTTCAAACTTTCCGGCAAACTGGAGTTGCGCAATATTTCTTTTGGATACAGCCGCCTGGAACCGCCCCTGGTTCAAAACTTCTCCCTCGTGCTCCATCCTGGGGAAAGGGTGGCCCTGGTCGGTCCCACCGGTTGCGGGAAATCGACGATCTCGAAGCTTGTCTGCGGGCTTTACGATCCATGGGAAGGGGAAGTGCTGCTGGACGGCAAGCCACGCGCTCAAATTCCCCCGGGAATCCTTGCCAACTCTCTGGCCGTGGTAGATCAGGACATCTTTCTCTTTGAAGCAACCATCCGCGAGAATTTGACCCTTTGGGACTCCACCGCGCCCGACAGCCGCCTCATTCAAGCTTCCAAAGATGCGCATATTCACCACGACATCGCCGCCCGGCCCGGCGGTTACGAGAACATGGTTGAAGAAGCCGGCCGCAATTTTAGCGGTGGCCAGCGACAACGTCTCGAAATCGCCCGAGCCCTGGTTAACGACCCGACCGTCCTGGTGCTGGACGAAGCCACCAGCGCTTTGGATTCCAAGACCGAAAAAGTGATCGACGAAAATCTTCGCCGGCGCGGTTGCACCTGCCTGATTATCGCCCATCGCTTGAGCACCATCCGAGACTGCGACGAAATCATTGTCCTGGACAAAGGCAAGGTGGTGCAACGCGGCACTCACGACGAGCTCGCGAAACAGCCGGGACTTTACTCTGAACTCATCAAGGATTAGAACGGGATGCACCACGAACTCAGGGAAATTTTCCAACAGCGCGGCCACGAGGTGGTGGTCGGCGGGAATCGTCCTTTTCTTCTCGAAAGCGCTGGTGAGGTATGGCTCATCGCCTCCGGAAAAGTCGAAGTCTTTTCGGTTCGCGTGGAAGCGGGGAAAGCTGCCGGAACGCGTTTCCATTTTTTTACGGCGATGCCCGGAGATCTCTTATTCGGAATGGATCTTGGTTCTTATGGCCATGGCCGTGGTTTGCTGGCAGTCGGCATGGTCAATACCCACCTGTGCCGATTCGATCATACACTTCTGAGTGAACTGGCCAGCAACCCGCGCTACACCTCCGTGGTCGCCGAGCTTATCGACAAATGGGTGACGGCGGTCTCAGCGGGCGTTTCGAACCTGATTCACCCCACCACAGATCTGCTGCTGGAGCCGGGTCAAAACCTGGATGTGGCCAGCGGGAAGTTATTCCGCTCAAAAGAAGGAGTGGTTTGGGTGACCCATACCCGGGGAGACTTGCTTTTCGTTGGGATGGAAGAAGTGGCCCCGGATCCGGGTGGATCGGTATTTCCGGTGACACAGGATTCCTGGCTGGAAGCCATGGCCGAAACTTCCGTCAAATCGTTGGCAACAGTTTCGATCCTGGAAACACCCGGATTCTGGCGGAATCTGGAAATCTTTTATCGGATCGTTTTTAAATGCGAAGCCCTCAATAAACGCCTTGCCGAGGTCGACGAATACAACCGGCTTAAAGACAGGGTGACCAGCTCGCAGAATGCTGCTTCAAGAGCTCTTACTTCTCTGGCAGCGGTCCTTGAGGATGTGGAACCCCCGCCGGCCGCGAAGGTCAATGATGCTTTATTTCTTGCCTGCCAGCTCGTGGCAAAATTCCAGGGAATTACCGTCAAGCCTCCTCCGGATTTGGCCGCTGGAAAAGCGGGGAAAGATCCTCTTAACGCGATTGCTCGGCACTCCAAAGTGAGAACTCGAAAAGTGAGCTTAAAAGGCGAATGGTGGCGGCAGGACGCCGGGCCCTTGCTTGGGTTTCTATCCGGATCGCGCGAGCCGGTGGCACTGCTCCCAATGCCCCGGGGGGGCTACATGATGCATTGCCCAGGCAAAAATACAGTTGTTCCCATGGAAGCTTCGGCCGCCGCAGGGCTGGAGTGGCATGGTTATACCTTTTACCGCTCGTTTCCTGATGAAGCGGTAAATTTTTGGCGACTCTTGAAATTTGGAACCCGGCGCTCGGGCCGGGATTTTTGTTCCATGCTTTTCCTGGTCGGAGTGGGGGCCACACTTGGTGTCCTTCCTCCACTGGCGGTTACTTTATTGGTGGACTCCGTCATTCCCGACGGGCATTTCGGGCGTTTGGTGCAAATCAGTGCCGGCTTAATTGTGCTCGCCCTGGTGGGTGGGGCCATCGGCTTCGCTCGGAGCATTTCAATGCTGCGCATCCAAGGGCGGATGGATCACGACATCCAAACGGCGCTGATGGATCGGATTTTTAAACTTCCGATTCCCTTTTTCCGGCAATTCTCCTCCGGCGATCTTTCGGAACGAACCAACGGCATCCAACATATCAGGGAAACTCTCTCCAACACGGTGGCGACGGCGGTGGTGACCGCCACCATGGCGCTGCTGAATTTTGCGTTGCTCTTTTATTATGATGTGAAACTGGCGATGGTGGCCCTCGGATTAATTATCCTTGTCATCCTGCCCACTTTGGGAGCCGCCATCATTCAGGTCCGTTACCAGCATTTGATTGCCGACTCACAGGGCCGTTTGAGCAGTCTGGTGGTTCAGTTGCTGACCGGCATTTCAAAATTGCGCGTCGCGGGCGCGGAACTTTTGGCGTTTGCCGCCTGGTCGCGAGGTTTCGCCGAACAAAAGAAGACTGCGTTTGCCTCGCGGAAGGTTGGTTATTTGGTGACCACCATGAATGAAGTTTTTCCGATAGTGGCTTTGGCGGTTTTGTTTTCCGTGATGGCCTGGTCAACCGGAGAAAAGCCCTTGTCCACCGGCGATTTCCTGGGGTTCCTGGCGGCATTTACCACCTTTTCGGCATCAATGCTGGCCATGATTTCAGCAGTGATTCCCGCTTTGAATATAGTGCCGCTTCTGGCACGCGTGAAACCGATTCTTGACGCCCACCCTGAGGCCGCAGAGAACAAGCTGGCCCTCAGTGAGGTAACCGGACGGATAGAGCTCACGGAACTGTGCTACCGCTATTCACCATCGTCCGCATTGGTCCTGAATGAGATTTCCCTCGAAATTCTTCCCGGAGAATTCGTGGCCATTGTGGGGCCTTCCGGTTCCGGAAAATCGACTCTTCTCCGGCTGCTGCTCGGTTTCGACAAACCGGAGACAGGAGCCATTCTTTACGATGGCCAAGACTTGGAAGAGTTGGATATCACCTCACTGCGCCGCCAGATCGGAATCGTTCTGCAAGGCAGCAAACTGATGCCGGGCGACATTCTCTTTAATATTATTGGCTCTCTGCCTCTCACTGAAGTGGATGCCTGGGAAGCAGCGCGCCAAGCCGGTTTGGAAGATGACATTCAGCAAATGCCCATGGGAATGCATACCGTCATCGGCGCCAGCGGCTCCGTTTTTTCTGGTGGACAGCAACAGCGCCTGATGATTGCCCGCGCCATCGCCTCCAAACCACGGATTTTGTTTTTCGACGAAGCCACCAGCGCGCTGGACAACCGGACCCAGGCGCTGGTCAGCGAGAGCTTGAACCGTCTTCAGGCCACAAGATTGGTAATCGCCCACCGCTTAAGCACCATCATCAAAGCCGACCGGATTGTCGTGATGGACGGCGGGAAGATCGTGGAATCCGGCTCCTACGAACAATTGATGCAGGAGAAAGGACTGTTTCACGACCTGGCTCATCGCCAACTTGTCCAGTCTTGAACACCATTATGTTGTCCGTGTTGAAAACCGCCACTGGCAGACAATGTGCGCAAGTTGGTCGCGCACCCGCTGAAAGCCGTCCGAAAGCAATCTGTCGTAATCGCGTAGCGATGGCGTGACGGTAGCCGTGGTGCTTTAGCCCACGGAAATTCGAGGCAAAAAACATTTTCGTCGCATAGATTGTAGCGTATTTCAAAGCGCTGCCCGAATATCGTGAGCGGGTGGAATCCTATCCCCTGTTCAGTCTGGCCACACTGGTTTTCCTGGCGATGTTGTGTGAAGCGCCCCGCGGCCAAACCGACCTGGAAAAATTCGCCCGCGGGTTCAACCAGGGCCAGCGCCGGTCCCTGGGCATTCGGCGCAACCCTGCGGGACGCTATCCGGCACCCTCGCAATCGACTTTCAGTCGCTTCCTCGGGGGCCTGAACCGGGACAAACTCAACGAGCAGTTGCTGCAAATTCAAGCGCGCGTGCGGGGTCCCGCCCCCAAAAACGAACTCGTCGTCCTGGATGGCAAAGAACCCAACCATGGCAGCGGCGTCTCGGTGCTGACCGCCATCACCGTGCCCAGCCAGCATTATCTGGGCTGCGCGTTAGTGTCGGAAAAGACCAATGAAATTCCGGTGGCCCAAAAGAAATTGTTGCCCACTCTGGATTTGGCAGGCCGTTTCGTGAGCCTCAGCCACTTGCACACCCAGGATGAAACGGCCCGCACGATCGTGTTGGAGGCGGGCGGACATTACACCCTGACCGTCAAAAACAATCAGCCCACGCTCCGGGCCAACATCGAAAAGAAAGTCGCCGCTCCCGCAGCGGATTTTTCCCCCTCAAGAGCCCACGGCCACTCAAGCCCGCACACTGGAAACCAACAAAGGATGCCGGGAAAGCCGGGTTATTCGCACCGCTCCGGTCACCGCCGAGGACGTCGGTTTTCCGTTTGCCTGCCAGGCCGCGCGGCTGTTGCGCCAGACCACAGGACGCGACGATGAAGAGGTGGCTTTAATTACCAGCGCCCCGGCGGCGCTGCTGCCAGCCAAGCTTTGGCTGCTCCTGAACCGGCGGTCCTGGGGCATTGAAAGCGGTCTGCACCAACGGTTGGACGTCTCCTACAACGACGATCGGTGCCGGGTCCAAAGTGATCAGGGCATTTTGATCCTTGGCATGTTTCGCCGCCTGGCCAACAGCTTGTTCGTCGAGTGGAGCAATCACCAACCTCGTCCTGAAAACGTCACCACCACCACTTTCCAAACGCTCATGGCAGAGAATCACCGCGCCGCTGCCATGCGCTTTGTCTTCGCCAAGCGCCCATCGCTAAAAAACCTCTCATGAAAGCTACCCTGGGAACGTGTGGTTATCGCACACAACTCCAAGGCGGGTTGCGTCTGTTCCTCAATCCAAAACCTATTTTCAACTCCGTTCGACCTGGCGAATAGATGCGCCAAT
>Ga0163152_10003378_pt1 | contig 20883 bp, 14 predicted proteins | sample OliLakLV19MP8IB2_FD_148635 | JGI IMG/M metagenome (GOLD analysis project Ga0163152, IMG submission 148635) | Freshwater microbial mat bacterial communities from Lake Vanda, McMurdo Dry Valleys, Antarctica - Oligotrophic Lake LV.19.MP8.IB-2 | ecosystem: Environmental > Aquatic > Freshwater >...
ATATTTATTGTATACTTAACATAAAATATTTTACTATTAAATAATTACTATTAAATGTATAAAACAAATAATTCAAATACATTCATACTATTGGTTCTCCAAATTAATTATAAAAGCTAGCTAAATTAGCGTTCGTGTTTTTAAGATTTTGTGAGGCTTTTGGTTAAGGCGGCCGTTAATAAATGTTTCACGTGGAACAAAGAGTGGTTTGTGGGAAATAAAAAAGCGAACCTAGTTGGGCTCGCTTTGGCGGGTTTTAAAAGGGCTTCTTAGGCCTTCTTAAAGATATATATTACGCTTGAGTAGTCTTTGGCCTCTTTGGCAATTAGGTTTGATCTGAGGCCGTTTAAAAAGGCTGAGAGGTAGTTGATCTTCCCTGTCTTGTATTGCTCGCTAAGCATACTCACATAAAAACTATCAAACTTCATGGGAATGGTTTCAATATGCTTGAAGCCGGCTTTCTGAACAATGCTTACTGTGCTTCTTTCCTCAAAGTGATAAAGATGTCTTGGAACATCGTAGGCTGCCCAAAACTCTTTATATGTTTGTGCATCGTAGCTGCTATAGTTTGGAACCGCAATGATCAAAGTCCCACCCGAATTCAACTTAGTATTAAACCAAGCTAAGGTTTCGTTAAGGTCCAGAACGTGTTCAAGAACGTGCCAAAGAGTGATGCAGTTAAAATCTATGGCGGTGAGGTTTTCTTTGGCGGTCTGAACATCAGAATACACTCGCGACATTTTGTTTTCGTTAACCGCAAATTCTCTTGCCCCAGGATCGGGCTCTATCCCAAATGTGTTCCACGTGGAACCTGAAGCGACTGAGAGAAACATTCCGGTACCGCATCCATAGTCCAAAAGATTTCCTTTTTTGGCATATCTTGATATAAGCTTTAGTTTACCCTTAAGGGTATGATTCCGAACTGCTTTGTACAGCTTGCTAATTAACCCCTTGCTAGTGTTTGAATGAGAAATATAGCTTTCGGATTTATAATAATTTCCGATCTTATCCTCCGAAGGGCGGGGGTTAGTAAATTTAAAAGCGCAGGTTTTACAGGATACAATCTGGAATGTTTCCTGGCTTACGGTATAGTCCTTACAGGACATATACGGCACAAATGCGCTTCCGTTACAGCACGGACAATTACTTAGTGTAGTCATATATAAAACTGTTGCACGTGGAACACTAGCGCCCCATATGCACTAAAAGTATAGAAATGTCTGAAGGACTTACTCCCGAAATTCGACTAGCTTGGCCTATTGAAAATGGCTTTAGCTTCTTTAGCTTTTCCTTTGCCTCGGTACTTAATGAGGATATAGAATCATAGTCGTAATCAGGCTTTATTCTTAATTCTTCCAGTCTCTCGAGTTTGTCTGCGTTCTCTTTTTCCTTAGAAAGGTATCCTTCGTATTTGGTCAAGATCTCGGCCTGCAAAATAGTTTCGAAATCAAACGGCTTCAAAAAACCGTCCAGCTCCGGGTCAGCTTTACGCATTTGATTAATGTCAACATTAGGCCTCGAAAGTATATTGGTGTATTTTATTTTCTGGCTAATTGGCGAGGAATCTATAGAAGACAAGTAAGGGTTAATGATCTCCGGCAATGCGCTAGTTTCCTTAATGTGTTTCATGATCAATTTATAGCTCGCTTCCTTTTTCAGAACAACATCTAGACGATCTTTTTTTGCTAAGCCAATATCATAGCCAAGTTTTGTCAAACGGATATCGGCATTATCTTGTCTTAATAACAAGCGATATTCAGCGCGAGAAGTAAACATGCGGTATGGTTCATCGGTTCCTTTTGTAACCAAATCATCAATTAAAACCCCGATGTATGCCTCGCTTCTTTTTAACACAAACTCAGGCTTTTCGTTTACTTTTAAGTGGGCGTTTATTCCAGCCATTAATCCTTGGCAAGCGGCTTCTTCATATCCTGTAGTTCCATTGATCTGCCCTGCGAAATACAAATTCTCTACCAGCTTGGTCTCAAGGGTCATTTTTAATTGGGTAGGAGGGAAGTAGTCGTATTCAATGGCGTAGCCTGGTCGGAACATTTTTACTTTTTCAAAACCGGGAATTAGTCTAAGTGCTTGATTTTGAATCTCTTGTGGTAAAGAGGTGGAAAATCCATTAACGTAGATCTCTACGGTGTTCCACCCTTCGGGCTCAACAAATATTTGGTGGCGTTCCCTTTCTGAAAAACGCGTTATTTTATCTTCAATACTTGGGCAATACCGCGGCCCAAGCCCCTGAATTCTTCCTGAATACATTGGTGATTTCTCAAATCCCGTTTTTAAAATATCGTGTACCTTTTGATTTGTGTAGGTGAGGTGGCAAGGAATTTGTTTTTTCAATTCACGCGGAACATCACTTTTATGCGAATTAAAAAACGGAGATGTATTGGGCAAATACGAAAACTTATCCATTACTTGGTCGCCTTCTTGCACTTCCATTTTACTGTAATCCAAAGTTCGGCCATCAATTCGTGGAGGCGTTCCGGTTTTCATTCTTCCCGATTCAAAACCTAATTGAAGCAATTGCTCTGTAATTCCAAAAGAAGCGCTTTCGCCCATTCGTCCACCGCCAATTTGTTTTTCGCCAATATGAATTAATCCATTTAAAAATGTTCCGTTCGTAAGAACTACCGATTTAGCCTTGAACTCAATTCCCATTCCGGTAACAACTCCTTCTACGTGTTTTCCGTCATTGCTTACGATTAGGCTTTTTGCCATATCCTGCCAGAAATCCACATTAGGGGTTAGCTCTAGCATTTCTCGCCAGTAGGTTGCAAACTGCATGCGGTCGTTTTGAGTGCGGGGACTCCACATGGCGGGTCCTTTACTTCGGTTAAGCATTCTGAATTGAATTGCCGACTTGTCGGAAACAACTCCGCTATAGCCTCCCAAGGCATCTATCTCTCTAACAATTTGGCCTTTGGCAATTCCACCCATAGCAGGATTGCAGCTCATTTGGGCAATAGTTTGCATATTCATGGTAAGGAGTAAGACCTTGGAGCCCATATTTGCAGAGGCGGCGGCGGCTTCACAGCCCGCATGGCCTGCGCCAATAACTATTACATCGTAACTATTATGCATGAATTGCATTACAAAGATATACAAAGAGACCCATTACCACCAAGGTTAAATTATGGTAATTAAGTAAAAACTGCACTTTTCTTAAATAATTTTATGGAACCTGAACCTTAGCGCATCTCAATATTATAAAACCTATGCTATGATGAAATTATTATCTATCGGATTATTGAGTATGAGTTGTTTAATTGCCACCGCGCAAAACGGCTCTGATTTTAAAGTGTTCACGCCGGCGAAAAGCGGGATAAAAACCACAGAAAAATTATTAGAATCGCTTATTGGTGAAGGTGTAGTTTTAAAAAACTATAGCATCACAAAATCAAGCGGAGAAGAAGCGTTTGGTTTTTTTGAAGATAGCAAAGAGCGCTTAGGAATGAAAAAGGGTTTGGTAATGACCACTGGCGGGATCATTGCTTTATCAAGTAAAAACACATCGCCATCAATGAGCAATAATACACATGCTCGCGTTGAAGGAAGGGGTGTTGTTGCACAAGAAAGCGGCTACGCAGAATTAGAGAAGCTCATTAATAATCAAAAAACTTTTGACGCATGTATCATTGAGCTTGATATTGTTCCTACGGCCGATACATTAAGTTTTAATTATGTGTTTGGTTCGGAAGAATATGATGAGTTTGTAGGAAGTAATTACAACGACGTTTTCGCGTTTTTAATAAGCGGAAAAGGAATTACAGTAAATAAAAATTTAGCAGTTGTTCCTAACACCGACGTTCCCGTTTCGGTTAATACAATCAATAATGGCAGCGGAAGCGGTTCTTATAAAGCTCGCCCAACCAACTCAACTTTTTATGTTACAAATACAGATGGCCACATTGGAATTGAGTATGATGGAATGACAAAATTAATGCAGATCCGACAGCCAGTTACGCCTTACGAAACTTATCATATTAAATTGTGTATTGCCGATGTAAGTGATAACTCTTACGATTCGGGCGTGTTTATTGAGGGGCAAAGTTTTGTGTCTTATGATAAAGCATATAATGTTTTATACAAAAAGAACGACAAGGAAATTGAGCCGGGCTATAAAACTTTATTAGATAATTTAAGTAAAGAATACAAAAAACATCCGGAAGGAAAAATATTGATTACAGGTCACACAGATGAAGAGGGCGACAAAAATTTCAACATGGGCCTTTCGTGTGAGCGTTCAACTATTGTTGGAAATTATTTAAAAGGCAAAGGAATTCCTTCCGATAGAATTGTTGTTGACTGCAAAGGAGAAACAATGCCAGCTTATGATAATACCAAAGAAATAGGACAAGCCCTTAACCGCAGAGTAGAGGTAAAGGTAACCGGAAATTCTCAAACCTACGTTGCTAAAAAAGCTGAGGCTGATGCGGCTATTGCTCCTGAACTTTCTGAGAAATCAACACTTATCAAAAACTTTCCGAACCCATTTATGGATATAACAACTCTTGACGCCTATATTAAACCCGAAGCGAAAGAGGCAAACATTACGATAATGGATATTAACGGAAAACATGTAAAAACCATTCATTTATTAGAGCGAGGAAACACCTATGTTAATTTTGATGGGCAGTCAATGGCAAAAGGAATTTACACGGCTACCCTTCATACAGATGGCGCCAAACAAAATACTTTGAAAATAATTCTTCAGTAAAAACTTAAAGTAGGTTTAATTTACCGAGCAATTCCTCGCGGTAAGAACCACCAACTGGAATTGTTTTTTTATCGTTCTCTAAAACCACGTTTTGATTTTCGATCGCTTGAATTTTATCGATTCGGGCAATGAACGAACGGTGAACACGAATGAACTGAGTATTCCCCAGTTTCTTTTCAATGTCCTTCATGGTGCTGTGAACTGTATAGCGCGCGTATTGTGTGTTTATGATCACATAGTCTTTTAGTGCCTCTACGTAATATATATCTTTTAAAAGTATCTTAACGAGCTTGCTATTGGCTTTTACGAATAAAATATCTGCTCCGGCCTCCTCTTTGTTCTCAACTAACGAATAAAGGAAGTCGCGTTCTTTTCTTAATTCAAGATCTTTTTTGTGTTTATAGGCGCTCATTTCAATAGAGCTGTGAAGATCTATTTCTTTGAATGGTTTTAAAATATATCCGTAAGGCTCGGTGATTTTTGCTTTACTAAGCGTGGCCTCATCGGCATAGGCGGTTAAATAAATTATTGGAAGATTCATTGTTTCCTTTAATTTTTCGCTCACGTCAATTCCAGTCATTGGGCCTTTTATCATTATATCCATTAACACAAGGTCGGGGTTTGTTTCTTGGATTTGCTGAATTGCTTCGGCTCCGTTATTTGCAATGCCAACCACGTTATACCCCAGTTTTACAAGGCTGTTTTGAATATCCTTCGCTACAATACTTTCGTCTTCTACAATAAAGATATTTAATTTGGTGTTTTCCATTGTTCTAAATTAAAAAGCTAATGTTTACCCTAGTCCCGTGTGGTTCCGCTCTCTCAAAATTTATTTTCCCATCAATTTGATCTACGAGAGTGTACACTAACTGCAATCCTAACGTCCCGCTTTTTTCAGTGCTTATCTCAGATCCTATTCCAACCCCGCTATCTTCCACAGTTAAAAATACTAATTTGTTTTGAGTTCGCAAATTTATAGAAATTATTCCTTTACTAGAGTCGGGGAAGGCGTGTTTTATAGAATTAGTGATCAACTCGTTAATAATTAGACCTAAAGGAATAGAAACATCAAGGTTCAGGATGGTCTTTTCGCAATTAACTCGCAGTTGTGTTTTGTCGGGCGACACCGAATATGAGTGAATGATGTTGCTAATGAGTTGTGTTAAGTATTCGTTAAAGTTAATGGATGAGAATGTTTTATTCTGATAAAGACTTTCGTGAATGTACGCCATCGTCTTGATCCTGTTTTGACTCTCTCTTAACAAATTCAAAATATTGCCATCGGTTGTATATGAGGACTGAAGGTTTAAAATACTCGAAATGATCTGCATGTTGTTCTTTACGCGATGATGCACTTCTTTTAGCAACACTTCTTTTTCTTTAAGAGATTGTTTGATGTGGTCTTCGTTAAGTTTTGTGGCAGTAATGTCGTGCGCAATTCCCGAAACCTCCACTATTCTGTTTTTTTCCATTACCGGATTTAGAAAAACGTCTAAAAAGATCTTTTCTCCTTTCATTCCGATCAACTCCAATTCGAAGTTTATTTTTTCTCCCTCAAACGCTTTGCCGTAGTTGCTCTCCATCCTTTTTATGTACGCTTCGTTCTCAAGCATTTTTCCTCTATCAAGCGATTCGCTTAGTTTAGGAACAGATTCATAAATTTTATGAATAAGCTCGGTATAATTTTTATTGAATGAAGTTAAATTGTTTTCTCTGTCTACGGTCCAAATATAATGTGAGCTTCCTTCAAAAAGCGCGTTAAGTTTTGCGGTTTGCCTAAACGTGCTTTGTTCTGCGTTAACTTTTTCAGTAATGTCTTTTCCTAATCCGTACGCCTCTACAATTTCACCAACATCGTTGTAAATGGGGTGAAGATAAAATTGCATAGCATACTCGCGGCCCTTTGCGTCTGTTCTAAAAGACATGAACTCCATCGATTTTCCCTTAAAGACCTCTGCGTATTTTTCTTGCCATTGGTGCGAAATTTTTCTTGCCTCTGGATTGTTCTTAAGATCACTTAATCGTCCTTCGAGTTTTGGATAGCTGTTGTAAAAGTCATAGAAGGTGTCGGCAAATTTTCTGTTGAATGAAGTGTATTTATGGTCTTTATCAACAGTCCATAATGTTTGGTTTCCGCTTTCAAAAATAGCTTTCATTCTTGAGGTTTGCTCTATGATCTTTTTCTCAGCGCCTTTTCGTAATTCGATTTCTTTTAAAAGTTTTTTATTGTGTTCTTCTGTGAGCTCGGCTTTTATGCGCGCTTTTTCGTGTGCTTCTCGCTCACTAATGTCTTTTACTAACGACAAAACGCAATCAATGCCGTTGTACCTAATTGGAACGGTTTTTATTTCTACATTAACTGCTCGGCCCTTGCTGTCGTTGATTTTGTAACTCAAAAAATCAAACTCTTTTCCTTGGGTGGCCGCCCCCATTCTTTCAATGGCCCGCGCGAGTTGTTCTGGAGATATATAATCGATAATGATTTTTCCTATAATGTCCCTCTCTGATCGCACCCTTAAAAGCTCAACGGCCTGCTTGTTGCACATCAAACACATTCCTTTATCGTGAATAAAGAATGCAATAGGAGATTGGTCTAAGAGAACCCTGTAGTCGCTCCATTTTTGGTTTAGCTCTGCTTCCTTTTCTTTTAAATCACTAATGTTTCTTACAATGCCAAACAAAAAACTTATCCTTCCTTTTTCATCACGAACAGGGTTGATGTGGTCTTCCATCCAAACGGCTTCTCCTTTACTGTTTTGAATCTGGAAGTCCACCTTGTGCTGGCCGTAGGTTCCTTTTGCCTGCATTTTGGCGGCAATTTTTTCGTGTTCCTTAAACGCATTTGCTTTTCCTACCGTTCGTTTATTTAAAAAGAATGGGTCTTTGTAAATATCCTTTGGGTCGTATCCTAAAACGTTTTTAACAGAGTTGCTTATAAATAAATACTTTGGTTTTGGTTGATAGGTATAAAAATAAATTATGTCGTGTGCGTTATTAGCAATAAGTCGCAATTGCTCCTGAGTGATGTTGAGCTGCGCTTCGGTTTCTTTTTGCCTTGTAACGTCCCTGCTTATGCATAATAAAGAAACAACCCTTCCTTTGTTATCCTTTACAACGCTCTGAATTGTTTCAAGCCAAACCACCGACTTGTTCTTTGCAATAAACTTAGAGGTGTTGCGTGTGTTTTTTTGAATATATTTTATATAGGCCTTGGTGTCTTTGGGGAAATTATTTCTATCCTCCGGGTGTAATATCTTTTCAAATAAATCTGGTCGACTATACCATTCTTTTTGGGTGTAACCTAAGATCTTTTCGGCCGATTCGCTTACGTATGAATAATGTTCTTTTGGATAAAGATCATACTTGAACATAATATCCGAGTTGTTCTTTCCTATCAAATCTAATATTCGCTCGGCTTCTTCAATGGCGGCGTACTTTTTTTTACGGTCGCTTATTTCATAAAAAATTGACTGTACAGCCTTTTTATTTCCTACCGAAACAACATTTGATTTTGCCTCAACATCAATAATGTTTTTTTTATTGTCCTTTATTTTTAACTCTACCGACTGAAACTCTTCTCCTTTTATGATCTTTAAATTATTTTGTTTTATCCGTTTACAATATTCAGGAAGAATAAAACTGAAGGGCTTAAGTTTAGTAATATCAAAGTTCTTTTTAGGTAGTTTTAAGAATTCTTTTGCCTTTTCGTTTAAAAAATAAACTCTTGTGTTGTCGAAAATAACAAGGGGGATTGATAATAAATTAAAGGCTGAGAAATCTTGAGTTTGCTTTTTCACCTTAGGGATTAGGGTTTACTTCTAATGGTTTGGGTTTTATTCTCGCCAATTTTAATATTATATGTTCTTACGCTTTGCTCGTAAGTTGGAAAAATTTTATCTCCCTGCCATTTGATCTCAATATCATCCTTGTAAAAAACGGTTAAGTAATTGAGCCCAAGCTCATCATAAAACTTCCAATCGCCCTCCTTCAAACCGCCCTGGTATGCGCCTTCTACCATCTTTTTGCCATTACGATAATAAAACGTATGGTATCCTTCGGGTGTTCCTTGAATAAATTTTCCAACAAAAAGTTTTGCTTTTTCTGGCTTATAAAATCCTTTCCATAAACTATCGGGCTCGTCATTCACAAAATTTCCGAATTCATAATATTCCGAGTTCTCATAATTCCACATGCCTTCTTTTCTGTTGTCAAGCCAGTTTCCCTTTGTAATTATTTTTCCTGCTTCCGTATAGTCGGTCATTAAACCTTCCCGTTTTCCATTCACATAATTTTCTTCGCGCATTAAATTACCGCTTTCATAAAACCACTTCCAAACACCCTGTGTGCGGCCTTTTTTATCATATCGTCCTTTTTGTTCTAGTTTACCTGAAGAATAAAAGAATTCCCAATCGCCTGTTCTTGATCCAGCAACATAAACACCCTTTCCTTTAAACTCTCCGGTAACATGATATTCAGCCCACTTTCCTATTCTATTTCTTACACTATCTACTTGGCCTTTTGCCACAACCGTGCCGTTAAAATATTCAATAGCACTATCAGGAATTGAGTAATTGCTACACATCCATTTTTTAAAGAACGCTTTTGTTGAGTCGTTATAGTATTCAACTGAATCACAAATTCGTGCGGGTTTATAATGATAGTGTGTTCCAATAGCAACCCCTTCATCGTAAACCCCCTCATATTTCAGTGAGCCGTCGGCGTATTTTTCTTTATACCACTCAACCTGGCGAGTTTCGGGCGCGTGTGGTAAAAATTTTCCATTGTCAAACTTTTTTATAGATGTTAAGTTTCCTTTTTTATCATACTCCTTTACAAATCCATCAATGGAATCATTTAAATAAATTTCTTCCTTTTTTGGATCTCCATTATCATATAGTTCTTTCCATAAACCTTGTTTTCTTCCTAACTCATCTTTACGGTTTATTTTTTCATTACTTGTTGTAAATCCAACTTTATAATTTACTATAGAAATAATAGTTGAGTCCTCGGCGTATTCGTATGCCGTTCCGTCTTGTTTTCCTTTTATATAATTAATAATTGTTTTAAGTCTTCCGGAAGAATAGAATTTTTTTGCCGGCCCTTCTTTTACATCATTTACATACATTTCTGAAGACGTCATTCTTCTAAGTGTATCAAATAAATTAGTTAGGCCGTTCTTTTTTCCTTCTTTATAATTTACTGATCTTGTAACCCTACCTCTTTCATCATAAAAATTCCATATACTATCTAATTGAAAGTTCTTACGATTTCCCGCTATCTTTAAATTTCCGTTTAAATAGTAATTTTTCCAAAACCCATCAGGTTTTCCTTCCTTCATGGTTCCTTCGCTACTTATTTTACCACTTTCATAATAAAACTTTTGATAACCATCTTTTACAGTTGTTTGAGATAACAAAAAAACTGCTATAAATGAAAAACTTAGTAATATGTAGTATTTACGGGACATATAAGACGTATAAATCTACTAAAAAAATACCAATTACTAAAGCCCGAATTTAGCTGACAATTCAAGCATTTTAAGGATTGGTTTCTTGGCTTTTTCCATCAGATCTTTATTCATAACTAGTTCGGGCTGCTCATATTTTAAAGCAATGTATATTTTTTCTAAAGTATTGAGTTTCATATAAGGGCAATCATTACAAGCACACGAATTATTAGGAGGAGCAGGAATAAACGTTTTATTAGGACTACTCTTTTGCATTTGATGTAAAATACCTGTTTCGGTTAAAATAATAAACTTCTTTTCGTTGCTTTTTTTTGTATAATTTAACAGAGCTGTTGTACTTCCAATAAAATCTGCATGTTCTAATATAGCAGCTTCACACTCAGGATGCGCAATAATTTTTGCTCTTGGGTTTTGAACTTTTAGTTTTATTAATTTTTCTAAACTAAAAATTTCATGTACCATACAACTTCCATCCCATAAAACCATATTGCGTTTTGTTTTTTTATTAATGTACGCTCCTAAATTTTTATCTGGTGCAAATATGATCTTTTGATCTTCAGGTAAACTTTCTACAATTTGAACGGCATTACTACTTGTACAAATAATATCAGATAGTGCTTTTATTTCTGCTGTACAATTAATATACGTAATGACAATATGATCTGGATGATTTTTTTTGAATTCTAAAAATTTTTCCGGCGGACATGAATCTGCTAAACTACAACCAGCTTTTAGATCAGGGATTAAAACTTTTTTTGTTGGATTTAAAATTTTTGCTGTCTCCGCCATAAAATGCACACCGGCAAACAAAATTATATCCGCTTTTGTTTTTTCTGCTTGCTGGGCCAGCCCTAAGCTGTCGCCAATGTAATCCGCAATGTCCTGTATGTCGTTGTTCTGGTAATAGTGGGCCAAAAGTAGGACGTTCTTTTCTTTTTTCAAAGTTTTTATTTCTTCAAAAAGATCTAAACTTGGATCTATCTCTTTTTCTAAATATCCTTTATCTAATAACATATATAAATTTTAAAATAAATTATTATTTGTATTATAAGGTGTTAGTACGGTTAGTAACTGAGTTAAATAAAATTAGGAGATAAGGTTTATTACACATTATGAATACGTTGTTAACAAAGATAATGGTTTAAATGCTTGGAAATCAAAGTTAGTGAGTTTATTAGAAACAACGCAACTACCCTTAAGACTCATAACTTTCATCAATTTTTAATTGTTTATATACCCAATTTGAGTCTTAAAAGTTCTTACAGATAAATTTAAAACGATAGCGACTTAATCAAACACGATCTGCATAACATAATAAGTTAATAATTGGGTAAAATCTTATGTTTTGTTTATGAGACTAAAATAATAATATTAACATGCTTTTGGGCTATTTGTGTTAATACCACAAGGCTGACGATCAGGGCATTATTTTACGAGTGTTAATTAACGTTGATTACTACTTTTAAACAATAAAAACTAAAAACCACATAATACACAATTAATAGTATGGAAATAGCAATTGGAAGCGATCACGCAGGATTTGAATTAAAGGAACAGGTAATTACTTATTTAAAAAGCAAGAACGTTGTGGTTTTAGACAAAGGCACTTATAGTTTAGAAAGAGCAGATTATCCTGATTACGGACACGCGGTTGCCAAGGAGGTGTTGGATAAAAAGATTTTAGGGATTGTTATCTGCGGGAGCGGTAATGGAATTAATATGAGTGTAAATAAGCATATAGGAATTCGCGGTGCTTTGTGCTGGAATTCCGAAGTGGCGGCCTTAGCAAGAAAACATAATAACGCTAATATTATGGCATTACCGGCCAGGTTTATGAACCTTGAAGAAGCAAAAAAATGTGTAGATGCTTTTGTAAGCGAAAAATTTGAAGGCGGAAGACACCAAGATAGAGTTTTAAAAATAGAGTTTTAAAACTTGGGACAAGAAACAACAATCAGCTTTTTCTTTTTACCCTTCTTTTTACCACAAAGTAAATAAGTCATACTAACCTCGTGACTTCCACCAGAACTACTTAGTGTGAGTTTTGAAACGGTATAATCAAAAGAGTAACCGATCTGCATTTTATCTCCCGATATACCGAACAAAAATATAAGAGCATCATTATTTTTATACCAACCATGGGGCTTGTGTAAAATTGGAATTCCCCTGTACCACAGGCCAAACACTAAAAAGCTTTTTGCGTAATAAGCGCCTAAGTCTATTTGGTTAAAGCGCAAAGACCGCTTATAATTAAAGGCCATCGTTACAAAATGTTGATCTTTACTTTTATCGGAAGTTTCGTCAATTAAATATTTATACCCGCCGTGGAATTTTATTTCCATAGGTATACGACTTACATCTCCTGTTAACGATTGATCGGGCCGAGTAAGATGATTAAACGAAACACCACTCCACCATTTTTCGGAATACATCACATATCCTGCGCTTGCATCAAAATAGAGAAGTTTTGTATTTCCATAACCCTCTACCGAGCTACTGGCGCCACCCCTTGCGATCTAATCGCCAAAAACCAAATACGTATAATCAACACTTCGTTGTGTAAAACCTGCCGACATGCCTGCGCGGGCAACAAGACGCCTATTAATCTTTAATTCGTAAGCGTATAAGCCATTGAATTGATTGCTCTTTAAACTACCAAGCCCAGCCTTGGACTAGCCGAAAGATTTACAGTAAACGCAGGGGTGCCGAGGCCGCACTGAGAACGGAGTAAATTGACCGAGATGAAGAAGATGACGAATATGAGGTTTTTCAAGTTAGGCATTTTTATAAGCTTTGAAAGCGCGCTCCTCTTTACTTATATGGAGTCAAAACAAAAAGGTTTCATTAATTCAAACTTATATTTTAGTTTTCAAATATCGGAACAAACATAAAGAGTATTTTTTTTGTTTGGTTACACTATTCGTCTTAAAAAATACAGAATAATTTTTTATATTTACATAAATCCCACATTTATGAAAAAGACAAGCATTTTCTTATGTATTTTTTTCGCCACCTATTTTTTAAGCGCCCAAAAAGGACAACAATTTCCGGCAGTTAACGGAACGTGCTTAAACGATAAGGCCATGAGCCTTCCAATTAAAAACGGTAAAGAAACCATTGTTGCCATTGCGTTTCACAGAGGGGCAGAAGACGAGTTAAAAAAATGGCTGAATCCTTTATATTATACGTTCATGAAAAAGACAGATAAAAAAGACAATAAATTCGACATGGCAGAAGTATATGATGTGAATTTTGTGTTTGTTCCAATGATCAGTGGATTTAAAAAAATTGCCGATGATTTTAAAGCAGGAACTCAAAAAGAATTTTGGCCTTATATATTAGACACTGAAAAAACCGACGTAAAAGGAATGCAAAAGCAGTTGGGCTTAAAAGACAATAAGATCCCTTACTTTTTTGTATTAGATAAAGACGGAAAAATTTTGATGATGGAAAGCGGCGAGTACAGCGAATCAAAGGTTGATAATATGGAAGAAGCGGTGAGTGGGGATTAAACCTTCTTCAACTCCATCACTGTAATTTCAGGCCAAATACCAAGGCGGCCCGGGTATCCTAAAAACCCTAGTCCGCGATTTACGTAAAGGAATTGTTTACCCTGTTTATATAAGCCAGCCCAATTTTTATAGATGTATTTTACGGGACTCCATTGAATGTTCAGGCTCGGGATCTCAATTCCTAATTGCATCCCGTGCGTGTGTCCGCTCAGAGTAAGATCAACATCGGGATATTCAAGAACAACCTGCATATCCCAATGGCTGGGATCATGACTCATTAAAATTTTAAAAGGATATTGTTCTGCCCCTTCGTATGCATTTTTCATTTTCCCATAACGCGGAAAGCGCAAGTTGCCGCCCCAATTCTCAATTCCCAGTAAACCAATTTTTGCGCCGTCTTTTTCTATCGCTACGTGTTCGTTCATCATTAATTTCCAACCAAACGAAGCGTGTTTCTTTTTTAATGTTTCTAGGTTCTCAATCTTTGCTTCTGGCGAATCCCATTGCACATAGTCGCCGTAATCGTGATTTCCTAATACAGAATAAACACCATGCGGCGCCTTTAATCGGCTAAATTGCTCTTCGTAACCAATAGTTTCTTTTGCTTCGTTATTTACCAGATCGCCGGTAAACAAAATCATGTCGGCATTTTGTTGCATTACAATATCAAAGGCTTTTGTAATAGGATCGGCACTCATAAAAGAACCAACATGAATATCCGACAGCTGAACAATTTTAAACCCATCAAATTCTGCAGGAAGATTTGGAGAAGGAACAATTACTTTGTGCACGCGGTATTTATAAGCGCCGCGCACCATACCATAAATAAAACCAATGGCCGGAATAACCGTAAACGTAACAGCAACTTGACTTAAAAATTTAAGCCTACTAATTCCTTGCGCAGCATTAAGCCCCTCCCCGCTTTTTCTATTGAATTGTGCAATAACCCATCTGAAAAAACGAATAACATCATCCACGATTAAAAATACACAGCCCAATAATTTACACAACAGTAAAATAAGCACCACCGATAATAAGAAACGGAAAAAAGTATTCCAATTTGGCGGCGGATAAAATGCCGAAACTAAACCAAGCAATAAGCTAAATGCAGCAAGCGTATAGGCCGTGTACAAAAACGCATTACGTTTTCCGAGAGAAAAATCCTGAACAAACGTTTTTACAGCTTGCAAAAAATAGAACTCAATAAGAACAGTAATTGCAATGAATATAAGAATGCGCACGATCATAATAGAGGCCAAAGGTACTAACTATTCAAACGAGATGTGTACCGCTTTTACTTTTTTAACCACGTTTCACCGATTGGCTCGCCGCACTCGCCGATTTAGAGACAAAATGCGACAAAGGCACAAAGTTTATTTTGTGGTTAATACATAAAAAGATCTTGGCGCGCTCGCGCCTTAGGGGCGAAAAAATTAAGTTTCCCACTCGTTCCAGTCCATCTCTTCGCCGGCTAAGATTTTTAAATAACTCTCGTAACGCTCGCCCGAAATTTCTCCTCGTTCAACCGCTTCGCGTACCGCGCATTTTGGTTCTTCGATATGAAGGCAATTATTGAATTTACAATCGTTCATGTATTTTCGAATTTCGGGGAAATAATGACCAACCTCCTCTTTTTTCATTTCCACCAAACCCAATTCTTTTATTCCGGGAGTATCAATGATATCGGCGCCAAAATCCAAATGATATAATTCGGCAAACGTTGTTGTGTGCTTTCCTTTAGAATGAGCCGCAGAAATTATGGAGGTTTTAATATTTAATCCGGGCTGTAGCGCATTCACCAAAGTAGACTTTCCAACGCCGGAATGTCCGCTTATTAACGAAGTTTTCCCTTTTAAAACAGGCTTTAACCCCTCTACGTGTTCGCCGTTCAAACTACTAATACTATAACATACATATCCTATCTTTTCATAAATAGAAATGATTTCGTTTTGCAATTCAAGCAATTCTTTATTGAGATTGTCGGACTTATTGAACACAATAACGGCAGGAATAGAATAGGCCTCGGCCGTAATTAAAAAGCGATCGATAAAACCCAAACTTGTTCTTGGCTCAACAAGAGTTGCAATTAAAATGGCCTGATCAAGGTTACTGGCAATAATGTGCGCCTGCTTGCTTAAATTAATTGACTTTCGAATAATGTAATTTTTGCGTTGATGAATTTTGGCGATCATCCCTTCTTTATCATTTTCCATTTCAACATCTACCCTATCGCCAACAGTTACCGGATTAGTTGTTTTTCTATCATCTAACCGGATCTTTCCTTTGAGCTTGCAGCTAATAATCTTTCCTTCAGCCATGCGCACTAAATAATTACTTCCTGTAGATTTTGTAACAGTTCCTGTCATTGGCGTAAAAGTACAATTTAGCCACTAATTACACGAATTTCATTAACAGAATGGGATCGTACAAACAAGCGAAGTAAGTACTCATCGAAGGAGTTGGCTCCTTTGTGGTAATTTGTGTAATTCGTGACTAAAATAACGCTTGATAGCAGGAAATTATATGTAAATTAGACGCGTTTATAAAACAAGATCTATGAAAGAAGTATATATAGTTTCTGCAGTTAGAACCCCGTTGGGATCATTTGGCGGAGTGTTCGCGGGCGTTTCTGCCACGCAATTAGGTGCCCACGCAATTAAAGGCGCACTAGAAAGAATTAAACTGGACGGAAAATTAGTAACCGAAGTATTTATGGGATCGGTAATGCAGGCAAACCTTGGACAGGCTCCTGCGCGTCAAGCTGCAAAATTTGCAGGCCTTCCTGATTCGGTGAATTGCACAACCGTTAATAAAGTTTGCGCAAGCGGAATGAAGTCGATAGCGCTTGCCGCTCAAAGCATTATGCTTGGCGATAATGATATTGTTGTTGCGGGCGGAATGGAAAACATGAGCAGCGTACCATTTTATTCAGACAGCACGCGATGGGGTGCAAAATACGGCAACCAACAACTAATTGATGGTTTAGCGAAAGATGGCCTCACCGATGTATATGGAAATGTGCCAATGGGAAATTGCGCTGAGCTTTGCGCAAAGGATATGAAATTTACACGCGAGCAACAAGACGCGTTTGCTATTGAATCTTACAAGCGCTCGGCAGCGGCGTGGGGAGCAGGAAAATTTAAAGAAGAAATTGTTCCGGTAACTGTAAAAACAAAAAAGGGAGACGTTGTTGTAAGCGAAGATGAAGAATATAAGAACGTAAATTTCGAAAAAATTCCGGGGTTAAAACCAGTATTTCAAAAAGACGGAACCGTAACCGCGGCTAATGCAAGCACCATGAATGATGGCGCGGCAGCTTTAGTGCTAATGAGCAAAGAAAAAGCAGAAAGCCTAGGATTAAAGCCGCTGGCAAAAATTGTTTCGTTTGCAGATGCAGAGCAAGCACCGGAATGGTTTACCACTTCGCCAAGCTTAGCAGTTCCAAAAGCTGTTGAGAAAGCAAAATTAAAAATGAGCGATATTAATTATTTTGAATTAAACGAAGCGTTCGCTGTTGTTGGTTTAGCAAATATTCAGTTAATGAAGTTGGATGCAAGTAAAGTAAACGTTAATGGCGGAGCGGTTTCTTTAGGGCACCCTTTGGGAGCAAGCGGCGCACGCGTGATAGTGACATTAATTAATGTGCTAAAACAAAATAATGCAACCTACGGCGCGGCCGGAATTTGTAATGGTGGCGGTGGCGCTAGCGCTATGGTAATTCAAAACATGTAATATAATCCTCGACCTCGGTCGACCTAACAAATAACAAGATCGCGTGAATTGCGCGGTCTTTTTAATTTGTACTTCGACAAGCTCATTAACCAAAAACAAATGAACCTATTATCAGTTAATAATCTTTCTAAAGCTTACGGCACAAAAGAGCTATTCACAAAAATTAGCTTTGGAATTAACTATGGAGAGAAAGTGGCGCTGGTTGCGCGAAACGGTTCGGGAAAAACAACTCTATTTAAAATTTTAAAAGGAATTGAAATTCCTGATGAAGGAGAAGTTGTTTTTCGTAAAGACATGAGTATTGGGTTTTTAGATCAGGACTTTACATTTGATGAGAACGCAAGCATTCAAGAACTCATAGACAATGCCGATAACAAGTTTGTAAAATGTATTCGAAATTACGACGCAGTTATTAAAGCAAGCGAAACCTCCACCAGCAATGATGTTGCGGATAAATTGGAAGAGGCCCTAAATGAAATGAATTTATTGGGAGCTTGGGATTATGAAAAGGACATCAAAGAAATTTTATCTCGCTTGGAATTACATGACACAGCGCGCGTTGTTAAAACGCTGTCGGGCGGACAAAAAAAACGAGTAGCTTTAGCGCTCACACTTATCAATAAACCAACATTGATCATTATGGATGAGCCAACCAATCATTTGGACATTGATATGATCGAGTGGTTGGAAAACTATCTACAACAAGAATCTTTAAGTATTCTATTAGTAACGCACGATCGTTATTTTTTAGATGAGGTTTGCGATCGCATCATTGAAATTGATCAACATAAACTTTACGAGTACAAAGGGAACTTCGACTATTATCTAGAAAGAAAGAAGGAGCGCGAGCAAATGCAAGACGCGGCCCTAGACAAAGCGCAAAATTTATATAAGCGCGAATTAGTGTGGGTGCGCAAACAACCAAAGGCGCGCACGGTTAAATCAAAATCGCGCGTAGATGCTTTTTATGAGGTAGAGCAAAAGGCAAAACAAAAGCGCGTAGAGAAGCGATTAGAGCTTACCGTAAAAATGGAGCGCATGGGCTCTAAAATTGTAGAAATGCACCGCATCACCAAAAATTATCCAGGAAAGGAAATTATAACAGAGCCGTTTACTTATACCTTTATTCCCGGCGAAAAGATTGGCGTAGTAGGAAAGAACGGAGTAGGAAAAACAACTTTGCTTAATATCATTCAAGGAAAAGAGGCGGTTGATACCGGAAAAGTTTCGTTGGGAGATACCATTGTATTTGGTTATTATTCCCAAGGCGGAATGATCATTAATAACGATAAGCGCATCATAGAGATCATTAAAGATATTGCCGAATATATTCCTTTAGCTAACGGTCAAAGCCTATCGGCCTCACAATTATTGCAGCGCTTTAATTTTACGCCAGCCGTACAGTATAGTTATGCGCATACGTTAAGCGGAGGAGAAAAAAGAAGATTGTATTTGTTGACAGTGTTAATGAAGAATCCTAATTTTTTAATTATGGATGAACCAACAAACGACCTAGATATTGTAACGCTGCAAACGCTCGAAGATTTTTTGGATGAGTTTAAGGGTTGTGTTTTAATTGTTTCTCATGATCGGTATTTTATTGACAGATTAGTTGATCATACGTTTGTATTAGAAGGAAACGGCGAAGTAAAAGATTACCCAGGGAATTATACAGAGTATAGAGCCTGGAAAAGCGGCGCTTCGACAAACTCAGCGACCGCAAAAAAACAAACACCGGTGGTTGAGCCTGTTGAAACCACAATCAAGAAAGAAGCCGTGGTAGATAAAAAAATCGAATCGACCAAGAAAAAACTTTCTTTTAAATTACAACACGAATTAGCAGAGATCGAAAAAGAAATTCCCGAATTAGAAAAACAAAAAACGGAAATAGAACAACAGATCATTGGTTCGGCTTCTGATTATTCGAAAGTGCTTGAGCTAACCGCAAAACTAAAACCAATCTCAGATTCTTTAGATAAAAAGAATATGCGTTGGATGGAGTTACAGGAGATGTAGGTTCACCCTGCGCCCAAAACAATTAATTTTCAGTTTTAACAAAAGCGAATCCTTACAATTTTTAAGCGAATCCTTGTTTTTTGCATACGAATACACATCTCTCCAATAAAACATCAAAAAACAGCTTAATTTTAATAAAGGAATTAAAACTAAGACCATGAAAAAGCTTTTACTCTTATTATGCTTCATCACATCAGCTGAAATTAATTATTCACAAGGCTGGTTCGAAAAAGTAAAAAACCCTAACGCAAATTTTTATGAACTACAGCAAGCGTTCAATGAATATTGGAAAGACAAAGATACACGCGTAAAGGGTGGAGGCTATAAACAATTTAAACGTTGGGAATATTTTATGGAGCAACGTGTTTTTCCAAGCGGAGACGTTGGGCTTCCGTCGCAAACCTGGGCGATTTATGAGGAGTACCTTAAAAATAATATAGGCACAAGCGGCAAAAGCTCTCAGGCGGCATCAACAACTTGGGCACCCATGGGGCCTTTTGGTGCGCTTAGCGGTTTAGCCAACAACAACACGCCTCGTAAAGCAGGAAGATATAATTTTATTACATTTCATCCAAGTGTTGTCGGTACTTATTGGTGCGGCTCACCATCGGGTGGCCTTTGGAAAACAATAAATAACGGCGTAAGCTGGACCACAAACACCGATAATCTGGGCGTTATAGGATGTACAGATCTTGCTATAGATCCTACAAACACAAACAATATGTATTTAGCAACAGGAGATGGTTTTGCTTTTCCTGCATATTATACAAAATCTATTGGGGTATTAAAATCAACCGACGGCGGAAATACTTGGGGGACAACAGGCCTAACATTTACGGTAAGCGCAGGAACGGTAATGAGAAGACTTATTATTGACCCGGCCAACCCTCAAAAACTAATTGCAGGAACAAACGTTGGGATTTATGTAAGTACAGATGCCGCAACAACCTGGTCACTGGCAAACTCAGCAACGGTATATGATCTTGAATTTAATGCTGCGGGCGGTAACACCGTTTATGCGTCAGGAGCAAATTTTTCTGTTTCTGTGAACGGAGGAGCAACGTTTACTCAAGTGCCCACTATTCCTAACTCAGGAAGAATTGCAACCGCGGTAACGCCGGCAAATTCTAATTACATTTATGCTGTTTGTTCAACAGGAAGCGGAACGCTCCTCGGTGTTTATCGATCTACAAATTCAGGACAATCATTTTCATTAATGTCAAATACACTTAATATTCTTGGCGCGGAGTGTACAAATACAATTGCTGCTTTTGGCCAAGCGTGGTTTTGCTTAGGCGCAGCTGTATCTCCAACAAACGCAAACGAACTAAATGTTGGAAGTATAAATGTTTGGCGATCGTTGAATGGCGGGAGCGCATGGAATATTATTGGTTGTAGAGACGGAACAGGGAATCCGCCGTATATTC
>Ga0163152_10003379_pt1 | contig 20878 bp, 17 predicted proteins | sample OliLakLV19MP8IB2_FD_148635 | JGI IMG/M metagenome (GOLD analysis project Ga0163152, IMG submission 148635) | Freshwater microbial mat bacterial communities from Lake Vanda, McMurdo Dry Valleys, Antarctica - Oligotrophic Lake LV.19.MP8.IB-2 | ecosystem: Environmental > Aquatic > Freshwater >...
GCCCAGGACGGGTCCGCCGAGCGCGAGGCCTTGGACGCCACGGGAGAGGCGCGGGGACATGCGTCGGAAGTCGGTGGAGGTGAGCCGGTTCTCGTTCAACCGAGACAGGAAGTCGTATCCCAGTGCGACGGCGGAGGACTTGCGTATGACGAACTCCCCGGGGGTGAGGGCCGCGAGGGTTTTGTCCGTCGAAGGAGCGCCGCGCGGTGCGTTCCAGAGGTTCGGACCACCGACGACCCCGAATTGCCCGCCGTCGGCGAACCCTTGGATGCGGCCACCCGAGGCCGTACCGGCTGCCGCCACGACTGTCCCAGTGCCGAGCAGGGAGGATACGACCTGTGCCGCGAGGGCGTCCGTGACGGCCTTCAGCAACGATGCGCCGAAGCCCGTCACCAGAGAGCGCAACGCTTCGCTGAGACTCTGGTTCGAGTTGGGGTCGAAGGCATTCGCCACGACAGTGAACAGGGAGTCCGAGAGGAACCCTGTGCTCGCTCCGAGGATGTCGCCAGCGAGGCGTCCACCGATCTGCCCGGGTTGGTTATTTTGACGGAAGTTATCTACGCCTCCCGTGAAACCTGCCTCGAAGTCAGTCTGCTTCTTGGTGTCTAGTCTTCTGCGTTCGAGTTGTAACAACTCGCTTTCGAGATCGATGGATGTCGCTGTAGCCTGGTTTCTTTCCTCGACTGTGATGTTGAGATCTTGGCTCAGTTCTCGTTGCTCTAGCAAGCGACGGTTAACGTCGTCTTGTTGAGCGATGATCGTCTGTAGTTGTCCGATGGACGTGTTTGGGTCGAAGCCAGCGATGTCTTTAGCGGACTGTGCCGATGCGACATCACTCTCGGATGCCTGTACCGAGCGAATGATCCCCTGGGTTCTCTCGTCCAGGTCCTTTGCACGATTGCGATCCTTTACGTCGGCCTCGATGTTTGCCGATTCGATCTGAACGCCGAGGATTCCTTGACGGATCCGGAACTCCTCTTCCAGCGCGGCGACGGCCGCCTCAATGTCTTCCAGGGCGTTAAAGTCTCCCTCCAAGATTGCATTGAAAGCTGACTCGTCCAGCGCGGCGATGTCGTTGGCGAGGGTGTCCTGCTGCCGGAGCAGTTCCAACTGATCCTTGAGGATACCTACGCGGTCGTCGTCTGCCTCGTTGATGGTCACTGCCGCTTCCGCGACGGCCAGCTCAACTCGCAGGCGATCCTGCAACTCGCTGCGATTGTTGCCGACGGTCTCGGTAATACGTCGTGCTTCGACTGAGGCGATCTGGAGTACCGCGCGTTGACGCTTCTCGACGATGTCGAGGCGTTGTTTCTCCAGATCCAGTACCTTACGTTGGGTTTCGACAGTCCTGGCATCGATTGCGGCCCTGAGCGAAGTCCTATTACCTTCTCCGTCCAGTATATCTACGTCGAATGTGCGAATATCCTTTAGATCTTTAACCTGCTTTTCTAGCGCGGCGATCTGCTTGTCCGCTGCATCGAAGTTGAACGAGAATTCTGTCTGGGAGGTTGCTTTGACGAACTCTGCCGCGAGGTTCGAGAGACCCCGCTGACGTCCAAGGGTCGTAATCTCGTCGCGGAGCTTCCGGACGCTCTTGACAGCATCCTCGAATACTTTATCAAACTCGTCGAGTCCTTCGAGGAACGGGACGAGTAATCCCTCGCGTGTAAGTTTCTGGCCCTCAACACGCAGGGCTTCGAGTTGCTTCTTTGCTTCTTTCGAGGCGCTGGATGCGGAATCTCCGAAAAGAGCAAAGGCAAGGGACAGTGCGGCTACGGCGATACCGATGGGTCCGGCCAATGCTGCTAGACCCCGGAGACCTCCCGATAACACGCCGGAGGCTAGCCCTGCCTTTAGTGCGGCAGCAGCATACGCATTGGTGGCGGCAGCTAGCGCGACGTTCACGGCCACCACGGCAACGCCAGCGGAGCGGAGGATGTAGAACGCCGCAGCACCTTTCAGTATCGCCTCGCCGAACTCGCTCTCGACAATAGCCCGTAAAGCCGTGACCAACGGCTCGACAATCGTGGCCACTACTCCGAGAGCCGTGATGAACACGTCCAAGGCGGGGATGGCCGCCCCGACGAGGATGCGAACGAATTCCTCGAATACCTCAGCAATGTTGGTGATGAGACTTGGGCTGAGGCCCGCCACCAGATCTACAAAACCGTCGGTGATCGACGCAAGCGCGCGGCCGATGCCCGTCAGGGCCGCTGTGGCCGTGCCGTCGTTCAAGCCTTTCTGGAGCAGCGTCGTCAGCCCGATCAACGAGTCGCGTAAGGGATCGAGCGCCCGTGCCCCCACGAGCGAGAGCGCGTCCAGCGCGTTGGAGAAGGACTGCCCGAGTGTGGTGTTGAGGGACTCGGCGGCCGTTGTGATACCTGACAGGCGCTCTTGAAGGACGGTGAAGAGAGTGCCCGCCTCGCGCGCGCGCTTGATGTCCTCGTTGTCGATCCCGAGGATGGTGGCGAGGCGGGTGTTCCGTCGGCTGATAGTGCCCGTGAAGATCGAACGGATTTCCTCGGCCAGTTGGTTCAACGGCAGTCCCACCGCCGCCGCCGCCTGCGCGATCCCGACGGTCAGTTCCCGTATCTCGTCGAGTCCAAGGTTCGCCGCGAGGCCCGGACCAATTGAGACCTGGAACGCCGAGAGCAACTCCCGGAAGGTCGCGGTGGTCGTGAGAGCATCCACCTGGAGCTTCTTCGTCTGCTCCTGGGCCACACCCAGCGCCGCACCGAATGCCTCGGCGGGCTTGAGCAACTGACCCTGGTCGTCGATTAGGCGGCCCGTCGAGGCTATGATGCCCGCGATTTGGATTTCCGCACGCTCGAACTCGTCCCCGAAGAGAACTCCCTGGCGAATTGCCTCGAAGGCCGCGAAGACTGCCGTGAGAGAGCCCACGGAGATGAGGGTGCGGCTGACGGTGTTGAGGACGGTGTTGAAGCGCCGGAAGCCCCCTGACGCCCCGTCGATGCCCTTCTTGATGCGGTTCCCGCCGCCTTCGCCCGCGGCGCCTATTGCTTCGAGCCGAGCACGAATCAGGGCGGACTGACGAGCAGGGTCGTCGAATCCCCCATCGTTTCGAAAGAAGATGCTGGCCCCGGGCGCACTGAATCGTCGAGTGTCTGTACCTTTTTGATTCTCCTCGAACTGCCTAAGGTTGGCGTTGCGCTTGGCGGCAGCTTCGGCTCGTTTGAGTTCGGCTGAGTTGTCAAGGGCTGCGGCACGCTGGACCGCACTCAGCTTCTCGATCAGTCGGATGGCTTCTGCGATGTCCTCGTTGCTATCCGCGAAGATGTTGGCCCCGGGCGCAGTGAATCGGGACTGCCCTGTAGTGGTCAGTCGCCGCAGGTTGGCGTTGCGCTTGGCGGCAGCTTCGGCTCGTTCGAGTTCGGCTGAGTTGTCGAGGGCTGCGGCACGCTGGACCGTACTCAGCTTCTCGATCAGTCGGATGGCGTCTTCGGTGTCGTCGAGCGATCGAGGATCAACCAGGTTCAGTACAGCTTGGCGGCGAGAGACTGGGCCCTGGTTGGTGATCTTCCGATTGGCAACGGCTGCCCGCGCTCGGGCAAGCTCGGCCCTGCTCGATAGGGTAAGGGCGTCCGCGAACCTGCGCTCTGCCTCGGTCTCTTCGCGGCGCAGGCGCGTGCGGAGTTTGCTCTGACCAGGATCCGTCTCTTCTTGCCGAATCTCCCGCTGACGGGTGGATACGGCGAGGTTCCGGTTCAACCGGGACGACTGGAAGTTCAGCCGCTCTAGGCGTCGTTCCAGCGCCCCGGCCTCTTTCCGCACCACGGCCAAAGTGTCGGTGAAGCGGGTGAAGTTCCCGAGGCCCCCGAACTCCTTGACCGTGCGGTTGAGCGTGCGCTGGAGGGTGATGAGATCCTTCGTCTCCTTGGAGACTTGCTCTACGGCTACGAGGCTCTTCTGTGCTCCCTCCGGCGAGACGAGTCCCTGGCGCGTCTGCGCCTTGAGCGCCTTGGCATCTCCGACGAGTGTCCGGACGAGCGTTGAAAGCTCGTCCAGTAGTTCCTTACGCAGGACTTGGAACTCGATCGGGAACCGTACGCCGTCGGTCATTACATCTTCTTCCCGAGCAAACTATTCATGTCGTCCGACTTCGGGCGCTCGCCGCCGCGTCGGGTGAGGTTGTCGATGGTCTCCTTGATGCCTTTGCCGGTGCCCTGGGCTGCGGTCGCTTCGAGACTGACCCGCGTCGCCGCGTCCAGGGATTCCTGGCGCGTGACCTCATCGAAGAGAGCGATCAATGCAACGTGGTCCATGTCCAGGAGGCGGTTCTCGTTGAAGCCCTTGGTGACGAGGCGGACTACGACCCTTGCAAGTTGAAGGAAGTCGTCTCCGTCGTCGGAGGCTCCTCGGGCACGCTTAGAGCCCTCAGTAGCTTGTCTCCGGTCTTCTTGGCGAAAGGGCCGAAGGAATCCATGTTGGCGCGGAAGACCCCGATCGCGCACTCGACGAACATGGAAACGGGGAGGGTGTCTACGAGTTCCTTGGCGTCCTTCGTCGTGAAGGGCTTCTCTTTGTCGCGCGGAAAGTCGTCGCGCATGGAGTCCATGATGCCGAGCGCCAGGGCCTCCACCGTCGCGTCGTCGAACGACTCAAAGAGCTGCTCGATCGACTTCATGCGGAACTTGCGGTGAGTCTCGGACAGCGCGGGGGTGGACGGCAGCACCGTCGAGGTCATCATGTCGCTGCCGACTTGTTTCTGTTGGTTCCGCTCCGACTGGGCTCCCGACTCTTGGGTGTAGTCGTAGAGGATGTCTCGGACGGAAGAAGCAATCTTCCCGGCAAGGGAGCGGAAGGCCAGGACACGACGAGTCGAGAGCGGGTAGAAGCTCTTCGGCTTACCCTTGACTTGGGATTCGACCGAGGTGTTGGCCGCGTCGGAGATGAAGTCTACGGAGCTGAGATCAAGGGGCATGGAGTATGGTTTTGTGGGAGGCTCTAACTAAGCGGGGCGAGGACTCTACAGCCCTCGCCCCGCTATGCTACTAGGTCCGGGGAGGATCAGGCGACCTTGCGGAGCGTGAAGAAGCCGCCGCCAGTGGGGTCGGCTGCTTGGTTCCGCTGGAGGGTGCCCGTGACCGTGAAGCGACCCAGCTCGGTCTCAGCGAACAGCGGGAGGTCGCCGTCCGGACGGAAGACCACCTGGAACATGGTCAACTCGAACAGCTCGTCCTCGACGAGGTTCGCGCCGTTGATGCCCACGACCTTGAGCGCCAGGGCAAGCTGGTTGCCGGTCAGGCCAGCGACCTCTTCCTGGTTTTGGATCGGGTACGCACCGATCGTTAGATCGATCGAATGGACGTTGACGGTGCTTGCACCAATGTCCGCGATGATGTCGTTCTCGAAGTTGCTGCCCGAGGCAACGAACAGCATCCCCATTTCCTCGTTGACCACGAACTGGGTCACGCTCGGAGAGGTGCCCACAGGTACGCCGGAGTACACGACGGCGTTGGCGGTGATCGTGACGCTACCTGCCGTGACCCCGTAGAGGCGACGGTCGTGTGTGAGCCCCGCGTGCAGACCGCCGATGGAACTCAGCGGCCCCGCAGCGAGCACACCGAGGTCGTACCAACGTCCCCCGATGCGCGAGTCCGCCAGAGGATTGATGACCGTAGCCCCGGGGTTCGGAACGACGAAACCTGTCGCGTTGAGTGCCGCAGTACCCGCAGCGATGGCAGAGCCTTCGCCGCGCACGCGCGCCTCGCCGACCATGAACGCTGCGAGGTTCTCGAACATCCACTCGTCGAGCCGAATCGTGACAGTGCCGTCGAGTTCGGTGATGTATTCCAGGTCCGCCGTCCGCACCTTGCTCAAGCACTGGTAGTGCTTCTCGGTGGCAGAGGTGAGATTCAGAGTCATCTCACAGGTGTTGCCCATCTCCCGCCAGGCCATCGCGAGGCCCTCACCGACGGTGTTCGGGTTGATGAAGGCGGCCATGAGGTGGCCCTTCAGCAAAGTATAGTTCTTGACCGACGGTTGGCCGGTCGTGCTGATTCCTGCCATGTGAGTAGTGCCTAGGTGGGGTTAGCGGGACCGGACTTCAAAGCGAAGATCGAAACTGGAACCGGGGCCGGGGTCCTGACTCGGCCTCCAGTTGTGATCTACTGAGACCAGGAATGCCTTGCACTCAGGGTCGATGCGATAATTGGTGTCGTTGTTCGATGCAAGGGCGATGGGTTCCAGCGCAAGCTCGCCGAAGAGCTGATCGCCCATGACCGAGTTATTGAACCGCAGACGCGCTTCCCAGATCCACTCCGAGCGGAGCTTTCCGAGGATGGTGCAGTTCGCCTCGGCGAATCGCTCGCGCACCTCGAAGAGGGCGACCTTGGGCGTCTCGTACGTGCCGGTCAGTTCCCGCAGATCCGTATTGGGAATGACGCGATAGACCGGGAACGGCAACACAGTGAGAGCGGCGATGAAGCCGTTGTAGAGCTGGAGCGCCTGGGGTACTAGATCGGTCTCCAGCACGGGCTCTTGACGGTAGAACTTGGCGAGGTAGGTCAACAGCCGAAGCTCCCGTACAAGGAGTGTTGGTGATGTCTGTGCTCGGGGAAGCAGCCCAGGGTCTCGCCCTCGATGATGAAGCAGTCCACGCCCGCCTCGGACTTGTACGGAATCTTGAGGTCGCCCGCGATCTCGGCCAGGTCGTCCTCGGCCCGACCACACATGCGGTCAATCAGGGCCGAGCGTTCGTCCTCGTCGAGATGTCGGAACGGGGCTTCCTTGTCGAACCAGTTGTCCATGCCCGCCGAGCCATCGAGGCTGGCGTAGGGCATGGTCTTAGCCAACTCGCAGAGCACGAGATCGTACTCCACGAGTTTTGCATGGTCCTGGATGAGCACCGACGATGCGCCGACGAGCGTGACTACGTTGATGCCCAGCGCGCGCCGGATCGTGACAGAGGCCCGCAGGAGAGCACGCAAGAACATCTCTTCCCCATCCCCGGTCGTCGGCATACCCGACAGCCGGAGCTTGGCTTTAATGTCTTCGTTGGTGCTGAACAGGCCCATGTGGGTAGCTAGATCAGCGCGTTGAATGGTTCTGGCTCAGGACATCGATGCAACCCTGAACACTGTCGGGGGGCGTGACCGACGGGTCCACTTCGACGATCATCGTCTGGAGGGCGTCCAGGTCGTGACCCCTGAGGTTCGACGGGTGATACCCGAACTTCACGTCCGGGCGGTTCTGCTGGACTTCCCCTACGCGCGCGTCGCCTTCGTTCGAGCCGGTGGTGTTCCCGAGCACGATGGGGGTCTGGTTACGGCCGAAATGCTTACCGCCTCGGATGAAACTCTCCATGCTGCGGAACACGAGCGAACCACGCTTGACGAGGCGCGTGATGGACTCTTGGTCCAGCCCGCGTGCCTTGATCTCGGCCATCGAGCGGAAAATCGTGCCAGACTGAATGATGTGCTGGTCACCGCAGCGGAACTCTTTGCCAAAAAGCTTCTCGTGCGGGTGCGGGCACGGAGCCGTGTCGTACCAGACGATGCGCTCGACAGCGAGCAAGCGTGCGTCGGGATCCTCGGCTTGGACGGTACGGACTCCCTTGGGAGCCTTGATGGGTTCGAGCTTCGTGGACATCTCTGAGGTTTCTGGTTTACAGGGAGATCGGGAAGGAAACCCCGTCTGCTACGGACTGACCGAACAGACGGGGCCACCTCACAGGAGATCACAGCACTCGATAAGAGACAACCACGCCCGGGCGAGTCGTGACCGGCAGCGGACGCGACTGGAGCATGATCCACTGGCTCGTCGGGTCCGGCGTGCGCCAAGACTTGGCAAAGCGTTTGCCGATTGCCATGCCTCCCATGACCTGGGCTGAGTTCGCCATCGACTGGATCGCGTCGAGGTCCGGGATGGCCGCGTAGTTCATCTCCCAGCCGTTGTTCGGCGCGGCTGAGACGAAGTACACACGGGTCTGATCGAGCAGATTGACCATGCTCCCCCCGATCTCGATGACCATATCGTACTCCCAGCACTCGACGCCCATGAAGTTACCGAGGTAACGCATGGTGCCGTCGTTCTGGAAGGCCGTGCCAAACTGGAGATTCGGGCGACCGATCAGATTCGACATCCCTCGGTTGTCGAGCAACTGGATAATCGACGCGTTGCGAAGGAATGCCACCGCAGCCGGACGAGACATGATGCAGTGGGTTACCGCAACGTTCTCTTCCATGGCGATCAGGCGCGCGGCGTCGAGAAACTCGTTTGGCGGGTAGGAGCCGGGTTGGTTCCATTCGCTGCCGCCGCCGACCGCCGTGGTGTGGGAGCCCGGGCGGCCCAGATCCAGGAAGAACGAATCCTCCCCGAGCACGTCGTAGGTGATGGTGCCGGTATTCATCTCCGAGGCAACCATCCACTCCTCCGTGTTTTGGATCATGTCCTCCAGATCGGTCATCGTTTCCGCAACATGCGCGGCGAAACGAGCGACGTGGGACGGACGACCACCCCCACCAGATGTGAAGTAGAATTCCTCATTCAGCTCCCGTTCGAACATGAAATCGCCCGGGTTGATGCTCCGCTTGATTCGGATATTCGGGGCGGTGAACTGCTCGACGCTGCGATTGCGCCGACCGACGATCAGTGCCGTCGCGCCCGGGGGCGAGAACGGTGCACCTTGACGGCCTCGGAAGTTGCGGCCAACCTCGATCGTCTGGTTTTGCAGCGTCCTCTCCCGTTTGATGAGGAGATTCCGAAGGAACCGAGCGGGCATATCGATCTGATCGACGATGCCGTTCAGTGTGACGGTCTCTAGGACCTGGGCGGGGTGTACCATTGTTGTTGTAGGAAATCAGTGGACGCCCGAGAGGCCCATAACGTGGATGCCGTCTTCGCGGAGACCGGACTTGAGCGCTGACTCGAAGTCGAGGATGGTCTCACCCGGGGGGAGGGGGAGTTCGGGGTACCAGACTTGCCCCTGTATGATGACGAGTCCTTGCACCTCATCCGTGGCAGAGAGTTGGAGACGCCCTGTGGCGTTCATCCCGTGCAAGTACGGCCCGGTGCGACTGGACGTACCCGTCGCGCCCAGGAGGAAGCCCTCGATCGCACGACCAGCGGTCCAGACCTTCCAGCCGCTCACAACCGAGTCGAAGAAGATCGGGGTCAGGAGCGGCCACGTATCACCCCGGTCCGGCAACGTCGCATCTTCGACGCGCGTGTGGACGAGGGTGATGGCGGTATCTTCGCTGAACACACCGAGGATGACGTGCCGCGCCTCGTAGCTCTTGAGCGGGTCCAAAGACACCCGCCCGGTCGATAGTTGTCGTTTGAGGACCATGGATCACTCGCCTTTCTTGGACTCTTGGCCCTTGACGCGACCGTTGTGGGACTTGAGGAAATCGCCCGCAGACTTGAGGATTTCCTCGTGACCGGTCTTATCAGAGGGCTGCATCCACGCCGGACCGGAGGGAGCCATGTGGGTGGGCGTACCGGACTCTGCCCCGAGGAGTTGCTTGCGCAGCGAACCCCCGGTCGGAGCGGCGACGATGCCGAGCTGGGCGTCCTCTGCCTTGCGAAGCTCGCGCAACTTGACCTGACACTTGGTCAACTCGCGCAGCGCCTGCGCGTCCTTCATGCAGCCCTCGAACTCCTTACCAAGTTGCATGTCCTCCAGCGCGCGCGTGTGCTTGAGCACGTCGAGTTGGTTCGACATGGAGCCTTTGAAGATCGGCCAACCATCGGCGTCCACTGTCGGGGTCGGGGGCGATACCTCGACCTTGACGATCGGCGGGGCCTTGAGTTCGGCGACGCTCTTGGTGAGTTCTGCCAGCGTCGCTTGGAACGGCGCGAGCATCTTCGCCAGCGCCTCTGCTAGTTTTTCGTCCATGTGTTTCTTTGGCGTAGCGGGGTTGCCCTCAGCCGATTTGGCTACGGGTGGTTGTTCGAGGGATGCCTCGTAGCAGCCCTCGGCGCAGTAGAGAGATACCTCGTTGAGGTTGCCTGCCTTCGCAAGCGCCAGGAGCGCGGGGTCCTCGATCTTAACGATCATGCCCCATGCGCCGTTGTGCTTGACGGGCAAGCCTTCTCGATCGACCTGGGGGAAACGCGCGTCCTGACCCTGGAGGATGAAGTGCTCGACCGGGTACGCCTGCTGCTTCGACAGCGGCGTGAAGTCGTGGTGCAGGTCCAACTGGGCACCCGAGCGCATGTGATAGTGCGCGGCGAACCGGATGTCTTCGGCGCTCATCCACTCGTCCTGCCCGTCCACCTTGTCGGGGACGTAGACGAGGGTATGTAGGAGACCTTCCAGGTCAGCCTTCACCAGCGCATGGATGCACAGCGCGCCGTCCTCGCTTTTCAAGAGCGCAGGCTGTTGGTTCGCGCCCTTCGAGACCAGGGACACCAGGGAGACCTGGACTTTCCTCAGGCGGCGGGGTTTTTTCGAGGGCTGGACGGCCATTAGGCGGTCTGATAGCGTTCTATCCATGGAAGTCAACGAAGAGATCGAGAATCGCACAGGCGAGTCCGAGTATCGCGTAGGTGATACCGAGCAATCGTGGGTTACCACGATTTCGGGAGGGAGAGGCCCGGATCTCTTCGATGGGGTGATTCCGCCCACCTGGAGTATTCGCCAGGCGCTCATGTCCCCGCTGCCGTCCGACGCCAAGAAGGCGCTGACCAAGCTCCTGCTCGCGCCACAGAGCAAGGGTGATGGTGCGTCGCAGAGGGAGCTGTCCTCCCTCGGTCCGGCCTACCACCCCTTCAACTTCCTGGCAGCGCAGGCGATGGAAAGCCTGTCTCCGCACCACGCCTCATGTCTCGCAACTCTCGTGGACATGACCGTGGGCCTCGGCCTGCTCGACGAGGAGTTGTACGACACACTGAACCCGCTCACCCCCGACGGCTTCGACAGCCTCATGCGCCAGCTCGTAACGGACGTGCTGGGCCTCGGTACTGGGTACATCGAAGTGGTGAGAGATCCCGGCTCGCGCCAGATCACAGGACTCCACTGGTTGCCGGGGAGAGATACCTACAAAGTTCTCGACGGGAGGCTCTCGGGGCAGTACCACTTCATGTACACCCAGACGGGTATGCGCGTGGCTCCGTCGGGCTCCAGCTTCGAGTTCGATTTCGGGGGGTACATGGACCAGGCCATGTTCGCCAACTTCGCGGACGTGGATCGTCTTGCCTCGGCGCAAGGGACCGAACGTATGATCGACGCCGAGGTGCTACGTATGCGCCGCTCGCGCAACATGGACCGCGCCATCCCCTTCGTGGACTTCGGCGAGGCAATCCAGATCAAGCTCCCGACGAATCACTGGGACCACTACGGCCGCCCGACATGGCTCGGAGCGCAGTCTTACCTGGACCTCTCCTGCGCCCACATCCAGCGCGCGGCGGACTACATGCGCAACCGGGGCACGCCGGATCACCTGCTCGTCATGCTCGGGGTGAACCTCACCACCGAGGCGAAGGCGAGTTTGCAGGCATGTATGTCCGCAGGCAAGGGTAGGAACTTCGGCCGCAGCGCGGCCATTACCATCCCTGGAGCGAGCAATGTCAGCAAGGTCCAACTGGAGAAGTTCTCTGACGGCGTGGACGGTCTCGGCTTCCGCGAGCTTCACGACGCTACAGCACTCGCCATCTGCTCGGCTTGGCGTGTTCCCCCGATTCTCGCAGGTATCTCCGTGCCCCGGCCGATGGGATCGGCGAACGAGTTGGTACAGGCATTGGTGCTAACCCAGACCACCGTAGTTGAGGGTATCCAGCGGCTCGTCTCCACAGCGCTCGGATGTACCTTGGGCGCACGCGGACAAGGCATCCCCGGGTTCAAGAAGGATTCCTTCCTCTTCAAGAACCTGGTGCAGCACACAGACATCGCGGCGCTGGATACTTTAGCTCGCCAGAAAGACACGAACACGCTCGGGCGCAGTCCCAAGGATGGACTCAAGAGGTAATGCCCTTCTCCAACATCCAGATACCCAGCGCCGCTGCGCTCGCGGAGATCAAGTCCCTGCTCCCGCGTGTGGTCGTGGCGGCCTACCGTCCGTTCGTGGCGCATGCGTCCCAGACACTCGCTGCGGCGCTGCGGGGGAAGGTCACGGAAGGCGGCCCCGATACGATCTTCCTGGACCTCTTCACGGGTTACTGGTGGTTCGGCGTGCTGGACGATGGGCGTAGATCCACTCGCCCGAAGACCAAACAGGTTCTGGTGTGGTTCGAGAACCCCAAGGATGACCCCCGCATAAACGGGGGGACGCGCTATCCCAAGAAGTATGAGGGTGCTAGGCGCTTGACCAAGAGGGAGTACGTCGAGGGGCTCGACGAGAACAAGCGTCGCCGCGCAGCAGGGCAGCCTCCCTTTATGATCGTCCGCGAGTTCGATGCAGGCCCGTTCCCCGGCCGTCACTTCACAGAGAAGGCTACGGCCAGGGTCTCCGCGGAGATTAGGGAGACTCTGAGAACGATCCTCGTCCCGGACATTCGTCGGCAGGTTACCGCTGAGTTGCAGCAAATGTTCAAGGGGCTCTAGTTAATCTCCGTACCCCACCAGAGAGCGATACCGATGGCGTCCCAGACATGCACGGCATCCGTGGGTCGGAAGCCAAAGCGCTTGGCAAGTTGAGCATCGGTCATCTCGTAGGTAAACTCGCGGAGCCGGTTGTGCCGGACTTCCTTACCCCATCCCTTAGTCCAGACACCAGGGGGGGCGAAGTGGACCTGGAGCCCAGACATCATCGCAGCGATGCCCGCAGAAGCTCCAGCGATAAGGGCCAGGTTGAGGATGTTCTGGACCAGGACTTTCGAGCCCTTATCGCTGTAGTGCTGGCTCTCGATGACCACCGGGCAATCTCGACCATCTAGGATGCCCGGCAGCCTATCCGCGAGTTCCTGGGTCATCCGGACCACCTGCTCGGGACCCTTCACTCCCTTCTTTCCAGAGGAAGTGATAATCCCGCAGTCGCGGATATCCCCCTGCTCAGCCCCCAGCACCGCCCAGGCCGTGGTGTTCACATCTGGGTCGATGCCGACGACAACGGGACTATCAACCGAGAGGAGCATCTTGGAGCCAGAGATGGGCGTGCTTCTCGGTACGTTGGCTTTTCAGGGTCTTACCCTCGGGGAGAAGATCCTGTCTCGTGAGGTAGTGCTTGACCGCGACGTGGAGCGAGTTTCGGAAGCGGTCAGGGTCCTTGCCTGCTGGCACGACCACGGCGTGAGGTTTCCTCGTTGTCCCTTTCAGCGCGCCCTTCGCGGCCTCCACGGTGGACAGCAGCGTGGGTCGTCCGATCTGTCCTGTCTGTACCGTGGCGAGGGGCTTGGGTACCGTGGCAACCTTGCCCTTCTTCGTGCCCTTCTTCCTGAGGGACGGGGCGACCGGCCGAGCAAGGGGCTTGAGTTTGGGGAGAGCCTTGGTTTTCATGGTTTTTTGGAGTAAAGGTCTGTGGGGTAGGGGTCGGCTGGGACCAGCCAACCCTCGGAGGTGTGTGATCTCCTCGCGTTCTTGTTCCAACGATACATTGCCACGGCCTCGGTGCGGACCGGCATTCCGGTCAGGACTTCGCTCATAGCCGCTTCCATCGTCCGTTGGGCGTGTTTGATTGCTGCGTTGGTCAAAGCATAGTTCTCGAAGACAGGCACCTCCAAGAGAATTTCATCGTGAATCGGAGCCACGAGGTGCGAGCCGTAGAGGGGGCTTTCTTCGTTGGAGGTCTCCGAGTCAACCTCCCACTCGGCGATCTTGAAGCCCTCGCCGCTGGGGCTCTGGAGAGCGTTACCGTTGGCCGCCTCGGTATAAACACAGTTGCGTCGAACCATCCCGAGCGGGGTCGTGTACTGGAACTTCGAGATAGGCTTGTCCTCGGCGTCCAAGTCGGCCTTGTCCCAGACGAGGTCCTTGGCTTCGTTTTGGAGCCAGCCCTTGAGATATTCGCGTGCCTCGGGGAAGGTCTGGAGCCAGATGTCCCGTGCGGCCTCGGCCTCTTCCTTCGTGATCCGGACCTGGTACGTGGCCCATGCAAACAGCAGGAACTTGGCGACGCCCAGCCCCCCTGGGAAGCCAAGCCCGACGGCTTTGGCCATCTTGCGCCACTTCTCGTAATACTCCTCGCCCTTGAGCGTCGCAAACTGCTCGTACCGCTCGCGCGGGTCGTGCCCCGTGATAGGTGTATTCGGGTCGGACAAGTACGAGAGTTGTGCCGCGAGGTAGCCGTGGGGGTCCAGCCCACTACAGAGAAGGTCGTACAGGACCGAGTAGCCCACACAACGCTTCCAGGTCCACGCGGCCGAGAACAACTCCAGCGCAGCGAAATCGATCGAAACGAGAATGTAACCCTCGCGTGCGTAATAGCAGGTGCGAATACGGGGGTCTACCTGGTGGATGTTGACCGAGGGGTACAGGTCGCCGCCGTAGCTCGACGAGCGCCCAGTGTCTTTCAGCAGGTCGAAGTTCGGGTGGATCGTCTCGGCCCAGCGCACGTCCGCCGTCTCCAGCGTCCACCCCGGCGGTGGGGTCTTCGTCTCGTCGAGGTACGAAATCGCCTTCTTGCCTGTGATGTTGTGGCCGAAGTCCCAGCACAGCCCGGGGAAGTACGAGGTAACGAGCTTCTCCACCTTGGCGCGCGCTTGCATCTCGGTCGCTACCGCGTCGTCCATGCCCGCGAGCGTGCCGATCGTGCCCTTACCGGCCGAAGCCCACTCGGGATGCTCGTCGAAGCATTCATGCGACGCCGCGACGGAGAGCTTGCGCTCCCCGTAGGCTGACTTGAATCCATCGATGCCCTTGTCTGTGAGGTCGATGCGGATAGCCAGCTCCCGGCCGCGTCGGATGACGTGGGCTTGGAGCGTCTTCCTGGACAGGCTCTCCTTCACGGCCCGCTTCATCTTGGGCGTACCGTCCTCGTTCAAGGTGCCCTTGGCGTAGGGCATCGGGGGCACCTCGGGGATGACGATGCCTGCTTCGACGAGGAGCGGGAAGTTATCAATGTCCATGTCTTCCTTGGCTTGTCCCCAGAGAACTTCCGCCCGATCTGGGTCCAGGAGCAATCCCCGCTGCGTTACGCCTGTGTGGGTGAAATCCGTGCGCAGGTTGACGTACTCGGCGCTGAGTTCCCCGCCTTCCACGGGCCATTGATGGCCGTAGTCGATGCGTTCTTCCTGCGCGCGCCAGACGTACGTGGCCCAGCGGGAGTCGTCGAGCACGTAGTCCACGGCCTCTTGGGGCCACGACGCAAGCGGCACACCCCGTAACTCGCTGTAACGCAAGCGCCAGGAGTCCTTGCCGATCTTCGATGCCTTGATGTCTTTCCCCGAGTAGCGCAGCACCAAGTCCGCGAGGGAATAGGACTTGGACATCATGCCCCCGTCCGGGGTCGTGTCGAATCCGATGGCCCCGTGTGTGCCAAGATCCAGGAACTTCTCGCGCAACGAGGGGTCGCCCACCATGCCGGTGTTGTAGAGCTGCTTCACGAGCGGAAGCAAACTAGGCCAAGCGTTACATGCAACCCGCAAGTCAAACGCGAGGTACTGGTTGACGAGCCGCGCGTCTCCCCGGATGCATGATTCGAGGATACCCCGCAGGATTCCTTCTACGTCGTGCTCGCCCACCACCAGGAGATCATACTGGTCCTGCTCCTCGTAGTACGCCGACACGCACACGGGCGGCGGAAACTGCGCAGCGGGGGAGATGATGTCCGTTTCAAAGTCAATTGAGACAATAGGTATCGGGCAACGTTTCATCCGTCAAGGCATTCTGGCAAGGGATAAAGACCCTCCCCCGGCACGCACACTCGAAGGACTCGCCCGAAGAGGGGGTGGCGAGAGGTGGTTCCTTCGAGTACCGAGGGAGGGTGAAATTACTGCTACAAGGGACTCTCGCCCGTGTGTTTCTTGTAGAAACTTCCGAACCAGCACCTACTGGATCTCGTAGCAGCCCAGGTCAATAGCCGCCCCGACGAACCGGGGATTCCCCAGGAGGTCAACGGGGCAGTCTTCGAGGAAGTCCCCGTCGTTGTCCAGGTCGAACACATCCGGAGCTGCCGCGCGCATCTGGGTGCCCGTGCCACCCGCGTCGCGCACGGGGGAACCGTCGGTCGGGATGTACGAGCCTTTCATGAGCTGCGGAGGCACCAGGAGCGTCTGCGTGCCGTTCGGGTAGAAGAATGCCGGGAGCCCGCCACGCACTAACGAGTGCATGAAGTAGGTGTGCAGGAAGTACCCGCCAAACATCTCCGGACCCTGAAAGCCGCTCCAGACCACCATGTTGACAAACTCCATGTGCCCTGGAACTGAAACGGTATTCTCGGAACCCAGCGCATGTCTAGGATTGATAGTAGAGGTGGCTTGGTTGTCCACGAGAGTCACCCCGTACATGGAAATGCTCCCGGGGATGCCTCCAATCTCTGCGCGCAGCCCACCTGTCGACTTTCCCCGGCATCCGTGAATCAGGATGTTCTGACCCACAATCTCCCCATCCCCCGCGACGAAGAGGTGCATGCCCCCCACGCCAGTGTCGCTCGTACAGTTGCGGACGATTACGTTGCATAGGCTTGTACGATCGGTGCTGCCGACGTACATTCCGCCCGTATAACCGGCGGCCGAGGCGGAACAGTCCATTACCTCGACCCGTAGCAGATTGAGGGTACCGCCTGAGTTTCCAGCAGAAATACCTTGCCCTCCGTGACAATTCTGCACACGTACGTCCTCCAGTGTTGTAGTGGCGAAGGGTCCTCCATCGAGCCAGATCCCCCAGATTCCCCCAGAAACCACGACAGACTTGAGTTTGACAGACGAGCCGTAGTTCTGGATCACCACGACAATCTGGCAGATGCCGTTGCCTGTAAGCACCGTTGCGTACATTCTCCCCGTAGGGAAACGCCAGTGATCGCCTGACCGATACCCTCCCACCACTGTCGTGTGACGCGGGATGTTGAACCTGTCTCCCAACAAAGCCCCCGGGGAGTAGCTGCCCTCCGCGACGCAGACTTGATCGGGGCCAGGGGTGAGGTCCGCGCGCAGCAGCGCGTCCTGAAGGCCCTGGTGAGCGTTCTGCCAGGAAGTACCCGCGCCACCAGGGGAGGCGTTCGAGTCCACGTAGATGATGTCCGCGTGCGCGGGGACGACTAGCGCCAGGAGCACGGTGAGGATGTGTTTCATGGAGTTGTCTTTCGGGAGGAAGGTGGGGGGACCCCGTCAACACAGGATCCCCCCGTGCGCGCCAGCCCGAATGAGAAACGGGCGGCTCGCAGGACGATCACTCGAAGGTAGCCTCGTCGCCGTAGGTAATCCGCGTGACGTGTACCCCATTATCCGTGGTGTACGGATAGAACGTCATCTCGAAGCAACGACCCTCATACACGCCGTCCAGGACGGCATCGAGCAGATCCGGTCCGAGCGTCTGTTCATCATCAGGCAGCTCGGAATCAGCGACCATCTGCTCTTCGCTCGGCTTACCGAGTCCGAAGGTGATCTTCGCCATCTCGGTCTTGTAAACGTCCATGTTCTTCGTCGTGAAGAGAATGGTAAACTTGTACCCGACGGACTTGTTACCCGTCGTATCGAGGCTCTCCATAACCACGCACTCTTGACGGAACACGTCGCCGGTGTTGTCTCGGTTGCGGAACATCTCGGCCTTGCCGAGACGAATCAGGTAACGCCCCTCCATATCGAAGTGGGCAGGATGGCGGTCCGCACCGGGCACGACCCCTCGAAGGAAGTCGCCGCGACGAGGGGGCTCGGCAGGAGCAGGAGCAGGGGCTTGGCGACGGGTAGACGTGGTAGGGGCAGACGCGGGCTTGTTGGCGGCACCCGGCAACTTCGCAGCGGAGGCACCCGGGAGCGGGCGCATGTTCGGACGATTGGTAACCATGATGTATCTCTTTTTTCTTGGGTAACTGGTACTTGCCCCGGGACACACGTCCCGCGGCGTCTATCGAATCAGAGGAGATTCTTGCGGGTCGGATCGAAGCCCGGCTGACCGGGCGTCGGGGGTGCTGAGGGTTTGTGAGTTGTCTTGCGGCATGTGAGTGATAGGGCAGTTGGCCCGGGGACATCGTAACTCCCCGCGACGGAAGGTCAAGGGGTTTTCCTCGAATTATTGAGCAAACCTCTGGAGCAGCTCGCGCTGCTGCTCGTCGGTAAGCATCGCCACGTTCGGGATGCGCTCGGCGAGCATCTGCGGGGGGTAGAGGTGCGGGGGCTTCACGAACGCGGCGGACATGAGGCGACGACTGGAGCGGGTGGTCTGCTGGACGTACAGGGAATCTACCAAGGTTGCAGCGAAAAGCATCTGGTCGAAAGCTATTTCTTCGTCGCCATAGTCCCTCTCGGGGGCAAGTAGGGTATAGACCGTTACCTCGTCTTCCTCCTGACCCTGGCGGTGTTGCCTACCTATAGCCTGTTCCACGACATCCTCCCCCCGTGGCCACTGGAGGAACGCGGCGGTCGAGCCCCACTGAAGGTCCAGCCCTTCCCGCCAGCCGTTGTAGTTGAGCACGTAGAACCTCTCCGGGGTCTTAATGGCCTCGGTCTCGGTCAGGAGGATAGCGACGCGCTTGTCCCCGCTGGGGCAGTCGAGCACGTCGAGCCCTTCGGCCTTGAGCCGCTCGGCTGCCCATACGCGCATCTCGTTGTGCCCGACCCACACGAGCGCGCCGCGCTTCTCGTCGTTCGCATGCTGCACAGCCCACTTGGCCAGGGCATCGACCTTGTACGGCGACACACGCACCGGCACGGACTTCCTTTCGATGAGTCCTTGGAAGTCCGCGAGTTCCTTGGCTTCCTTCCAGAGCCGGTACAACTCGGCCGCGAGCTGCCCGCGCCCCTTCATGCGCCGGAAGTGACTGCCCACTAGGAAAGGCGTATCCAGCCCATCCTTCGGAAAATCTAGGTAAACCCGAAGGAGCTTGTGGTAACGCTGCAACGCCTCGTGGTGGTCCTGCGAACGCGCGAGATCGTCCACGCGGTCCGATGCGATCTTATCTGGCCAGCGGAGATCGTTATAGAAGCCCGCCGACAACTCCAGCATCCACTTGTATTTGTGGAGCGCGAACTCGATCTCATCGCCGCTCGGGGTAACCCCAAGGTGTTGCACACCGTACATGAGTTCCGCGAGGTTATCTGGGATCCCCCCCGGCGCGATGTTATCTATGATGAGCGGACAAGGCAAGTCCCCTGGTGGTGACGAAATGACCCCGAGGGTACTCGTGAGCCGGAGGTTGAACGCACGACGGACCTGGGTTTGCTTGTCTTCCCCCAGGTTCTCCTCGGTATACATCACCTTGGCCCAGTCCACTAGCGGGGTCAACTCGCGGATCATGCCCTGTGTGTCCCAGATTGCGTTGGCGAGAAACTGGAACGAAGAGCCCTTGGCGTCGATGACCGCGCCCCAGCGTTGCGCCTCCGGGAAGGACAACGGCAGCGGGGACATGCCCCCGAGCACGACGGCGGCGAGGTGGAAGTAGTCCTTGAGCCCCCGGCGAGTCATGGTGCCGGACAAGAACGCGATGGACAGGAACTCCGAGTCAATCGTCTTGATGTAGCTGAACAAGCGACGTGATCCCGCAGCCCTTGCGTTACGGAGTCGGTGGGCCTCGTCGCAGATGATGGCTGTTGGCTTGATCGCCGCGAGGAACGCGGCGGTGTCTTTCAGGCTGAGGTGCGAGTACGGCAGGATGTACACCCCAGGGCGCGCGAGCTTGGCCATCGCATTCCGTTGCGCCACAGACTTACCGGAGGTCGTGTGGATTTGATGCTTGAACCCTAGCCACTCCGCTGCCTCGCGCCTGCCCTTACTGAGAAATTGAGTGATAACATTATTGGGGGTGAGGATCAGAACCCTCTCGTGACCTTGCTCCTTGACGGCGATCTGTGCGCAGCCATAGGCAATGGCGGTCTTACCCACGCCGACGCCACAGAGAACAAACGCCGAACGGGTAGACGCAAAAGTTTCCAGGGCTAGAGCCTGTTGTCCGTTAAGGCCCTTGAACTTACCTCGAACGGCTCCAGCGGGGCATCGCTCATGTGTGACCTCTGCGATCCACTCGGGGGTTAGTTCATCGAGTACAGGTAAATCGAGGACCCGCTGGAGTTCTTGGTTCATTACCGAATCCCTCGAACGACTCGCGCCGCCTTGGCTTCAAGCACGGACACGAGCAGAGCCATGTCGAGATCGGGCACGGCACACACGAGGAACGAACCCGGCTCCAGGTCGGCGATGATGTTGTCCGCCGTCTGCACGAGCAAGTCCTTACGCTTCCAGGTATCCATCGCCCAGTAGTTCGAGCCTGATTGAGTGCCCAACTCCTCGCGGATCTCGTGGACGATCCTGGTCAGGTCTGTCCCCACGACTCCCGACAGGGCAGCGCCCAGGACAAGCGTGAAGTCCGCCGCAACCGCTTCCCCAGCCAGCTCCACCTTAGGCGTCGTCCTCGTGACGCGCTCCAGGTAGGCCGGGGCGGCACGCGGTACCGCGCCTGCCGGCGGCACGGAGGTCTTGTTCTTCGCACCCTTGGGGCGGCCGGGGCCCCGCTTGACGGGCGCGGTCTCCAGCTCAACCTCTTCGTAGGTTGTCTCCGAGACCTCTGCTGCGGCCGGAGCTTCCTCGGCCTCGCCTTCCTCGATCTGGTTGCACTCCCACTCGCCCATCGGGTTGAACCCCACATGCCAGTTGGTCGGGAGATCGCCGTCGCGGTCGTCCTGCTGCGAGGTCCAGTTGATGCAAGCGTTACACGGCGCGAGGTTCTTGGTGACGCCCACGCCACCGCAAGAGACGCATTCGGGGTTGCGCCAGGGCACGAGCCCCACGCGGCGCACGCCGCCCACTTGCTGGAGGCTGTAGACGTTGTAGCGGTAGTCGCCGTCCGGACCGGTCTCCAGCAACTCGGGCTTCACAGGGGCAACCCTGACG
>Ga0163152_10003380_pt1 | contig 20877 bp, 15 predicted proteins | sample OliLakLV19MP8IB2_FD_148635 | JGI IMG/M metagenome (GOLD analysis project Ga0163152, IMG submission 148635) | Freshwater microbial mat bacterial communities from Lake Vanda, McMurdo Dry Valleys, Antarctica - Oligotrophic Lake LV.19.MP8.IB-2 | ecosystem: Environmental > Aquatic > Freshwater >...
GGGTGGAGGCGTCGCGGTGGGCATGGCGGGGGTCTCCTCAAAGACGGCACGGAGCCGATCGGCTCGGGCATTTGGGCGAGAATCGCGGGCCAGCACGATAGCCCGAATCAGCCGTGCGGGTCAGTACCGGCTCGGGTTCGCTCCGTCCAAACACCCGCGACCATGCCATGCAGAGCGGGCTAAACTCCCCCCTGCCCGAGAGGGCCATGTCGGTGGTTGTAGCTCAGTTGGTTAGAGCACGGGATTGTGATTCCCGGGGTCGCGGGTTCAAGTCCCGTCAGCCACCCTTCTTCGCACTCTTGCTCAGGCGTATCCGAGGTCGTCGAGGTCCTGCTCGTCGAGCCCGAAGTGGTGCCCGAGTTCGTGCAGGAGCGTGATGCGGACCTCTTCGTAGATTTCTTCATCGGCTTCGGAGTCCTCCCATCCACCGCCTCCACCCAGGCTCTCGAACGCGAGTGCGATGATCCCCTCTCGGAACAGGTGGATGTGCTCCGGCACGCCGGCATCCGCCCCGCCCCCTCCCCAGCCGCCCGGGTCTTCCAACGAGCGCTGAGTCATCCCGACCCCCGAGTGCAGGCCGCAGAGGTCGCTGCCGTCCTCATCCGGCCCGATCGTCCCCTCACGCCGCAGGGTGCCAATCATCTCGGGTGATGGCCGGTCGAGCACGAGGACCGGCACCTCGTGGATCAACTCCGCGATCCGCACGGGCAGGCCCGCGATCACATCTTCAAGCAGACCGTCAAAGCGCTGGCGCTGTTCATCGGTCACGCCCCTCCCTCCGCCCGCTCGTCCGGATCGGGTCCAAGCACTTGTGGGAGTGTCGGCCCCGGGACGACGATCGCGCTGGCGATACGGACGGTGTCAACCAGTGACCCCAGCACCCCGGCCGTAAAGAGCAGAGAGCCCGTTGCCAGCAGCACCAACCCGGCGATGCGGCTCAGGTCCGACAGCATGGGCGGCTGACCACCCGCGACGAGCGCGGTGGAGAGTCCGCCAAGGCCGTGACCCAGCGCGGCGATCGCCGCAGCCACCGCTGTTGCGTACATCGTCTGCCGGTCAACCCGACCCGTGCGGATCGCAAGGCTCCGTGCCACCAGTACGCGCGCCATCGGGCGCAGACACAGAATGATCGCCGCGAGGGCCACCCAGACGGCCAGGCCAAGCCGCGTTTCGCGGCCCTGAGGCATCCATTGAGAAAAGTATTCAGGGCCACGTGGCCCCGCGGTTTCAGCGGAATAGGCCCACATCGCCCAGAACGCCGGCAAGTAAAGTGCCACGCCCAGAAGCGCAAGCGCCGGGCCAAGCACGCCGACGCGCGCGTGCGGACGCACAAGCCCCAGCGCGCCGATCGCGGAGACCGACATCGCGACCAGAAGCCCCACCTCGATGTTGGGGCGCTGCAACCGCCAGCCCGCCGCGTTGAGCAGGTCATACACGATCGGCAGCCATGCAAGCAGCACAGCGAAGAACGCGCCGCCGGTCCAGGCGTTGATCATCACCGAGACCAGATGTGGGAATCGGATCGGCTGCAACTCGCTGGCGAGCGGATCGACCAGCGAGAGGATTGTCGCCCGGATGCCCGTGCCGCATTCGGGGCAGAGCGACCGGATCGAAAGGCCGCGCAGGTTGTACCCGCAGACAACGCACGGGAGGTCGCCCCCGAGTTCCCGGCCAAGGTCCGGCGCGGGGCGCAAACCGGGCAGGGAGCGCGATTCATCCTGTGGACTCGGCTGGGTCATTCGCACCGGAGCGTAACCGCGATGTGAACCCGCCGCGAGCCCCGCCCCGTATACTCAGCCAGACCGGCCCCATCCGCCGGAGCAAGGCGCGAGTTCTCCATGGCCGGACCGATCGAACTGCTCCGCGACAACATCAGCCGGGTTTTCCTGGGCAACGCGCGGGCGGTCGATCAGGTGATCTGCTGCCTGCTGGCCAAGGGGCATGTGCTCATAGAGGATGTGCCGGGCGTCGGCAAAACAGTGCTGGCGACCGCCCTTGCGCGATCTGTGGATTGCTCGTTCTCGCGGGTCCAACTCACGCCCGACCTGCTCCCCTCGGACATCCTGGGCGTGACGATCTACACCCACACCGATGCCGCCGGGGCCAGCAACGGCAAGCCCAAGGGTGAGGACGCCGGCGGCTTCTCGTTCAAGAAGGGACCGATCTTCGCCAACGTGGTGCTCGCCGACGAGATCAACCGGACCCCGCCACGAACCCAGACCGCGCTGCTCGAGGCGATGAGCGAGGCGACGGTGACGATCGACGGGCGGACGTACCCGCTTGAGCAGCCGTTCATGCTCATCGCCACCCAGAACCCGTTCGATTTCGAGGGAACATACCTGCTCCCGGAGAATCAACTCGACCGCTTCCTGATGCGCATCGGCCTTGGCTACCCATCGCCGACCGATGAGGCCCGGGTGCTCTCGGACCGTCCGGCCGACACCGAACTCCGCGACCTCCGGCCGGTGCTTCACCGCGACGATGTTGTGCGGCTCCAGCACCAGGTGGACAAGGTCCGCCTCGAGAAGGTGCTGATCGACTACATCGTGCAGATTGCCAGCGCGACCCGCAAACGCGAGGACCTGCAGGTCGGGCTCTCTCCCCGTGGCGCGCTCGCGCTGGCGCAGGCGGCGCGGGCGACGGCGATGCTTGACGGCCGCGACTACTGCGTCCCCGAGGACATCACCGCGAACATCCTGCCCGTATGCGCCCACCGCATCATCGCTAAGGCGTACACGTCCACGCGCGTCCGGCACGCCGACGATGCGAGTTTCCCGCCCGGCTCGCCGCAGGCTGTGCTGCTGGACGTGCTCGACTCGGTCGAGAGCCCGGTCTGAGGAAGAAGGAACTCTGAGTCAGCAGAGGGAGCAGAGGAAAAGCAGAGAAGTAGTGGAACGAGAGTTCAGGAGAGAAGAGAGGACCGCCGGTCTGGGCTGACGCCCGACTTCGGATTCCACTCTGCTCGTCTCTGCTCGTCTCTGCTCGTCTCTGCTCTCTATGCTCCTCCGAGTTCCTTCCTGCTCCTGGCTCACTCGACATTCAGCCCGCGCAGGTACTCGTTGTACTCGGCACGCTGCTCATCGAGTTTCTTCTGCGCGGCCGCCAGCCGCTCCGTGATGTTCTCCAACTCGGTTTCCTGGTCGTTGAGTTTGGTGACGTAGCGCGTGTACAACTGGCTGGTCCGCTCGACCTTGCCCATGTTCTCGCGGATGCGATTCTGCTCCTGCGAGATCGCACTGGTCTGCTCGCTCAGCGCATTGATCTGCCGCTCGGTCTCGTTGATGGCCGCCTGCTTGGCCGCGGCCTGCCTGATCGCGTCCATCGCCTTGTCGGAGAGTTTGCCGTCGCGCTGGAAGCCGATCAGCGCGGGCATGTGTACGTCCAGCACGCCCAGGGAATGCCGGACCGTCCGCTCGCCGATGACGGGCAACTCCACCTGCTTCCCGGCCTCGACCTCGACGACAAAGCGGTAGTGCGTCGGCGTCTCCGTGTCGGGCTTCTTGGGGTTGACGAGCGTCCAACTGCCGTCGCCCTTGGTGTGCTCGACAAACAGCGTGCGCGGCCGCTTCTCATCGTTGTTCTTGAAGGCGTAGGTCATCTTGGTCTGGTTCTTGACCGTCTGCTCGATCAGCCCGTCGACGATCCGGAGTTTGACCACGGTGCTGGTGTTCTCCGGCTTGGTCTGCACATCCACATCGAGGTCCACGGCGTACGCCATGAGGCGCTTGTCGCCCTGGCCGACGTGCCCGATCTGCGCATCGCCCGCGTAGGCCGCGCCGTCAAAGACGCTGATCGGCCCCGGCAGCAACTGGAGGGCCGAGTCGTTGACGAGTTCGACGCCGCGCATCGGGTGCTCGGAGCCGTCGGCGAGGTTGAAGATGCTGACGCGCCTGCCGGGGATGTTGGAGGTCAGGATCGGGATCATCGCCGAGCGCTGACGCTCAATACTCACGGGCGTGTTGAGGGTGTACTGGAAGACCTCGCCGACCTCGCCGGCCCGGGCCTGGGACTGCGCGGAGTAATCGGCCAGATCGCCGCCGCTGAAGCCGGTATAGCGGCCATCGACCATCTTCTCCATGGCCTCTCCGTCCATCAGCGCCATCGCGCTCGCCGGAGCGGGCGGCGCCTGTTCATCTCGCCCGCGGCTGCTTCGCCGCGCTTGAAGGCCCGGCATTGGCGCACCTGCCTTCGCCGCCCCGTTCACATCCTTGTCCCCCCAACCCTCCATCCCGCCCGCGTAACTCCGCGGCATCACGCCCGGCACCGTCGGCACAGGCAGCGTGGGCCGGAAGGTGTACAGCGGCTCGTACAGGTCCATCTGGAACGACACCGGCCGGCCCGAGACCAGCGCCATCGTGACGTTGTCCCAGTCCTGATCGGTTGTGTTCTCGACGATAGCCCAGCCCTGCAGCATGACCTCACCCTTGCTCGACTCGCCACCCTCGCCGGCTTTCGCCGCGGGCTGATTCTCCGGAATCACCAGCCGGTAGGAGGTCTTCCACACCGGCATCTCGTGGACGTATCCGACGACCACGTTGCGGGAACCCTGCCCCGCGAAACGCAGATCAACGGTCTTCGTGCGGTCAGCGCGATACTCCGCCAGCGTCGCCAGCGCCTTGTTCAGTTCGTCGGCGAGTTCCTTGTCGAGAATCTCAAACGATGACACATCGGTGATCGCAATCGAGCGCAGGCCGGTCGAAGTCACGAGGTTCAGGTGCGGTACCTTCACCGGCTGATGGTTCTCTCGCGGCGGGAGCGTGCGGTCTTCCACACCCAGCACCGTGCCGCTGATCTGCTCGCCCGCGACGATCACCTTCAGCGGTGCGCCGCGCAACTGGCCCAGCAGTTCCGGCACGCTCGGGTTGTTCGAGATGTTCAGGCCGAAGGATGCGAGGCGCTTGGCCAGCGGCTCCTTGGAGGCGTAAGACACGGTGTCGATCCGTCCGCCGTCGAGATCGAGAAGAACCATCGACTTGAGGATGTCGTTGATCTGCTCGGCGTTGAAGCGGAGTTGGACCTCGGCCTCGCCGTTGACCGTTCCGGCACGCTCGAAGAACCCGACACCCGAGCGGTACAGCACGATCTTGCGGATGGGCAGAGCCTCGGCCTGTTTTCCGTCCGCCTTCGCCGCCTGAGCCAGAGCAGCGGCGGGGAACACCAAGCCGCCCGCCGAGCAGGCCAGGCCCGCGGCGAGCACCAGAGCCAGTGTGGAGCGGACGGGACGCGATGCGGCGGGGCGAGCAGGCATGGAGGTTCTCCGGGAAACAAGCGTTTGAAAGGTGGGTCCAGCGCAGCCGGGGCCTGGGTGACGAGGTTCCGATAACTCTATCGGCTCCAATGGCGGCCGCGCACTTGAACTCATGGCCGGTCCGCCCGATTCGTCTCCTCTCGCATGGCTCGGGGCCAGGCAAGTTTGCGCGGGCTGGGCTGCGCGGACGACACCCTACCATTGTCCATCCCGCCGGCTTCCGATCATGGCGCAACTCACCGTTCTGAACAATGTGAAGGTTTCCGCCGCGGAGTCCCGGCGCGCGGCGATCCAACGCGGGCTGACCGAAACGCTCGAGGGGATGGGCGGCACTCGGGAAGGCGGAGAGAGCGTCCGGTTTGGTCGGCATGACCGCCTCCTCTATTCAACCGACGCTTCGCTGTACCAGGTCGAGCCGCTGGGAGTGGTTGTCCCCGGCGACACGGCCGGGGCGGAACGCGTAGTCCGGTACTGCGCGACCCACAACGTTGCGCTTTTGCCGCGCGGCGGGGGAACCAGCCTCGCGGGCCAATGCACGAGCCACGCGGTCGTCATGGACCTGTCGCCCAACTGCCGCGCAGTGGGCGCTGTCGAGCGTGCTGATGCGCCTGCGCCACCCAATGCTGCCAAACACCCCGGCAACTGGCGCGGCCACACCGTGGTCTGTGAGCCCGGTGTGAATGTGGACGAACTTAACGAGCAACTCGCGAGCCGGGGCGAGCGGCTGTTCTTCGCGCCCGACCCCGCGACCAGCCGTCAGGCGACAGTGGGGGGATGTGTCGGCAACAACGCCGCGGGCGCGAGGTCCATCCGGTACGGCCGGACAGTGGAGAACCTTGTTGCGCTCGATGTGTGCCTGGCAACGGGCGAGAGGTTGTGGCTTGGGCCGGGGTCAGGCAGCGCGAATGCCACAGCACGCGCCCTTGCGGCGGGCGTCATTGACGTAGTTCGGCCTCTGGCGCGGATCATCCGCGAGCGGTTCCCTCGCACTATCCGGCGTAATGCCGGGTATGCGCTGGACATGATCCTCGATCAGATCGATGCGGGCGCGACGCCGGAGACGCTGGACCTTGTTCCCCTGCTCGCGGGGAGCGAGGGCACGCTGGCCGTGACGCTCGGGGCCCGCGTGAAACTGATGCCCACTCCCGTCGCCAAGGGACTCGCGGTCATCAGTTTTCAGACACTGGAACACGCGCTGGGCGCGGTGCAGCCGATCCTGAGCGCGGGCCTGCCACTCGGGCTGACCGCGGTTGAACTGCTCGACGATGTGGTGCTCGATGCCGCGCGAGGCAATCTCGAGTACAGGCGATATGTGGACCTCCTGCCAGGGGCGAACGATGCGACCGGCGAGCCCAAAGCGGTGCTGTATGTGGAGTTCTTCGCGTTCGACAGCGCGCACGAGATCGCGGAGGCATTCGAGAATCTGGCCAGCCTCATCGGCACGCTCCTGGGAGTCCTTCCGGGAGGAGTGGTCTTCCATCGAGATGCCGCGGCCATGCTCGGCGCGTGGAAACTCCGCAAGGCCGGCGAGCCGCTCCTGCACGGGCTGGATGAAGCGGGTCGCAAGCCGATCACCTTCGTCGAGGACAACGCGGTCCCGGTCGAGCGGCTGTCCGAGTTCGTGCGCGAGTTCAAGAAGATCGTGGCACGCCACGGCATGAGGGCGGCGTATTGGGCGCACGCGAGCGTCGGCGTCCTGCACGTCCGGCCCATGATCGATCTGCACAAGCCCGCCGACCGCGCCCACATGCGCGAGATCGCCGTCGAAGTCGCGGACCTTGCGCGAGCGTGCGGCGGGATCATGTCCGGCGAGCACGGTGACGGCAAGGCCCGCGGCCCGCTGCTGGAGCGCTTCTTCGGCCCCGAACTCATGTCTGCGTTCAGGCAGGTCAAGGCGCTGTTCGATCCGAAGGGGATACTCAACCCCGGGAACATTGTCGCGCCGGGACCGATCGACTCCATCACGCAACGCTTGCGGTTGGATGCCGAGCGCGTCCACGATCACGAGCACCATGACCACGCCGCTGACCCTGGCAGGATGCACGGCGACGCGGGCGTGGACACGTTCTTTGACTATTCCGATCAGCACGGCCTGCTCGGCGCGGCGGAGCAGTGCAACGGCGCGGGCGTCTGCCGCAAGCGATCCGGCGGGACCATGTGCCCTTCGTACATGGGCACGATGGACGAGCGGCACTCGACACGCGGGCGTGGCAACGCCCTGCGGCTGGCGCTCAGCGGCCAGTTTCCAGGCGATTCTGACGAGCCCGGCGCGGCGGCAAAGCCAAACTTCAACGATGCAGGCACGATCGAGACGCTCAACCTGTGCCTGTCGTGCAAGGCCTGCAAGAGCGAGTGCCCGAGCAATGTCGATATCGCGCGCCTGAAAGCCGAGTACACCGCGCAGCGCTACGCGTCGGGTGGAGGCCCCCCGCTGACCGCGCGTGTGTTCGGTCACGTTCGCACGCTCAACCGACTCGGCTCGATGGTGCCCCGCCTTGCGAACTGGGGCAACCGGCTCTCGCTCACAAAATGGCTTTTGCGCCGGATGCTCGGCATCGATCCGCGCCGCGATGTGCCGCGATTTGAGCGGTCCCTGTACTCATGGCACGCCGCGCACCAGCGAACGCGGACTGCGCCGTCGGCCGACACGCCGCGGGTGGTGCTGTTCGCGGATTGTTTCACGGCGTACAACGAGCCGCGGATCGGGATTGCGGCGATCCGGGTGCTTGAATCCCTGGGCTATATCGTTGATCTGCTGCCTGTCGAGGGCGGCGTAACAGGGGCGCGCGGCTTTGGTGCTGGCTGCTGCGGGCGCGCGATGATCTCAACCGGCCTGCTCGAAGATGCTCAGCACACGATCGACACCACACTCGCGCTCCTTCGCCCGGCCATCGGCGACGCGCGCGTGCGCGCGGTGGTCTTCTGCGAGCCGTCATGCCTGAGCGCGGTGAAGGACGACTGGCTGCAACTCAAACTCAAGACGCCGCGAGAGCAGCGTGAAGCCCTCGCTGCGAGGTCCATGCTCATCGAGGACTTCATCGACCGCGACTGGGACCGCCACCCCGTCCCACCCTTGGTAAGCACGGAAGCCGCGGCGGCAGCCAGCGTAATTCTCCACGGCCACTGCCACCAGAAGGCCCTGTGGGGCACCGAGACCAGTTCGCGACTGCTCCGTCGGCTTGTCGGCGACCGCGTGAGGGTCCTCGACTCGGGCTGCTGCGGCATGGCGGGGAGTTTTGGCTTCACTGCCGAACGCTACGACCTGTCGATGAAGATCGGGGAGTTGTCCCTGCTCCCGGCCGCGAGAGCGGCATCTGTGGATACCACGCTGTGTGCGCCGGGGACTTCCTGCCGCCACCAGATACACGATGGGGCAGCGCGGCACGCGATTCACCCGATCGAACTAGCCGAAAGACTCCTGGGCGGTGCGTTGGACGAGTAGGTTCCAAACACGCTTATACCTCATCGCGCGTTTCGGTCACCGTCTTGCGGTCGCGGTCGTAGATGTACAGTTTCCCCGGCTGCTCCGCGATGCGGCAGCCCTTGTGGGCACCGTCGCAGATGGGGTAGTTCTGCGAGAGACCGCAGGCACACACCAAGATGGGCTTGAGGTTCCCCTGCTCGTCCCGAGGCCAGGTTGCCGGGTCGATCTTCACAGGACCCATCGCTTCGTGCCGGATCAGTCGTGCCATGCGGGGATGGTAGGGGCGGTCTGTGTGACGCCGGCCCGGCATAACCTCAGCATCATGCCGATCGCGCCCGCTCCCACTCTGTCCGCCGAACCTCACGCCGTCGGCCCTCCCCTGCTCCATGTGCAGGACCTGCACACCCACTTCCCGATCAAGACAGGAATTCTCCAGCGCACAACCGGTTGGATGCGCGCGGTCGATGGCGTCTCGTTCGATGTTGCCAGGGGCGAGACCCTCGGCCTGGTTGGCGAGTCGGGCTGCGGCAAGACCACCGTGGGGCGGACACTGCTGCGCCTGCTCCCCAAGACCAGCGGCAGCGTCGTCTTCGACAATCAGGACGTCTATGCCCTGTCCGGCCGCGGCCTCAAGGCGATGCGCCGCCGGATGCAGATCATCTTCCAGGACCCGGCGAGTTCGCTCAACCCGCGCATGCGGATCGTCAACATCCTCGGCGAGCCGCTGATGGTCCACGGGCTGGTGACCGACAAGTCCGAACTGCGCGACACGGTCGAGAAACTTCTGGTGCGGTGCGGGATGCCCAAGGCCGCGGCGGACAGGTACCCGCACGAGTTCTCCGGCGGTCAGCGCCAGCGGATCGGCATCGCGCGGGCGCTGGCGCTCGAGCCGGCGTTCATCGTCTGCGACGAGCCGACGAGCGCGCTGGACGTGTCGATCCAGGCGCAGATCCTGAACCTGCTCAAGGACCTGCAGCGCGACTTCGGGTTGAGTTACCTGTTCATCAGCCACGACATGGCGGTGATCCAGCACATGTGCGACCGCATCGCGGTGATGCACCGCGGCAAGATCGTCGAGGAAGGCCGCAAACTGGACGTGATCAACCGTCCACAGCACCTGTACACGCAGTCGTTGCTGAGCGCGGTGCCGACGGCCAGGCCGGGCTTCAAGAAGCAGCGGGTGGTGTTCGAGAGCGGGGCGGTGTAGTTTGGGGCTCAATGCCCACGAGCAGGCTCTGCGAGTCGTGGCGCTTCCCCCGCTACACTCGACCAATGGCCGCGATGCAGCCCGACGCCCGTGCATTTGTCGATGGACTCGCAGCCATCCGCGCTGCCCGCGTCCGCGCGCCCGACCAGCCGACGCTCGGGGAGCGGAAGGCCTTCGCCGACAGCCCTGCCGCGCTCAGACGCCTCCGTAAGGTCTGGGCGGACCCGACCATCGGCGCGGCAGTTCACGATGCCTTTGACCAGGCCAAGCATGCGCATAAGGCCGTGGGCGCGGCGGCGATCGCGGTCGCGCAGACCCTGCCCTCACACCTTGCGGACAAGGTCGACGTGGTGAAGTTGTCGCGCGGTGTGCTCACCCTGGCCGTGCCGGATTCCGCTACGCGTTATGTGCTGGATCGGATTCTTCGTATGGGCGCTGAGACCGCGCTCCTCAAACGCGTGCCCGCGTCCGTCAAGAGTGTGAGGATTGTCGTCTCCGCACCTCGTGGGACCGAATCTGGTGCGCCGCGACGGGAGCGACCGATGGACGAAGCCGAGCGCGACAGCGATATCGAGACTTGATGCGCTCCCTTCCAGGGCCGCTGATCAATCGGTTACGGCTTCCCCTACCAGCACCTCTCCAGGCATGAGGTCGAACGTGTAGGTGTCATCAAGCCGTGTCGGCATGGTGCTCCACTTCGCTTTCGGGCTTCCGAACGGATCGTGCAGCCGAAGGAACCCGCTCCCCGTCTCAGCCGTGACCTCGACTCGCACCGTTTTCCCGCCGCGCCGTTCCGCCGAGACCTTCCACCCGCCCTGTGCGCGAAGGTCGCGGAAGGAGACATCCGCCCACGCGCTCGGCGTCGCCGGGAAGACCCGCAGAATGTTGGTGTCCCTTTCGCCGACTCGGCCTCCTGATTGGATCAGCATTTCGTGGACGGCCTGCATCGCCAGGTAGTTGCCCTCCAGCGTGAAGGGGCGGTAGGTGAAGCCCGACAGGCCTCGGCCGCTCTGGTCGCCGTTGAGATGGAAGCCGTTGCGCCCGATGAAGCAGCACTCGAACTTCTTCAGGTACTCGAGCGCCTTGTTCCCCAAACCGCCTCGGGCACACATGCAAGCGAACCACGAGAACGAGTACCCGACCCACGCCTGCGTGCCATGTCTCTCGATCTCGGCGATCGTGGCCTGGACGGTGCGGCGATGATCGTCGCTGGCGTGTACGCCAAGCACGCCGAGCGGATGGATTGCCATCGCGTGCGAGAAGTGCCGATGTGATTCGTTGACGGGCAGGCCTCGCGAGAACGTTAGCGAGCCGGTCACCGGATCAACATCCAGTGGTTCAAGTTCGGCCAGCGTCTCGCGCCACTCCTTGCCCGCCGCGGTATCGCCCATCGCCTCCGCCATCTCCGCGCACGCCGCGAAGATGAACTGCATCAGCGACAGGTCGTAGTTCGAGTTCGGCGGCAGGAACGCCCTTAGCGAGTTGTCGTGGATTTCGGGCGAACTGGAGAGCGGCAGCCGCCGTACGCTGGCTTCGGTTCTCGGCGCAAGTGTTCGCAGCGCGGTCGCGATCTCGCTGCAGAAGGGATACGCGCGGTCCCGGAGGAACCGGTCATCGCGCGTGTACTGCCAGTGCAGGTAGAACGACTGCGCCACCCATGCGCCGTTCGTCGGCGAGAGCGAGTACATCGCCCACCCGCCCATCGGCTTTCCGTCGATCGTCATCACGCCCGGCACCACCGCGCCGGCATCAAGTCCGTACACCTTCTTCGCGTGGACGCGATACGCGGGGAGCAGGTTCGAGTTGAACCCGAGCCAACTCCCGCCCTGCTCAAACAGCCCGGCATCGAGGTAGGCCAGGTACGTCATCTGGGTATTGAGATCGTTGTGATAGTCGCCCTTCCACGGGGGCAGGTCGCCGTTGTCGGCGGTCCACACACCCTGAAGCGGCATCGGAGGCGAGCCAGGAGTTGAGGCCGCGCCGTAGAAGTATTTCACGAGGTCATAGTGTCGCTGGATCGCGGCATCGGGCAGGGTGACGCTGGATATTGCCCAGAAGTCAGACCACCAGCGGCGATGATCCGCGCGCATCCGGTCGTATCCCTCACCCAGCGCATCGCGGGCCTTGCTTGTGGCGATGCTCAGCGCCTCTCCGGCGGAGGTGATGTCGCCATTGGTGCCAAGCAGGCAGACAGCCATTTCTGTCCCATCGCCGACACGCCTGTTCGCCACGACGATCGCGTAGGCCCGCCACGCAAAGCACGGCTGCACCATGCTCCGCACCCGGATGCCGGTCGCCGGATCGGTCTCGTCGGAGAATGTCGCAGTTCCATACTCCAACTTGTCGAGGCCGCTCGGTCGCAGGATCCGAAGGCCGGGCTCCGGCCCCTCGAATCGCAGCATCGCGACATCGAATGTCGCCGAGAAGAACGCCCCGATCGTTTTCCCGTCCGCATCGACCCGTGCCTCCGCCCGCGCCAGGTCGAGCGTGAAGTCGCGGATGGTCGTGCCGGGGGCAAGAGGGGGGGAGAACTCGAGCCGCCCGCCCGGCAACTTTGTCGGGTAGGGCACGCTGTCGTATGGGCGATCGAACATCTCGGCCATGGTCTGGTGGTCGCCGGACTCCTTGAGCCGGCGCAGCGTGGCCCACGTCCAGTCCTCGCGTTGGAGTGCTTCGGGGATGCGCGTGTCCCACAGGTCGCCGCGGTCAAGCGACAGCCTCAGCGTGTCGCCCTCGCCCCACAGCAGCCCGCCCATGAGTCCGTTGCCAAGCGGGATGGCCTCGTCCCAGCGCGAGATCGGTGCCCGCAGGACCATCGGCTCCGGAGGGGTGGCGCTGGGAGGCTCCGCCGCCAAGCCCGGCGTGCCGAGCCCCAGCGAGATCCACAACACCGCCGACGCTCGATGACCAATCATGCGGAACTCCTGCACATGAACCCCAAGCGTACCGGCTGCGGCGCTGTACCATTCCGGCGAAACTCCTGAATGCTTGCGATCGTCGGAGCCACCCATGACCCTGCCGTTTCTCTCCCGCCGTGATTCCCTTGGCCTGATGTCCGTCGGGTCGCTCTCCCTGCTCATGTCCGGCCGCGAATTTGTGCGGATGAACCTTGTGCCCGAACCGCTCTTCAAGATTTCCCTGGCACAGTGGTCCCTGAACCGCGCCCTCTTCGCCGGCACGCTCGATCACCTCGATTTTCCCAAGACCGCAAGGGAAGACTACGGCATCGACGCCATCGAGTACGTCAACACGTTTTTCAAGAAGAAGGGCGATGCCGACTACAACCTGGCGCTCCGGAAGCGGTGCGACGACTTGGGAGTGAAGAGCCTTCTGGTCATGTGCGACGGCGAGGGCGCGCTGGGGGACCCGGACCCGGCCAAGCGCAACCAGGCCGTGGAGAACCACCGGAAGTGGCTCGACGCCGCGGCGTCGCTTGGTTGCCATTCCATCCGGGTCAACGCGCACTCAGAGGGATCACCGGATGAGCAAAGAGAACGCGCTGCCGACGGTCTGCGAAAACTGTGTGGGCACGCCGACCCGATGGGGCTGAACGTGATCGTCGAGAACCACGGGGGGCTGTCCTCAAACGCTGCCTGGCTCGCGGCAGTCGTGAGGCAGGTGGATCACAAACGCGCCGGTACGCTCCCGGATTTCGGCAACTTCCGCATTTCCGACAAGGAGTCCTATGACCGCTACAAAGGCGTCGAGGAGTTGATGCCGCTGGCCAAGAGTGTCTCGGCGAAGAGTTACGACTTCAACGATTCCGGCGACGAGACCACGATCGACTATCAACGCATGTTGAAGATCGTCCTCGCGGCGAACTACACCGGCTATGTCGGGATCGAGTATGAAGGCGGACGCCTCAGTGAGTCGGAAGGAATCCTCGCAACCAAGCGGCTTCTGGAGCGCGTGCGAGATGCCTTGGTCGAACTGAGCGCTCCGGCAGTCCCCAAGCCGCGATAGCCGCCGCTATCCCGCGGATCAGCCCGCGAACCATGCCGCCAGGAACACGAAGATGTCCGCAACGTTGATCGTGCCGTTCTGGTCCACATCCGCCGCGGGGTTTCTGGCAAACCAGAGCGTCAAGAACTCGAAGATATCCCCGATCTGGGGCGCATCCGGCACGCCGGTAATGGATGTAATCCAGTCACGAGCGGTGGACAAGTTCACGCAGTAACTCGATGCGCCGTAGAGCGAGGAGCCGCCCCCGGTCACGGATACTGCTGTGCCGGCGAGTTGGAGTTGCCCACCGCCGCCAACAACAAAGAGTCCCGCACCCGAGTCGTTCATGGCAAACGTCGACTCGTGACTGTCCCCTCCGCCGCCGGGCGCATCGAAGCGGACTCGAAGCACCGTGCCCGTCGTCGCGATCGCGTTCGTGCCCCAAGTCTCGACGTGGGGGCCGTTCCAGTCCCAGCCCAGGTTGCCGGGCAACGGAGCTGCGGTCGTTGCACCCACACCCCCGAGCAGCACCGGAGTGCCCACGGCGGGTTGATCAGCGATCGAGTGCCAGCCTGGAACAGGCGTTGCGAGCCGAACGAGTTGAAGGTCAAGAACCGGATGCTGACGAATCTCGGCCGCTTGGTAAGTCTGCCCCCGCATCCAGAACGACGCTCCAACGGCACCGCCGACATGACGCGCGGAGAGCACCCAGTTGGGCGCAACCGGCACTGCCGATGAGCCGTACCAGTTGCCGACCCATCCGTTGGTCGGCGGCGCGATCGTGTTGAAGTTCGTGACCACGACGCCCGTTGCCGGGGTGGCCGCGGCAAGCAGTGTTGCCGCGGTGAGTGCTCCGAACACCTGTCCCCACGCGGATGAATGATTGCTCGCGCTGACTGTCATAGGCTGCGCTCCTGTTAGTGTGTCTGACATCTCGATGACGAAGGACGTGCTTGCGGACGCGAACCCTGAGCAATCGGCCTCGAAGTTCGATTGTGTCCAAGATTAGTCTTGATTCACCATGAGCAGTCAATACTCAAAACAAATCTTACCAATTCCCCCGAATTAGGTATACGAGGCACGCGCTGCGCCATCGACGCTACGCGAACAGCGTGCAATCGGTTCCGGACGCGAGTTGGAGACAAAACGACTCGAAATGGCGGCGATATGTCGCGATGTTCGCGGTTGCTGGAACCCGCATCGCACTCTGATGCGCTGATCGGCACATCCGACTGTGTAAAGCGAACATGAAACTGGCCTAAATTAATCTTCAGACCCAACGAAATAAAAACGTTTTCATGTTCGCCGGTAGCCGAGCGGCTGCTCCAGCAGGGTGTACGCCTCTCGGAAGGCTGTCATCCCGAGAAAGCCGACGGCCGCAAGACCGGCGAGCATCCAGCCTTCCTGCTTGTACCCCTGACCGAAGTGCCATGCGCACGCGTAGAGCGACAACCACAGGGCGCCGTACCGCCTGATTTTGTCCGCGGCTCGCGGACCCCGACCAAGGATCCTGGTCCGTCTCCAGGACAGCGCGATGAAAACGAGGACAAGGAAAGCGGGTGCCACGCCCGCCCATGCAGATACCCATGATGGCCACAGGCCGCCGGCGCCGCCGCGTTGATATCCAAAGAGGAAGATCATCGCGCTCCAGAAGAACCAGCCCAGCAGCGCCACCGCGACCGCCCGGCCCGAGAGCGATGGCACTTTCTTCCCTATGACATGTGAAGCAATGCCAACGGCCAGCGCGTGCGTCATAACCAGCCAGACGGGCAAGACGAACCTGAGCGAGAGGTTTGGCACGACCATCTGCCCGGCGTAGATGAGGCCGAGCACGACAAGGCCGATCGCCGGCACGAACTTGCCTACCCCATTGAAGAAGAGGATCGCGCCCGCAACGAGGAGCGTGAGCAGGACTGCACGCATCCCCAGTGGTGTTGCTCCCAGGACGGCCGCGCCGAAGGTGAGCGCCAGCAGCGCGATCGCCGCGTCAAGGCTGAGCCTTCCCGAGGGCAGTGGTCGCTCCGCGTGAGAAGTCTGATCGCGACGGAGGTCCACGATATCGTTCAGAGCGGTTGCGAAGCCAAAAAGCCCGAGCGCGTTGACCGCACTCCCCAGCAGCAGAACCCACAGAGATGCGCTGCGAAACTCCTCGGTACCGGGTTCCTCAGGGCTGGCGCGGGTCCAGAGGACCACAAACCAAACGTTCGCCACCGCGGCGAACGCTGTTGTCAGGCGCGTGAGGTGCAGCGCTGGCGACATCCGAAGCAGGAGCCGTCGCATCGGCACAGCGTAGTCGATCGGCGATTACTCCGTGGCGATCTACTGCAAAGGCCGCAGTCGCCTCAGCCTACCATGGCCCGATGCCCAAGCCAGCACGGAAGAAAACGCGCGGCGATCGCGCACCCACACCCCGGGTGGGGGTCGTGGTTAGTCGCTACAACACCTCCGTCACAGACGAACTCATGGAGGGAGCGGCCTCGGCGTATGTCATGCGGTGCGGAGACGCGGACGGGGTTGTGTTCCTTCCCGCGCCCGGGGCGTTCGAGTTGACCGTTATCGCCGCGGCGATGGCCGCCTCGGGCCGATTCGATGCCCTGGTGGCGATCGGGTGCATCATCAAGGGAGATACTCCGCACGATCAGCACCTCGCGCGTGCGGTGACCGACGGCCTGACCCGCGTATCTATCGATCATCGGATGCCTGTTGGCTTGGGCGTGCTGACGGTGAACAACGCACGGCAGGCACGCGAACGTGCCGGCGGCCGGCACGGGAACAAGGGCGAGGAGGCGATGAATGCCGCGCTTGATTCACTCGCCGTCCTCCGGGCGATCCGGTCTGGCGAGGGCGCGGTTGGAAGTTCCCAAACTCTTCCGGACAAGGCGGCAGCACGGGCCGGGCATCGCGCTTCGCCGGTTGCGCGCGGTCGCGGGCGCGGCGCCGGGAGGGCCGGCTGATGTCCGATGTTTCTCAACGCCAGATCCGGCGTCTGGCTTTTCAGGTGCTCTACCAACTCGATGCGCGGAGTGGTCAGGATCCCGATGCGGTCCTCGCCTCGACCATGAACCAGGATGAGGACTCCGCCGATCGGGTCGATTTTACTCCCGCCGACCGCAAGAAGGCCTTCGAACTCGCGAGCCAGTCGTACGCGAACCGGGACAAGGCCGACGCGTTCATGCTCGAGATCGCGCCGGGGTGGCCCGCGCACCGGCAGGCGGCGGTCGATCGCGCGATCCTTCGCCTGGCACACTTCGAGATGACGAGCGGGCGCACGCATCCGAAGATCGCGGTCAATGAGGCGATCGAACTCGCGAAACTCTTCAGCACGGACAAGTCGCCCGCGTTCATCAACGGGCTTCTGGACAAGTTGCTCAAGACCGTGCTGACGCAGACGCCCGATGGCACCGCGTCGGGCGAGGGTCCGCGCTCCGAGCCGCAAGAGGAACTTCCGGGGACCGGCACGCGCGCACGCGGCGGGGAACAACCCGGCACGGTGGAGGCCGCCTGAATCATGGCGTTCTTCAAATCGGTTCTCGACAAAATCAAGGATGGGCTGGTCCGCACACGCGAGGTATTTGCCGGGGCGATCCGCTCGATCCTCATCGGGCGTGTCCTCACCGACGAGGTGATCGAGGAACTTGAAACCGCACTCCTCCAGGCCGATGTGGGAGTTGCCGGGACGCGAAAACTCATCGACGGCATCACCGAGGGGTACAAGGCCGGCAAGATGACGCGCGGCGAGGACGTCCTTGACTACATGAAGCGGGAACTCAAGGCCCTCTGGCCAGAGGCCGACCGCCTTCTGCGTCTCGCGCCTCCTGGCACGGGTCCGACCGTGATCTTTGTCACCGGCATCAATGGCGCGGGAAAAACCACCAGTATCGCCAAACTCTGCGCCATGCTCCGCAAGGACAACAAGCGCGTGCTCCTCGCCGCGTGCGACACTTTCCGCGCCGGTGCGGTGCGGCAACTGGAGATCTGGGGCGAGCGGCTGGGCGTGGACATCGTGAAGGGGCAGCAGGGGGGGGATCCCGCCGCGGTCGCATTTGACGCGTGCAAAGCCGCGCTCTCACGGAGTGTCGATGTCCTGATACTCGACACCGCGGGTCGGTTGCAGACGCAGGACCCGTTGATGCGCCAACTCACGAAGATTCGCTCCGTGGTCGCGCGGCAGATCCCGGGGGCTCCCCACGAGACGCTCCTGGTACTCGACGCTACCAGCGGCCAGAACGCCCTGCGTCAGGCGGAGGAGTTCGCCAAGGCCGCGGAGGTCACGGGCATATTCCTCGCCAAACTCGATGGCACCGCCAAGGGCGGCATCGTCGTGGCAATCCGGCACGCGACGGACATACCGGTTAAGTTCGTCGGTGTCGGCGAGACGCCCGATGACATTGAGCCGTTTGACCCCGATCGTTTCGTTGAGGCCCTGTTCGCCGCATGAGCGGGCAAGGGAAGACACGCGCGGACCGCTTTCACACGATCATCGTGGGGCTGGGGGCGATGGGCTCCGCGGCGGCGGCGAACCTTGCGCGCCGGGGTGTGCGGGTTCTGGGCATCGAGCAGTTCGCACTGGGCCACGCGAGGGGCTCATCCCACGGTCACTCGCGCATGATCCGGATGTGCTATTACGAGCACCCGGACTATGTGCCGCTGCTGCGGCGTGCGTATGAACTGTGGCGGGAGACGGAGGCAGCCTCGTCCGCGAAACTCCTGCATATCACGGGCGGGGTGTACATGGGGCCGCCGGATTCGCTCGCGGTGAGTGGCGCAATCCGTGCCGCGGTGGCGCACCACCTCGACCACGAGTTGCTTGATCGCGGTGACCTTGCGAAGCGTTACCCGCAGTTCAATGTTCCGGACGATCACTCAGCGCTCTTCGAGCCGGTGGCGGGATACCTGGTTCCCGAGGCGGTGATCGCGGCGCACCTTTCGCTTGCCCGCGCTGCGGGCGCGACCCTCCGCGACAACGAGCGCGTGGACTCCTACGACGCGGATGGCGCTCGTGTGCGCCTGTACACGAGCGCGGGTGAGTACGAGGCGGATCGCGTGATCTTCACCAGCGGCGCTTGGGCCACGCGAGTTGTCACAGACCTCGGCATCGAGGTCGCGGCGTCGCGCCAGGTCATGGGCTGGGTGCGGCCAGAGAAGCCGGAGATGTTCGCCGAGGGGGCATGTCCCGTCTGGGCGATTGACTGTCCTCTCGCCTTGGCGGACGTTCGCGCGGGCCTGTATTACGGCTTCCCTGCTGATGCCGGCGGCACTCCCGGCTTCAAGATCGCGCGGCACGCTGTCGGCCCGCCTATCAACCCCGATCGTGCGGACTTGAATCCGGTGCCGAGTGATGAGGCTGACTTCCGGCCCGCCCTCCGCGCGTTCCTGCCCGATGCCGATGGGCCGCTCATCGCGGCCCGCATCTGCATGTACGAGAACAGCCCCGACGGCCACTTCATCATCGATCGGCATCCGCGCCATGCCAATGTCATCATCGCGTGCGGTTTCTCCGGGCACGGGTTCAAGTTCGCGAGCGTCGTTGGCGAGGTGCTCGCGGACCTGGCCGCAGATGGAGCAACTCGTCACCCGATCGGATTTCTGGGCCTTGCACGCTTCGGTCGGTTGCAGGCATAAGAAAACGCGGAAGCGCCATCGCAGCGGTTCTTACACCCGGGGTAGCCGCTCGGAATGCCCAGCGGGCCGCACACGCTGTCATCGCTCTCCGGTCACACCCGCCCGAACCGCTTGTCGAGTTCACCGATCGACACGCGGATAGAGGTGGGCCGTCCGTGCGGGCAGTTGCTCGCGCGTCCGACGGCATCGCGCAGGCGGATGAGTTCGAGCAGTTCCGCATGGCTCATGCGGTCGCCGGCCTTGATCGCCGCCTTGCACGCCATCATGTCGAGAACCTCGTGGAGCGTCTCCTCGTTGCCGGGCATGAAGCCCTCGGCCTCAGCGCGCTCCAGCATTTCGCGCAGAAAGCCGCCGGGCTCGACACCCTTGTCGAACAGGAACGTCGGGAAAGACTGCACGGCGAGGCTCGACGGCCCGATCGCCTCGACCGACACGCCCAGGCGCTCCAGCAGCGGGCGGAGGTCATCGGCCCGCGCCATCTGCGCGGGGGAAGCCTCGACCACGGCGGGCACCAGCATCCGCTGGCTCTCCAGTGCGCCGCCCTCCGCGCTCACGCGGGCGAGCAGGTACTCGAACATCACCCGCTCGTGCAGCGCGTGCTGATCGACGATCACCAGGCCCTGCTCATCCTCGGTGACGACATACTGGTTGTGAACCTGAAGCACGCGCTCCGCCGGTCGCGGCGCGCTGAGCACGGCCTCGGGCGCGGGGGACGCGGCGGGATTTTCTAATCTCTCTCCGGGCGTCGCCTCAACCGCTGATGCACCCTCGTTGGCCCGTGTCATCGCGTCGCGAAGCAAGCCGAAGGAAATCCGCTCCTGCGAAGGCGGCGAAGTGGCCCGCGTAAACTGCTCGACGAACCGGCTGATGCGCCCCGGCTCATCGCCGGTTGATTCAGCGGCGTAGCCCGGTCCCGTGCCGAGCAGCCCCGGAGAATCGCCCCCCCTGCCAAAACCCCCGCCACCAAAGCCGGTGCGTCCAATCTGGGGCGTGAGGTCCGCACGCTGGAGCGCATCTCGCACCGCGCGCAGCACCGACGAGTGGACCATCGACTGATCGCGGAAACGTACCTCCGTCTTCTGCGGGTGGACGTTGACATCCACTGCTCCCGGGTCCATCTCGATCATCACCACCGCGGTCGGGTAGCGCCCCGGCTCGATCAGGCCCCGGTACGCCTCGCGGATCGCGTGCTGGATCGTGCGGTCGCGCACGGGCCGACCGTTGACGTAGACCTTCATCGCTTTGGCCGAAGCACGGGCGACTGAGGGCCGACCGATGAGGCCCCAGAGCGCCAGGCCGCGCGCATCGTCGAACTCGTCAAGGCTCGCCTCGATCAGTTCTGGGGCGAGTTCCTTTCCCAGCACCGCCAGCACACGCTCACGCGGCGACTGCCCCGGCGGGACATCCAGCACGCGTCGGCCCGCCCCCCCCCCC
>Ga0163152_10003384_pt1 | contig 20854 bp, 20 predicted proteins | sample OliLakLV19MP8IB2_FD_148635 | JGI IMG/M metagenome (GOLD analysis project Ga0163152, IMG submission 148635) | Freshwater microbial mat bacterial communities from Lake Vanda, McMurdo Dry Valleys, Antarctica - Oligotrophic Lake LV.19.MP8.IB-2 | ecosystem: Environmental > Aquatic > Freshwater >...
GATACCGCACAACTTGGCTGCCGGCGCGGCCAGAATGGTGTCTTTATATTTGTGCGTGTGAACAATTTGGATGTTCGACTTCTTGAATTCACGAACCAACTCAAGGAAAACCTTGCCGCTCCCCCACAGATTTTCAGGGAACACTTTCACGGGGATACCGAGGCCTCTGATCTCATTTTCCAGCCGTCCTCCATTAAGCAAGATAACGGTGAGGTTGAGTTCCGGCTTCTCCACTAGCTTCGAAAGTAAGACCTTAAGTTGAACTTCCGCCCCTGCCCACAGGTCTGCAACCGCCACATGACAGACTCGCACAGCTCCGTGTCCGCTTTGCACCATTTTTATGCTCTCACAGACAATACTGCTAGAATTGAAAGTAGATAAACGAGGGGGACTCCAATGTGAACCCACAGTACAGGACCAATAGGAAAGCGTACATGCTTGCCTGGACTGGTATGGGAAGCCTCAGAAAATGCGCTTCAATCTCCTTCCATCTTTCCATTGGGACAATATGTAGGGTAATTGCCAACCCAAGGATCATGTAAAATAGCCCGTGGAATTGAGTTCCCATTCCATTTTTGGCAAGGCCTTCAACATACTGCACGAGATTCGGCAAATCTTGCACTCTGAACAGGAGCCACCCCAGTACTATGAGATGAAAGCAGACCACCTGCCGCCGTACAGTGGTCCACCATCCGCACAGGACAACTTCATCACCTTTCCTGCTCGCAAGCATCAGCAAGACCCCATGATAGGCACCCCAAGCTATGAAATGCAGCGCCGCTCCATGCCAGAGACCACCCAGCAGCATAGTGATCATCAAATTCACACGCACGCGCCAGGGTGCTACTCTATTTCCCCCAAGACTGAAATAGAGATAATCTCGCAACCAGGTCGAGAGCGAGATATGCCACCTGGCCCAAAACTCTCTCACACTTTGAGAAAGGTATGGCCGATTAAAATTCTGTGGAAGGTCGAACCCTAGAATCCTGGCTAGCCCGATAGCAATATCACTATAGCCTGAAAAGTCGTAGTAAATCTGAAAAGTATAGGCATAGAGGGCGATGAGAAGATCCCATGACGAGAACGCCGTAGGATTTGCAAATACTTTGTCGACGGCGAGAAGGCCTAAGAGATCAGCAATCACCACTTTCTTGAACAACCCTCGGAACACCAACAAGAGTCCACTCTGAACCCGTTCGTGGGTTACCATCGGAACACGGTGGAGCTGAGGGAGAAACAGCTTAGCCCTGACGATCGGTCCTGCAACAAGCTGCGGGAAGAATGCGACAAACACAGCGAACTTCAGAAAATCTTTTTCGAGAACTTTCTCCCCTCGATATAGATCGATGGTGTAGCTCATCGTCTGAAAGGTGTAAAAAGAGATGCCAACAGGCAGCAATAACTCGTGTCTGAGAAACGAAACATCCAGCCCAAAAGCAGTTGTCGCGGGTCCAACCAGTTCCACGAAGAAATTGTAGTACTTGAACAGGCACAACATGCCGAGATTAGAGCAGAGACTCGCAACAAGGATGATCTTACGGACCTCCGGTCGTGACTCCCGTACGATCAGCCGCCCAACTGAATAGTCTACGACCGTCGACAGCATAAGCAATCCCGCATACCGCCAGTTCCAGGACATATAGAATAGGTAGCTTGCGAGAAGCAGTACGACCTCACGCCAGCGCTCGCGATGGAACGTCACGGCGTAGGCCAGTAGCACCAGAGGAAAGAAGAAAAGAAACTCTGCGGAATTAAAGCTCATCGAACCGTACCCCGTTGAACAACCGAGAGGACTGGCTTTCTCCGCTCAAGTACCATGAGCGCATCCCTCATCGTTCGCGCCACAGCTTCGTGACCCGCTGGAGTAAAATGGACGAAGTCTCGAAAGAATTCAGGATGGCCAGCCACTGCATCTTCAACATCAATGAGCATGATTCCTTCTTGGGCTGCAATCCTCCTGATAGCCGCATTCATGCGCTCAATCGACGTGACCCACCCTTCCACTGAGAGGAAACTGCTGTACTTGAATAACCCAAGCACAATATCCTTTGGGATGACCGCCAGATGCTTTCTGGTATGACTCGTGGCAAATGTCATAAGGATCGGGACAGATTCTATTGCCCGAGTTGTATCAATGAAATCTTGCAGCATCGCGGAGTATTCTTGTTCCCCCTGCAAACCCAGATCATTTGCGAGCACACGATTTGCCCCGATCCGTGCCGAAACTTGCCCCTTTATATTGGCGTAGATCGTCGTCATTTCAACCAGCCGATTGACCCAACTAATTGGGTCAACTAGCTTTGCTGCATTATTCAATGCAGGCGCCCCCTGAGATCTGGTTCCTGCCGGCGTGCGTTTTGTGATAGAAGTAATGCTTGCAGACAACTGATAGAGGATCACATAGTCAGGCCTCCATTGCCCTCCCCATCGCTTGAGATCATTTACATTCTCCGGAATATCGATTCCTGCTCGTGAAGCGTTCAGAACCGCAGTATCTCCTCCCTTTTCCTTTAGTAGGCGTTCCAAAATGTTAGGGAATGTCATCGACGGTGGAAGATAGGAGTCTTCAGCATGAGAGGAGGATGCCAACCAATAGCGATGATCCCCCGGTTGCCTATTCATAGAAATAACTCTGCTCCGAAATGGGAAACTTGGCGTCGGCCCAAACTCAGCATCGCCCAGGCCTCCCTGAGACACACCAGGGACGCTAGTCGTAAGGCCGAACAGTATGGATTCCCATCCACGTAGCTTCGCCCGAAACTCTAGGCCAACCTCCCCGACAACAAGGAAGCAAGCGATCCAGAAAAACAATTTCAGACATGCCAAATTCATGTTTTCTCTTCTTGAGATGAAAATGTGGCAATTAGTAGAACGAGCACCTATGGAACCTGATAAATGTCAGAGTAGGCAAGACGTGGCAAAGAAATACATCAATTGTTTCGCACCGACACATACTCAACCCATCTAGCGGAGCTGTGACGTCTTGAAAACTCGTGTGCTGGAAGCCGAATGTCCTCGGTTCTGTGAAATCCCAGAATAAACAAGTCTCATGAATTACACCTGACTCCTTACTTCTGTCGCCTCTATCGATCTGAACCGACTTCCCTTCGAGATCGGTGCCGTTTCGAATGCAGGTTGCTCCGGAGACCTCTCCCTCGCCTCTTACCTGGCTTCGATTTGCGGCGACACCGCGATAACGGAATCGACACAATATCGATGCACATTGAAAGCCTGCAGACCTTCAAAAGGTCCGCGAAGTCCATGCACCGTTCGCACGGCATGCGGGATACCGCACAACTTGGCTGCCGGCGCGGCCAGAATGGTGTCTTTATATTTGTGCGTGTGAACAATTTGGATGTTCGACTTCTTGAATTCACGAACCAACTCAAGGAAAACCTTGCCGCTCCCCCACCGACTTTCAGGGAACACTTTCACGGGGATACCGAGGCCTCTGATCTCATTTTCCAGCCGTCCTCCATTCATTAAAAAAATGGTGAGGTTGAGATCTGACTTCTGTGCCAGCTTCGAGAGCAAAACTTTGAGTTAAACCTCCGCCCCGGCACATAAATCTCTTACTGCCACATAGTAAATTGAAATGATTTTGCCAGGGGGAGCAGGCATGGGACTTTGCCGAACTCGTATCTTGTTCGTTTGCAATCTGACGTGCCTCGAATCCAACGTCTTCTCTTCTGGGATGCGGGAGCCTCTGAATGCCGTCTCTAAAGACGAGAAACCGGCCTCTCTCCAAGTCGTGGGAGCGGAACGCCCCAGGAATGTTTTGTCTGTACCGACGCAGGAAGGGCTTCCCCTCCTTGGATCTCAGAAATATTACGCAGGGCCACTATGAATGCCATCATGACCCACAAGCTGGGATACCAGAGGGTAGAAATAAACACACCGCTCACGATAAAGCCTATTATGCTTCCTTCCATGGCTCGGGCAAGATACGCGCGCACATCTTCTCCCGAACGAACTGTCTGAACGTGCCTCTGCCTTGAATCTGGTGGTGCAAACCTCGCCCTCACGATCTTTAAATCTTTGTAACACCACACCAGCATCGTACCGATAATCACGATCCCCGCTAGACCCAACTCAGAGATGAGGGTCACCCAGGCAGAATGCGCCTGCCGGCCACCAATTGATCTGCCGAGGAAATTTTGGTCGCCCTCATAGATCCCAAATGTCCATGGAAAATTACTCTGCCCGACTCCGATGATGGGATTCGCATAAAACATGTCCATTCCAATGCCCCAGGTATAGAGCCTTGCGGCACCAGTTCCAATTGCCATCGTCTGATCACTGGTGGACGAGGCAATTTCGTCCCAGTACTTTTCTGGCGCAAGCACCAGCATGAACAGCACTGCCACGATCACCACGATAAGAGCGTTCAACTTTTTGGGCGAGCGGTACCAACAATAGGCGCCCACCGCAGCCAGCCCGAAGAAGCCTCCTCGCGAAAGGCTCGCCATCGCCGCAAGAATGAATGCTCCTAGAAATCCCACGTACTTCATCTTCTGCCTAACACCGGTTGAAGAAAACAATAAGAAATAGCCAAAGGGGACGGCCATGTCCATCACCATGCAGAAGTCGTTCTCGTCCCCCATCCAGGCGCCGATACCGCGCCCACCTTTGGCGATCCCCATCACCGCCAAGAATCCGTGAAGACCGATCCATAATTTCATGAGGGTCATCATCTTTTCTGTAGAATTGACGAAGGTAATCACACCAAGATAGACACAATACATCAGGACCATATCTTTGAATGTCATGAGGGCCCAATAGTTGTTCACGGCAATCGGGACATGAATCGCCATGACCGCAAGGAGAGTGAGCCACAATTTGGTCTGGAGTCTTGAAAAATCCACCTTGCCTGACATGAGCACGTTCAGAAGGATCAATACCGAGAGGCCCGTGCCAAACGGAATGAGTCTAAGACCGGGGACCAATTCTTGCGGGCGCCCAAACTCAAAGAAGAGGTACGCCAATACAAGATAAAACCCAACCTTGCTTTCTTGAGCTTGGCGTGGCTTTCCGATAGCCCAAGGCTTCACCTCAGGCGTTGCAATGGGGTTTGCATCACTACCCATCAAGCACCATGGAACGTTCTGCCCGGTACATTTTCCGTCTCACTTCTTATTCATCCCAGAGTGATGAGCACTCAGCGATCGTGCGTAGAGATTCCTGTACCGATCAACCATCTGCTCCATACTAAAGTGTTGCCGGACTCGCTCTGCAGCCTGTCGACCAAATTGTTGCATCGTTCCTTGATCGCTCAACAGTTTCAGAAGGTTGACCGCAAGATCTTTTGCATCTTCTGATTGAACCCAAAAGCCTGTCCTGCCGTGGTCGACCAGTTCAGGATTCCCCCCAACCAGCGTGGCCACCACTGGCTTTTCAGCTGCCATCGCTTCGAGGAGCGCCAATGACAGACCCTCGGACAGCGACGGTAGGACAAATACGTCCAATACAGACAACAGCCTTGGAACATCCTGCCGCATCCCCAAGAAATGCACATTGGCCCCAATGGCCAGCTGCTCCACTTGCTCCTTCAGCACAACCTCGAGTTCTCCTCTCCCGATCACGAGCAACTGCGCCTTCGGCCATCGTCGAAGAACCTCCGGCATCGCCTCAAGAAGAAACCTGTGGCCTTTGACCGGATAGAGACTGCCTACAACCCCCAACACTGGGTAGGACCCTGAAATCCCAAGCTCAGCCTTGCATGTCTGAGTCTCTTCATCCGTGAACTTCTGTGCCGGAGCCACGCCGTTATAGATCACCTCTACTCGTTTTGCTGCAACACCAACCTTATCGCACATGAACTGTTTCAAATCTTGCGACACCACCACCATCGTGCCCTGTCGACTGACAAGGCGATAGGTCACTCGCCGGCGTAGTTTTTCCCAAAAGTAATTCTTGCCATGCACGGTCGCGACGAATGGAACCCCCGCCACCATCGCCACGATCCAGCCACAGAGAATTGCGCTAAACTCATGCGCATGAATGAGCGCCACCTGTTCCCTGCGAAGGAGCTGCAAACAGGCGCGGAACCACTGAAGATTGAAGCGTCCTCCAAGTGGCATCACGCACGTCCTCACCCCACGAGCTTCACACTCTGTCTGCAGCCACCCAGGGCGAAACAGCCCTACCAAGATTCGAAATTTGCCCTGGTTGAGCTCGGCAGTCAGCGTGCTGATCATCCGCTCTGCCCCCCCTGGTCCACTGCTGGTCGACAGGTGCAGAACTGTCGTTTTCTCTTCCCCTGATGTCATGTGTTCTTCGGATCGACCGGCAAGGCTTGGCCCATGGCCGGCTGACGACTCTTCACAGCCAGTCCTGCGGCCAAGACGTCGCAGCATCGACTGACTTGCTGAAAGCAGGAAAGGAAATCTTCTCTGGTTCCACTATAGGGGTCGGCTACTTCGAGAGACCCTACAAAATCAAATCGCCCTAACAACACGACCTTTCCCTTCGATCTCGGGTACAATCGCTGAATCCGATCTTTCTGCCCGATTTCCATCACGATAATCAGATCCATTTGGTCAAGCAACTCCCTATGTACCTGTGTGGTTGCATGTTCTTCAAGTGACAGTCGATGCTCCAAGGCGACGGCCTTGGCCTTGGCATCTGCGGGCCTTCCCGGAGTTGTTTCAAGGCCTGCTGAACGTACGGTGATGTGTCGCCCCTCCTTCTCGACAAGGGATCGAAAGTAGGCTTCAGCCAACGGGCTACGGCAAATATTGCCCTTACAGACAAACAGCACGGATTGCACGGAGTCCGGCAACCGAACCACCGCCCACCGTTCATACGCATGTCGCACATTCGCCCGTCTATACAGGTAGGCACAAGCCTCACGCATACCATAGAGAAAGGCCCTACAGTGCACCGACAGGCTTGGTGTTTTATCTACGGTCATGATCGACTTCTCCCAAGATGACTGAACCAGGCTCGATATTCCGCGAGCGCAGGGCCAGGGTCGCTCAGCGATTCAACTTCGTAGTGCAAATCATGTTGAAACAGTTTGAAGAATTCTGCCAAGCAACGGCCTCTCGATATCGCATGAGGATCGAGCCGAAGTTCTGAGTTCGACCTTGTCAGTCTCAAAAGCAGGTGATCCAGGTCGCCGAGCAGCCACCGTGACTTCGTGCCGATACGATAGGCGTTATTCGGCAATGTCACCGGCATGCCATTCATCGCCTGATAGAGCAGATAGGGAAAGTTGAGACCTGCATCGATAGCCAATTGTAACGACCCCCAGAATCTCCCGTTGATTTCCATCAGCATCGGAACGTGCGATTGCCGATCCACCTTGAACTCCACCATCGCCACTCCATGCCATTGCACCTGCCCTAATAACCTTACGGCATAGTCGGTCATCGGCTTGGGCAACTCGATGCTTTCTCGAAACACACTCACGCCCCCAGCAGGTGGCTTCTCCCGGATTCGTCTGTGAGCAAAGAGCGCGCGGGGCTTCCCGTGATCGAAGAGCCCGAACACCCCTTGACCCTCTCCCTCTATGCGTTGCTGGATCAGGGAAGGGTATCGCAGATAGGGAGTCCTGCGATACAGATCCGTCAGCTCCTCAGCATGCGATACAAAATGTACGCTCGTCTTGATCCACTTCTCATCAATCTTCACAAGCGATCGCCCCGGTTTCACCACGACTGGATAGGCCCTCACCTGATCAGATACCGCAGCGATATTCCCATCCGGAACAAAAACGGTATCCGGAATCGGTATCCCCAATTCCTGAGCAAGCTTCATCACGCGATACTTATCGGATACCATGTCATAGCTTTCCAGCGATGGAAGCATTGCGGTAACGGAAGGCCGAAACTGATCTCTCTGCGCTGCCACAGCCTGCATGGACGCATCAGTGGGAGGGATGATCCCCGTGATAGCGAATCGCCTGACCGCCTCAACAAGACTGGCAATAAACTTCGCCGGTTGCTGAAGCGGTGAGGGGTACTGCCATCTTGCGACACAATAGCGGGATGCCCCGGCCAATGAACCAGCTGTGTCAGCCCCGACAATCACCGGAATACCAGCTCGACCTAATCCCCTAGTAATGGCCAGCGCTGAACGCTCTTGACCATCGGTGACCAATACACAGGTCTTTGGCTCCATGACCGTTGCACCTCGAACCCTCTCTTCAAGATTCGAATGGTATCGAAACGACACTATCGAAAACCTGAGAGTGTCAACGCCAAGAGGGGCACTGACGCCGAACTATCCTCATGTACACTGATCCGCTTCAGTGCAAACAGATCGTTGGGCCTGTCCCGTTCTAATCCAACTTCGCATCCGACTGCCGCAAGATATCCGCTTTCCCTGACGAGTTCCTGAATGTTCCGATCGAAGGTCCCGTTAGGATAACAGAACACCGGTACCGGCTTAATCCCTTGTTCAAGCATGGTCTTTCTGGAATCGATCAATTCCGTCTTCACCGCAGACAGTGGAATCTGCGTCATGATCCGGTGCGAACCGGAATGCGAGCCAAACGTCACCCCTTTTCCAGCCATTGCTCGCACTTCATCCCAGTTGAGAAGTACTCGATGCGCCGGAAGATCCATGTGGAGGGCGCGACTGAGCCGATCGATAATCTGATGGACCTTACCCACCTCAACCCCTTTGCAGAGTTCGATGATGGCGTTGGGATCAATTGGGTCTCCCGATTCGACGCGCCTACAGATCCCGTCTGCCTCTGACAGCGTGACGCCGATCGTCTCCGCTAATATCGTTGAGGCGGCCTTTCGATCAGCCGAGCTGGTTGTGTTCTCCCTACCTTTGTCCAGCAGGAGCATCATCTGGTCCGGCCAGAACCATCGAGCGGTTCCGATAAAATCAGTAGCAAGGAAGATCGTAGCCGGGATTTGGTATTTCATGAGCACAGGGAACGCGAATTGATAATTATCCTTCCATCCATCGTCGAACGTAATGACACAGTAGGACTGATCGCTCTTCAGCCGATTGGTCCGCCACAAGTCGAGCAATTCGTCTAAGGAAACGATCGTAAATCGCTTCCGAAGATAGGCAATATGGGCCTCGAACGACTCCCCTCGCACATACATGCCAGGCTGAATGTGCTCATCCTGCAGCATGTGATCGGACACCACCCTGTGATAGGTCAGGATGACGACTCGCCCGCGATGCCGAATCAGAGGTAGACCGGAGCTATAATATGATCTCGCAAGAGTCTCCCAAATCGCTGCTTTGAGGCTGGCTACCATGCATGGACCTGTAACGACTCGACGACCACCTTGGTTGACACAACGCTCCCTAATCTAGAATAATTTGTGGATAAACGAGGCCATGGCTGATTCCCGTTCTTTTAGCAAATCCCCCGGACAGCGAATGCTTATCTCTAGTCGCTTCAGTGGCAAAAGCAATATGGTCAGATCAGAACCATTACATTACCGGGTGATCATCAACAGCTTCTTGTTATTCCAGACTGCCCCGCCAGTCTGGAAATAATCGGAAGACCTTCGCAGCCTTCACTCTGGATCTGCTCTCGATGTGTACGATGCAGTTGCCTCAGTTCCAGAACGCGGAAGTCTAAAGCCATTCGCTAAGATAGCAGTCAGACAATCCAGCTGCTGCTCTTGCGTAAAAACTTCTTTGACATGGTCACGAGCCGCCTTGCCTAATTGCGCTGCGCGAGAGGGGTCCATGAGCAATTGTTGAATCGCGTCAGCAAGAGCATCCTCATCTGAGGGAGGGACGAGTATTCCGGTCCTATCGTGCTCTATCATCTCAGGAACACCTCCCACTCTTGTGCCAATTACAGGCTTCCCAAGAGCCATCGTCTCCAGAACCGAGAGAGGAAACGCGTCTTGCCAAATCGATGGAACCACGCACAGATCTGCGCCCTCCAAAATTGAAATAGCATCCTTACGGTAACCGAGAAGATAGATATCTTTGGAGCACGGCAATGTATTGCGAAGTGCTTGTAAGTCACTAAACTGAGGACCATCACCCACATAGACAAGTGCGGGACGCGGACCATTTGAGGTCTTTGTCGAGATCTTATTAAACGCATACAATAAGCGATCCACTCCCTTTTCCGGTGTGGCGCGACACGCACACGCAATTATCGGTTGTCCATTTTCAAGTCCTAACATCTTTTGAACACGTCCTCTTGCCGTAGGGTCAAGCGGTGGAACTGGAAGCCCGTTCCAGACACGGATCACCCGGCTAGAAGGAACGAAGCCAACGTCGACTTGGCGACGGGCGACATAATCACTCACAGCGATCACAGTGCCAGCGAAACACCCAGGCACTCGCGCATGTAGCCATTTCCCGTAACGTTTAATAATCCAGGGCTTTTTTCGCGCACCTGACGTATGGTCGTGAACGACAATGTGCCGGACCCCAGCCCAGCGAAGTCGGAGATACTTCAGGGAATATGCCGCTTGGTCCGTAAAATAAACAACTTGGACATTTTCCCGTCGTATAAGATCCATAGTCCTCCGTATGGACTCTTCCGAATTCAGCCTAGCGTCAAGAAGGACAGATTGTGCAGCACTTCCTGCAAGAGCTCGTGGGGACTCGCGAATAGCTGGATAGGCTACCAGAGTCCGAATCCCCTGAACGAGAAGGCGGTCAGCAACTCCCGCATAGAGGCGCTCAATAAAGTCCCATGCATATCCTGCATTAGCAGAAAAATTAGCCACACAAAGGAGTGTCGGCGGAGAGCTCCGCATATATTCTATCCTGCGAGAATTAGAACAGCGTGTAAATAAACGGCGCCACGGCAGCCCCTTGCATCAGGACGATCAGAGAACCGAGCAACACCAGTACCAGAATAATCGGCTAGAGCCAGAACTTCTTCCGCACTTTCATGAAGGCCCACAGCTAAGAAAGTCTCCTATCGCCTCCTCGTGAAATTAGAGCCCCGTTTCCCTGCACTTGCAACATGTTTCAGGTAAGAAGCAGGTCATGGTTAACAGTCCCATCCCTCGCCGTCCTGTGAGGAAAACACATCCTACCGCTTAGACGGACTCCACGACACGATGCGTTCGCCCCGAAAATAACGGATCCAGGCATCCAGAATTGAAAGATTCACCATGACGAAAAATGACGGAAGGCGCAACATCCCGAAGCTCGGCAACCGCTTGATGGCGAGATACGCCAAGGCCACGGCGTAGAATACCACCTGTGCGACCAGAATCCCTTGAAAAAACAGCGATGAAGTTGCCAGCACCGCGTTCGCCGCCAGTGCGGCAATCATCGCGAACGGAACGAGCCAACGACAGAGTTTATGGCTAAATAATTGCCAGGCGAAGAGGTGATACCGAAACGGGTTGAGCAAGGATAGGCTTCGCATGAACACCGAGATGCCCCGGACGATCGTTCGGACCTTGCGGTCGTACTCTTTCTTCTGATCGGAAAGATTCTTGTAAAATCCAACACATTCGGGATCGGCTACACCGCGGAGGCCGCTCCGAACGCTATTGAGAAGGGTATTGAAATCGCTTTGCAGATCCGGCGCCCAGCCTTGGCAGACAGATCGGCGAGCCGCAAAGAAGGACCCGCTCAGCCCGACCAAGGTATTCACGCGCGTTTCAAGATGCCGCAGGAACATTTCATAGCGGACATAGGCCCCTTCTCCGCTGACGGTCCCATCCGTGTCGATGAAGCGATCGACGCTGCTGACACAGCCGACGGTTGGATCTGAAAAATTCTTGACGATCGAGGTGATGGCCGTCGGCTCAAGCATGGTGGCCGTATCTGAAAACACCAGGATGTCTCCCGCTGTCGACTCGACGGCCTGCTTCTGCGCAGCCTCTTTCCCTCCCTTGATATTCAATCGTATCAACCGCACACCGGACGACGAAAACGATCGCACAAGATCATCGGTCCCGTCCGTTGAACAATCGGACGCCACAACCACGTCAAATAACTCACGAGGGTAATCTTGCTGGAGTGTATTGTGCAGCTTTTCACGAATCCGCTGTTCCTCGTTGTATGCTGTGATAATGAACGATACCCTCGGCTGGAACGGTTCTTTCTTGATCGGCCGATTCCGAACCAACCCTATGAGCATCAACAGGAGTGGATACCCCGCATAGGCATAGAGGACGAATCCTACCGACGCCCAAAATACTGTTTCGATGAAGCCAGAAGAGGTCATATCGTGCGGCAGATCATCTATTTTCTAGAGAGACCTGACCCAGGATTGGACGCTTGGGTTGAAGCCAGCAGCCGCTGAATCTTCAGACGATCCCCCTCCGTCACGAATTGGTGCGTCGGCAACGTGACCAAACGATCGACAACCTCCTGAGCGCCGGCGCATGTCCGGCTAGCCAACCGACCAGCCAGTTCTGGAATCTCTTGAATCGTCGCCGGATAATTTGGACTCAGCCCAGCCCCGACTTCTCGGCTCTGCCTGCATACCGCCTCTTTCGTCTTTCGATCTCGTACCATCACGGGAAGCCTGAGATAGATCGCCTCTTTCCCCGTAATCGGCTGGATACCTCTACGGTGAAAATCCAACCCCTCGATGAGCCAGCGGGCACGAGCTGCCCGCTCTTGATTGGCCAGAGCCAATCGCCGTTCCCACCCCTGAAGTTGATGCGCACGCACCTCATCCATGCGGTACATTGGAAAGTCTGTATGGAACGTGGTCTCCCCCAGTCGTAGAAAAGGAAGCCCTGCGGGGAGCCAGTACAGCAGCGGATGAATAAAGAACCGCATGATGACCATCTCAAGCCAATTCCTGGCGACTTCACCGCAAGGGGCTTCCGGCAAGATCGCATACTCGGCTGCGATCTTCTCCGCGAGGGGTAACGATCTCGTAAGAATAATTCCCCCTGTGCCACAGGTGAGATTCTTCCCTCGTCCCAGACTGAAGAAGGCGACGTCCCCCAGCGTTCCAAGTGGGCGCCCCCCCGACTGTCCCCCCATTGCCTGAGCCGCATCTTCAACCACCACGATGCCTTTCCCCTCACAGAGTCGCCTCACACGGTCTACATCCGCTGGACGACCGAAGAGATGGGTCGGCACGACACAGAGAACCTCGTCGTCGATTACGCTCTCAAGTTCTGCAAAATTAAAATCGAGTGTCTCCGGGTCGACGTCGCAGAGCACCACTTCCAAGCCGGCCCTGACAATCGCAGACGGTACGGAAAAACAAGTATAGGCCGGAACGATCACTCGCCGTCTTCCGCTCGACGCCGCGAGCGCCTTGAGAATCACCGTCAACGCCGCCTTTCCAGACGACACCAAAAACACCTCTCTAGCCGAAAACTTTACTTTCAGTTCTTGCACCAAGCGCGCACGATGTTTGACACCGCCCCACAGGCTACTCGCCGCGCCAATGAGATCCCAGAACGAGATCGGAGCGGCAGTTGGAGAGAGCGTCCGCTGTGGCGTCATGGTAGATACTTCACGATATGCGGACCAATCAAATTGGCCGCCGGCAAGGGAAGGTGTTGCCACACGGCAATGGCGGCCTTAAACTTGGGATTATCAGGATTTAACTCCGGGATGCTCTTTCCTTCGGCTAACCAGTAATACCAGTACAATTGGCGAGGGTGAGCCCCCCATTGTTGCTTGAATCGGTAGGTTCCGCTATCCACCGACGATCGGCCGAAATCAAACTCCTTGAATCCCTCGCGACAGGCATATTCTAACACCGCGCCATACAAGAGCATGTTGGGAGCCAGCCGGCTAAATCGCTTGTCTGACGCGGCCCAAGGGATCTCCAACGTGCTACGGAAGCCGTACAGAAGACCCGAAGCAAGGGGGATTCCCTTCAGCGAGACCACACAGAGCCGCACTTCTTTGGGAAAGGTCTCGACAATCGACTGAAAGAACCCTTTCTCGTACACAGGCGTACCCAAATCCCGCATGCATCGAGCAAACACGCGATAATAATCTTCGAGCAGCTCCTCGCCGCCGATCTGGACGTCCATCCCCTCTTTCTGCGCTCGCCTGATTTGGCTCCGCAACTTTGAGGGAAAGGCCTGCAGCAAGGTCTCATAGTTCGAAGGAAGCGCGAGTCTCATCGAGACTTTGCGCGATCGAACCGGCCAGTCGGTTTCAATCGGTTCAGTCTGTCTCAATTCGATGTGAGCCGCTCCGACATCCTTTGCTGTTTCCCCAGCCGCCGCCAGAAGGGCAAGCCGAACATCGGGGCGGTCAGCGAGTACTCCGCCATAATTCAAGAAGGCCATGGAGGTGAGGAAACATCCGAACATCGGACTCTTCGTCAACACCAGGGGAAGGACCCCTTGGACCACCCCTCCTTCGTCCCTAGCCATCAGGTAATACGTGCGATGCCCGAACACTTTGCTGACGACCATCCGCCAGGCCAACGTATGGTAGCCGGAGGCCTGCGGGTGGCCCAGCACAAAATGATCCCACATGGCTTCGTCATCGAGATTCTTCAGGAGGACGATGTTCACCATGTCCTCATGACGGCACAATGCCGAGGAAATGGGCACATACTCATCTCAACTCATGCGGGCGCCCATTGCGAGCTGTCATCACAGACTGAATGGCCGTCTCTAACTCCTTGCCCATGGCAGTCCAAGAATACTGACCTTGCACTCGGGCCAGTCCGTTGGCGCCCAACTGTTGCGCAGCCTTTGGATCCTTGAGCAATCGTACGACCTTTTCTGCAAAATCCTGAGGTGTATCCGCCAGCAACACCTCACGGTTATCTGCCAGATCAAGCCCATCGATACTCATCGAGGTGGCGACGATCGCTTTCTGCATGGCCATGGCAGCCAGAATCTTGTTTTTCACGCCGGAACCTATGCGCAATGGGCACACAAAGACCGTCGCACTCCGGAGATAGGGACGAACGTCGTCGACCTTCCCCGTGACATGGATCCCGGAGATGCGAGTCAGGGCTTTGACTCTCTCGGATGGCTCGCTCCCAACGATCCAAAACTGTACTTCTGGTCGCTTCAGTTTCACCAATGGGAAAATATCTTCGGCAAAAAATAGCGCAGCATCTTCATTGGGGGGATAGCCCATGACGCCGGTAAAGACAATCTTATCCTCCTCCACCACGCCGGCGCTCGGAGAAAAATACTCCATATCCACCCCATTGGTAATCGTGAGGGTGTTCAACGTGGTCGAGAGTTCGTTGATGACATGTTCGTCCACGGCGGAATTGGTCATGATCAAATCAAACGTTTTCCCAAGCGACCGCTCCAGGTGCTGAACACCTATCAAGCCCAAGTAGACAGAAAGACGATTACGCCAACCGCGTTCCGCTTTCAACATTTTCCTGCTCAGAAGCGTCAGAGAATCGTGGAGATCGACGATCGCCGGAATATTTTTCGTTCGATCGATATACTGAGTCATTGGAAGAATATCGACATAGATCAGATCGATACACTCTTGGAGGCAGAGACTCCAAATCCTGTCACGAATAGATTGAAAATACGCCACATGCCGATAGCGCATCTCAAAGTGAGCCGCGAGATGTGCCCGGTGCCATTGCTGTCCCCACCAGCGCACAGCTGGAGGATCAGGCAACACCTCAATCCGCCTAAACACGTGCGACGTTGTGGCATCGTTCAGGAAGGATTGATATCGCTCGTGAGAAGAGCAGTAGGTCACGAGGAACAGCTCATGAAGCCTGGAGAGTTCCCGACAGAGACTGAATAGTCGAGGAGATCCTGGCATTCGGGAGGTCGCTGGGATATCTGGAGCCAATACAAGAATTTTCATCCGCTAATTCCCGCCGTAGATCGAGCCCTCCTCGTTCCATTACCAACAAATACCATCGTACGAAGCGGTAAAGCTTTCGCGTCCTTCGATCCTGGCCAGATCGATGATCAATTGGTCGGCACGCATACTCTTAAGGGCGGGCACAAACTCCGCTGAGGCATACCCCACAACAACCACTTGAGCCGTATCCAGAACATCCTCAGCCCGCTCGACAAGCAACGATGACAGGTGTGGGATATGCTCTTCGATAAACCTCTTGTTGGCGCCGATCAAGCGGCTGCTCGCCACGTTCTTGTCGTAGATTTTCACGTGAAAGCCTTTTCCAATGAGCGTCTCGATCACTTCTACAAGAGGACTTTCTCGGAGATCGTCCGTATCGGGCTTGAACGTCATCCCGAGAAATCCCACTCGTTTTTTGCCCAAGCCCACAATCCGCTGAATGACACCCTTGATATGCGATGCGTTACTCTGAAGAATGGCATTCAAGACCGGCACGTCCACATCTGTCCGTTTCGCCTGATACGACAACGCGCGGAGATCCTTGGGCAAACATGACCCACCGAATGCAAATCCAGGCTTCAGATACACCTTCGACAGATTCAACTTTGTATCTTGGCAGAAAATGTCCATCACCGCATGACTGTCGATCCCGAGCCTCTTGCAAATGTTCCCAATCTCGTTGGCAAACGTCACTTTGAGCGCATGGAACGCATTGTCCGAATACTTCGCCATCTCGGCCGCCCTGATCGAGGTCCGAATCGTCGGCGCCTCGATACCGGAATAAATCTCCTCCACGGCATCTCCCTCGCCGGCATTCCGTTCACCGATGACGATCTTCGGCGGATGGTAATAGTCTTTCACCGAGGTTCCTTCACGGAGGAACTCCGGGTTATAACAGACGTAGAGGCCATTCCCGATGGTTTTCCCGGAATGTTTCTCGAGAATCGGGATCGCCACATCTTCTGTCGTCCCCGGCAACGTCGTGCTTCGAAAGACAATGGTGTGCGGGGTCTTCTTGCTCCGCAAGGCCGCGCCGATATCTTCACAGACTCGCTTCAGATAAGTCAGATCGAGACTTCCGTTCGCGTGACTCGGCGTCCCGACGCAGATGAAAGAGACATCCGTATGAAGGATCCCTTCCGCCGACGATACCGTGGCTTTCAACAGGCCCTGTTTCTGTGCCTTGGCGATAAAATCTGAGATGTCCGGCTCGACAATCGGAGCTGAACCTGAATTAATCGATGCCACCTTATCTGCATTCACGTCGACGCCCCAGACGGTGTGGCCGCTGGCAGCGAGACACCCTGCCGAGACGGTCCCGACATAGCCCAATCCGAACACACTGATTTTCATCGTGATCACCCTCTTCCGATGGACTCAACGTTACGCGCAGTGACGACTGACCTACTGGACCAATCAGACAACCTGCCGAAAATACTCAATGGTTTTCCTCAGACCATCCTCAAGCTCCACCTGAGGCTCCCACCCCAGTAGTTGCTTGGCACGGCGAATATCAGGACGCCTTACCTTTGGGTCATCGACCGGCAAGGGCCGATACTCGATCTTGCTCTGTGAGCCGGTGAGCTTGAGGACCAGCTCCGCAATCTGCTTGACGGTCAGTTCTCGCGGGTTCCCGATGTTCACAGGATCGTGCATCGTTTCCGAAAGCGGCTGCTCCGACTTTGTGAGGAAGCTCGCTCTGTCGGTCCGTTCGGCAACAGACTTATCGGAATCGATCAGGAGGAGTTCCGTGATACCACGTACGAGGTCATCCGCGTAACAGAAGCTGCGGGTCTGGCTGCCATCTCCAAAGATGGTCAGCGGTTTCCCTTGAAGCGCTTGCACGACAAAATTCGAGACCACCCGCCCATCATGCGGACGCATCCGCGGACCGTAGGTATTAAAAATTCGCACGATGCGCGTGTCGACCCCGTGATACCGGTGGTAGGCCATCGTCATCGCTTCGGCAAAGCGTTTGGCCTCATCATAGACACCTCGCGGGCTGATCGGATTGACGTTCCCCCAATACGACTCCGGCTGAGGGTTGACCAATGGATCACCGTAGACCTCAGAGGTGCTGGCTAACAGCATCCGAGCGCCTTTTGCCTTGGCCAGGCCCAACACTTTGTGCGTACCCAGAGCCCCGACTTTGAGCGTGGCAATCGGCATCTCCAGATAGTCTTGCGGACTCGCCGGAGAAGCAAAATGTAAAATCGCGTCCAACTGCCCATCTACATGAATATAGTCGCAGACGTTGTACTTGATAAAACTGAACTGTGGATTCCCCATTAAGTGCGAGATATTCTCTACGCGACCCGTGATCAGGTTGTCCATGGCCACAACTTCATGTCCCTTGCCGAGCAACAAATCGCTCAGGTGGCTTCCCAAGAATCCTGCTCCGCCTGTGATCAATATACGCATCAGTCGCTACTCCTTCTTTTACACATGTATTCTCTCTCTCGGCAAACCGCAACGAGGTGTTCAGTCATACGCATTAATCGTCCCCTCACCCAATTTACACACACCGCATAGGATGCACCATTGTATTCTCGTTTTGTGAATTGGCTCAATTCCTTCATGCCTTATTCTCCTTCGCCGAATACCTTGCAGCCTCCAGCCTTCGTAGCCGAAGCGGTTACTTCGGCGGAGTAGGTTGCTGCGAGAAGCCACATCGCGCCTCACGTTCAATGATGCACTGCCGGAGTACAACAGTCATGAACAGGAAGATGCGCTTCCAGCGCTCTGCGTATAGAAACCGTTTGATTGAACTTGTGCTGGAGCTCATGAGACTGTGCCGGCTTCGGGATCCACATATCGAGTGGCACTTCAACTCCGGCCCAAAGGCATCCCAACGCCCCACGACAAACTCGCCTCTTAGAGGAGACGACAAGGCAGTTGCATGCTCTTCCATCGCAAGCACACCCTCAATTATAGGCGCCTCTTTCAAGAGGTGATATGATGCCCCCTACCCCGTTCATTCGGCAGGTTGGAAAATTCAGATGACCCAGGCTCCCTACAGTCGGCTGATTGTCCACCCAGCGTATCGTGGCCTTAGGCCGACTCTTCCTTGCGCAAAGGGGGAGTCCGAGGAGTTCCACCTTTCCCCTTGAGCTCAGCGGTTCTCCCACCAACCGCATAGACCATTCCTTTCTTTACGGTCTCTGCAATGTGACTCCGCTCTTGCCAGGTAGTATCCGATGTCACACAGGCGACCTTCGTAGCATCGGCAATCCGAAATCGATGCTTCGCCAAGTAGTCCTCTAGGGAACACAGAACCTTTGCGGGATTCCCCGCACAGACTGTATTGGGTGGCAGAGATCGACTCACCACAGAGTTAGCCCCCACAATTGTCTTAGGGCCAATCACAACCCCGGGCAAGAGTACCGTTCTTGCGCCAATGTGGCATGACTCATGAATTGTCACCTGCCCAATTCTCGCTGCATCGAGGAACTCATCCATCTGAGCGTCATGAGCCAAGATCAAGCACTCTTCTCCAAAACCACAGTGATCTCCGATGGAAATGAGGAAACAATAGTCAGGATCGATCCACGTTGACGCCGGCAGCCAGACATCTGACCCGAGATGCATCCCTCGTTGACGCAGCTTGTACCAGCGATGCTCCAAACGTTTTCGTTCTATCTTCGACTTCAGCGTCGAAAGTTTATCCAAAATCCAGCCTAGCATTTAATGGATCTATCCACGAACCATCATTTTACAGCGCTCAATTCCAGATACATATTGAACCAAATCCGGAAGTGTTTCTGGGAAACTAAACCTCATGACCTTGAATCGGCCGACCGAATCATTCGCAAATGACCGGGGATCTGCAAATCCAGGCTCCCCGACAACGGCGCCCTGTAACCCCAACTTATGCATGACATCGATCTCTCGCTGCCCGAAATCCTCCCATCGACCATTGGGATAGCAAAAGATCTTCACGGGGCGTCGGACCTCCTTGCTCAACCGAGCCCATGATTCTTCAATTTCCGTTTTTGACTGATGCGAGTCCGTCCGACTCAAGATAGGATGCGTCACCGTGTGCGGACCAAAAGTCATACCGCGCTCTTCACACATGCGCGCCTGGTCCCAGCTCATGGGAGCATACTGCTGAGGAGGTGTCTTCGGAAGCTCCACACCAGCCGCCTCTGCGAGGCATACGATAATACGGTGCTTTGCATCATCAGCGATGACTTTGCATCGTTGGGTGAAGTCTTCTTGTGCCTTGTGACGCATGCCATGGCTACCCAACTCATAAGCCAGATTCAGTTCAGGAAGCGTAATCTTAACGGATTTCTGGGACGTCATGGAGAAAATGTACTCGATCTTGTCCCACCAGAACCACAACTGGCCGTCCAGAAACCCTGTCGTGAGAAAGGTGGTGACTGGACAATCATACTCTGCAAACACACGGCCGGCTATTTCTGCCTGATCCACATATCCATCATCGATCGTAAATGCCACAGCGCCCCGCAAAGCCGCCCCTTTCCTCGCAAGACGATCAAAGATATTCTCTAGAGAAACGATCTCATATCTGTTCTTTCTGAGGTACTCTAACCCTCGCTGCAACTGAGCAGGGTCAAACCCGGCTACCCCTCGATTGGGGTCATCGAATCTATGGAGCATAAAGATCGTCGCACAGTCACGCTGGGCGGGACTAAACAGAGAGGCCACTCCCGGAGTAGAAATTATCCTATGGTAGATCGCATGGCCTAGGCCCATATCTTCTCCAATCTGCAGCTAGGTTTCACAGCCACATCGAATACCCTCTCACTATCTTCCGGCAGGATGCTGATAAAGCCCTCATCGCACCATGCGCTTGAAAGATCCTCAGGAATCGCCGACTCATCCCAGCAATGGGTTCCGACTGCTGCCATTCCGAAGAACCCGCCCCGCAAAAGCCTAGCCTTGTAGGAAGTCGTCAACTCCAGCGCACTGCGTATCGCTACGGCTTGACCACGAGTTGAGCTGGAACTTTTGACCCTAGCCCGCATTATTCATGAGCGCTTCTGCTGCCATCGCGGATTCGCTGCTCTTGGGCGTGAAGCGTCTTCGATGCGTGAAACGTCGTTCGTGAAGCGTATTTCGTTCCGGAGCCTGGCGCTTCATGTTTCGCACCTGCTTCCAGCGCTTCACGCTTCACGAGATACGCCCTTCGACGGGCTCAGGGCGT